>Ga0214472_10002851_pt1 | contig 18406 bp, 12 predicted proteins | sample RVTome_6_FD_207662 | JGI IMG/M metagenome (GOLD analysis project Ga0214472, IMG submission 207662) | Soil microbial communities from uranium-contaminated site in the Upper Colorado River Basin, Wyoming, United States - RVT140D175 | ecosystem: Environmental > Terrestrial > Soil > Contaminated >...
TGGGCCACGTGGGATTTTTCAAGACGCTCGTGGCGAAGTCCGGGCTGTCCGTGGACGGCCAGAAACGGGCGGAGCAGGCGGCGGCGCGAAAGGACCTGCCGCGCCTGGAGGAGATTTGCGCGGAGGAACGGATTCCGCGCGGGAAAGCACGCGCGATTCTCGAAACGCCGGGCCTCTGCGGCGGGGAGTCTGTGCTGGCGCGCGGCCGCGTACTGGCCGGACGCGACCCTGCGCTTCGGGCTACGCTCGACCGGCTGGCGCAGGTCTATCACCTGCTCAAGAGCGCCGGTCTGCACGAGCCACTGCTCCTTGATCTCGGCGAGTTTCGCGGGTTCGATTACTACGACGGGGTCGTCTTCGACGTGTTTGCCAAGGGGCTGGGCTGCGAAGTGGGCGGCGGCGGCCGGTACAACCATCTCGTGGGGCGGTTCGGCCGCGATCTGCCGTCCACAGGATTTGCGTTCGACATGGACCGCCTCTTTCAGGCGATGGAAGCCGGGGGCAACGGCTACGTCCGGCCCGCCGTGGATTTCTTTCTCGCCGCGCCGGGCCGCGCCGGCGACCGGCTGTTCCGCGCCGCGCAGGCGTTGCGCGCCGCCGGGTATTGCGTCGTGCAGGGCGCGCTGGCCGGCACGGGATCGGCGGGGGTCCGCGCCGTGGTCGTGGAAGGCCGCGCCTTGCGGGCGTCGGTGGTGGCCCTGATCGGCCTGCCGGCCGTCGGCGCCGACGATGCGGTGGTGGTCGCCGGTCCGTCGATCAAGGGACGCCGACTCGTGAAGATCAAGGATCTGTCCGCCCTGCTATAGCCCGCATTACTCATGAACGCTTCTGCTGCAATCACGGATTCGCCGCTGCGACAAGCCAGCATGCAGCTTGTCGGACATCTAAAGCTACCGGAGGCAAGGCACCTCTCCGCCGCCAACAGCCAGGCAAGAATCGCTGGCGGGTTTTATCCGCGCGCATCAATATCGATACGACGATACCAAGCGCGCGGCACACGCCAAGCGAGGGATGGCGGGCACGCCCCTCGCGGCCTCAACGTACTAATAAGCCCACTGGAGGCAAGGTACCTCTCCGCTCGCACACGATCGAAGCGAGCGGTTCAAGCGAAGCTTGGTATGTACCTCTTCGGTCTCTCGGGGCTCCACGCGCCCGTCTCCCAAGGCGACTGCGCGATTTCGCGACGAACCGTCATGAATAATGCGAGCTAGGCCTCACGACTAGGAACGTCATGGCACCGTCAGACATCTCAGATCCCAGACTTCCGCCGCAAAATCTTGAAGCCGAACAGTCGGTGCTCGGCGCCATCCTGCTCGAGAACACTGCCATGAGCAAGGCCATGGAGGTCCTGACCGACGAGGATTTCTATCGAACCGCCCATCGGAAGATCTATGTGGGCATGCTGGATCTCTCGGAGCACGGCGAGGTGATCGACCAGATCACGCTCACGGAACACCTCAAGGGCAGGGGCGAGTTGGAATCGGTCGGCGGGGCCGCGTATCTGGCGGAACTGGTCCAGGTGGTGCCGACGGCCGCCAACATCCGCTACCATTGCAAGATCGTCCGCGACAAGGCGCTGCTGCGCGGATTGATCGGGACGTCCACCGAGGTGATCACGCGCGGCTACGACGGGACGGGATCGGTGGACGATTTGCTGGACTATGCCGAGCGTTCCGTGTTCAGCCTCGCACAGGGGAAACTGGGCCGGTCGTTCACGGAATTGAAGCACGTCATCAAGGAGAGCCTGGATCTTGTCGACACGCTCTCGAAGCGCAAGGAGAAAATCACGGGCGTGCCCACGGGCTATTACGATCTCGACGATTTGACGGCCGGATTGCAGGCGTCCGATCTGATCGTGATCGCCGGCCGGCCGAGCATGGGCAAGACGAGCCTGGCCCTCGGCATGGCGCAGCACGCGGCGGTCCATCACCGCAAGGTGGTCGGGGTCTTTAGCCTGGAAATGTCCAAGGCGCAACTGGTGCTGCGCATGCTGAGTTCGGAAGCCCACGTGGATTCCCATTCCCTGCGGACGGGCAGGCTGCAAAAGGAAGACTGGTGGCGGCTGGCCGAGGCGGCCGGGCGTCTGGAGCAGGCGCCCATCTTCATCGACGATTCGGGCACGCTGACGGTGCAGCAGATGCGGGGGAAGGCCCGACGCCTCAAGGCGGAACACGGCCTCGACCTGCTGGTCGTGGACTATCTGCAACTGGTCCAGGGGCGCAGCGATGCCGAATCGCGGCAACAGGAAATTTCGGACATTTCGCGTTCGCTCAAAGCCCTGGCCAAAGAGCTCAACGTTCCCGTGCTGGCCCTGTCCCAGCTCAGCCGGGCGGTGGAGAGCCGCAAGCCGCCGATTCCCATGCTGGCGGACCTGCGGGAGAGCGGCGCGATCGAGCAGGACGCGGACGTCGTGATGTTCATTTACCGCGAAGACGTCTACGATCCGAACTCCGACAAGAAAGGCATCGCCGACATCCTCGTCCGCAAACACCGCAACGGTCCGATCGGAGACCGCCAACTCTTCTTCCACGACAAGTTTGCCAAATTCGAAAGTCTCGAAAATCGAGAGGCAGTTTGACTCCTTTTTGCCCTCCTCCGTATAATGCGACGGTCGCGCAATCACCCTTCGTGCGACACGCTGGCCTCCGCTGTACAAGGGAGATCCCGATCGTGAGCCGAGCAATCAGAATCGGCGCCCTAATGATCCCAGCGTGCCAGCCGGTACAGGTCAAATGGGCGTTCACGGTCGCAGGTCTCCTCGCCGCATGGGTTCTGGCCGGCGGTTGCACGGGCGCCCCGCCGGCAAAACAGGCCCCGCCTGCTTCCCCGTCTGTTACAAGCCATGCGGCCACCCGTCCTGCCATGTCGACGCCCGCCGCCGACCCCCGGGCCTACTACCATTTCATCCTGGGCTATCAGGCGGAACTCGCGCAGGACACGGAGCGGGCCATCCGGGAGTACCTGGCGGCCCTGCGCGTCGATCCCTCGTCCCTGCACCTCAAGACACGCCTGGCCCTGCTCTATTTTGCTGCCGGGGAGTCGGCCAATGCCGTCCGGTTTGCCGATCGCGTCATAGAGGCCGGGCCACAAGACGCCGCAACCTTCGCCCAGATGGCGAGCATTTATGCGGCAGCCGGGCAGTTGGACAAGGCCCTGGCGCTCTATGGGCAGGCGATCGAACGCAATCCCGACGACGGCGAGCTCTATTTCTGGAAGGGGTTGCTGCTGATCAACGCGAAGCGCCTGGACGAGGCGGAGCAGACCCTGCAGCAGGGCATTACGCGGGGCAAGAACTCGCCGGTCGGCCACTATTATCTCGGCCGTGTCTACGCGGAGTCCAAGCGGCCGGACCAGGCGATCGCCAGCTTTGAGCGGGCCATCGCCATCAACCCCGCCTTCGAGCCCGGATACTTGGCGCTGGCGTCGGTCTACGAATCGCAGCAGGACCGGGCCAGGGCCGTCGAGGTGTACCGGCGATACTTGCAAAAGGCCAATCCGCACAGCCGGGAAATCCGCCGCAATCTCGTCCGACTGTTCATCAGCGGAAAGGCCTACCAGGAAGCGCTGGCCGAGTTGCAGCGCATGTTGCAGGACGATCCGGATGATCTGGACGCGCAGCTTCGCGTGGGGCTGGTCTATGGCGAAATGAAGGATTTTCCCAAGGCGGTCGAGCGGCTGACGTCGCTCCTGGCGGCGCGCCCGGCCGAGTTGAAAATCCGCGACTACCTCGGACTGATGTACGAAGAGATGAAGGAGTTTAAGAAAGCCGCCCAGGCCTATGAACAGAATCTGCGGCTGCAACCCAACTATGCCGACGGGCATATGCATCTGGGATACTTGTTCTATCGCCAGAAACGGTACCAGGAGGCCATCCCGCATTTTTCGACTGTGGCCGGACTGAATTCCAAGCAGGCCGACGGCCACATTCTGCTGGGACTCACCCATCTTCAGACCGAGCGCTATGACAAGGCGGTCGAGGCGTTTGAAACGGGAATACTGCACAACCCTGGCAGCGCCGACCTGTATTTCAACCTCGGCACGGCCTATGACAAGATGAACCGGTTCGACGATGTGGTCCGCGCCATGGAAAAGGCGCTGCAGCTGGATGCGTCGCATGCCGATGCGTTGAATTATCTGGGGTACAGTTATGCCGACCGGGGCATCAAGATTGACGAGGCCCTGTCACTGACGAAGCAAGCCGTGTCGCTCAAGCCGACCAACGGGTACTACGTGGATAGCCTGGGGTGGGCATTGTTCAAGAAGGGTTTATTGGAGGAAGCCCTGGCTGAAATTCAACGGGCGATTGCACTGGTCGGCGATGATCCGGTCATTTTCGAGCATCTCGGCGAGATCTATCACAAGCAAAATCTGACCAAGGAAGCACGCGAAGCCTGGCTCCGCTCGCTCGAGTTGGATCCGTCGAACACCAAACTGATGGATCGGTATCGCGAACGAGGGTTGGGCGATCCCGCCACCGAAGAACGCGTGCGACAAGCCAAACGGCGTGTGTCCCAACAGCCCCCCTCCCAGCCGCGTGCACACTGATCCACTCTTGTCGCGCGCGTGAACCGTTTCGATACCACTCGCGATCCCCAGGTCGATCCTCCTATTTTCGGCGGTCTTGACTCGGGGCGCTGGGCGCCGACGGCGCTGGCGCTCACAGCGCTCTGCGGCGCGGTCCTGCTCTTTTATCATCGCTTGTGGTGGCCAGAACTGGCGTTGACGAAACGGGACGCGTTTCGTTTTTTCCTCCCCATCAAGCAGTACATGGCCGAGCGATTGCTGAACGGCGAACTGCCACAGTGGTACCCCTATGAGGCCATGGGACGTCCGTTCATCGGAGTTCCCTCGACCGGCGTCTTCCACCCCTTTACCGCGCTCTACTTTCTGTTCTCCGCCCACGAGGCGTATCGCTTCTCCACTCTGTTGTCGTGTCTGCTGGCCGCGCTCGGTGCCTTCGCTCTGGGGCGTCATTTTGCATTCTCGCTTACGGGGTCGTCCGTGGCCGGGCTGGCACTTGCCTGCTCTGGCTACGTGGTGTCCCTCAGCGATAATATCGTTTATCTCTACTCAACATGTCTGTTGCCTCTATTTTGCCTGTGTCTCGATTTGGCGCTTCGTCGGAGTGCGGCATGGATCGTGGCATCGGCATTGGTCTGGGCCTCGATTTTTCTGAACGGCGATGTTCAGACCGGGTATTACTATGGTTTCATCGCGCTGTGGTGGGCGGCGATCCGGGCACCACGATTCGATTTCAATGCCGGCATTCGGCTGGTTGGCGTCGGTGTGCTCACGGGCCTGCTCGCCGGCATTCAACTTGCGCCTGCTGCGGTTGTCTATCTGGACAGCGAACGTGTTCTGCTGTCATTCAAAGAGCATGCCTTCCATTGGTCCACCCATCCGCTCCGAGTGCTGACAATGGCGGTCGGGCCGATGGTCGGGCCGGCAGGCAACCCTGCCGAGCAGGTTGACATCGCATACCATTTTTTTGGTGGTCATCCCCCCGGAACGCCTCCGGTCTGGTATTGGGCGGAGAGCCTCTATCTGGGAATGCCAATCGTGGGGCTGGCAATGTTGGGGATGCGGCACCGTCGAGATCTGCACGGGCTTGGCTGGCTGGGCCTCCTTGCCCTTCTACTGTCCTTGGGAAAATACGGGGGTCTGTACGAATTGTGTTACCAATTCATACCGTTGTGGTCTGCGTTTCGATTCCCTGAAAAGTTTATGGGGATCGTTTCATTTGCGGTCATTATGCTTGCTGGCGCGGGGTTTGATGCATTGCAGCAAGGCCGCGGATATCCGAAGCTGTGGTTCTTCGCTGCGGTCGTGTGTTTGGCGATAGGGGGCGCTCTTGGACTGGAGGCCGTGAACCAGTGGATTGAGCGCGCGGGTGGAGTTCCGCGGTCCTTGACGCAGAGGGTGACCGAGATGGCTGCGCACGGGTTTGTTTTCAGCGCGCTTGCATCGGTGGCGGTAGGGCTGGTCGCCTTGGGGATCCAGCGACGATGGAGGGTTGCGAGGCACCTCACGATGGCGCTGCTGGCGATCGTGGCACTGGATCTTTCTCGCGCGAACCAGGACGCCTATCATACGGGGTCCGCCCAAGTGGCGACGTTTACCTCGGGGCTGGCTGAGGCCATCCATCACCATTCCGGCACATGGGATCCTGGTTTATTCAGAGTGGTGCCGCTAAAGCGGAGCCACAATGTTGCTCCGCCTGCGATTCGTGAGTCGCTCGATTCGTTTGAAATGGCTGCGTTGATAGCCAGACAGGCGCTCGATGTCGAGCATAATGCGAGCTTTCATATCGAGTCTTTTGGCATTTATATGCCGGCTTTCAGCAAGACCTTTTCTGCAATGCGGGATGGACTTCGGGTATCTTCGGAGTTGAACGTGTACGCCCGTTACAATGGCGCCTATATCGTGGGTCGTGCGGAGTCCTTCCGTGCCCCCTTATTTGAACGATCACATGTCGCAGCCATTCCTGACTACGAGCTGGCGCTTGTCACAAATCCCTATCCGGTCAACCCACGGGCATATCTTTCTCGTTATCCAGAGCCGACGCTATCCCCGATAGATTTCGCATCCCTCTTTTCAAGAATGGATTTCCTGCGCGGCGAGGTGGACGTGGTCGAGTCATCCGATGGGGTGCTGCCAGGCCCTGCAACAGGCGGACAGGTTGAAGTGACGCGCTATGCGCCGGAAATAGTGCGGGTGCGGGTGGTGACTCCGACGGCTGCCGTGCTGGTTCTGCTCGATGCCTTCGAGCCCGGCTGGCGGGCGATGCTTGAAGACGGGCAGGAGGTGCCAATCTTTCGCACAAACGGAATTTCGCGCGCGGTCGTGGTGCCGTCCGGACATCACGAGGTGACGTTCACCTACGCGACGCCAGGATTGCAGGCTGGCCTAGGCCTGTCGTTGCTGGGAGGATTGTTGTGCGTCGCGGTGATCGCAGGGGCGCGGTGGAGACTGTGCCTATCCAAGACCCGTGGGGACGAGCCCGGCTCGAGCGCGCTGGAAGAATAATCCTGTCGCATGGCAGACAAATTTTGAGCGAGTCAGTGCCGGCGTAATTCGTTCGGTTGCGAGCGAGCAGTCACAATTTAATTGCTATCAAGGCGGAATCCGGATAGTCTCCCCGAACGAAGCGGTGGGAAGACAGCTTGCCTTTCTCTTTAGATCGTGCACGTCGCGAAATCAAAGATTAATTGAGAGACAGCGGGAAGCATGCCGAACGTCGGTGTTAATCGACTCAGGCATGGCAAAGGGCTGATTCTTCCGTCTGGCATGACAGATATATTCGAAGAGAAGGGCGGGAATGCCGAAGAAGGTGTTGCGCGGCATGAAACGTGCTTGTCTGTAGGTGTGACATGCGCATGTTCAACGAGCAAACGGTGATGGGTCTGTGATGCGAGGAAATCGGCAGGAAGGATTTACGCTCATCGAACTGATGATCACGGTCGCCATCATCGGAGTTCTGGCCGCCATTGCGATACCGAATTTTCTTTCCTATCAAGCCCGCGCCCGCCAGTCGGAAGCCAGGGCCGTGTTGAGCGGACTGTTTGTGCAGGAGCAGGGCTATTTTGTCGTTAGAGATCGATACGGCAGCATGCGTGAGCTGGCCTTTACCTATGCGGGAGCGTCGGCGAATAGCAGCCGCTATACTTTCCGCAGTCCTCCCACCGGCGGCAGCGGCCCCACGACACACGCACTGGGGGATGACATGTACGCGCCTCCCGTGGGCGCGGTGGCCCAGAGCGGGACGTTTGTGCTTGCGGGAGCCAATCTCGATCCGCCAAGATTCACCTTATCAGCCACCTCCAATCTGGATGGTGATCTCACCACCGATGAATGGCATGTCAACGATTCAAAATTGGGGCTGACGATACCTGACCAAAACGATGCCATCAACTAAACGGTATGCGGATCCGGCTCAGATCAGGAGACAAAAATTTGACGCCTTGAGTCGAAAATCTGTGCCCAGGACTGATCTTGCGGAACCTGTAATATTAAAAAGTTTAAAAGTATAATAAAAACATGAGCTTGTACAAATAGTGAATTATGCAATGCACGGCACAAATCATGCTTTCAGTAACACCAGTGGCAAAGAGAAACAGTGATAGTTAAGAGTGCAGGCGTAGTTCACATTCATAAGGAGGAGTGTGTATGAGGATACGAGACCAAAAGGGCTTCACTCTCATCGAGTTGATGATTGTGGTAGCCATCATTGGGATTCTCGCGGCGATCGCGATTCCCAACTTCTTGTCTTACCAGGCCAGAGCCCGCCAGGCGGAAGCCAGGACCAACTTGGGCGGCGTCTACGTTGCCGAGTCGGCCTTCTTCGCGAATGGCGGCCGTTTCGACAACTTCACCGCGATCGGGTTCCAGCTTGGTAATACCTCCAGCGGGACCTGCGGTCCTTGCCGCTATACCTACCGGGTGGCTGACGCAACCGCTTTTAGCGGTGGTGCTGCTCAGTCGATCTCTGCGGGCCAGGGAGTGATCGCGCCGGACGGAACCGGGGGATCCCTTGCGGCCACGATGGCCCAAAGCACGTTTACCATCACGGCGGCCGCCAATCTCGACTCTGACCCCGGTTACGATAACTGGAGTGTCAGTGATTCGAAGACCGGCCTCCAGCAGTGCCTTCCTTGCGATCCGTGAAGTAGGCACGGTGGTGCTTGCCGTCGGGAACCGCGAGAGCGGTTCCCGACCGGCAGCGCTGATTGCCCGCGTGGCATCTCCACGTAGCCGTTTCCAATGTGCTCCGGTTCTGACCGAAGCTATCAGATTTTCGAATTTTGGCGCCTTCCAAAACACCACACTCTCCAACGTGCCGGCTTGTGACGACATGGATTCCTCTTCGTGCTCTCCCGTGGCCCTCGTCTAAGGCAGGACTGCTTGCGTTTCCAGCCTGGCTTCTGACCTTCAGCGGGATGCTGGTTTTCTCTCCGCTGCTGGAGGGCGGGACCACTCACACGGCAGCCATGATCATCCGGTTGATGGTCCTGTTGCTGCTCTGCGTGTATTCGTGGCGGGTGGTGCATGAGGAGCGGCTTGTTCTGCCCCCATTCGCAATCGGCCCCAGCGTGGCGGCCTTTCTCGTCTTGGCGGCCATTTCTGTAGCCTCCTCGCCGTATCGGCATCAGAGCCTTCAATGGCTGATCGTATTGGTGGTCGATGCGGGGGCACTATATTTGCTCGTGAGTTTGATGACCACCTGGGGCCAGGTCGTCTGGATGTTGCTGCTGCTTGCCGGCATGGGGACTGTTGAAGCGGGGTGGGCGCTCAATCAATGGTGGTTCGATGAGATGGCCAGGCCCACGGGGACCTTTGCGAACCCAAATTTTCTGGCCGGGTATCTTGCGGCCGTCTGGAGCGTTCTCTTGGGCTCATTCGTATATGTAAAAATCAGGCGGGGCAGAAAGAGAGCGAGGGTCTCTCCGGTCCGGGCCATGCTGCCGTTCGCCGTTGGGGCAACGGTCCTACTCGCAATCGTCCTGACCAGGTCCCGAGGAGGGCTGCTCGCGCTTGCCGCGGGGGCTGCCGTGGTGGTCGTGTTGCGATTCGGACGCAAGGGGCTCGCGGCACTGGCACTCGTCCTGGCCCTGGCGATGGTCATTCCGAATCCCCTGAGCGATCGCCTCCGGGCAGAACATGGAGTGAACCCCGTCGGGTATGCGCGCTGGCAGATGTGGCAAGGCGCCGGCCTCCAGATGCGGGACCATCCGTTTGGAGTCGGGCTGGGACTCTATCAGTACCTGTCTCCGCGCTACGCGTTCCCGATTGAGGGGCAGGTGGCTCGCTACGGAAAAATCGCACAGACGCCGCATAGTGAGTACGCTCAAATCGGCGTGGAGCTCGGCGCGCTTGCGCTGGTGGTGTTTTGCTGGGGAGTCGGCCGGATTGTTCTTGCAATCCAGTCCCTTGCAGCCTCCCGGCTTCGACGATGGCAGCGCGGCATCGTGGTCGGGGCGAGCGGCGCCGTGGCGTCCATTCTGGTTCATGCCCTGGCGGATTCCAACCTGCATGAGCCGGCGGTGGTCCTGGTCTTGATCCTGTGCGTGGCGATTCTGCTCTCAGTAAAGCGGTTGTCAGGAGCGGCAACGCAGGAGTGGACGATCCCGATTCACCACCCCATCCTCTGGGGCGGTGCCACCGTGCTCGTGGTCGCCCTTTCGGCCATGCTGGTGGGAAGGATGGGGGTGGCGTGGATGGCATACGAAGCGGGCTCGCGCGCGCTCGCGCAGCGACATCATGAGCGCGCCGCCGAATATATCGGCCAGGCCATCGAGCTCGATCCCGGTAAGGCCCTGTATCACAATTCGAATGCGGCCGTGCATTTTCAATTGTACCAGCAGACCCGCGAACAAAAGGAGTTGGCCGTCGTTGTCGATGAGCTCAAGGAATCGATCGCGCTCAACCCGTTAAGTGCGAGGCCGTTCAAGCTGCTGGGCGATGTCTACGGGGGAATGGCGGCCGGCTCAGGGGGAGGCGACCAGCCGGCATCATGGTTGCGGCTGGCCAGTGCTGCCTATGAGCAGGCGATCGAACGTGAGCCGTTCAATCCGTTCCACCGGCTTGAATTGGGGCGGCTCTACCTGGCGCTCGATGAGGGCGAAAAGGCGGAACGATTGGTCCGGGGCACGGTTGAGTCGGAACCGAATTTCCTGCCGGGCCGGCTCTGGTTGGCGATGCGGTATGTCCGGACGAATCGTCTCGAGCCGGCAAAGCAGGAATATGAGGAAATTCTCCAGCGACAGCGATACTATGCGAGGTGGTCCATCGAGCCGTACGAAAGAAGTTTCTTAAACGTAGACGCTCGGGAATTGGCCGCATTGTCGAAGCGGTCACGCGACGAAAAACCCAAGAAGAACCGTGCATTATGATGAAGGGATGGCTCGCGGCAGGCCTTGTCGCCGCGCTTGGAATTTCGGCCGACGGGGTCTTGATGGCCCTTGACCGCCAGCGTTCTGCCGATGTCCGGGCGGAAGAACTCTCGTACCTCCCGAAGGGTGAGTACCTCAAGATCGCGGTGCTGGGCTACGATCAATTCGCAGCGGATCTGATCTGGCTCAAGGCCGTTCAACACCTTGGCGCGACACGTCAGTCGAAGGGCGGATATGCCTGGGCCTACCACGTGGTCAATGTTGTGACGGATCTGGACCCAAAATTTTTGTCCGCCTACCTGGCGTCAGGGAGCATCCTGGGTGTCTGGGCCGGCCTTCATTATGAGAGCATTGAGATATTGCGGAAAGGCATGCGGGAAAATCCTGACGTCTGGCAGCTTCCGTATTACATTGGATACGATTATTTCTACGAACTCTGCGATCCTACGATGGCGGCGCCCTATTTTCAAGCCGCCGCGAGGCTTCCGGGAGCGCCGTCTTATCTGCCGAGCCTCGCGGCGCGCATGACGGTTGCGGGAGGGGATCCTGCGGCAGCGCTGGAATTCTTGCGACGGTTGTACGAACAAACAAGTGATTCCCGCCTGCGCGAGGCGTTCGAGCAAAAAATCAAGGAAGTGATTGTCGAACGGGACATCCGGGTATTGCAAGATAGCGTACGGCAGCACCGTGGCCGCTTCGGCAAGGTTCCACGAACGCTCAAGGAGCTGGTGGACAGGGGGATTGTTTCGAGTCTACCTGAGGAACCGTTCGGCGGCCAGTACGCAATGGATCCGTCGAGTGGAACCGTGAAGGCCTTGGGGCGTTCCCAGCGCCTGGACATTTATCGCACCGCGGCGACCACCGGATGCAAGCCCCGTGACCCGAAGCCGTATCGGGACATGCGCAAGGCGAGTTGATCCATCGGGAGTCCGGCGGCGGGCCGGCTGCTCAGCAAGGGATAGAAGCATATGGACGCCATCCGCATTGAAGGATTGGTTAAGCGGTTTCGGTCAGGCTGGCCGGGCCTGCCTCCGGCCACGGTGCTGGACGGGCTTTCGTTGTCTGTCCGTGAAGGGGAGATTTACGGGTTTTTGGGTCCCAACGGTTCCGGCAAGACAACCACCATCAAGGTGCTGATGGGGTTGATTCGCGCCACCGCCGGCACCGCGGAGATTTTCGGAAAGCCGGCAGGTGATGTGCAGATTCGCCGACGCATCGGGTTTCTACCCGAAGCGCCCTACTTTTACGATTACCTCACCGCCGAGGAGTTTCTGACGTTTTATGGCCACTTGGCCGGCATGGGCCGGGATATCCTGGAGGCACGGGTGCCGCAACTCCTTGAGATGGTCGGGTTGGCGGAGGCGAGGGCGAGACAACTGCGGAAATTTTCAAAAGGGATGTTGCAACGGATCGGCCTGGCCCAGGCGCTCATCCATGATCCCGAGTTGGTGATTCTTGATGAACCGATGTCGGGCTTGGATCCGATCGGGCGCAAGCAGGTGCGTGATTTGATTCTCGGTCTGCGCGACCAGGGCAAAACGGTATTTTTCAGCACGCACATCATCCCCGACGTGGAAATGATCTGCGACCGGGTCGGTGTGATCGTCAAGGGCAAGCTGCTGACGACGGGTCGCGTGGATGACTTGGCCGGTCACGGACACACGCAGTCGGTCGAGATCGTCTGCCAGGGGATCACGGTCGGTGAGATCCCGGCTATCGGGACCACGGCGGTCCGGGTCCTTCAGCAAGGCCCACAGGCGCTGATTGTGCTTCCGAACCCGGACCGGCTGGAGGACATCCTCGGAGAGATCAGAAAACACGGCGGCAGGTTGATCTCGGTCACCCCGCAAAAAGGCTCTCTCGAGGAGTTGTTCTTCCCCTCTGTGAGCCAGGGGGCGGGAATGGAAAGCGGTCGAAGGGCATAGGGTATGTGGCCGATCGTCGTCATTGCGTCCAACACGTTCCGGGAGAACTTGCGCGACAAGATTCTGTACAACCTGCTGCTGTTCGCGGTGTTGCTGATGGGCGCGTCGATGTTGCTCGCGGATCTCACGATCTTGGAGCATTACAAGATCATGACCGACATGGGGCTGGCGGCCATCAATCTGGTCGGCGTCATCATCGCCGTGTTTGTCGGGATCGGCCTGGTGAGCAAGGAAATCGAGCGACGGACGATCTATACGATCGTCGCGCGCCCCATCAGCCGGGCGCAGTTTGTCGTGGGGAAATATCTGGGACTTATCACGACGCTGGTGGTGAACGTGCTGGTCATGCTGTCGGTATTTCTGTTGACGCTCTGGGGGTACCATGCCCCGGTGCACTGGGTCTTGGTGCAAGCCGTTCAACTGATCGTCGTCGAGTTGATGCTGATCACGGCCATCGCCTTGTTTTTTTCGACGTTCAGCTCTGCCACGCTCAGCGCCATTTTCACGATCGGGCTCTACATCATCGGTCATGTGACGACGGATTTGCGCGGCCTCGCCCAGAAAAGCCACAGCGAAGCGGTCAAAGTCGTGGCCAACGGGGTCTACTATCTGTGCCCCAACCTCGACATGCTCAATATGAAGGGACAGGCCGCGCTGGGCATTGCGATTCCGCTGTCGTATCAGGCGCTTGCGACGACGTACGGCTTGCTGTATGCCGGCATGTTGATCGTCGGCGCGTGCCTCATTTTTCAACAACGGGATTTCTAGCATGAACCGAGAGGGAGCCATGCCATTGCTGGAGAAGATTCGGCGCCACGAGGCGGTCGTCGGTGTGGTGGGGCTGGGGTATGTCGGTCTTCCGCTGGCGGTGTTGCAGGCCAGGACGGGGTATCGCGTCATCGGCATCGATGAAGTGGGCGAGAAGGTCGAACGGGTGAACCGTGGCGAGAACTATATTTCCGACGTGGATGACGCCGAATTGCGGCAGGTCGTCAGCTCGGGACGCCTGACGGCTACGGCGGATTTCGATGCGCTCAGGCAATGCGACGTCGTGCTGCTCTGCGTGCCCACGCCGCTCACACGGAACAAGGAACCGGATATCAGCGCGATCCTCAAGGTGACGCACGAACTGGCCGCGCGGGCGCATCCCGGCATGCTCGTAGTCCTGGAAAGCACCACCTATCCAGGCACCACGGAGGAGGTGCTGCTGCCGAGGCTGACGGCCGGGGGGCTGAAAGCGGGGCAGGATCTCTACCTGGCGTTTTCGCCGGAGCGCGTCGACCCGGGCAACCGGTCGTTCAAAACGCATAATACGTTCAAGTTGGTGGGCGGAGTCACACCGGCCTGCTTGCAGGTCGCGCAGACGTTCTACGAGCAGTCCATCGTGAAGATTCATCCCATGTCGTCGCCGCGCGTGGCCGAGATGACCAAGGTGTTCGAGAACGTGTTCCGATCCGTCAACATCGCCTTGGTCAACGAGCTGGCCGTGCTGTGCGACCGGATGGGCTTGAGCGTGTATGAGGTGATTGACGCGGCGGCGACGAAGAACTTCGGCTTCATGCCGTTCTATCCGGGGCCCGGGGTGGGCGGGCACTGCATCCCGCTTGATCCCTATTATCTGGCCTGGAAGTCGAAGGAGTACGATCTCCATACCCGTTTTATCGAACTGGCCGGGGAGATCAACGAAAGCATGCCGTATTACGTGGTGGCCAAGCTCCAGCGACTGCTGAATCAGCGTGGGCGCTGCCTGAACGGGGCCAAGGTCCTTGTGCTGGGCGTGACCTATAAGGCCGATGTCGCGGACCCCAGGGAAACGCCGGCGCGAAAGGTGATGGAATTGCTTCAGCGGGAGGGCGCCACGCTGACCTATGCCGATCCCTACACGCCCCAGATGGACATCGAGGCGCGTTCGTACGCGGCTGCCGAGGCGACGGCGGACCGGCTGGGGCAGTGCGACTGCGCGCTCATCCTTACGGCCCATTCCGCCTTCGATTACGATCAGATCGTCCGCCACGCGCCGCTTGTGTTTGATACGCGCAACGGCACCAGACTGGTTCAGGGGAAGAAAGACCACGTCGTGCTCCTCTAAATCGGCTGGCTTCGGCAATTCCAGCCGATCGAGTAGGTCGAAACAGGGGGATAGCCGCGATGTCGCATCAGCATAACCATCGGCTGCTTGTCGTGAGCCTGGCGCTCCTGGCGGCGCTTGTCGAGCTGCTGTGGGGGCGGTTCGACATCCCTGTCTCCATTAAACCGATTCCGATCTTCAGCGAGGCCTGCTCATTCTCCCGTCCAGACGGCCCGTTGGGATGCCGGTATTCGGAAGGGTGGCTGCCGATGCCGCAAGGGTGGCAGCTTCCGGCAGGTCGGAACGGGCACCTGCTGATTCAGGCTGACGTTCCCGCCCGGTCGGGCCTGTCCCGTTGGGTATTCCGTGAACCGGCCTCCCGCGAGGGGCGGCTCTCGTTGATAATGGAAGGGGAGGCGGACGCGGATGTCCGCGCCAGAATCCACGTCTCACGCGAGGGCCAGGAGGATCGGTTTCTCGACCAGGTCCTTCCATTTGGCGGAACCCGCATCGAGGTGCCCGTTGCATTGGAAAGCGAGAAACCGATTCAGGTTCGAGTCGAGTGGATCGCATCGGCGACCGCCTCAGTCCGTGGATCCGTGCGTCTTTCCCACGTCCACGTCGGGATCCTGACAGCACCGCCGGCTGTCCCCAACCTGGCGATCGCGGCGCTGCTTGTGCTCGTTCCGCTGTTGGCCTACGGCATTCGTGAGGCGGCCGGGCCACGCTCGGCCTCCGTCTATGCCCTGGCGGTCCTGGGGGGGATGGTGGCGCTGCTCGAAGCGTTGACATGGAGCCGCACTCCCATCAGCGAGCCGGCCTTCTGGCGGGACCTGGTCACGAACGGAAGGGACTTTGACGTGTACCTGATCGTCCCGTATCTGTTCCTGTTGGCGCTGATGGGATGGCAACGGTTCACCGGACGTGTCTTACCGAACGATCAGGATCGCCTGGCGCACCTGGCATTGGCCGGAGCGCTCGTCTGGGGTCTCAGCCGGCGTCTTGTCGCCTTCGCCCATGCCGTGCCGTTCAAGCTGGATCCCGACGCGCTCGGTTATATGCAGATCGCAGGAGCGATGGCGTCTCCCTACGAGACGCAGTTGCGCGAGCCCTTGTGGATCTGGATTGTGAATCTGTGGCTCGGTGCCGCCGGATGGGACGCGCCGGCGATGCGGCTGCTGACGGTCGGCTGCTCGATGCTCGTCGTCTGGCTCGCCTACAAGCTGTTCAGCGAGTACACGGGGAGACCGTTCTTCGGCCTCCTCGTTGCGTGGCTCCTGGCCGATAACGATTATTTGATCCAGCTCAGCGTGAGGGGCCTGCGTGAGGAAGCCTACATGGCGGCGCTGATCGGCGTCGTGTATCTCGTGTTTGTCCGGCATCGGGGCTTGTCCCTGGCGTGGCAGGCGGTCGGACTCGCCGTGGCGGGCGCGTCCGTGCAATTGTTGCGGTTTACCAGCTACGGGGTGTTGATCCCGCTGGTGCTGCTGTGGGGCTGGCGTGCGGGCGGCCGTCATTGGCGATACCCCTTGTGCGTGCTGCTGGCGATCGGCGCGGTCTCCGTTCCGCATATGGTCCATAACTACCGGGCCTTCGGCGATCCCCTGTACAGCATCAATGTCCACTTCTCGTATTTTCGCAACTACGAAATGGTCGTGCAAAAGGGGGGCTCGTGTGAAGGCTGTCCGAGCCGCGAGGAGTTTGCCGCGAATCCTTATGCGGGACCACCGATCACGGCGCGGCAATACCTGTTCGGCCTGCATGGCTGGCGGGAGATCGTCGAGGATACGCTCGAGGGATATCGCAGAATGTATTTCGCTCCCACGGATCTATTTTTAGTCCAGAGCGGGACCAGGTCCATGCTCGGCTACGGCCTGTTTCTCATCGGGCTGGTCGCGCTGCTGATGGGCCCCTATCGGGAAATGGTGTTTGTCGTGCCGCTGCTGGCGAATTTGCTCCCGTTTGTCATGCTGCGGGACGCCGATATTCGCCTGGCCGTCCACACCGCGCCCTTTGTGACGTTTATTCTGGTCTATGGCGCCTATTGGGTGGCGGAGCGGCTGACGCTGTTGCCGCCGGTCATCGAGAAGGCCTGTCCATCCCTTGCGCGGATTCGCGTGGAATGGCCGCGGAGCCTCGTGCCCAGGACGACGAACGACAACCTGGTGGTGTTCCGATGAAGATTCTGACCGTCATCGGCGCCCGCCCGCAATTCATCAAGGCCGCGCCCGTCTCGCGTGCCATCCGGTCGATCAGCGGTGGTCGCACGGGGACGAACGCGATCGTCGAGGTGCTGGTGCATACGGGCCAGCATTATGACCGGGAGATGTCCGACGTGTTCTTCCAGGAACTGGACCTGCCCGAGCCCGCGCACCATTTGGGAGTGGGTCCCGGTCCGCATGGCCAGCAGACGGGACGGATGCTGGAAGGTTTGGAGCGGGTGCTTGGCATGGAACGTCCCGATCTCGCGCTGGTCTACGGCGATACCAACTCGACGCTGGCCGGCGCGCTGGCGGCCGGGAAGCTTCGGATTCCGATCGCGCACGTCGAGGCGGGCTTGCGGAGTTTCAACCGGGCAATGCCCGAGGAACTCAACCGGATCGTGACCGACCACCTGGCCACCTATCTGTTTTGTCCCACAAGCCTGGCCGTGAAGAACCTGAGTTGCGAGGGGATCGTCACGGGCGTGCACCTGGTCGGCGACGTCATGCACGAGGTGTTGCAGTTGTCCCTGCCCGTCGCCAAGGCCCGCTCGCGGGTGCTCGAGCAATGGTCGCTCTCATCGAAGGCCTACGACCTGGTCACCGTGCACCGGGCGGAGAACACCGATGTGCGCGAGCGACTGGCCGGCATCCTGCAGGGCCTGGCCCGGCTGGATCGTCCGGCCGTGTTCCCCTGCCATCCCCGCACGAAAAAAATGATCGATCAGTTTGGCCTGGCGTCGCTCTTGAGTTCATCCCGTGTGCGCGTGATCGACCCCCTGGGCTACCTCGATATGCTCAGGCTGGAATCCGAAGCGGCCGTGATCCTGACCGACTCGGGCGGGGTGCAGAAAGAGGCCTATTGGCTGGGAGTGCCCTGCGTGACGCTGCGCGATGAAACGGAATGGGTGGAAACCGTCGACGCAGGCTGGAACCGATTGGCTGGAACGGATCCCGCGGCCATCGTCGCGGCGGCGCACACGGCCTTCGACGCCCTCCCGTCGGAATCGGGGCAACTCTATGGTGATGGCACAGCCGCGGAGCGGATTCTGGGCATTCTGCAAGCGGCTGCGTAGGTTCGGCCGGTCCATGCCGGCACGGGCCAAGTGAGCGGCGGCCAGGTCAGTGGCAGATTAGTGCGATGTAAGTGAGAGGGCGGAGCTATGCCTGCCTCCCGACAAGCGGCGCAGCATCCGGACGCAGAGGGAAATCTGTTCATCGTCGTCGAGCTTCGTTCTGGACATCCAACGCATGCGATCACGGCATGCCGCGGGGGACATGCATGAGTCGGCACGTATCCGGCATGACGGTCTGGTTCACCGG
>Ga0214472_10002852_pt1 | contig 18403 bp, 16 predicted proteins | sample RVTome_6_FD_207662 | JGI IMG/M metagenome (GOLD analysis project Ga0214472, IMG submission 207662) | Soil microbial communities from uranium-contaminated site in the Upper Colorado River Basin, Wyoming, United States - RVT140D175 | ecosystem: Environmental > Terrestrial > Soil > Contaminated >...
GGCCGACCAGATTATCCGCCACCTCCGGGGCGCAGGATCTGCCGGCCTCCAGAAACTGTTGCCGGACAAAGTCCGAAAGCTCATGCGCAGGCAGAGGCCGCAGGGGGTAATTGATGGCGCTCTGGAAGAACGGGCGCTGTTGTTCGTTGAAGATGCCGAGGAGTACTCTCCGCCGGCTTCCCACGAAAAAGTAAGAAGCCCGGTGATGCTGGATACGGGTGCGCAAGGCTGCCTCGATTCGCATGGCGTCGGTCAGGGGCACAATTTCCTGGAATTCATCCAGGGTTACCTGGATGGGAGAATCCGAACCGGCGATAAACTCCCCCAGGGAGTCGAGAGTTTCCTCCAGCAGGGGGAGCCCATTCTTCCCCGCCGGAGCCGGCTCGACACTCAGCCCGAAGCCGCCCTCGGGGTCCGGCTTCAAGACCGGGCGGAAGGATTGCATCGCCCGCAAGGCATGCCTCCAGAGGGGTTCTTTCCTATGGGTAGCGGCGAACACCGCCTTCGCCAACCGAGAGGCTACTTCGTCCACCGACGCGACGCCGAAGAAGTCGGCGAAAACGGTCACCGCCCCCTGGTCCGCCAATTCTTTCTGCACTCGCCTGACCAAGGAGGTCTTTCCATACCTCCTCGGCGAGTATAAAACCACATTGGCGCCGCTTTCCGCATAGGAAGCAAGCTCGCGCATCTCCTGCGCACGATTGCAGAACGGCGCGTCCAAGGGGACAACCTGGAGATAGAAGGGATTGCCCATGCCCATGCCTCCAATTCGATTTTATTGAACTACCGTTATGGTACTTCAATAATCAACGAAGCGCAAGACGCTTGGCTCCCGGTCTCTCTGTTATAAATGGGGCCTCTTTGCTGACGTCTTGAATTCGATGAATAAAGGAATCACGAGGCGGCCTCCTGCTCCCGGATCAGGCGGTCCAATTGTCCGGCCAGATAAAGCGGCAGGGACAAAAGGGTGAATGACACGGTTTTCGCTTCACTCCTGCCGCCGAGTGCCACGGTAAAGTCGCCGAGGGACGGCCGGTCCATGTTGAAGCGGACCGCGAAGCGCCGCCCTTTCTCCGCCAGAAAAACATGGGTGGATTTGAGGCTCCCCGTTCTGCCGGCCCGCACAGGTATTCTTCCAAAAGGTCGCGCAGCTCGACAGTCAAAACATCCGGGCAGTCGTCGACGGATGGAGAAAAGGAGGAAGAGAAGTATTCATACTATCACCCCACCTGTCCATATTGACCAAATAAATACCGCCAATTTGCCCCCTTTGGGCTTATTTCAACCGATGGGTGCGCGAGATCTCGTCGCGGTTGGTGACGCAGACGTTCAGGTCCTTCAGGATGCCGTCTTCGATGCTGTAGATCCAGCCGTGGACCGTCAGTTGGTGTCCCGCCTTCCAGGCATTCTGAATGATGGTGGTGTGGCAGACGTTGGCCACCTGTTCGATGACATTGAGTTCGCAGAGCAGATCTATCTTGTCTTTTTCATCGGTCAGGGCATCTATCCGGTCCCGGTGGTAGCGATGCACGTCCTTGATGTTCATGAGCCAGTTGTCGATCAGGCCGTGCTCCCGGTTGTCCATGGCGGCCCGGATGCCGCCGCAGCCGTAGTGGCCGCAGACGATGATGTGTTTGACCCGCAACACTTCCACGGCGTACTGAATCACCGACAGGCAGTTCAGGTCGGTGTGGACCACCACGTTGGCGATATTGCGGTGCACGAAGATCTGGCCGGGCAGCATGTCCACGATCTGATTGGCCGGCACCCGGCTGTCCGAGCAGCCGATCCACAGGTATTCGGGATTCTGCTGCCTGGAGAGATTCACGAAGAAATCCGGATCGGATTCCTTGACCTTGGCGGCCCAGTTCCGGTTGTTGTCGAAAAGTTTTTTCAATATTCTCATTTTTTCACCAGACCTCCCTTAATCCCCGGCTTTTGCGGATGCGATCCACCTGCCGTTCCAGTTCCACCCGCCAGACGGCATGAATGCGGGCCGCGGCCGGGGCGATCAGTTCGGGCAGCCCGTAGACCAGGCGGTCGGAGGCGCCGCTGGCCTCGATCACCGCCTCGATGGAGCGGGCCCCGAATTTGTAGTCGGCCAGCAGCAGCCGCAGCAGGAGGCCCGAGGTTTTGCGGGCCGCCTTTTTCCAGTGGGTCGCCATCTGATGGGCGATGATGAAGGCCCGTTTCAGCAGGATGCGCCGCAGTTCCTCCACCAGCTCCTTGTCCCCGGCCTCCTCGGAGAGCAGCCCGGGAGCTATGTCGATGCCGTCGATATCGAGCACCACCCGCAGGCGGCCCATGAAATCGGGGATCTTCAGTCCCTTGGTCATGTTCAGGGCCGTTGGTTCCGGCTGGTGCAGCAGCCCCTCCATTTCCTCCCAGCCCGCCTTGACCCCGCCGGCGAAGACGAAGATCGACCGGCCGATATTATAGGGTATGCCGTGCACATAGGTAACCCCATCCTGCATGGAGGGCAAGAAATATCGCAGGTAGCCGAACTCGTGACCGTCATGGCGGCAGTCGAATTCGTCCCAGAAGACGATGGGAACCTTGCCCTTGGCCACCGAGGCCCGGATCGGTTCGATGGCGCTGTTGATCTCCTCGGGCCCGGCGAACTGGGTCAGGTTGAACTCGAAGAATTCAAAGGGATTGAGGTCGAATTTCCGGGCCACCACCCTGGAGACCTCCTTGACGGCAAAGGATTTCCCCGACCCCGGCGGCCCGAAGACCCCGATACAGAGGGGCCGCTGCACCTGCTCCCGGGAGACATAGCTGTCCATGACGTTCTGCAGGGTGACCACCGGTTCGATCTCCACCGGATCGATGGAGCGCAGATTGCCGACCCGGAAAAGGCGCAGTTCCTCGAAACCCTTCTGCCAGCTAACCTCCTCCTTCAGGTAATGGAGCACCTCGATGATGACACCCCGGAAGTCATGGCCGGCGAGTTGGCCGAGACCGCGCTGGAAACTGTTGACCGGCCTGGGGAAAAAAGCCCGGACCGCCTCTTTCTTCTCCCGGTTCCAGGACTGTTCCGCCACCAGATCCAACTGCTGCTGAAAGGTCTCGGAAAAGAGGGGCAGCGCGATGAAACAGGGATCCTCGCCGGTTTCCATGGTGGAGCATGGCGCCCCGTCCGGCAAGGCCGAGGAAAAATCGAGGCTCGGGAACTCGAGCCCTTGGTCGAAGGCATAGCCGCGATCGTGCAGCAGCAGCCAGTTGTTGAGCAGCCGGGTGGAGTAATCGAAAAAATAATTGCGACAAAAGGAAAAGCCGCGGGTCCGCAGCGCGTCCCGGGCCAAAAGCGAGGTGGCCATGGTGTCGTAACAGGGCACCGACCCCTTGTGGCGCGGCGAACTCTTCTCGGGCAGACGGTTTTTGCGGTGGCGAAAGAAAGCCGCCTCCGGCCCGGCGTAGAGCACGCCGTGCGGGTACATCTCGACCACCACATGACAGAGCATTTTGCCGCTCTCCGGATTCAAAAGGCCCACCTCCAGGGTGCGCAGGGCCCGCAGGGCCATGGCCACGATGGCCTCCCAGTTGACCGAACTGTCCATCTCCATGCGGGTGGTTTCCAGGTCCGAGAGGCGGCAGAAAAGGCAGAACCGCTCGCCGAAATACCGGGCCCATTCCTGCCAGTGGGCCACCCCGATACCCATGCCGATGACCCAGGCTTCGCGGTTTCTGCCGTGCAGTTCGGCGGCCACTTCCGGCGGCCGGCCGGAATCGTCGATGATCATGATGCCCGCATTGCCGGTGCAGGCCACCGCATTCTCCGGGGTCACGGCCAGGGGCGGCGCCTCCCTGCTCCGGCCTTCCGGGGGCAAGAACTGCTGGAACATGAACCAGCCGTGGCCGCCGCCGGCATCCTGGCCGCCCCGGTACCGGAAGATCTGGTAAACCTCCTTTTCCTCGCCATAGGAGATGGTCCGGATGGCGGGCGCCGTCTCGACCCCGCGAAGGCAGGAGGTCAACCAGGTCAGACACTGTTCGAGCCGGCCGTGCTCTATGGAGATGCGGCCGGCCAGCAGTTCGATCAGGTCGCCGGGGTTGTAGCCGTAGGCCGGCAGGCTCCCTTCCCGCAGCAGGCTGACCTCCTTGATGGGCAGATTGACGATCTTTACCCTGGAACCCAGCAACAGGATTTTGTCTTCTTTTTGCGGCATGAGCTGCTCCTTTTCGTCGAGTCCCTTATTCGATTTCGATTTCGATTTCGATTTCGATTTCGATTTCGATTTCGATGAAAGCTAATCATAAAAACAACCGTGGCACAATCTTGTCCGGCAGGACGAATCCTTTCGGCCGGTATGGGATTTCCCTGGCCGGGCTCCTCCTCCCGGGCCGCGAAAAGCCCGCCACCGCCCCTTTCGGAGCCGGTCCGCCATAATCGTTCTCCCCTGCCCCGGCCCGCCGTTGTCTGTCGCCGGGTTGGCACGCCATTTGCTCCGTAAGGGACTCGGAAAATACCAATATACCTGGATCGCGCCCGGATTTGGGTCATATTTGGTCGCGCCGATTGAGCAAAACCGCAGGCGTAGCAGGGCTACGGCGAGGATTTTGCGATTGAGGCGCGGCCAAAGATGGCCCGAAGACGGGATGCGTGATGGTAAATTGGTATTTTCCGCGTCCCTCATTGAATCTTCAATTGATTCCCATGCAAGGAATACGCCGGGTACTGAAAGGGAGGACAGCCATGCGGCAAGACGATGATCAGGAATATACGGGACAGGCGGGCCGTTACTCGCGCCGGGGATTCATCCGTTTCGTCGGGGTGGGGGCCGGCATGGTCGGGGCCTCGCTGGCCGGGGCCCGCTTCGTGGTGCCGCCGCCGGCCGAAGCCGGCCAGGGAGTGCTGGCCGCCGCGGAAATGGTCAAGGTGCGGCTCAATGTCAATGGCCGGAACCACGATGTCCTGGTCGAGCCCCGCTGGTCCCTGCTCTACGTGCTGCGGGAAATCATCGGCCTTACCGGCACCAAGATCGGCTGCGACCGGGGCGAATGCGGCGCCTGCACCGTACTGATCGACGATCTGCCGCGCTATGGCTGCATGACCCTGGCGGCGGAGGCGGAAAACCGCCGCATCGTCACGGTGGAGGGGCTCATGGAGGGCGAATCCCTGGGGCCGGTGCAGCAGGCCTTTCTCGAAACCGACGCCTACCAGTGCGGCTACTGCACCCCGGGCCAGATCATGGCGGTGGAAGGGCTGCTGCGCCACAATCCCCAGCCCTCCTTCGAGGAGATCCGCCAGGGCTGCGCCGGCAACCTCTGCCGCTGCGGGGCCTACAACAATATCTTCAAGGCGGCGCAGCAAGCGTCATCAAAGAGGGGCTGACAATTTCGCCATAATTCATACTCCCCGCCAAGACGCGGAGTTTCGGGTTTTATCGGTCCGATCCGACCGATCCGACCGATCCGACCGATCCGACTGATCCGACTGATCCGACTGATAAAATCTTGAAGTTCTCTGCGCCTCTGCGTCTCCGCGGGAGAAAAAAAGAAAAAACATGATTTTTCGCGCGGAGGCGCAGAGGCGCAGAGGAAAACGGGAAGGGAAAAAGGACGGGCATGGGTAGTTACCGGTCACCGATAACTGTATCACCGATCACCATGCCTTTCTCCGCGAGAGAAAAAAAGAAAAAACATGATTTTTCGCGCGGAGGCGCAGAGGCGCAGAGGAAAACGGGAAAGGGAAAAAGGACGGGTATGGGTAGTTACCGGTCACCGATCACCGATAACCGGTCACCATGCCTTCCTCCGCGCGGCGGCGAAAAACAGTTTTCTCGAATTCATCAAAAAGGGGGCAAATCATGCACGCCGACAAAGGCAACTATTACACCCAGGGTCTGCCGGTTCCGGAAACTCCCCCTCCCGGCAAGGCGCCCGAGTTCTGGCGGGAGACTGCCCTGGTGGGCCGGCCGATCCCCAGGGTGGACGGCTACGAACGGGTGAGCGGCTCGGCGATCTACCCTTCCGATCTCGCCCTGCCCAACATGATCTACGGCGACGTGGTCCGCTCTCCCCATCCCCATGCCAGGGTGAAGGGGGTGCGGATCGACAGGGCCGCGGCCCTGCCGGGAGTGCGCGCGGTGGTGACCGGAGATTCGCCCGCGGCCCGCGACATCAAATGGCAACACAACAATCACGAGGGCAAACTCTTCGATCCGGTCTGCCGTTTCGAAGGAGAGGTGGTGGCCGCGGTGGCGGCGGACTCATGGTATCAGGCGGCGGACGCGGCCCGGGCCATCGAGGTGGATTACGAGGTCCTGCCCTTTACGGTCGATCATGACGAGGCCCTCAAATCCTCGGCCGCCAGGGTATGGGAAAGCGGCAACCTGGTGGGCCGGGAGAGCTACGAACGGGGCGATATCGCCACAGGGTTCGCCGAGGCCGACGTGGTCCTGGAACAGGAGTACCGGACCGCCTGCGAGCTGCACACCCCCCTGGAACTGCACGGCTGCGTGGCCAACTGGGAGGGGGACCGGCTGACCATCTGGGAATCGACCCAAGGGGTCTATGCGGTGCAATCCAGGGTGGCGGAAGCCCTGGGGCTGCCCCTTTCCAGGATCAGGGTGATCGGCCATTACCTGGGCGGCGGCTTCGGCAGCAAACTGTGGCCGGGCAAATACACGGTGCTCTGCGCCCTCCTGGCCCACGAAAGCGCCAGGCCGGTCAAACTGCTGCTCAGTCGCGAGGAAACCTTCCTCTGCGTGGGCAATCGGCCGGCCAATACCATGCGACTTAAGGCGGGGGTCAAAAAAGATGGCCGCCTCACGGCCTTGGAATTCGACTGTTCCGGGCCGAGCGGCGCCTATCCGGCCGGCGGGGTCCAACTGGTGGACTGGCTGGTGCGCGATCTCTATCTCTGCGACCATGTCCGCACCGAGGGACGGGATGTCTACATCAACGCCGGTCCGGCCCGCCCCTTCCGCGCCCCGGGTCACCCCCAGGGAGCCTGGGCTCTGGAGCAGATGATGGATTCCCTGGCTGAGAAAATCGGCCTGGACCCGGTGGAGTTCAGGCTCAGAAACATTCCGCTGGTCAGCCAGGGCCGCGAGGGCCGGCCGCCCTATACGGTCACCGGCCTGCGGCAGTGTCTGGAAAAGGGGGCCGAGGCCTTCAAGTGGCAGGCGACCCTGGAACGGATCAAGAAACAAAACAGCCAACCGGGCCATGTGAAACAAGGCGCCGGCCTCGCGGGTTGCCTGTGGATCGCCGGGGCCGGCGGGCCCCCCTCCACCGTGACCATCAAGCTTTTCCGGGACGGCTCGGTGAATCTCAACATGGGGGCGAGCGACATCGGTACCGGCACCAAAACGATCATGGCCCAGGTGGCGGCCGAGGAACTGGGGGTGAAACCCGAGGCCATCCAGATCGAACACGCCGATACCGGGACCACCCAGTTCGCCACCCCGAGCGGCGGCAGCAAGACCGTGCCCACCGAAGCGCCCACGGTGCGCAACGCGGCCATCGAGGTCAAGCGGCAGTTGCTCGCCATGGCCGCGGAGGATCTCGGCGTGCCGGTCGCGGAGTTGCGCTACGTCGGCGACGAGATTGTCCGGGCCGGCCGGCCCGAGCAAAAAATCAAGGTGGCCGAGGTGAGCACCTTTAAAAAACGGGGCGTGGTGATCGGCATCGGTTACCGGGGTCCCAATCCCGAAGATAAGGCGATCAGCCCCTTCGCGGCCCATTTCTGCGAACTGGAGGTCAATACCAAAACCGGCGAGATCGTCATTCTCCGGTTTCTCGGGGTGCACGACTCCGGCCGGGTCATGAACCGGCTGACCTTCGACAGCCAGGTCATCGGCGGCATCGTCATGGGGATCGGCTTCGGTCTCACCGAATTCCGCCAGCTCGACGCCAACCAGACCGGCAAGCTCTGCAACAAAAACTGGCACGATTACAAACTGCCCACCGCCCTGGACGCACCGGCCGAGATCGCCAGCCTGCCCGTGGAACTGGACGACCCGGCCTGCAACAATACCGGGGCCAAGGGTCTGGGGGAACCGGTGACCATCCCCACCGCCGCCGCCATTGCCAATGCCCTGCACATGGCCACCGGCGTGCGCTTCACCGCAGCACCCCTCACCCCCATGGCGGTGCTGCGGGGCCTGGAAAGGCAGAAGGAAGAGGGTGGGGAAATATAAAGTACGGCTTTCATGTCTCCCGCGGAGGCGCGGAAAAAGGCCGCAAGAATTGAGCAAGATTGGCGAGGATAATGTTTCGTTGTCCCAGTGGGATGCTTGGCTGGTAGTTATCAGTTGATCTTTTTGCTTTCCTCTGCGCCTCAGCGCCTCGGCGGGAGAAAAAAATAAAACATGATTTTCGCGCGGAGGCGCAGAGGCGCGGAGAAAAGCGTAAAGAATGGGACAAGGACATCGCGGGTGAAAGTCCCGGTGTTGCCGCGGGAATCGCCATTTGTTTGTCAGTCGATTCTTTGCTTTCCTCCGCGCGGGAGAATGTGGACGGACCACGTAGGTTGCGGTTGAGCGTAGCGAAACCCAACATGATCAAAATCGGCACGGAGATGGTGGGGTTCGCGGGCTCACCCCACCCTACCTTGGCCAAGGTTTTTTCATTCAAAATTCCACGTTCGATGCTTGCCCGGCGTAGCTTGTTTATCGCGAAGTCGGGCTTGGCCGGCGTAGCCTGCTTATGGCGAAGTCGGGTTCGGCGTTCATCTTTCTAGGAGGAGCTTACAATGCTGCCACCCTTTTCCTATGTCCGGCCCCGCGAGTTGCAGGAAGCGCTCAGCCACCTCGAAGCCGGCGACGCGGCGGTGCATGCCGGGGGTACCGATCTGCTGCCCTGCTTGCGGGACGGCGTCATCCGGAGCGGCAAGATCGTCAGTATCAGTGCTCTCAGGGATCTGGCCGGGATCGCGGCAACCGCCGGAGGGGGGCTGGTGGTCGGCGCCCTGACCACGATCACCGACCTGGCCGCCCATCCCCTGGTTCAAAAGAAATTTCCGGGCCTGGCCCGGGCCGCCGTCGCGGTGGCCAGTCCGCAACTGCGCAACCAGGGGACCCTGGGCGGCAATCTCTGCCAGAAGCCGCGCTGCTGGTATTACCGGGGGGAATTCCACTGCCTGCGCAAGGGGGGCGACCTCTGTTACGCCAAAAACGGCGAAAACCAGTTCCACGCCATCTTCGGTCATGACAATATCTGCTTCATCACCCACCCCTCGGATACGGCGCCGGCCCTGATCGCCCTGGGGGCCAGGGCGCGGCTGGCCGGCCCCCTGGGGGACAAACGCACCATCGCCGTGGAAGATCTGCATGTGAAACCAAAGGACAGCGTCAGGGCCGATACCGTGCTGCGGGCCGACGAGATCATAACCCATCTGGAAATTCCGCCGCCCGCAACCGGACTTTACACCTCCTATCGCAAGATCCGCACCCGCCGCTCCTGGGACTTCGCCCTGGCCGGCGCGGCCCTGGCCCTGGAAATGGATGGCGACCGGGTGATCGACGGCCGCGTCGTCCTCTCCGGCGCGGCCCCGATTCCCTGGCGCAGTCTGCCGGCCGAGCAAGCCCTGCGCGGCCGGAGACTTACGCCCGGGGTGATCGAGGAGGCGGCCCGGGCCGCGGTGGCCAAGGCCCGGCCCATGTCCGGCAATGGTTATAAGGTGGCCATGTTTCGCGGCCTGCTGGAGGAGGAATTGGCAACCGTTCACCGGAGAATTTCTGGCTGATTTGGCAACTGTTTGAGGCATCGAAATCCAAATCGAAATCGAAATCGGCTTTTCATGCAGTCGTTTTTCGATTTCGATCCCGATTTCGATCCCGATTTCGATCCCGATTTCGATCCCGATTTCGATTTCGATTTCGATTTCGATCTTTTGTCCCAGCATGCTGTGCTGTTGAACGATCGGCAGAATTGCAAAAGGTAGGAGACATAAAAGGTAATATGGGCAGAAAATCGATCAGCGACGCGGTGGTCTTCGCGGAACTGGTGGCGCGCCGGCAGCGCCGGGAGCCCTGCGCCCTGGCGATCCTGGTGGAGACCGAGGGCTCGACGCCGGCCATCCCCGGCTGCAAGATGCTGGTCAGCCGGGAGGGCGAGGTCATCGGCACCATCGGCGGCGGCGGCCTGGAAAGAGAGGCGAAGGAGGCGGCCATGGCGGCCATGGCAAGCGGCCGGCCCCAAACCCTGGAAGTCGATCTTTCGGCGCCTCCCGCCTATGTCTGCGGCGGCCGGGCCACGGTCTATATCGAACCGGTGCTGCCCCCGCCGGAATTGATCGTGGCCGGCGCCGGCCACGTGGGCCAGGCCCTCTGCCGCGTGGCGGCCTACGCCGGTTTCGAGGTGACCGTGGTGGACGAACGGCCGGAATTCGCCGATCCGGCCATCCTGACCGAGGCCTCCCGGGTACTGGTGCTGGATTTCGCCACCATGTTCTCCAATCTCACGGTCACGGCCGACACCTTCATCGTCTGTGCCACCTGGGGCCACGAACACGATTACCAGGTGATACGCCAGGCCTTGGCCGCCACCCCGGCCCGTTACGTGGGTCTGGTCGGCAGCCGTCGCAAGCGGAGCAATTTTCTCAAACGGCTGCGGGAGGAAGAAAGGCTGGACGACGTGACCCTGGCCCGGCTCTTCACTCCGGTGGGGCTGAATATCGGCGCCGTCTCGCCGCCGGAGATCGCCATCAGCATCGGGGCCGAACTCATCGCCCTGCGGAGGAATAATGCGGACACAAACGGGTTTGATTCTGCTGGCCGCCGGGGCCTCCCGGCGCATGGGCCGCTGCAAGCAGCTTCTGCCGATCAACGGTGAGGCGACGATCACTTATTGCCTGGGCCGGATCATGGCGGCGGGTCTCACCGATATCGTGGTGGTGCTGGGCCATTATCGCCGGGAAATCGAAGCCGCCCTGGGCGATCTGCCGATGCGCACCGTGGTGAACCCGGCCGAGGAGAGCGAGATGGCGGATTCGGTGCGGCTGGGGCTCGCGGCCCTGCCGCGTCAGGTCAGCGGCGTCATGGTCGCCCTGTGCGATCATCCCCTGGTGCGGCCGGAAACCTATCGACAATTACAACGACTGCACGATATGAATCCCGAGGAGATCCTGATCCCCGTCCACCAGGGACGCGGCGGCCATCCCACCCTCTTTCCCCGCCCCCTGCTGCAACAGGTGGAGGAAACGGGCCGGCCCCTGAATCGCCTCCTCGCCGATCATGCCGATCTGGTGTGGCGGGTCGAGGTGGACGATCCCGGCATTGTTCACGACATGGATTACCAGGCCGATTACCTTCGCCTCCTGGAGCTGGCCGGACCGCGGGCCGGGGAACAACCAAACGGGGCCTTTGAATGATCGTCACCGTTCTGTCCGGATTCGCCCTGGCCGCCGCGGCCCCCTTCCTGCACCAACGTCTGCGGCGCTATTCCGGCTCGCTGTTGGCGCTCCTGCCCCTCGGCTGGTTCATCTACTTCCTGAACCACTCGGCCGCCCTGGCCGACGGGCCGGTACGCCAGGCCGTGGCCTGGGTCCCCTCGCTGGCCATCGAATTCTCCTTTTACCTCGACGGCTTGAGCCTGCTTTTCGCCCTGCTCGTAAGCGGCATCGGCGTTTTCATCCTCATCTATGCCTCGGCATACCTCCGGGACCACCCGCAACTCGGCCGCTTTTACGGCTTCATTCTCCTTTTCATGGCCTCCATGCTCGGCCTGGTTCTGGCCGACAATGTCATTACCCTCTTCATGTTCTGGGAACTCACCTCTCTTTCATCCTACTTCCTGATCGGCTTCGACCACGAACGACCCTCGGCCCGGGGTGCCGCGCTTCAGGCCCTGTTGGTCACCGGCACGGGCGGGCTGGCCCTGCTGGCCGGTTTCATTCTCCTGGGGATGGCCGGGGGAAGTCTCGAATTGTCCGTCCTCTTGACCCGGGGCGACCTGGTGCGGGTCCATGGTTCCTATCTGCCCATCCTCGTCCTGGTCCTGATCGGCGCCTTCACCAAATCGGCCCAGGTCCCTTTCCATTTCTGGCTACCCTCGGCCATGGAGGCCCCCACCCCGGTGAGCGCCTATCTCCACTCCGCCACCATGGTCAAGGCTGGGATATACCTGCTGGCCCGGCTTTCACCCGTGCTGGGGGAGACGGCGGCCTGGCAACATACCCTGACTCTGGTGGGTGGCCTCACCTTGCTGACCGGGGCCGCCATGGCCCTGGCGCAGCACGATCTGAAGCGAATCCTGGCCTATTCCACCATAAGCTCCCTCGGCGCGCTGGTGCTGCTGCTCGGCATGAATACCCCGGCCGCGGCCCGCGCCGCCATGGTCTATCTCCTGGCCCACGCCCTCTACAAAGGGGCCCTCTTTCTGGTGGCCGGCGCGGTGGATCACGGCGCCGGCAGCCGGGATATAAGGTATCTGGGGGGCCTGGGCCGCGCCATGCCGGTGACCGCCCTGGCCGGCGGCCTGGCGGCCCTCTCCATGGCCGGCCTGCCGCCGACTTTCGGTTACCTGGCCAAGGAACTCCTTTTCGAGGCCGGGCTCCACGCCCCGCGCTGGCCCGCTTTGCCCGTCGGCGTTTTCGCGCTCTCCGGCGCCATGCTGATCGCCGTGGCCGCGATCAGCGGTATCGCCCCCTTCCTGGGAAAAACCGTCGCCACGCCGCGACCACCCCACGAGGTGTCACCCGCCCTCCTGCTGGGTCCCCTGTTCCTGGCCGCCTGCGGTCTCGGGTTCAGTTTCACGCCGTCCGCTCTTTCGATCTTCCTGGCCCCGGCCGCGGCCGCGATTTCGGGGGATCGGACCCCTCTGGACCTGGCCCTGTGGCACGGCTGGAATCGCCTCGCCCTGCTGAGCGGCGCCACCTTTCTGGCCGGCGGTTTGATATATTTCCAGCGGGAAATCGTCGTGGCCCTGGCCGGCCGATGGCAACCGCTCGCCGCCTTCGGCCCGGCCCGATGGTACCACGCCCTGGTCGAGGGCATGCTGTGGGTCGCCCGGAAGCAGACCGCCATGTTGCAGAGCGGCTTGCTGCGTCACTACCTCATGATCATCCTGGCCGTGGTCTTCGGGCTGGTCGCTTATACCCTGGTTTTCAAGACCGGCCTCACCCCCCCGGACCCGCCCGGCGACGTCCGTCTCCATGAATGGATGGTGGCCGGCATCATCCTCATCGCCGCGCTCACCGCCGTCACCACCCGGTCGCGGCTCACCGCCATCGCGGCCCTCGGCACGGTGGGTTACGGCGTCGCCCTCGTCTACCTGCTTTTCGGCGCTCCGGACCTCGCCATGACCCAATTCGGCATCGAGACCCTGGCCGTGGTCCTCTTTGTCCTCATTCTGTACCGCCTGCCCAGGTTCGCCAATTTCTCCGGCCCGGCCACCCATTTCCGGGACCTCCTGGTCTCCCTGGCCAACGGCGCCTTGATCGCGGCCCTGGTGCTCACGGCCACGGCCAGGGAGTTCCGTCCCCGGATATCGTCCTTTTTCCTCGACCAAAGCCTGGAGGCGGCCAAGGGCCGAAATCCGGTCAACGTCATCCTGGTGGATTTTCGGGCTCTCGACACCCTGGGAGAGATCACCGTCATCGCCGTCTCGGCCCTGGGAGTCTTCGCCCTGCTCAAGGCCCTACCGGGGAAAAAGAAAGAGAGCGAGCCTTGATGAACTCGCAAAAACATTTTTTTACCGCGAAGGCCGCGAAGATCGCGAAGAAAAGATATAACAAATCAGGTTGTTATCTTCGCGCCCTTCGCGTTCTTCGCGGTTCATTACGACTTTTTGCGAGTTCATCAGCCTTGACGAACTCGCAAAAAACGATATCCATCGCAGAGGCTGCGGAGTTAATAACGGAGGTGGATGCGCTCCGCTTCCTCCACCCTGCGAAACTGCGAGCAGAAGGAAATATTGGCCACGGATTTACACGGATTTACACGGATCTTGGGGGCAACAACATATAACATCCGTGTCGATCCGTGTTCATCCGTGGCAAAAAAAATGCCCTGGATCGTCATTCCCGCGAAGGCGAGAATCCAGTCTTTTCAAGATGTTACAAAATGCGTGACTGCCCGCCTGCGCGGCATGACGCCCTTTTGCGAGATTCTTAACCATTACTGGAGCAAACATGCCCGTCTTGCCCAAAAAAAGTCAGGTCATCGAGGCCAGGTCCCTGATCCTGGCCACGGCGGTGCAGTTGCTGCTGCCGCTTTTGCTGCTCTTTTCCCTGTTTCTGCTCTTCCGGGGCCACAACGAGCATGGCGGCGGTTTCGTGGGCGGGCTCGCCGCCGCGGCCGGGTTCGCCCTTTTCGCCCTGGCCTCGGACGTGGCCTCGGCCCAGAAGCTTCTGCACATCCATCCCCGCCGCCTCATCGCCGCCGGCCTGCTGACCGCCATGGCCAGCGGCTTTGCCGGCCTGATCTCCGGCCGGCCCTACATGACCGCCTGGTGGACCGGGGTGGAGATTCCGGTGGTCGGCAAGATCGGCACGCCGCTGATCTTCGATGCCGGCGTCTACCTGGTGGTGGTGGGAAGCATTACCCATATCGTCTTTTCCCTCATGGAGGAATGACGTGGAAACCGTGCTGGCATTCGTGATCGGCGGGCTGTATACGGCAGGGCTGTACATGATGGTCCGGCGCAGCTTCGTCAAGATGGTCATAGGACTCGCCCTCCTCGGCCAGGCCGCCAACCTCCTCATCTTCACCATGGGCCGCCTGGTGCGGGGCCGGCCGCCGGTCATCGGACCGGAGGCGACCAAGGTGGTCCTGCCGGTCGCCGACCCGCTGCCCCAGGCCCTTGTTCTCACGGCCATCGTCATCGGCTTCGGGGTCCTGGCCTTTGCCCTGGTGCTGATAAAACGGGTCTACGAGACCACCGGCAGCGACGACCTGGACAAAATGACGGGAGGAGACCGGTGACAACCGCGGTCATCTATCCCATCCTGATTCCCCTCGGCACGGCCGTGGCGGCCCTGCTGACCTGGAACCACCGCACCCTGCAGCGGATGCTCAGTGTTTTCGGCGCCGCCCTGCTGCTCGGCGCCTCCCTGCTGCTGCTGGCCGTGGTTTCGCGCCAGGGAATCCAGGTGATGCAGCTCGGCGGCTGGGCCGCCCCTTTCGGCATCACCCTGGTCGCCGACCTGTTCAGCGCCGTGATGGTGGTCATGGCCGGGCTGATCGGTTTCAGCGTGGCGGTCTACGCGCTTGCCGCCACCGATCTCGAACACGAATCCTTCGGCTTTCATCCCATCTACCACACCCTGCTTCTCGGCGTGTGCGGTTCGTTTCTCACCGGCGACATCTTCAACCTCTACGTCTGGTTCGAGGTGATGCTCATCTCCTCCTTCGTGCTCATCGCCCTCGGGGGCCACGGGGTGCAGATGGAGGGGGCCCTGAAATACTTCTCCCTGAACCTGATCGCCTCGGCCATGTTTCTCACCGCGGTGGGCATTCTCTACGGCGTCTGCGGTACCCTGAACATGGCGGACCTTTCGGTGGCCCTGCGTTCCGGGGCCGGACGGCGGATGCACACGGTGCTGGCCATGCTCTTTTTCATGGCCTTCGGCATCAAGGCGGCGATCTTTCCCCTCTTTTTCTGGCTGCCGGCCTCCTATCACACCCCGCCCGTGGCCGTGTCGGCCGTTTTCTCGGGGCTGCTCACCAAGGTCGGCGTCTATGCCCTCATCAGGGTCTTCACCCTGCTCTTTGTTCACGATACCGCCTTTACCAACGAGCTGATCGTCGTCGCGGCCGGTTTCACCATGGTCGCGGGGGTGCTCGGCGCCGTGGCCCAGACCGAGTTTCGCCGGCTGCTTTCCTTTCACATCGTCAGCCAGATCGGCTATCTGCTCATGGGGCTGGGCATCGGCACCCAGCGTTCCCTGGCGGCGGCCGTCTTCTTCATGGTCCACGTCATCATCGCCAAGGTGACCCTTTTCCTGGTGAGCGGCGCGGCCCATGCGCTCCTGGGCACCTACGATCTGAAGCGGCTGGGCGGGCTGTACAAAAATTCGCCGGCCCTGGCCCTGCTTTTCCTGATCCCGGCCCTCTCCCTGGCCGGCATTCCGCCCCTGGCCGGTTTCTGGGCCAAGTTCAATCTGGTATGGGCCGGCATCGAGGCCGGCCGGGGCGTGGTGACCGCGGCGGCCCTGGGAGTGAGCATGCTCACTTTTTTTTCCATGCTCAAGATCTGGAACGAGGCCTTCTGGAAGGCGAGGCCCGAAGGGGAAACGGTCGGGGCCGACAATCCTCCCCTTGCCTTTTCATCCGGCCTGGCGCTCTATCTGCCCATGGCCTTTCTCGCCCTGCTCGCCCTGGTCGCCGGCCTGGCCGCCGAGCCCCTGTGGGACCTGTCGAGCCGGGCCGCGCATCAGCTTCTGAACCCGGCCGGGTATCGGGCCGCCGTGTTGGGGATGGCGCCATGAACATCTTGCTGCTGAACCTCCTGCTCGCCCTGGCCTGGATGGCCCTCACCGGCCAGTTCACGGGATTTAACTTCCTGGCCGGTTTTGCCCTCGGTTTCCTGGTCCTGTGGCTCTCCCAGCGCACCAGGACCACGGCCCCTTACGTCAGGAAGATGTGGCAGATCGCGGATTTTCTTCTCTATTTTCTCTGGGAGCTGCTGAAGGCAAACCTGCGGGTGACCTACGAAGTGCTGACCCCCACCCATCACATGCGGCCGGGCGTCATCGCCGTGCCCCTGGATCTGGAGACGGACCTGGAGATCCTGGTTCTCACCTCCCTCATCACCCTGACTCCGGGCACCCTCAGCCTCGACGTCTCCGAGGATCGCAAGACCCTGTACATCCACGCCATGTTTATCAAGGACCGCAAAGAGATGCGGAAACTGATCAAGGAGGGCTTCGAACGGCGGGTCCGGGAGGTGTTCGAGTGATTCTGGCCGATTTCGTCTACGAGGTGATCCTGCCGCTGCAAGGGCTGGCCGCCTTCCTGGCCCTGTTCAGGCTGGTCCGCGGCCCGAGCCTGCCGGACCGGGTGGTGGCCCTGGATTTCCTGGCCCTGGTGGTCATCAACATCGCGGCCGCCTATTCCGTGGCCACCGGCCACACCGCTTTTATCGATGTCGCCATCGTCCTGGCCCTGGTGGCCTTCCTGGGCACCGTGGCCTTTGCCTACTATCTTTCCAGGAGGAAGAGCTGATGCGCGACCTGCTCATCGCGGCCCTTCTGTCCGGCGGCGCCTTTTTCGTCCTCGTGGCCGCCATCGGCCTGGTACGCCTGCCCGATCTTTTCATGCGCCTGTCGGCCACCACCAAGGCCTCGACCCTCGGCATCGCCCTCGTCCTGGCCGCCGTGGCCGTCTATTTCCAAGAACCCGGCGTCACCGGTCGCGTCGTTGCCATCATCGCCTTCATCATCCTCACCACCCCGGTGGCGGCCCACATGATCGCCCGGGCCGCCTATTTCAACCGGGTGCCCCTCTGGCAGGGGAGCGTTTGCGACGACATGCGGGACAAGGTCCCCGCACCCGGCAAAGAGTAAGGGACATGGAGCTGATGCTCAGTAACCGATAAGATACCGGCTGTAGCGGGGGACGCACCTCTTGACCAGGAGCGCCAGGGCGATGCTGACGAGAAGCACGATGGTGGTGAAGAGAATCCAGCCGAACGGGCCGGGGACCGGCGGCCGCAACTCGAAGCGGAGGAACAGCGAGATCACCAGGGGATGGATGAAGAACACCGGGAAGCTGACCCGGGCCAGGAGGTCCAGGGCGCGAAGCGGCCGGCCTTCGTACCGGGCGAGATAAACCATGAAGAAAAGGCAGAGCAGGATCTTCTGGGGCAAAATGAGGTCAAGGGTGGTGAGCCGGAACATCTCCTTGTGGAAATTGCCGACCCATGAATGAAGGAAGGCATGCAGCATCGCCAGGGCGACCGCCGTCCCGAGCAGGCCGGTCAGGGCCGCCCGCCCCCGGAACATGGCGTAGATCCTTTCCTTCCGGAGAGAAGCGACAATGCCCAGCAGGTAGAGCGGCGTGAAATAGAGGACCGACTGGGGCAGATAGAAATTATCGACCGGGCGGTGGATGATCATCGCCACCAGAATCAGGGCGATGATCGCCGGCACCTGACGGTTCCCGCGCATCTCGATGAAGCGGACGAAGAGCGGCGAGAGCAGAAACATCACCATGACGAAGGGGATGTACCAGTAGGCGAAGGAATGGCTCCCGGTGCCCAGGTAGGAAAGCGCCGCCTGCCAGCCGTGGTAGGGGGCGGTCACCGGGGGTCCCAACCCGGCGCCGTCATGGCCGCCGATCAGTCCCGCAAGAGGATAGACCGACATCGCCAGATACGGCACGAAGACGTAACTGAACTTCACCGCCAGGAAACGCCGGTAGTCGAAGGGCTGCCTCCGGTAGTAGACGTGATGGAACAGGAAGCCGGAGATGAAGACGAACAGGGCCGTTCCGCCGAGCACCAGATTGGCGAC
>Ga0214472_10002853_pt1 | contig 18402 bp, 16 predicted proteins | sample RVTome_6_FD_207662 | JGI IMG/M metagenome (GOLD analysis project Ga0214472, IMG submission 207662) | Soil microbial communities from uranium-contaminated site in the Upper Colorado River Basin, Wyoming, United States - RVT140D175 | ecosystem: Environmental > Terrestrial > Soil > Contaminated >...
CCGAGCCCGAAGGACACGACCGAGGGGACGGCGAACGGATCGGACGCTCCGGATCCCGTGGCGACGCCGATCGCCCCGACGAGCGAGAGCACCGCCGCGCCGGCGAGCTGTCGCCGCCGCGACCCGAGCCGGCCGGCGTAGACCGGTGCCGCGACCGTCGCGACGATCCCGAGGCCGGCGAACAGGGCGGTGAGATTGCCGGCATCATGGGCGCTCCAGCCGCGCTCCCCGTAGATCGTCGTGAGCCACGACACCGCGCCGTAGAAGAGGGCCGACTCCAGGCCGAAGGCCACCCCGATGAGCCAGGCGATCGGCCGGCGCCAGGGCAGGACCGGTCGCCGCGGCGCGACGCGACGCTCATGGCCGTCGTGCGGCGCGAGGAGCCACCAGCCGGCGAGCGACGCGAACGCACCGGCGGCGGCGACGCCGACGGCCCAGCGCCAGCCACCGAGGGCTGCCGCGAGCGGGATGGCGACTGCGGTCATGACCGTCGCGCCGATCAGGTAGCCCATCACATAGGCACCGGTGCCCAGCTCGGGGTGCCGCGGCGCCGCCCGCCTGACGATCATCGGCATGATCGGCCCGACGACTCCCATGCCGAGTCCCAGCCCGACGGTCAGCAGGATCACCGGGGCCGCGTCGGGCACGATCGCCCTGAGGACCCCGAATCCGCCGACCGCGGCGAGGCAGGCCGCGACCGCCTTCGTCGGTCCGATGGACGCCGCGAGCACCGGCCCGAGCGGTGCCAGGAGCGCCATGCACAGGACCGGGATCGCCGACAGGAGACCGGCGACGCCGTGCGAGATCGCAAGGTCGGCCTGGATCTCGGGCAGGAGCGGCCCGACGATGAGGATCGGCCCGCGGAACGCGAGCCCTGCCACGAACAGCGCGGCCACGACCCGCAGCAGCGGCGGCTCGGGCCTCGCCGCGGTGGGGTTCGCGTCTGCATCTGCGGCCGCGTCAGCACCGGTGGCCGCGTCTGCAGCGGCCGCTCCCGCGTCGGCGGCCACTCCCGCGTCGGCGGCCACGGCAGCCTGGTCCGGGCCGGTCACGCGCCGGCCCGCAGTCGGGCCCCGATCCGGGCCGCCGCGGCGCGGATCGCGACCGCGATCGAGGCCTCGGCGCCCGGGGCCGGGAACCGGTACGTCGGGCCGTGGACGTGCACCGCGGCGATGACCTCGCCATCGGCACCCGCGACCGGCGCGGCGACGGACGAGATTCCCTCGGCGAACTCGTCGCGGACCCAGGCGTGGCCATCGCGCCGCACGTCCCGGAGCCGCTCCAGGAGCGTGCCCGCGTCCGTGAGCGTCCGGGGCGTGAAACCCTCGAGCGGCTCGGCCAGGTAGCGGGCCAGCGCCGGCGCCCCGAAGTGGGCCAGGAACACCTGCCCGGACGAGACCGCGTGCATCGGGATCCGCGAGCCGGTCCAGTCGCGGACGGAGACGGGGTTCGGTGAATCCACCTGGTCGACGTAGTGGACCGTCCGCCCGTCCGCGACGGACAGGCCCGACGCCTCGCCGAGCTCGCCCGCGAGCGCCGCGAGCGTCGGATGGGCGATGGCCACGAGCCCCCGCCGGTCGCGCATCCCGGACGCCAGCGCCACGAGCCGGGGACCCAGCCGGTAGCGCGTCTCGCCGGGGACCTGCTCGATGGCCCCCTCGCGTTCGAGCGAGGAGAGCATCCGCGCCGCGGTGGATTTCGGCAGCCCGACGCGAGCCGCGACGTCGGTGACCCCGACCGGCCCGTCGGCGAGCGCGCCGAGCACGGCGAAGGCCCGCTCGATGCTCTGGACTCTGGACATCGGACCCCTCGTGGGCTAGGCTGGCGACTGGTGCGTTCCATCATACGGCATCGTTCCACGATGTGGGACACACGCCGACGACGCGCGGAGCCAGACCCCGATGACCCAGGACGGCTACCAGGACATCGACCTCAACGGGCTCGCCGACGACGAGCTCGTCGAGCAGATGCACAACGACCTCTACGACGGCATGGCCCCGGAGATCACCCAGGGCACGAACATCCTCCTCGGCCGCGGCTGGTCGGCGGATCGCGTCCTCAACGACGCCCTCGTCGAGGGCATGCGGATCGTCGGCATCGACTTCCGCGACGGGATCCTCTTCGTGCCCGAGGTCCTCCTCGCCGCCAACGCGATGAAGGCCGGCATGGCGATCCTGCGGCCGCTCCTCGCCGAGACCGGCGCGAAGCCCGTCGGCAAGGTCGTCATCGGCACGGTCAAGGGCGACATCCACGATATCGGCAAGAACCTCGTGGCGATGATGCTCGAGGGGGCCGGCTTCGAGGTCCACGACCTCGGCATCAACACCGACGCCGACAAGTTCATGAACGCCCTCGAGCTCCACAAGCCCGACATCCTCGGGATGTCCGCCCTCCTCACGACGACGATGCCGTACATGAAGGTCGTCATCGAGGAGCTCAAGAAGCGCGGGATCCGCGACGACTACATCGTCCTCGTCGGCGGCGCGCCCCTCAACGAGGAGTTCGGCAAGGCCGTCGGCGCCGATGCCTACTGCCGCGATGCGGCGGTCGCCTCCGAGACCGCGCGGCGGCTGGTCGATGAGCGCCGTGCGCAGGTCGCCTGAGGGCGGTCCGGCCATCCGACGCGGGCGTGCGTTGCCACCTGCGGGTGTTCGCATCCTCGGACCGATGGCTAGCGGGGGCGTCGCCTCGGTCCTCGGAGGGCCCACGCTCTCGTCCTCGGTGGCGCCTTCGTCCGCGCTCGGCTTGCCGGACCGCCAGCATCGCCCGCTCGTGATCGGCTGTGGGGCGCTTGCTAGGGAGCTTGTGGCCCTGACGCGGCGGGCAGGGTTCCCCGACGTCGACCTGACCTGCCTGCCGGCGACGCTCCACAACCGGCCGGAGCGCATTCCCGACGCCGTCCGCGCCCGGATCCGGCGAGCCCGCGCCGAGGGTCGCGACCAGCTGTTCGTCGCCTACGCCGACTGCGGCACGGGCGGGCTCCTCGACCGCGTCCTCGAGGAGGAGGGTGTCGCCCGCCTCGAGGGTGCCCACTGCTACGAGGTCTACGCCGGTCGCGCCGCCTTCGCGGCCCTCGCGAAGGAGGAGCCGGGCACGTTCTACCTGACCGACTTCCTCGCCCGGAATTTTGACCGTCTCGTGATCCGGGGCCTCGGCCTCGATCGCCACCCGGAGCTCTTGCCGCTCTACTTCGGCTATTACACCCGCGTCCTCTACCTCGCCCAGACCGAGGATCCGGCCCTCACCGCGGCGGCCCGGCGCGGCGCCCGGCGCCTGGGCCTCCGCTTCGAGCGGCGCTTCACCGGCTACGGCGAGCTCGGGGAGGGGATCGCAGCGCTCGATGGGGTCGTCCGTGGCTCGGAGTCACCAACGGTTGGCCCAGCGTCCGGGCGCGCTCCAGCCGCCACCGATACCGTGACTCCCAGACACGCTTCGCGCCGTGCGACCCCTTCGGAGGCGATCGACAGGCGTCGAGCGAGGCTCCGCGCGGGCCTGGGCACCGAATTGTTGACCCACGGTCACGGGGCGACGGGCGCGCCGGTGGGAGGCGCGACCTGATGGCCGGCTCGCTGACCGTCATCTGGTGGCGGGACATCCCCGCCCAGGTGGTCGCCAAGGACCGCCGCCAGTCCCACAAGGTCGTCCTCCACCCGCGCTTCCAGGTGGCGATCGACAAGGCGGCGATGAAGGCCGGCCGGAAGGCGTTCGGCGACTACATCGAGGACTGGCGACGCGAGGGCCGCTCGTGTGGCGACGACCTCGAGGCCGAGGCCAACGCCGAGGCGGAGCGCCTCGAGGCCCACTACACGAAGGAGGTCCTCGCCCGCCTCATCGCCTCCGGTGGCCTCGATCCCGATCACGCTCCCGAGGACCGCACCGCATGACCCAAACCGTCGTCTCGTCGGCAACCCGGGAGGTCGTGCTCGGCTTCGACCGGCCGTTCGTGCTTATCGGCGAGCGGATCAACCCGACCGGGCGGAAGCTCCTCGCGGAGGAGATGCGCAACGGCGACTTCAGCCGTGTCGAGCGTGACGCGATCGCCCAGGTCGAGGCCGGCGCCCACATGCTCGACGTCAACGCCGGCATCCCGCTCGCCGACGAGCCGGGGATCCTGGCCCGGACCATCCAGCTCGTCCAGTCCCTCGTCGAGGTTCCGCTGTCGATCGATTCCTCGATCGTCGAGGCCCTCGAGGCCGGCCTGGCGGCCTATGTCGGCAAGCCGCTCGTGAACAGCGTGACCGGCGAGGAAGAGCGAATGGAGCGGGTCCTGCCGCTCATCAGGAAATACGGCGCGGCCGTCGTCGCGATCTCGAACGACGACTCCGGCATCAGCGAGGACCCCGACGTCCGGTTCGCCGTCGCCAGGCGGATCGTGGAACGCGCGGCCGACCACGGCATCCCGCGGGAGGACATCGTCGTCGACCCGCTGGTCATGCCGATCGGCGCGATGCGCACGGCCGGCCAGCAGGTCTTCCGGCTCGTCCGCCGGCTGCGCGAGGAGCTCGGCGTCAACTCGACCTGCGGCGCCTCGAACGTCAGCTTCGGGCTGCCCAACCGGGAGGGGATCAACGCGGCCTTCCTGCCGATGGCGATCGCGTCGGGTCTGACCTCGGCGATCACCAACCCGCTGTCGGCCGAGGTCCGGGCAGCAGTCATGGCCGCCGACGTCCTGATGGGCAACGACCCGGACGCCGCTCGCTGGATCCGCGTCAACCGGCCACCGAGGCCGGAGCCCGGGATGGGCAGCGGCCCCGACGGCGCGATGGCGGCCGGCGACCGGGGTCGTCGGGTCAACCGCCGGGCGCTGGCCGCAGCAGGCGGCGCGTCCTCGGGAGCCGGCGCGTCCCCCGGAGCCGGCGCCGGTTCATGACCTCGGGCGCAGATCCGCTCGTCATCTTCACGCCGTCCGGGCGGCGCGGCCGGTTCGTCGACGGGACGACCGTCCTCGATGCCGCCCGCGCCCTCGGCGTCGATCTCGATTCGGTGTGCGGCGGGCGCGGGCTGTGCGGTCGGTGCCAGGTCCGGCCGGCCGAGGGCGAGTACCCGAAGCACGGGATCCGCTCGTCGGGGGCCAACCTCTCGCCTGCCGGCGCCGACGAGGCCGAGTACGACCGGCTCCGCGGGCTCGCGGCCGATCGTCGCCTCGGCTGCCGCGCGGCGGTCCACGGCGACATCCTCGTCGACGTCCCGCCCGAGAGCCAGGTCCACCGCCAGGTCGTCCGGAAGGGCGTCCCCGTCCGCGACTTCGTCATCGATCCCGTCGTCCGCCTCTTCGAGGTCGAGGTCGAGCGTCCCACCCTCGAGACCCCCGGCGGCGACCTCGCCCGGCTCCTTGCTGCCCTCGAGCGCGAGTGGGGCCTCGACGGCGCCACGCTCGGCGCCGATCTCCACGTCATCCGCGATCTCCAACCGGCCCTCGAAGCGGGGGCCTACCGGGTCACGGTTGCCGTCCACGACGGGCGCGACGTGACCGCGGTCTGGCCGGGGCTCCACGACCGGGCGCTGGGCGTGGCCATCGACATCGGCTCGACGACGATCGCCGGCCACCTCGCCGATCTCGCCGACGGCGCCGTCCTCGCCTCCGACGGCGTGATGAACCCCCAGATCCGCTTCGGCGAGGACCTCATGAGCCGCGTCTCGTACGCGATGCTCCACGAGGGTGGGGCCGCGGAGATGACCCGCGTCGTGCGCGATGCGCTGGGTTCGCTCGTGACGGGGCTGGCGGACCGCGCCGGCGTGGACCTGGCCGATATCCTCGAGGTCACGATCGTCGGCAACCCGATCATGCATCACCTCGCCCTCGGCATCGATCCCGTGCCCCTCGGCTCGGCGCCCTTCGCCCTCGCCACCGACGGCGCGGTCCGGACGACCGCCCGCGAGCTCGAGCTGCCGCTCCGCGCCGGCGCCCGGGTCTACCTCCTGCCGTGCATCGCGGGCCACGTCGGCGCCGACGCCGCCGGGGCGATCCTCGCCGAGACGCCGTACCTGGCCGACGAGCTGACCCTCCTCGTCGACGTCGGTACGAACGCCGAGATCGTCCTCGGCAATCGGGACCGGCTGCTCGCCGCCTCGTCGCCGACGGGGCCGGCCTTCGAGGGCGCCCAGATCAGCTGCGGCCAGCGGGCCGCGCCCGGCGCGATCGAGCGGGTCCGGATCGATCGCCAGACCCTCGAGCCGAGGTTCAAGGTCATCGGCTCGAGCCGCTGGTCGGACGAGACGGGGTTCGCGGCGTCAACCCGCCGGACGGGGATCACCGGGGTCTGCGGGTCAGGGATCGTCGAGGTCATCGCCGAGCTCTTCCTGGCCGGGGTGATCACTCCGGACGGCACGATCGACGGCTCGTTCGCGGCGCGGACGCCGCGCGTCGTCGCCGACGGGCGGACCTACGCCTACCTCCTCCACGAGGGCGGCCCAGGCATTGACGAGGGCCCGAGATCGCCGCGCCTCATGATCACCCAGAACGACGTCCGGGCGATCCAGCTCGCGAAGGCCGCGCTCTACGCCGGCGCGCGGCTGCTCATGGACCACCTCGGCGTCGAGACCGTCGACCGGGTGAAGCTCGCGGGGGCGTTCGGCAGCCAGATCGACCCGCTCCACGCGATGGTCCTGGGGCTCGTGCCCGACGCGCCGATCGAGAAGGTCGGGCCGGCCGGCAACGCGGCCGGGACCGGCGCCCTCATCGCCCTCCTCTCGGGCGAGGCGCGCCGCGAGATCGAGGCCGTCGTCCGGCGGGTCGAGAAGATCGAGACGGCGATCGAGCCGCGCTTCCAGGCCCACTTCGTCGAGGCGATGGCGATCCCCCACGAGACGGCCCCGACCCCGAACCTCGCTGCCGCGGTCCAGCTGCCGGCGAGACGGAACAGGCCGGGCGACGGCGGCGCTGCCGGCGGGCCGGGCTCCGACACGGGCACGGGCACGATCCACGGCCGGCGGGTGAACACGCGGCGCACGGTCGCCGCGGCGACGGAGGAACGCTGATGCACGAAGGTCCCCGCCATCGCACGGGTGGCCGCGCCGGGCGGATGGCCGCGCGCCTGGCCGCCCACGTCGAGGCCGCGCCGTTCCTGACCCGCACCCTGAAGCCGTTCGAGGTCCTCGACGAGGAGGGCCTGTCGCTCCTCGAGGAGAACGCCGACACGATCCTCCAGGAGGTCGGCATCGAGTTCCGCGGCGACCCGGACGCGCTCCGGCTCCTCCGTGAGGCGGGAGCCGACGTGACCGGCGAGCTCGTCCGCTTCCCGCGCGGGATGTGCCGGCGGGTGGTCCAGGCGAGCGCGCCCCGGATCTTCACCCAGCACGCCCGGAACCCGGCCCGGGCCGTGAAGATCGGCGACCCGTACACGGTCCTCGCCCCGAACTACGGCTCGCCCTTCGTCCGCGACCTCGATAACGGCCGCCGCTACGGCACGATCGAGGACTTCCGGAACCTCGTGAAGCTGACCTACATGAGCCCCTACCTCCACCATTCCGGGGGCACGGTCTGCGAGCCGGTCGACGTGCCGGTCAACAAGCGGCACCTCGACATGGTCTACGCCCACATGCGCTGGTCGGACAAGCCGTTCATGGGCTCGGTGACGCACCCGTCCCGCGCGGCGGACACCGTCGAGATGGCGAAGATCCTGTTCGGCGAGGACTACATCCAGGCCAACACGGTCATCCTCAGCCTGATCAACGCCAACTCGCCGCTCGTCTGGGACTCGACGATGCTCGGCGCGGCGCGGGTCTACGCCGAGAACAACCAGGCGACGCTCATCACGCCCTTCATCCTCGCCGGCGCGATGTCGCCGGTGACGGTCGCCGGCACGGCGGCCCAGACGCTCGCCGAGGCGCTGGCGGGGATGACCTTCGTCCAGCTCACCCGGCCCGGGGCACCGGTGGTCCTCGGCAGCTTCGCCTCCTCGATCTCGATGCAGAGTGGCGCGCCGACGTTCGGGACGCCGGAGCCGGCCCTCGTCCTGTACGTCATGGCCGCGCTCGCGCGGCGGCTCGGCGTGCCCTTCCGGTCGGGCGGCAACCTGTGCGCCTCGAAGGTCGCCGACGCCCAGGCGGCCTACGAATCGGCCGCCACCTTCCAGCCGACGATCCTGGCGGGGGTCAACTTCGTCCTGCACGCGGCGGGCTGGCTCGAGGGCGGCCTGGCGGTCGGCTACGAGAAGTTCATCCTCGACAACGACCAGTGCGGGATGGCCGCCGTCTTCGTCAACGGCGTCGACCTCTCGCCCAACGGCCAGGCCCTCGACGCGATCCGCGAGAACGGTCCCGGGCTCCACTTCCTCGGCAACAGCCACACCCTCGCGAACTTCGAGACGGCCTTCTACCGCTCCGAGATCGCCGACAACAACTCCTACGAGCAGTGGCTCGAGGACGGCGGCCTCGATGCCGCCCAGCGGGCCAACAGGATCTGGAAGCGGATGCTCGCGGAATACGAGGCGCCGCCGCTCGACGACGGGATCGACGAGGCGCTCCTCGAGTACATCGTCCGCCGCAAGGCCTCGTTCCCGGATTCGGAGGTCTGATCGTGGCCTTCCTCCGGCGCGGCACCTCCGGATCACGGCTCGCGGCGGGCCCGCGCGCCGCGCTGGCGGACATGCTCGCGAGCCCGACCTTCGAGCTCATCCCCCTCCGGAACGCGATCGACCTGTCGGCCGCGATTCCGCCGGGATCGACCGTGTCCGTCACGTCCTCGCCGGCCAAGGGCATCGAGGCGACGGTCGAGCTGAGCCTTGCCCTCGAGGCGGCCGGCTTCCGGGCCGTGCCGCACCTCTCGGCCCGGCAGGTCCGCGACCGTGACCACCTCCGGACGCTGCTGGGCCGCCTCCGCGACGGTGGGATCGATCGGGCCTTCGTCGTGGGCGGCGACGCCGAGGAGCCGGGCGACTACGCCGACGCGCTGTCGCTGCTGCTCGCGATCGGCGACCTGGGCAATGGCCCGCGCGAGATCGGGGTCGGGTGCTATCCGCAGGGTCATCCGGTGATCCCGGACGAGGTCCTTCTCCACGCCCTGCGCGACAAGGCGCCGTTCGCCAGCTACATGACGACCCAGCTCTGCTTCGACGCGCCGGCGATCGCCCGGTTCATCGCCGCTCGTCGCGCCGAGGGGATCAGCCTGCCGGTCAAGATCGGGATCCCCGGCGTTGCCGAGGTCGCGAAGCTCATGGCGATCAGCGCCCGGATCGGCGTCCGGGACACGCGCCGGTTCCTCATGAAGAACACCCGATTCGTCGGCCAGCTGCTGACCTCCGGCGGCGTCTATCGCCCGACCGGCCTGCTCGAGGACCTCGCTCCGCTCCTCGCCGAGCCCGGGGCGGGCGTCATCGGCCTCCACCTCTACACGTTCAACCAGGTCGCCACGACCGAGACCTGGCGGCGAGACCTGCTCGCGGCGCTCGGCAAGCCGGCCGAGGTGCCCGCCCTCGCGTGACCCGGCCTGTCAGCGATCGGCGCGCGACCGCCGGCATGCGCGCGCGAGCCGTCGCCAGCCGAGGACGGCGAGGAGAGCGCTTCCCGCGTACGGCAGGACCCAGCCTGCGCCGCCGGGATCGAACGGGCCCGCGACGAGTGGTGCGTCGCCGTAACGCGGCCTGATCCGGACGACCGGCAGGCTTCGATGCCGGCCGAGGAGCGTCGCGTCGTCGAGGCGTCGCACGTCCCCGACGACCGCGCGGCCGAGGAGGCCGAAGCTCGCGATCAGCGCGCGGTAGGTCCGCAGCCACTCGCCGACGTCCGCGACGGGCTCCGCCCGTCCCTTGAACCGCCGCGTCGGCAGGACGACCTCGACGTCCGGGTCGGCCACGAGGTTGCGGAACCAGGGCGTCGGCTCGCCGTAGCCGGCCACGCAGTAGACGGCGCCGTCGCGGATGACGTAGCCGAGGGGTGCTTCCCGGAGCAGCCCCGAGCGGCGGCCGCGTGTCCGGAGGAGCATCACGTGCCCGGTCAGCGGGTTCCCGACCAGCCAGCCGAAGCCCAGCCGGATGAGAGGGGCCATGAAACTGCCGTTGAGGACAAGGAAGCCGCGCTGGAGCGGCCGAAGGAGATGCGACACCAACGGTCCGTACGGCAGCGGCGCGGGGGTGGCCGGAGGCCCGGAGCGGATCACGCTGCTCGAAGCGGTCGCGGTCATCGAGTCGATCGTCCCAGCCCGGATCGCGCTCGGACAGGGTCGAAGGTCCCGACGCGACGGCAACTCGGCTACGCTCGGGGCTGACGATTCCACAAGGGGGCCACCGATGCCGACCGTCAGCGAGATCTCGAGCGGCTACATCGACGAGGTCGCCGAGCAGGACCCGGTCCGCGCCGAGCGGTGGGGTGTCCCGTCCGACCCGACGCGGTTGGCTGACTACTCGCCAGCCGGCTACGAGGCCCTCCGCGAGCTCCTCCAGCGAACGCATGACGCTCTCGCCGACGCCGACCCGCCGAGTGACGAGGCCGAGCGCCTCGGGGCGGGCTTCCTCACCGACTGGATCGCCGGCGAGGCCGGGGTCATCGATGCCGGGGAGCGCGAGCGGGGCCTCAGCATCATCGTCGGGCCGGCGTCGAGCACGCGCGCGGTGTTCGACCTCATGGACCACTCGACGGCCGAGGACTGGGCGAAGATCGCCGCCCGCCTGCGGGCGGTGCCGGGCTGCATGAACGGCTACCGGGCGACGCTCCAGGCAGGCCTCGATCACGGTCGCCCGGCGGCGCGCCGCCAGGCCATCGCCGTCGCCGAGCAGTGCGCGACGTGGGCCGGCAAGGGCAACAGCGACGGCGGCTGGTTTGGCGGATTCGTCAGCGGCGCGGCCGCGGCCGGCGCCGGCGACTCCCTCCAGGCTGAGCTCGCGAGCGCGGCGCGTGACGCCGGCGAGGCCTACGGCAGCCTTGCGACCTGGCTCCGCGACGAATACGCCCCGATGGCCACCGAGACCGACGCCTCGGGCGACGAACGCTACCAGGCCTGGGCGCGCTTCCTGCTCGGCACGGACCTCGATCTCGACGAGGCCTACGCCTGGGGCTGGGGCGAGCTCGCCCGGCTCGAGGCCGAGAAGGCCACGGAGTGCGCGAAGATCCTGCCCGGGACGTCGTTCCTCGAGGTCCGCGAGCTGCTGATCACCGATCCGGCCCGCTCCGTCGAGGGCGTCGATGCCTACCGCGACTGGCTCCAGTCGGTCACGAACGAGGCGATCGAGGGCCTCGACGGCCGCGAGTTCGACATCCACCCCTCGATCCGCCGCTGCGACGTCCGGATCCCGCCGGAGGGCAGTGCGGCGGCCGCCTACTACACGCCGCCGTCGGAGGACCTGAAGCGACCCGGCCAGACCTGGTTCCCGACCGTCGGGCGGACCCGCTTCCCGATGTGGGACGAGGTCAGCACCGCCTACCACGAGGCCGTGCCCGGCCACCACCTGCAGGGCGCCACGATCAAGCTCGTGCCGCTCACCCGGGCCCAGAAGCTCGGCTTCGTCTCGGCCCACGGCGAGGGCTGGGCCCTCTACGCCGAGCGACTCATGGACGAGCTGGGCTGGTTCCGGACGCCCGACACGCGCCTCGGCTTCCTGTGCGCCCACGCCTTCCGGGCGGCCCGCGTCGTCGCCGACATCGGGCTCCACACGGGGCGCGCGATCCCGGCCGCCGGCGCCGCGGTCTTCCCCGGCTGGGCGGGTGAGGCCGGCAAACCCTGGACGTACGACGGGGCGATCGACTTCATGGTCCGGGCCGGCGGGATGGAGCGCGACAAGGCCGAGAGCGAGGTCCTCCGCTACCTCTCCTGGCCGAGCCAGGCGACGACCTACAAGCTCGGCGAACGGACCTGGCTCGCCGGACGCGGGGCCGCCCAGGCGGCCGCGGCGGCCGAGGGCCGCGAGTTCGACCGAAAAGGCTGGCACGCCCGGGCGCTTGCTCTGGGCCCACTGGGCCTCAAGCGCCTCGGCTCCGAGTTGGCCGGGACCTATCAGCGGATGCAAGCCTCGCCCACCGTGATCGGGCTGGTTCATCAGAACGGCTGCTGACGAGCGTGGCCGAGCGCATGATCCATCGAAACAGGCGACCGGCGGAGCGTGCCCCCGCTCCGTTTGATGAGCCACGTCGATCACCGAAGCGAATGGCGACGTCGACGTCGACGACGCACCAGAACAACTCGAGGAGGGCTCTGTGACGACCGAAACGACCGACCGGGCCGCGCTCTTCGAGCGCTACCGCTCCGGGATGGCCGACCTGGAGGATGCCCTCGCCGACATCAGCGAGACGGAGCTGGATCGCCCGCAGGGGAGCGGCGAGTGGACGGCCCGCCAGATCGTCCACCATCTTGCCGACGGCGAGACGATGTCGTACACGCGACTTCGCCGCCTCGTGGCCGACGACGACCCGCTGATCCAGGGCTACGACGAGCCGACCTTCGCCAGGCGGCTCCACTACGACCGCCCGATCGCGACCTCGCTCGCCGTCGTGGCCGCGGTCCGCGCGTCGAGCCTGGAGCTCATGGCGGCGATGACCCCGGCCGACTGGGCGAAGTCGGGAACGCACAGCGAGATCGGGCCGTACACGGTCGACCTGTGGCTCCAGGTCTATGCGGATCACGTCCACGACCACGCCGACCAGATCCGCCGGGCCCGTCGCGGCGAGGCGTAGCCGAGAGCGGGGTCAGCCGGGGTCGCCCACTCGATTGAGAGTGAGGCGAAACGGTCCCCGAGAGCCCGATCAGCGACCGAGGGCCCGGCGGATCCAGCCGAGGATGCCCCTGCTCCGATGGAGCTGCAGGTCGCCATGCTCGCGAGAGGCGCCGACACCATCGGCGGCAGCATCATGCCGCTCCTTGCCGACGGCGTCCGGGTCGGCCCGGCGGCGCTCCTTCTCGGCCGCGTACGCGGCAACGTCGTTCATCGGGTTTCGGTCGTACCCCATGGTTGGCCTCCACGATCACTGTTGGGGAGCTGGCCAGCCGGGCCAAGAGCCGATCGTCACGTTCAGGCCCGTGCCCTCAGGAATTCACGGGTGGGCCGCTCGATTGACGCCCCGCGGGGGCCACGCCTAGACTAATCCCGACCTTGCAGGTCGGATTTAGCCGACCGCCCGGGACGACACCCGAGGACCGATCCCTGACCACCCGACCCGCGTTCCATGGCTCCGGCGCCGTCGCCTTCAGCACGAAGGGCGAGTACGGCGTGCGGCTCATGGTCCAGCTCGGACGGAGCTTCGGGGCCGGCCCGGCCAGCCTGGCCGAGATCGCGGCCGCCGAGGATCTCCCGCGGGCCTACCTCGAGCAGCTGGCGATGGGCCTCCGGGACGCCGGCCTCGTCGTCTCGACCCGCGGCGCCCACGGCGGCTACGAGCTCGCCCGCGACCCCGCCGAGATCCGGATGAGCGAGGTCCTCCGGGCCCTCGAGGGACCGATCGCCCCGATGATCTGCGCCTCGGACGACCCCGATCACGCGATCCTCTGCGACCGGACCTCGTCGTGTACCGTCAACTTCCTGTGGGTCCGCGTCCGGGACGCCATCGCCGGCGCCCTCGACGGGATGACCCTCGCCGACCTCGTCCCCCTGCGGCCCCGACCGATCGACCTGGAGGCCCAGGCCCCCCAGCCCATCCTCACCGGAGCCGCGAGCCAGACGTGACCACCACCGCCAGCCCCGTCGACCGCCGCAAGCATGCCGACGACCGCCGCCTGATCATCCGCGGCCTCCGGGTCGCGCCGATCGCCGACCCCAGCCGCGAGATCCTCCAGGGAATCGACCTCGAGGTCGGGCCCGGCGAGGTCCACGCGATCATGGGTCCCAACGGCTCCGGCAAGACGACCCTCGCCTACGCCCTCATGGGCCACCCCGCCTACGTCGTGACCGGCGGCGAGGTCCACTGGCGCGGCCGCGACATCCTGGCCCTCTCGCCCGACAAGCGGGCCCGCCTGGGGATGTTCCTCGCCTTCCAGTACCCGACCGCGATCCCGGGCCTCAGCGTCGCGAGCTTCATCCGGAGCGGCCTCAACGCGAAGCTCCAGGGGATCGACAAGGACGGCGACGTCGACCCGACGGACCCGGTCAAGGGCGGCGTCTCGATGCTCGACTTCCGGCGCAAGATGCGCGAGAAGCTGGCCCTCCTGAAGATGGACGAGACCTTCGTGACCCGCTACGTCAACGAGGGCTTCTCGGGCGGCGAGAAGAAGCGCCTCGAGATGCTCCAGATGGCGATGCTCGAGCCGCAGCTGGCGATCCTCGACGAGACGGACTCCGGCCTCGACATCGATGCCCTCCGGATCGTCGCCGACGGCGTCAACGCGATGCTCAACCCCGATCTCGGCATCCTCCTCATCACCCATTACCAGCGCCTCCTCAACCACATCATTCCGGACGTCGTCCACGTCCTCGCCCAGGGCCGGATCGTCAAGAGCGGCGGCCGCGACCTCGCCCTTCGCCTGGAGGACGAGGGCTACGGCCCGATCCTCCGCGAGGCCGGTCTCGAGGTCGACGTTCCCGACGACGCCCTTCGGCTCGACGAGCCGGCCGCGCTGGCCCACTGAGCCGGACCGCCGACCGATGACGATCACCGTCCGACCCGACGACCCCGCGGCCGCAGGCGACCCGCGGATCCGCGACGGGCGTCTCGTCCCCGAGGTCATCCGGGACGAGTTCCCGATCCTCGCCACGACGACGTCGCACGGGAAGCCCCTCGTCTACCTCGACTCGGCCGCTACGAGCCAGAAGCCGCTGGCGGTCATCGAGGTCATGGACACCTACTACCGCGAGTACAACGCCAACGTCCATCGCGGCATCTACGAGATCGGGGAGCGGGCCACCGCGGCCTACGAGCTGGCACGTGCGCAGGTCGCCCGGTTCGTGAACGCGCCCGACGCGCACGAGATCGTCTTCACCCGGAACGCCACCGAGGCGATCAACCTCGTCGCCTACTCGTGGGGCCGCCGGAACATCGAACGGGGCGACGTCATCGTCCTGACCGAGATGGAGCATCACGCCAACCTCGTCCCCTGGCAGCTCCTCGCCCAGGAGAAGGACGGCGACCTCGAGTTCATCCCGATCACCGACGACGGCGTCCTCCGTCTCGACGTCTTCGAGGTCCTCCTGCGCCTCAAGCCGAAGCTTGTCGCCTTCACCCACGTGAGCAACACGCTGGGCACGATCAACCCGGTCGCCGAGATGACCCGGATGGCCCACGAGGCCGGCGCGCTCGTCCTCGTCGACGGTGCCCAGGCTGTGCCCCACGTGCCGGTCGACGTCCAGGCCATCGACGCCGACTTCTACGCCTTCTCGGGCCACAAGATGGTCGCGCCGACGGGTTCCGGGGCGCTCTGGGGTCGCCGCGAGCTGCTCGAAGCGATGCCGCCGTTCCTCGCCGGCGGGGAGATGATCCGCGAGGTCCACCTCCGCCGATCCGAGTGGAACGAGATCCCCTGGAAGTTCGAAGCCGGCACGCCGGACATCGCCGCCGAGATCGGCCTCGGCGCGGCGGCAGACTACCTTCGCGAGCTGGGGATGGGCCGCGTCCGCGAGCACGAGCGGGAGCTCCTCGACTACGCCCTCCCGGCCCTGGCCGCCGCCCACCCGGACCTCGCCGTGTACGGCCCGATGGACACCTCGATCCGCGGCGGCGTCATCCCCTTCAACGTGCCCGGGGTCCATCCCCACGACGTGTCGCAGGTCCTCGACCGCTCCGGCGTCGCCGTTCGGGCGGGCCACCATTGCACGATGCCCCTCCACGAGCGCCTCGACCTTCCGGCGACCGTCCGGGCGAGCTTCAACGTCTACACCACCCGCGCCGACATCGATGCCCTCATCGCCGGCATTTCAGAGGTGAAGCGGGTCTTCGGGGGCTAGCTCGTCAGGAATCGAGAAGCGCCGGTCGGAGAGCCGCACCCAGCATGGCCGCCATGGGCATCCAGGACCGCTGAGCACACGGCGAGGAGACCTCCAATGGCAGCAACGAAGAAGACCACGAGGAAGAGCACTGCCCGCGCCTCCGACAACGTCTGGACCGAGGAGGAGCGAGCGGCGATGCAGGAGAGCGCCCGGGAGCGAAAGGCAGCCGGCCGCCGCGGCTCGGTCGATGAGCGGGCCGAGGGCGAACGCGACGTGCGCGCGAAGATCGCCCAGATGCCGACGGCCGATCGTGTCATGGCCGAGCGGATCCACGAGCTCGTCACGACGACGGCGCCGTCCCTCGTGCCGAGGACGTACTACGGGATGCCGGCGTACGCCAGGGACGGCAAGGTCATCTGCTTCTTCCAGGCGGCATCGAAGTTCAAGGTTCGATACTCGACGTTCGGCTTCCAGCCGGACGCCCGCATCGACGACGGCGAGCTGTGGCCGGTCGCGTTCGCCGTGGCCGAGCTGACCCCGAGCTCGGAGGCCCGGATCGCGGAGCTCGTGAAGAAGGCGGCGGGTTGAGGGGCATCGCCCCGGTGAGCATGGCCACGAAGACCGGCGCGCCGTCGCCCTCGATGCACGCCGCCGATCGCCATGACCTGATCCGCGTGCACGGCGCGCGCGTGAACAATCTCAAGAACGTCAACATCGAGCTCCCGAAGCGCCGCCTGACGGTCTTCACCGGGGTCTCCGGCTCGGGCAAGAGCTCGCTGGTCTTCGACACGATCGCCGCGGAGTCGAGACGGCTGATCGACGAGACGTACTCGACGTTCGTCCAGGTCTTCATGCCGACCCTGGCGCGGCCCGACGTTGACGTGCTCGATGGGCTGACGACCGCGATCATCGTCGACCAGGAGCGGCTCGGTGCGAATCCGCGCTCCACGCTCGGCACCGTCACCGACGCCCACGCCATGCTGCGGAGCCTGTTCAGCCGCCTCGGCAAGCCGTCCATCGGCGGGCCGACGGCGTTCTCGTTCAACATCCCGACCATGAGGGCGAGCGGCGTCATGACCGGCCCAAAGGGCGAGAAGACGATCGTGCAGGACGCCGTCTATCTCGGCGGGATGTGTGCCGAGTGCGAGGGCCGCGGGACCGTCTCCGACATCGACCTGTCAATGATCATCGACGAGTCGAAGTCACTGGTCGAGGGCGCCATCCTGGTGCCGGGCTACACCGCGGACGGCTGGATGGTCGCGACCTTCATCGAGTCGGGCTTCTTCGACCCGAGGAAGCCGATCAGGGACTACTCCAAGAAGGAGCGCCAGGACCTGCTCTACAAGCAGACGACCCGGATCAAGGCCAAGGGCATCAACGTCAGCTACGACGGGTTGATCCCAAAGATCCGCAAGTCGATGTTCAGCAAGGACGTCGACTCGCTGCAACCCCACATCAAGGCGTTCGTGGAGCGGGCCGCGGTCTTCAGGACCTGTCCGGCCTGTGACGGCAGCCGGCTCAACGATGCGGCCCGCTCCTCGAAGATCAACGGCCTCAGCATCGCCGACGTGTGCACCATGCAGGTCACCGACGCAGCGGAGTGGCTGCGCGGCATCGACGACAACAGTGTGGCGCCGCTCGTCGCCAACCTCCTCCACCTGTGCGACTCGTTCGTCGAGATCGGCCTGGGCTACCTCTCCCTCGATCGCCCCTCGGGCACGCTGTCCGGGGGAGAGGCGCAGCGCACCAAGATGGTCCGGCACATCGGGTCCGCCCTGACCGACGTCACCTACGTCTTCGACGAGCCGACGATCGGCCTCCACCCGCACGACATCCAGCGGATGAACAACCTGCTCCTCGAGCTGCGCGACAAGGGCAACACCGTGCTCGTCGTCGAGCACAAGCCGGAGACGATCGCGATCGCCGACCACGTCGTCGACCTCGGTCCCGGGGCGGGCACCGGCGGCGGCACCGTCTGCTTCGAGGGGACCGTCGAGGGGCTGAAGGCGTCCGACACCCGTACCGGCCGTCATCTCGACCATCGAATGGCGCTCAAGGACACGGTCCGGACGCCGACCGGCACGCTCGAGATTCGCGGCGCGAACTCGCACAACCTGCAGGATGTCGACGTCGACGTTCCGCTCGGCGTGCTCTGCGTCGTGACCGGCGTGGCCGGCTCCGGCAAGAGCTCGCTCGTGCATGGGTCGATACCCGCCGGTGCAGGCGTGGTGTCGATCGACCAGGGAGCGATCCACGGCTCGCGCCGGAGCAACCCCGCGACGTACACGGGTTTGCTCGACTCGATCCGCACCGCGTTCGCCAAGGCCAACGATGTCAAGCCCGCGCTGTTCTCCTCGAATTCCGAGGGCGCCTGCCCGACATGCAACGGCAACGGGATGATCTACACCGAGCTCGGGTTCATGGAAACGGTGGCGACACCGTGCGAGGACTGCGGGGGCAAGCGGTTCCAGGCGTCGGTGCTGGAGCTGCGGTTCGGCGGGCTCAACATCGCGGAGGTGCTCGATCTGCCCGTCACCGAGGCGCATGCCTTCTTCGGCAGCGGCGAGGCGAGGACTCCGGCCGCCGCGTCGATCCTGGGGCGCCTCGAGGACGTCGGGCT
>Ga0214472_10002854_pt1 | contig 18401 bp, 14 predicted proteins | sample RVTome_6_FD_207662 | JGI IMG/M metagenome (GOLD analysis project Ga0214472, IMG submission 207662) | Soil microbial communities from uranium-contaminated site in the Upper Colorado River Basin, Wyoming, United States - RVT140D175 | ecosystem: Environmental > Terrestrial > Soil > Contaminated >...
ATGGGTATAGAAACGAGCTGAGGTATTCATTATTCCAGTCCTCACGAGCGGCCCACTGTTGCAGTCCAGAATGCTTCAAATTCCTCCTCGCAAAAAATAAAAAAACCGGCAGAGATAATTTCTGTTGCCGGTTTCACCATTCGCTCCCTGCTGCCCCTGGTGACCAATTCGGGCATGCAGCTCTTAGCATCAACGTGCAGTTTTTATCTCAAAGACGGTAGAGATGTCAAACCCCGCCCATGAGGGAGCAATCTTCGCTATTCGAACCCGTTTTAGAATCCCGAGGAGTTTAAAAAAACAGCCGCCCCCCGAAAGGAGCGGCTGTTTTTTCAGCGTCAATCTGCACGGAGATCACTTCTTGAGCGTAATCCAGACCTTATGCTGGCTGCCATCCTGCAAAGTGGCAATCAGTAGCCAGGTGCCGGCCGAGAATTCTTTGCCCTTAGTGCTGAGGTTAAAGTGCCAATCGGTACCGGTCAACCGGAACTGGTTTCCGGTCGTCGCCGAGTCAGTCGGCGTGGCGTCGATTGTCGGTTCCCAGTCGATGGCATTGCTGTATTTGATGGCCTGCAGCGTATGGATACAAGTGATTACCGCGGCACCGCTGTTCAGCCAAGTCACGCCGAACTTCACTGGGATGGTGCTGCCCAGTTTGAATGACTTGACGGGGTTGGTGTAGCTGCCGCCATATCCACCGATCGGCGAATAAAAACCGTCGTAAGCAAACGCGGTGCTGATGACAATGTTCACACTGCCACTTTGGTTGTTGTAGTTACCCGTGACATCGGTGAACGTCCAGTTAACTGTTCCGCCCGGCACCAGGGTAAATGTGCCACCCAGGTTGAGCGAACCACTCAGATTCTCACCCAAAACACCGGTCGCCGTGCCGCTCGCGCCGTGCGCATAGCCATCGTAAACGCCTGTGTAGCCGCTGACCGTAACGGTCGCGTTGGCCTTCGTGATCGTGATGCTCTTATTGTCGCTGCTGCCGTTGTGGTTGGCGTCGCCGGCATATGTCGCCGTCGCCGTGCAGCCGTTCGCGCTTGTTACGTTCAAGCAATCGCCGCTGTAGACTACCGCAACCGCCTGATTGAGCCCGCCCACTCCTGTCACCACCGCGGTCGCCGTAAAGGCGGTGCCACGATACACGTAGGGCCCGGTCTCAAGGCTCACTGTCGTTACGCTCGCCGCCTTGGCGATGGTAAAGTTCTTGGAATCACTGCTGCCCAGGTGGTTAGCGGTCTCGGCATAGTTCGCGCTGGCCGTAGCCGTGCCCGCGTTGACGTTGTCGGTATAGTTCACCGTGAGTGATTCGCTGAGTCCGCCTGGACCGGTGACTGCAGCTGAGCACGGGGTGTGCGCACTGCCGTTGTAGGTGAACGGACCCGCGCCGCAGGTCACTGTCGTTACGCTCGCCGCCTTGGCGATGGTAACACTCTGGTCCGCCTGGGCGGCCAGGAAGTTCGCGGTTTCCGCGCCACTAGCCCTCACCACACAGATGCCGGCCCCGCTCGAGCTAAACGTCGCGCCGCTCACTAGCGCGCATGGGCCACTCACTCGGCTGTACGTCAATGTCGAGCTATCGCTGTTCGTCGTCGTCGCGCTCACCGTGAAGTTGCCGCCGCCAAAGTTCGGCGTCGGCGCTACCCCAAACGTAATCACCGGCGTTGCCTTGGCTACCGTTATGATATTATTTAGAGAGAACGTAACACTATTGGTTCCCCCACAGGAGTTATTAGAATGTGCAATAAAGTACGCGTTGTACGTTCCCGGGGTTATAGGCGCCGTAATGCTAAACGATTCGGAGTTTGTGCCCGCTGTATGGTCGTTAGTGTTAACGCAAGTTGTCCCTGGCGGGGCTGTCGTACCAACTTTCCAGGAAGTAGACCCCCAGCTAGAAGATCCGCCTCCGGTAGCTCCAGTTACGGACACCGTCGCAGAAATAGTTGCGCCGGGTGATACCGTTAGAACACCTGGTGGAACCGTCGTCCCGTTAGCCGTCAAGGTAGTGCCAACAACGTTAATTGTGAGTGAATCTTTAAACGCGGTCTGCGCAACGAACGCCGAAGATTGACCAATTGCGGTTAGAGTAAATATCCTGCCAACGTCGATTTCCTGAGGCGCGAATTCCGCGACCACGAAGTTGCCCTGCTGATTTGCGACCGCCGAGAAGAAAATATCCGGATACTCTTCCGGGAATTCATGAAAAGAGATGTGTACTTGTTCGTTCGGTTGAAAGCCGCTGCCAGTGATGGTCACGATCTGGCCGGGAGCGTAATCGGTTTTGTCAGTGGTAATGCTCGCCGATGAACTGCTCACCAGTTTGGCAGAGCTCAAGATCTGGCCTGCGCTGTTGATGCCGCCGGCGACCAATGCTTGGTTGCGCGAAGGCAATTCCGTGATCGACTGGTCGGCGCGATTTAGCAGAGCCGACTGTTCGGGTGTCATCGCTCCTTGGAGCAGCGGATCTTGAGCGACAAACGGTGAAAAAAGCGCTGCGCGGCTTTGCGTGCTGAGCGTCGCGACTAGCAGGTCGGCATTGGGCGGTAAGAGCGCCTTGGCGATAAAAATCCCATCGTTCGGATCGAAGACCTCCATGGATAACTCGGCGTCGCCGCCGATGATCTGCACCTTGCCGTCGGGCAACAGCTTCATTGTCGCCAGTGCACGCGGGGTCTGCATGTCAGTGGGCGGGAGATAAAAAGACTGCGAAGTTGGATCGAATACTTCCGCGGTTTTGAGCATGGTGTTTTGCGCGTCGACGCCGCCAACGATCAGCACCTGGCCGGAACTGGCGAGGATGGCGCTGTGAAACTTACGGCCTGTCACCATGCTCCCGGCAATCAACGAAAAACTCTCCGTCGCGGGATTATAGATCTCTGCGCTGCCGCTGGCGTCGCCGCCGACGATGAGAATCTTGCTATCGGCTAAGACGGTCGCCGTGTGCCCGCTGCGGGCGCGTGTGAGCATTGGGCCGGCGCTAAACGAAGGAGCGGGAACAGTATTAGGATTGTAGAATTCGCTGGAAGCCAGCGCGCCGCTACTGTCGACGCCGCCGATGATCAAGACGCGGCCGTCGGCGAGCAAGGTCGCCGTGTGATCGGTTCGCAGAGCGATGGGATTGGCGGCGATATTTGACGATGTGAGCGCAGCCGGATCGAAAATTTCCGCCGGCCCGACCATGCCGTTTTCATTGTCGCCGCCGACGATGAGAATCTTGCCGTCTTGCAGCAACGTCGCCGTATGCGCCCGGCGCGCCGCGCCGAGCTGGCCCGTGCCAAGTATCTGCGCTTGGCAATACACCGCATAGAGCATGCTCATCATGACGACCAAGACTGCTGTAAAGGACCGTTTCATACGCTGACCTCCGCGCCCTGTGCTTCTCGCAATTGACATCAAAGACTCCGTTTCCATCGCTTCTTCCAACATTCTAGTCACCCTGCTTTCGTTCACCCAAAAATAAAAAAACCGGCACAGAAAAAATCTGTTGCCGGTTTCACCATTCGCTCCCTGACGCCCGTGGTGACCACGTTGGGCAATCAGTTCATCGCGTCAACAACTGCTTTGTTACGATCAGAGAAAGATACCGCCGTGAAGCGGATCGCCCTGAAAGCCCGCGTTCTTAGAGAAAGGGCTTGATCGACTAAGCAGAGTCGGTGCCACGGTCAAAAAAATAAGACCTAATGACCAGAGATTTTTTTTTGGCATGACATGCCGTTGGTTGACCTAAGCCTTTGGGAGGGTCTCGGTCGCGGCGGCGCATTGCGCACTGTCAATCCTGACGCTGGCGACAGATGTCATGGCGCGTTAAGAATGTTTACAGTTCTAAATTCACCAGCGAATTCAATTGGTCGCGGGAGATTTGCAATCGAAAGGCAACCTGTTAAGAAGAAGGAACTCTAGTCGCTTTCTTGCAGTGTACGATAAGAAACTAACGGCTCGCGGCGTTCGCAGCTTGCTGTCGTCCGCATCGTGGAGCCGAGTCTGGAGGGGGAGCATTCATGAAATCACGCGCTGCCGTCGCTTGGGAAGCGGGCAAACCCTTGGTCATCGAAGAAGTCGAAGTGGCTGCGCCAAAACAGGGCGAAGTGCTGCTCAAAATTGCCGCCACCGGGGTTTGCCACACCGACGCCTACACTCTCTCAGGCAAAGACCCAGAAGGCCTGTTTCCCGCGATCATGGGGCATGAAGGCGGCGCGACCGTTCTCGAAACCGGCGCCGGCGTCACCTCGGTCAAAGCCGGCGACCACGTGATCCCACTGTACATTCCCGAGTGCGGCGAGTGTAAGTTTTGCAAGTCGGGGCGGACCAATCTTTGCGGCGCGATCCGCCTTACTCAAGGCAAAGGCGTGATGCCCGATGGCACTTCGCGCTTTTCTCTTGGCGGCAAGCCGATTTTACACTACATGGGCACGTCGACTTTTTCCGAATACACGGTCCTGCCGGAAATCGCTCTGGCGAAGATCAATCCCGCCGCGCCGCTCGATAAAGTCTGTCTGCTCGGCTGCGGCATCACGACCGGCATCGGCGCGGTGTTAAATACGGCAAAGGTGCGGCCCGGCTCGGTCGCGGCCGTGTTCGGCTTGGGCGGCATTGGTCTCAGCGTCATCCAAGGCTTAGTGATGGCTAAAGCCGAGCGCATCATCGCCGTCGATACCAATGAGAAAAAATTCGAGATGGCGAAAAACTTGGGCGCCACCGATTTCATCGTGCCCCAAACGGACGGCACGCCGGTCCAGCAAGTGATTGTCGACATGACCGACGGCGGTGTCGACTATTCGTTCGAATGCATCGGCAACGTCAAAACCATGCGCGCGGCGCTGGAGTGCTGCCACAAGGGCTGGGGCGAGTCGACGATCATCGGCGTGGCGGCGGCGGGCGAAGAGATCAGCACGCGGCCGTTTCAGCTAGTCACCGGCAGAGTCTGGCGCGGCAGTGCCTTCGGCGGCGTCAAAGGCCGTTCGCAACTGCCGGGTTACGTGGAAAAATACTTAAATGGCGAGATTAAGATCGATCCGATGATCACCCACAGGCTGCCCCTGGAACGCATTAACGAAGCTTTCGAACTGATGCACCAAGGCAAAAGCATTCGCTCGGTGATCCAGTATTGATCTCATCCTTACGGGGTTTCCTGTTAAAAATAGCACCACAGAGGCTGAGCGCGGCAGAGCCGCAACCGAGAACTCGGAATATCTCCCGCAAAGACGCAAAGGCCGCAAAGATGGGAAAAAACGAAGCAGATCGTTGGTAAAATCATCTCTCCCGATTCCGAACTTGGCGCCTTTACGCCCCTTCTATTCTACTCAGGACATGCTTGGCGGGAGGAATGTCCGAATCCGCGGGTGTTTGACTCCGGCTCCCATGCTGCGCCGCTGATTACCAGCGAAGTCAGCGAATATTTTAGCGAAAAAACGGCTTGCAGTTTACGGAATTTCTTTCTATAAGAGAGCCCTAGTGAGTTATTCCAGTCCATACTGAGAACTCCACGTCAGCGATTTTCGAGAAAGGAACAGCGATGAACAAGAAGATCAAGCTTCGCGTCAACGGCAAAAAAGTCGAGGTGGAGGTTCCCACCAATCGCCTTTTAATTGACTGCATACGCTACGATATCGGCCTCACCGGTACCAAAGAGGGATGTAGCGTCGGCGTCTGCGGCGCCTGCACGGTGCTGATGGACGGTGACATGATCAGCTCTTGCCTGACCTTGGCGGTCATGGCCGACGGCCACGACATCACAACGGTCGAAGGTTTGGCCAAGAACGGCGAGCTCAATCCAGTGCAGAAGAGTTTTATCCAATACGGCGGCTTCCAATGCGGCATTTGCACACCGGGGCAGGTGGTTGCGGCAACCGCCCTGCTCAAAGAGAATCCCAAGCCTAACGAAGCTGAGATTAAAGATTGGATGATGGGCAACCTGTGCCGCTGCACCGGCTATTACAAGATCATCGAGTCGATCCAAAAGGCGCACCAATTCGCTAAGTAACAAGGATACAGCCATGATACCTTTTGAATATCGCACCCCAAAAAATCTCAAAGAAGTTCATGCGACGCTGAAGGAGTTCGGCGGCGATGCCAAGTTGATCGCCGGCGGCACCGCGTTGGTGATCATGATGAAGCAGCGGCTGGTTCGGCCCAGTTGCCTGATCGCGCTCGGTTCCGTGCGCGGCTTTAACGGCATCGAAGTCAAAGACGGCGGCCTGAGCATCGGCGGTCTGGCGACTCATCGCGAAGTTGAAAGCTCTTCGCTGGTGCGCCGTCGCTTGCCCATGCTCGCCGAAACCTTTCACCATGTCGCGACCATCCGTGTGCGCAATGTGGCGACGGTCGGCGGCGGTTTGGCCCATGCCGATCCCAACCAGGACCCGCCTCCGAGTCTGATCGCTCTGGGCGCAACGGTGAAAGTGACCTCGGCTAACGGCAGCCGGGTCATCCCGTTAGACGAATTCTTCAAAGACTATTACGAAACCGTGCTCAATCCCGACGAGGTCATTACTGAAGTCTTCGTGCCCAAAGTAGCGCCCAATACCGGCGCGGCTTATATTAAATTTTTGCCGCGTACCGCGGACGACTACGCCACGGTGTCGGCGGCGGCAGTGCTCACCTTGGACAAAACCAAGAAAACCATCGCCGACGTGCGCATCGCGCTGGGCAGCGTCGGCGTGACGCCGATTCGCGCCACCGAGGCCGAAGCGGTGCTGCGAGGCCAACCGCTTAAGGCCGAAGCCTTCGCCGAAGCCGGCGAGAAAGCCAAAGGCGCGGTCGATCCGCTTAGCGATTTTCGCGGCTCGGCGGCCTACAAGAAAGACATGGCGGCGGTTTTTGTCCGGCGCGCGCTGGAAAAAGCTCTCGCCGACATCCGCCAACAGGCCAGAGCCAAGACTCAGCCGAAGCCCGCGGCGAAAAAGAAAGCTGTCAAGAAGAAAGGTAAGAGGAAGTGAAATTTAGCCAGACCGCCCAGATTCCCGTAGCCCGCGAGCCGCTTTGGAACTTCTTAATGGACGTACCCAAGGTAGCCAAGTCGCTGCCTGGGGTCGAGTCTGTGAGCAAAATCGACGATACCACCTATGAAGGCGCGCTGACCGTGCGGGTCGGCCCGATCAAGTTAAATCTTCAAGGCAAGATCATTCTCGAAGAGCAAAATAAAGATGCCTGGCGTGCTGCCCTGCGCGCTGAAGCGAAAGATCGCATGGCCGCCGGCGCGGTCAACGGCAAGACCACCATGATTTTGAAAGAGATCAGCGCCAATCAGACCGAGCTGTTGGTGGAAACTGATGTCAACATTTTGGGCAAGATCGGCGAGTTCGGCCAGCCGATCATTCGTAAGAAAGCCGACTCCATGCTCAAAGAATTCGTCGACAATATCAAAAAGCAGTTAAGCTAATTGGGCAGGCCCGGCTCACGATCTTCTTCCGCTTCGTCATCTTGATCTGCTATTGTTTCGCTAATTCGGCCCAGGACTCGATTATAACATTCCTCGGCCAATTTTTTTCTGCCGGTGGAACTGTCAGGATAGCGAAAGCACTCTACCTTCGGCTGGATCGTCACCAACGCTTCGACACTTCGCAGTGCCAATAGCCTCCAAAAGTGCGATATGAAGTCCATATCGCCATACCAATAGATCAAGTCGCGGTTGGCTTGGTTGACCGGCCTATCGTCGATGCTCCTATAGGCGAGCGTCATCGGCACGATGATCGAGCGGCTGCGCAGGGGTGCCGCCAAGGGCACGGTTTGAAACGGCAGCATGCGCTCGCCGTTGGTCGACGTGCCCTCGGGAAACAAAAGGATATTCGCTTCATGCCTGAGCTTGGCGGCCATTTCGTCGACCATAAACGCGACTGCTTGTTTGTGCTGCCGGTCGATGAAGATCGTTCCACAGAGAATGTTCCACAGGCCGACGACCGGCCAGCTGCGCACTTCTTTTTTCGAGACAAAGACAATTGGGAAAATGCTGCCGAGAACGATGCCATCGACGTAGCTCACATGGTTGGCGATGATGACGTAGCCGCCCCGTTCCAAATGGCCCTCGTCGCCGTCGACGGTGACTTTGATGTTCAGTATCGTGCGCAGCAACAAGGTGTAGGACCGATTGAGCCGGCTAACGATCTTCCAGCGATTAGGCAGACCGAGAATCGAGATCCACAGGTGCGCCAGCCCGACCAGGGCGAAAAAAAATATCCACAAGGATAGGAAAGCGGTCAATTTAAGCAGGCGCATCGCTGCCTTTGACGTCCGCCAAGCCGAGCCGCTTGAGGTATTCGCCCTTCAGGCTGGCGAAGTCCAGCAGCAGGAAAAAATCCGCCGTGCCGAACTCCGCATCGAGGGCGGGCGGCCCGGCGATCTGTGCGCCGATGCGCAAATAGCCTTTGATCAGGCTCGGCAATTTTTGAAACAGCGCCGACTCATCCACGCTTTCAGCTTTTTCCGACAAGCCCTGGAATCGGCACTTTTCAACCGGATACACCCGCAGCGCCTCGGACGTATAGTACTTGTTCTTAAGTAGCGTGAACATCGAGCTCACTTCGGCGACATCGGTGGTGTACAAACTACCACAGCCGAACAGGTAGCGAACCTGATGCTTTCGTACTTGCTCGACGATCGCCTCCCACATCAGCGGGATCAACGCCCGGTCACGAAAATCCTTGCGCGCGCAAGATCGGCCGAGCTCGAGCAGTTCGCCGTCGAGCTGCTTAATCCGGGTCAGGTCGAATTCCTTTTCCGAGTAGAAACCGATATGCTGGCGCGCCTGCGAACCGCGCAACAAGCGGTAGGTGCCAACCACGGCGCCACTTCCCAGGTCGCGCACGATCAAATGATCGCAAAACGGATCGAACTCATCGACGTCGAGACCATGGTGGTAGGAACTTTGCAGCCCTTTGTTGAGCTCGAGGTTAAAAACTTGGAACCTCAGCCGCTGCGCCTCCTCGATCTCTGCCGGTTGCGCGGCGATCTTAACTTCGAAGTCTGCCATGCCGAAAAAAGGTAACATACGCCCCGCCATTTGGAAACGGAAAGGCGCGCGAAAAAAACTTCACTCTAGCTACTGACGACCGCGCGGCTTGCAGCGTGAAACTGTTATTGGGGTTTTCCAAGGGAGCGAGCAACTCCTTGGGGAGCCGGGCGCGGTTTGACACCCTGCCCGCCACGTGACCTCGACGAGGCAGGATGGCGCGGCAAGCGTACTCAATAACGGCAGGTACTAACGGTGCGTCCAATTGGGCGGACGCTTTTCGAGAAATGCCTTGACCCCTTCTTCGACATCGCAGGTCTTGAGCAGTTGATTGCAATAAATTTCTTCCGAGCGTTTGAGCGCGTCGTTAAATCCGCGAAGCGACAGCTCGCGCAGCCCTTGCACCGTCAGCCGCAGCACGGCGCCGCTTTTGCCGTCCAATTCGTCCAACAGCGTTTGCACACCACGGTCAAACTCAGCCTCGGCGAATACCCGATTGATCAGCCCCAGCGCTTGTGCTTCGGAGGCGCTAAAACGACGGCCCGTGAGGATCATTTCGGCGGCGCGGTGATAGCCGATCAGACTTGCGAATCGCGCCAGGGCCACCGGGGGATAACAACCGACCAAAATCTCGGGCGTCGCAAACAAACTACCCTCGGTGGCAACGATGAAATCGCATGAGCTAGCGACCTCGCAGCCGCCACCGAGACAGACGCCGCGAACCGAGGCAATCGTGACCTGCGGTAGGGCTAAGAGTTTTCTAATGACACCGTGCACGACCTCGAGCATTTCGGGAACCTTGTCCGCGGTGTGATCGTTAATATCCACACCGGCGGAAAAGGCCCGCTGTCCGGCACCTTGCAAAAGCACCAGATCAACGGTTGGATCCGCAGCGCAGTCTACCAACAGTCGATCGAGCTCGCGTAACAGCGCGATATTCAAGACGTTTAGCGGCGGGCGATGCCAAGTAATCCACTGAACGCGGCCCTTCTTCTCGCTTGTTACTGCCATGGGATTGAGGTCTTTAGCAGGAAAAATTTGCTTAAACAACTTTCGCTGCAAACCGCTATGTTTCATAGTCCATGGGACCAGCAGTTACAAGCGATTGCGCCCTAAAATTGCCGAGAAAAAAATTGACAAAACCGCCAGCAGCCCCTAAACTCGTGCTTCCACAGCTCTTTAAGGAGGGCTCTCATGAAGACCGCAGGGCTATTAGCAACCGGACTGCTTTACGCTTTTACTCTTGGCTCTCAACCATCTTTCGCGGCTTGGGACGAATATGATGACAGTCAATCTAATCCATTGCGCGTCGCTGCGTATTTATTGCATCCCGTCGGTTGGTTGGCGGAGTGGACGATATTTCGTCCCTTTCACCTGATTGTTAGCGCCACCGAGCCACAGGAAGCTTTTTTCGGCCACCAGCCCCATCCACCGCTGCTCGCCGAAAAACGGGCTTCTTCCTATTTTTATCCCACACAAGTCAACCCACCGGTTAAACAGGCCGCGCTTCAACCGGCTGCGCCGGCGGCTGTACCCGCCCCTGAAACGGTTAAGATCGTCGAGGTGCCGGTCGAAAAGATCGTCGTAAAGGAAGTCGTAAAAGAAGTGCAAAAAATCATTGAAGTCGAGAAATTGGTGTTTCCAGCCGTAGCGTTCACGTTTAGTTCAGCCAATCTGACCGATCTCGGCAAAGGCCAGGTTTATCTCGCGGCACAGCGGCTCAAGGAGAAGGCCAATATCACCGTTGTCATTGAAGGACATGCCGATAACCGCGGCAACGACGATTACAATCAGAAGCTTGGCTTGCAACGGGCTGAAACGATCATGAACGAGCTAGTCGCTCAAGGCATCGACCGCGGTCGTATAGCGACCGCCAGCGTGGGCGAGAGTAAGCCTCTAATCGGTACGGATACTGCTTGGGCCCATGCAGTCAATCGCCGCGTCGAGTTCCAGGTCAAAGCGGCACGCTAACGGCTTTAGGGTCAACCGATGAAAGGCCCGGTCTGCGCTTGCAGGCTGGGCTTTTTTTTTGCCCAAGCGAATTGTAGGCTGTTATCAGCTGCAGCATCGTTGCACCGATGGTCACGCCAGCCAATGAGCTACAAACCCCAAGACAGCTACTTTAAGAAGGCAAAAAAGGAAGGCTACCGTTCGCGCGCCGCCTATAAGCTGCTCGAGCTGCAACAGCGTTACCGCATTCTGAAAGCTGGCGATGGCGTCATCGATCTCGGCGCCGCACCGGGGGGGTGGCTGCAAGTGGCGGCCAAAGTCGTCGGCCAGAATGGCAAAGTGATTGGCGTCGATCTCCAATCCATCCAACCCTTGCCCGAGCGTAATGTTATCTTACTCAGCGGGGACATTATGGCCGCGGCGGTCCAGCAGACAATACGTGAGCTGATCGGCGGGCGCGCCAATTGCGTGCTCTCGGACCTAGCGCCCAAACTGAGCGGCATTCGCGACGCCGATATGGCGCGTTGTCTCGAACTGAATCGCACCGCCCTTGCGGTAGCGAGCCAACTTTTACGGCCGGGCGGCGCGTTCTTGGTTAAAAGTTTTATCGGCGACGATCTGCAACTATTCACCGCCGAGTTGAAACAACATTTTTCCGCCGTTCAACGCACCAAGCCCGAAGCAACCCGCCCAGGCTCATCGGAGTTTTATTTCTTTGCCAAAGGCTTCACGGTGCCGGCCGCATCGCGGTAAGCGACGTGGGACATCATGGCTGAATTCAGAAGAGATCCGATCACCGGCCGTTGGGTCATCATTGCGGCGGAGCGCGCCCAGAGGCCACGCCAGCTCGGTGCCACGGATCAGTCACCGCCGGGAGAACTCTGCCCTTTCTGCGCCGGCAACGAAGCGATGACGCCACCAGAGGTCTGGGCAAACCGCGCGGATAATAGTCCGGCCGACCGACCGGGTTGGCGCGTGCGCGTCGTGCCCAACAAGTATCCCGCGTTGGTAAGCGGCGGCCCCTGGGAAGGCCTCAATGGGGGGTTTTACCAATCGCAACCAGGCCTGGGGGTTCACGAAGTGATCGTCGAATGCCCAGATCACGTGACCCAGATGGCCGAACTTCCGGACGATCGATTCGCCGACATAGTGCGGGCCTACCGCGAACGGCTGGGCGCCCTGAGTCGCGACTCGCGATGGCGCTACCTGCTGATCTACAAGAACCAGGGCGACCGCGCCGGCGCCACCTTTGAACATCTGCACTCCCAACTGGTCGCGCTGCCCAGTGTGCCCAGGGAAGCGCTCGACGAGATTGCCGGCGCCGCGGCGCATTTCCGCGCGTCCAACCGATGCATCTACTGCGAGATTGTCGAGCGCGAGCTAGTCAGCGGTAAACGGGTCATCTTCGCCCACGACCAATTCATCGCTATCTGTCCTTTCGCGCCGCGCTTCGCTTACGAGACTTGGATTTTACCGAGGACCCATGGAGCGGTGTTCGCGCAATGTTCAGAGCAAGAACTCAAGGAATGCGCCCGCGCCCTGCGTGAAACCATCCGGCGTCTAAACCGCGCGCTGGACAACCCGCCGTTTAATTACTTCATCCACTCGCTGCCGACGCGCGACAGCCCGCAGGAGAGCTACCATTGGCATCTGGAAATCTTACCGCAACTATTCCGCGCCGCCGGCTTCGAGTTAGGCTCCGGCTCGCACATCAATGGCGTCGCGCCGGAAGTCGCCGCCAAGCTACTGCGCGACGTGGCGCTTTAGCTTGTCCTGCGCGGGACCCCCCTGGTTTGGCGCGGCTGGTAGAGCATTAAGGACGCCGTCACGGCGCAGAGATATGAGCATGCGCTTGAGTTGTGCTATCCCTCGTTCGCCGAGGAACATCACTCGACCGTCACGCTCTTGGCAAGATTACGCGGCTGGTCGACATCAGTGCCCCGATGGACCGCGATGTAATAGGCCAACAGCTGGAGCGGAATCGTCATCACGATGGGGGTCAGATAGTGCGAAGCCTTCGGCAGCGTCAAGACCCGGTGCGCGCTGAGCTCGCTGACGGCCTTGGCGTCATCGGTGAGCGCTATGACTTTGCCGCCGCGCGCCTCGACTTCCTTCAAGTTGCTCACGCTTTTCTGAAAATAACGGTCTCGCGGCGCCAACATCACCACCGGCATGGTCTCATCGATCAGCGCGATCGGACCATGCTTCATTTCGCCGGCGGGATATCCTTCGGCGTGAATGTAGGAAATTTCCTTGAGCTTGAGCGCCCCTTCCAGCGCGATCGGATAGTTGATGCCGCGACCGAGGTAGAGAAAGTCGCGGCTATGCATGAGCTCGCGGGCCAGCTCTTTGACTTCACTTTCGATTTCCAGAGCTTTTTCGACCCAGCTCGGCAGGTGCATCAAGTCGCGCAGCAGTTGGCGCGCCTGGGCGGCTTTGAGCTTGCCGTTGAGCCGCCCCAACGCTACCGCTAGTAAATACAATGCGGTTAATTGCGTCGTGAAGGCCTTGGTGCTAGCCACGCTGATCTCCGGCCCGGCGTGAGTGTAGAGCACGCCATCGGACTTGCGCGGGATCGACGAGTCAATCACGTTGCACACCGAAAGGATCTTGGCCTTTTTCGCTCGCGCTATGTCGGTGGCTGCCAGCGTATCGGCGGTCTCGCCGGACTGGCTGACCATTAGCAGAATCGACTTGGGATCCATCAGCGGCGAGCGGTAACGGAACTCCGAGCCGTAATCGACCTCGGCGGGAATCCCGGCGATTTCTTCGAGCAAAAACTTGCCCACTAGGCAAGCGTGCCAAGCGGTGCCGCAAGCGACCAGATGAATGCGCTTGATCCGTTTCACTTCGCTGGCTTTAAGCTTGATGTCTTCGAGCGACACTCGCCCGTCGTTGAGCGCGATGCGGCCGCGGAAGGTATCGGCCAGCGCGCGCGGCTGATCGTGGATTTCTTTCAACATGAAGTGCGGATAGCCGCCCTTCCGCGCCGCCACCGCATCCCAGGTAATTTCTTTAACCGGGCGGCGAATCGCATGCCCCTTGCCGTTAAGTAAACGATGGGATCCTAGGGTCACTTCGCCGATCTCGCCGTCTTCGAGAAAGGTCACTTTGCGGGTGTGATCCAACAACGCGGGGATGTCCGAGGCGATGAACGTTTCGCCCTCACCCCAACCGATGACAATGGGCGTCGAATTTTTCGCCACGATCAGGCGTTTGGGATCGCGCCGGTTGAGAAACAAAAGCGCGTAGGAGCCATGAATCTCGCGCAACGTGCGCCGCACCGCGTCGAGAAAATCGACGCCCCGCTCGATCTTTTCCGCGACCAGATGGGCGACGATCTCACTGTCGGTCTCCGAGCTGAAGTGCGTGCCGCGACCGCTCAGTTGCTCTTTGAGTTCGAGGTAATTTTCGATGATGCCGTTGTGCACCACGACGATGTCGCCGGCGCGATGGGGATGGGCATTGGTCTCCGACGGCCGGCCGTGCGTCGCCCAGCGCGTGTGGCCGATGCCGATGGAGCCGGCCATCGGCTGGCGCTGGAGCGCCGTTTCCAGATTGTTGAGCTTGCCCTCGGCCCGGCGAATCATCACCTCGCCATCATTGAGCACGGCGATGCCCGCCGAATCATAACCACGGTACTCGAGCTTGCGCAGGCTTTCCAAAATCAGCGGCGCCGCTTCACGATGGCCGATGTAGCCGACGATGCCGCACATTATTTTTTTCGTCCTTTCATCTGCCGGCGTTTTTGCTCGGTCCAGCCCGCGCGGACATTTTCCTCCCGCGGGTTAAACACCAAGGCGCCGTCCGGAACGTCGTGGCGCACCGTGCTCGCAGTGGCGACGTAAACGTCGTCGCCGAGAGTGACCGGCGCGATCAACGTGGTATCACTGCCGACCTGCACCCGATCGCCGATCTTGCTTTGATACTTTTGAAAGCCGTCGTAGTTACAGGTAATCGTTCCCGCGCCGATATTGGTGTCACGGCCGATGGTCACGTCGCCCAGATAAGTCAGATGGCTGGCCTTGGTGCCCTCGCCGATATGGGCCGCTTTCGCTTCGACGAAATTACCGATATGCACGTTACGGCCCAAATGAGTGCCGGGGCGCAGCTGCGCGAAGGGACCGACGATGGCGCCGTTGTCGACCCGGCTACCGGCCATGACCACGGAAAATTTTAGCTGCACTTCATCGCCAATCTCCATGTCGGTTAAAAACGCGCTGCCGTCGATCTGACAACGTTCGCCAATCACTGTCTTGCCACGCAGCTGGGTGTTCGGGCCGATCACCGTGTCTTTGCCGATGGTCACGCTCTCGTCGATATAGGTCGTGTCGGGATCTTTGAGCGTCACCCCCGCCAACATCCATTTTCGGTTAATCGCTTCGCGCAAACTCTTTTCCATAAAAGCGAGCTCCTCTCGCGTATTCACACCCATCATTTCTCGCGCATCTTCGACGCACAGAGTCTCGATCGCTTTTCCTTGAGCGAGACCCACCGCGACGACATCCGGCAAATAGTACTCCTGCTGTTGGTTGTCGTTCTTGACGCAACTCAATGCCGCGAACAAAAATCTCGTCGATGCCACGTAGACGCCGGCGTTGACTTCATTAATCTGTTGCTCTGCGGTAGTGGCATCTTTTTCTTCGACAATCCCGCAGATCATCCCGTCATCGCTACGCAATATGCGGCCATACCCTTGCGGCTTAGCCAGCAACGCCGTGAGCAAAGTGACCGCCGCCTGTTTCGAGCGATGGCGCTCGACCAGCGCTCGCAAGGTGGATTCTCGAATCAACGGCACATCGCCGCTTAGAATCAGCACATCGCCGTGGAAATCTCGAAAGGCGTCTTTCGCGCACAGAACCGCGTGGCCCGTGCCAAGCTGTGGTTCTTGCACCAGCCAAGCGACATCGTTGCCGGAGTAGGCCTGCCGCACCGCCTCGGCGCCGTGACCGATGATCACCGCCACAAGGGCTGGGCAAAGCCGTTGCGCACTGCCCAAAGCATGGAGCAACAGCGGCTTGCCGCCGAGGGGATGAAGCACCTTGGGGAGCGCAGATTTCATCCGCGTACCCTGCCCCGCGGCGAGTAAAATCACACCCAGTTCAGCCATTTTCGTCAACCCACTGACAACAAAGAATTATAGAGTAACTCGGCGCTCAATCATAGCGAAGAATTGGCTCCGTACTGACCGAAGCCGCACCGCGGCGGCGTAACCTTTGGCGACCGCGATCTCAGGTCACGCCGGCCCGGCTGATTTGCTCTTAAGCTAGCGCGGCCACTTCTTGTCAGTTGAACGGAATTTGTTTACAACAGGGTCAACGGCAATATGCAGCCGTTGTCTATCGTCGACACGTCAATGATGCGGAGGTGGGCTTGGACCGCGAACCAAAACCTCTCTCGGTGGAATCACAAGGGGAAGATAACTGGTGGGACTTCTGCCCCATCTGCAACACCAAACTGGTCAACCAGAAGTGCAAGTACATCTGTCCCAGCTCCATGTGTCATTTTTTTATGAGCTGCAGTGAATTCGACCGCTGATTCTAAGTAAACCCCGCCTCTTGAGGCGGGCACAAAATTATGGGGTTTCCAAAGGGGGCGAGCATCCCTTTGGTCGCGAGCTGGGGTCAAACCCCGTTAGCGAATTCAATTGGCTGTAACCCGCTGGCGATCCTCGCCGCGTTAGGGTAAAAGACAAAAATCATGGCGAAAACCGCTGGCATCGTCATCATCGGCAACGAAGTCCTGTCGGGCAAGACCCAAGACATCAACTCGCATTTTTTCTGCACCGAGCTGCGCCAGCTTGGCGTCGAAGTGCAAAAGATCTCGACCATCCAAGACGAAATCGATTTAATCGGCCGCGAGGTCGCCAAGTTTGCCAAACGATTCGATTTCGTTTTCACCTCAGGCGGCATCGGCCCGACTCACGACGACGTGACCATCGAAGGGATCGCTCACGGCTTCGGCGTCAAAGTGGTTTCCCACCCGGATATCGAGCGGCGCATGCGCCAGCGTCTCGGCGCCGACTTGAACGAAGCCCGGCTGCGCATGGCCAATGTCCCCGAAGGGGCGACGCTGCTCTGCGCCGAAGCGCCGTTCGCACCGATCGTCACTATTGGCAACGTCTACATTTTCCCTGGCATTCCGAAAATCTTGCAAGAGCGCTTTCACGCCATCAAAGAACGTTTCCGTGACGCGCCTTATTATCTCAAAAATGTTTACGTCAAGCATGGCGAGGGAATTATCGCCACGATGTTAAACGATTTACTCGTCAAATTTCCTAAACTCCTGTTGGGCTCCTATCCAGTGCTCGATTTGCCGGAGTATAAAGTCAAAGTCACATTGGAATCCAAAGACGCCAACTATCTCGATCGAGCGCTTGAGAGCTTGGTTGCCTCCCTGCCGAAAGATTCGGTGCATCGCATCGATTAGAATCTAACGCATGGCCGATCTACCTTCTTGGGGCGTGATGCCGCCGTTTAAGAAGGCGCCGTTGCCGCCAATGCCCGGCCTGTTGCGGGCACTGGGTCCGGGCGTGGTTTTCATGGCGCTCGCCCAGGGCAGCGGTGAGTTGATCTTTTGGCCATACACTATCGCCAAATACGGACTGACTTTTTTGTTTTTGCTCATCCCCGCCTGTCTGCTTCAGTTTCCCGTCATCTACGAAATCGGCCGCTACACCTTACTCACCGGGGAAAGTATTTTCCAGGGATTTATCCGCTTGAATCGACATTTTGCCGCTTTCCTGTGGATCTTAATGACGCTCTCTTTCCTGTGGTTCGGCGCCTTCGCCGCCGCTGGTGGCACCTCGATCGCCGCGTTGACCGATTTTCCCGCCGGTTGGTCGCGACGAGAGCAAGCTTTGTTCTGGGCCTACGCAACCATGGCGTTGTTTTTGGTGGCGATCCTGCTCAGCAAAGTCATTTACCAGCTGATCGAAAAATTCATGTGGGGCGTAGCGATTTTTACCCTCATCGGCTTGATTTGGGCGAGTGCCAACAGCGAAGTGCTGCATGCGCTGCCGGCATTTCTCAAAGGCCTCTTCGTGCCCCAGTGGCCGATGCCGCGGCCCTGGGATTCGGCTGACGCGACCATAGTGCTAACTGCGATCACCTTTGCCGGCCTGGGCGGCTTCTGGACGCTTTTCTATTCTTATTGGCTGCGCGACAAAGGCAGCGGCATGGCGCACTACATGGGACGGCTGACCGGTCCGATCACCGGCAAACCCGAAGCGATCCTCGACTCCGGCTCTGTGCCGACCAACGATGAAGGACTCGCCCATGTGCGGCGCTGGAACCGTTTCATGTTCTGGGACATCGGTATCGGCGTCATCGGCAATCTCATCACCACGTTGCTCACCTGTCTGCTCGCCTACGCGCTACTCTTTCCCAAAGGTCTCCTGCCCCAAGGCTACGAAATCGCGGTCGTGCAAAGCCGTTTTTTCGAAGCGAGCTGGGGTTGGTGGGGCAGAATTTTTTTCTTGATTATCGCCGCGGCGTTTTTGTCC
>Ga0214472_10002855_pt1 | contig 18398 bp, 1 predicted proteins | sample RVTome_6_FD_207662 | JGI IMG/M metagenome (GOLD analysis project Ga0214472, IMG submission 207662) | Soil microbial communities from uranium-contaminated site in the Upper Colorado River Basin, Wyoming, United States - RVT140D175 | ecosystem: Environmental > Terrestrial > Soil > Contaminated >...
GCGGCGAGCTCTGGTACGTGCTCGAGGACCGCGTCTCGCGCCGCATGCACCGCTTCAACCCGGTGGCGCACTACCTGATCGGGCTGATGGACGGCCGGCGCACGCTGCAGGAGATCTGGGACAGCGCGTGCACCCGCTTCGGCGACGACGCGCCGACGCAGGACGAGACTCTGCGGCTGCTCGGCCAACTGCACGCGGCCGAGGTGCTGCAATCGGAAGCGACGCCCGACGTCGCCGAGCTGCTGCGCCGCGCGAGAAAAGGCAAGCGCAGCACCTGGAAGCAGAACCTGCTCTCGCCGCTGGCGGTGCGCGTTCCGCTGTTCGATCCCGACCGGTTCCTCGAGCGCTGGCACGGCTGGTACCGGCCGCTCTTCGGCTGGGGCGGGGCGCTGCTCTGGCTCGCGGTGGTCGGCGCCGGGGCGCTCGCCGCCGCGGCGCACTGGGACGAGCTCGCCCAGGACTTCACCAGCCGCGTGCTCGCGCCGCAGAACCTGCTGCTCATGTGGCTCACCTTCCCGGTGCTCAAGCTGGCCCACGAGTTCGGCCACGCCTGCGCCACCAAGGCCTGGGGCGGCGAGGTGCACGAGATGGGCATCATGTTCCTCGTGCTCATGCCGATCCCCTACGTCGACGCCACCGCGGCCAGCGCGTTCCGCGAGACGCGGCGGCGCCTCGTGGTCGGCGCGGCAGGCATGCTGGTCGAGCTGTTCCTCGCCTCGCTCGCGCTGTTCCTGTGGCTCGAAATCCAGCCCGGCCTGGTCAAAGCGCTGCTCTACAACGCGATGCTGATCGCCGGCATCTCCACCGTGCTGTTCAACGCCAACCCGCTGCTCCGGTTCGACGGCTACTACATGCTGTCGGACCTCATCCACATCCCCAACCTGCGCAACCGCGCCAACCAGTACCTCGGCCACGTGGTCGAGCGGCGGCTGTTCGGCGTGCAGCTGCCGCCGCTCGAGGCGAGCCTCGCGGAGAAGCGCTGGTTCGTGTTCTTCGCCATCGCCTCGTTCGTCTACCGCACCTTCATCATGCTGGCGATCGCCGTGTTCATCGCCAGCGAGTACATGATTGTCGGCGTGCTGCTCGCGCTGTGGGCGCTCGCCACCATGTTCGTGTGGCCGTTCGCGCGCGGCATCGGCTACCTGCTCGCGCATGCGCGCCTGCGCCGCAACCGCGCGCGCGCGGTGGCGACCAGCGCGGCGCTGGTCGGCGCGCTGGCGCTGCTGATTCTCGTGCTGCCGCTGCCGTACTGGATCCGGGCCGAGGGCGTGATCTGGGTGCCCGAGGGCGCGCAGGTGCGCGCCGGCGCCGACGGCTTCGTCAGGGAGATCGTCGCGCCGCCGGGCGCCGTGGTGGGGCGCGGGCGAGCGCTGGTGGTCGCCGAGAACTTCGAGCTCGCGGCGCAACTGCGCGTGCTCGAGGCGCAGCTGCGCCTGCTCGAGTCTCGCGCCCAGGCCGAGCTGCAGCTCGACCGCGTGCGCTGGGAGATCACGCGCGAGGAGCTCAAGGCGGCGCGCGAGGAGCTGGAGCATGCGCGCCGGCTGCAGCGCGAGCTGACCCTCGTCAGCCCGACCAGCGGCCGCTTCGTGCTGAGCGTGGCGGCGCAGGACCTGCCGCAGCGCTACCTGCGCAAGGGCGAGGAGATCGGCTACGTGGTGCCCGCGACCACCGTGACCGCGCGCGTGCTGGTGTCGCAGGACGACATCGACCTCGTGCGCACGCGCACGCGCGCGGTCCGGGTGAAGCTCGCCGGCCGGATGTACGAGACCTTCACCGCCACCGTGCGCCGGGAGACCCCGGCGGCGAGCAGGAGCATCGGCAACCTCGCGCTGTCTTCCGCGGGCGGCGGCGCGGCGCCGCTCGATCCGCAGAACACGAGGGACCCGAAGACGCTCAGCACCTGGTTCGAGTTCGAGCTCGAGCTGCCCGCGACGCGCGCCTTCGTGCTCGGCGAGCACGTCTACGCGCGCTTCGAGCTGGACCCCGAGCCGCTCGGCGGGCGCATCTACCGCTCGGTCAGGCAGCTGTTCCTGGAGCGCTTCACCGTCTGATGGCCTCGTCCTCCGCGCTCGCCGGCACCGCCTACCCGGAGCGCGACGAGCGGCGCGAGGGCAGGCTCGAGCGGCTGCTCGCCGCCGCGCGCTACTTCACTGGCGGCGCGAGCCTGCGCGCGCAGCGCCTCGAGAGAATCGTCGCGGCGGTCGAGCGCGCCGCGGCGGGGCTCGAGCGGCTCGCGGACGCGGCGCTGCTCGAGCGCGCGGCGCAGCTGCGCCCGCGCCTGCGGCGCGAGGGCTTCGGCCGCATCGAGCTGGCGGCGCAGTCCTTCGCGCTGGTGCGCGAGGCGGCGGCGCGCGCCGTCGGCCAGCGCCATTTCGACGTCCAGCTCGTGGGCGGCTGGGCGATGCTGAACGGCATGCTCGCCGAGATGGAGACCGGCGAGGGCAAGACGATCACCGCGACCCTCACCGCCGCCACCGCCGCGCTCGCCGGGCGCGCGGTGCACGTCATCACCGTGAACGACTACCTCGCCGCGCGCGACGCCGAGAGCATGGGTCCGGTGTATCGCGCGCTCGGCCTGAGCGTCGGCTGCGTGCGCCAGGGCATGGAGCCGCAGGCGCGCCGCGCCGCCTACCGTTGCGACGTCGCCTACTGCAGCAACAAGGAGATCGCCTTCGACTACCTGCGCGACCGGCTGGTGCTCGGCGGCCGGCCGCGCGCCATCGCCATGAAGCTCGAGCCGCTGTCGGGCGCCGGCGCGGGCGAACGGTTGCTGCTGCGCGGACTGCAGTTCGCAGTCGTCGACGAGGCCGACAGCGTGCTGGTGGACGAGGCGCGCACGCCCCTTATCCTTTCGGCGCAGGCGCAGCAGACGCAGGAGGAGGCGCTGCATGTGCAGGCGCTTGCGCTCGCGCGCGAGCTCGGCGACGCGGATTTCAGGCTCGGCGACGAGGGCGTCGAGATCCTGGAGCGCGGGCTTGACCGGCTGGAGGCGCTGTGCGCGCCGCTGCAGGGCGTCTGGCGCGGGCCGCGCCGGCGCGAGCAGCTGGTGCGCCAGGCGCTCGCGGCGCTGCACCAGTTCCGGCGCGACCGGCACTACCTGGTGCGCGACGGCAAGGTGGTGATCATCGACGAGAACACCGGCCGCCTGATGCCCGACCGCTCCTGGGAGCGCGGACTGCACCAGCTGGTCGAGCTCAAGGAGGGCTGCGAGGTCACGCAGCGCCGCGAGACGCTGGCGCGGATCAGCTATCAGCGCTTCTTCCGGCGCTACGTGCATCTCGCCGGCATGACCGGCACCGCGCGCGAGGTCGCCGCCGAGCTGTGGACGGTGTACCGGCTGCGCGTGGCGACGATCCCCACGCACAAGCCGGCGCGCCGCGCGCGCGGCACCGACAGCATCTACGGGCGCACGGAGCTCAAGTGGCGCGCGGTCGTGGATCGCGTCCGCCAGCTGCGCGCGGCCGGCCGCCCGGTGCTGATCGGCACGCGCTCGGTCGCGGCCTCGGAGGCGCTCGCGCGCGCGCTCGAGGCGGCGCAGCTGCCGTTCCGGCTGCTGAACGCGCGCCAGGACCGCGACGAGGCCGAGATCGTGGCGCGCGCGGGCGAGCCGGGCTGCGTCACCGTCGCCACCAACATGGCGGGGCGCGGCACCGACATCAAGCTCGCGCCGGGCATCGCCGAGCTCGGCGGGCTGCACGTCATCGCCACCGAGCTGAACGACTCGGCGCGCATCGACCGGCAGCTGTTCGGGCGCGGCGGCCGCCAGGGCGACCCGGGCAGCTGCGAGGCGATCCTCGCCATCGAGGAGGACCTGGTCGCCACGTTCCTGCCGCTCGCCGCGAAGCGCCTGCGGCGCATCGATCGCCTGCCGCTCGCGCTCGGCAGGGCCGTGCTGGCGGCGGCGCAGTGGCGCGCCGAGCGCGCCTACTCCAGGGCGCGGCGCGACCTGCTCGACCTCGACGACTACCTCGGCGACGTGCTCGCGTTCTCCGGCCGCGGCGAATAGCGGCGGGCGATCGGTACAGCTGTACGGGGACGCCTGTAATGGGTGGCCGCCGCTGCGCATGGGTAGGCCACTCAGTTTTCACGAGCAATCAGAAACTTGATCGCGAAATCGGAGAACGAGCCTTCGAAGATCCATGGGCGCCGGGCATCTCGCGCAGCCGCAAATGCGTGGCTGACATCCCGGAGACTTGTTGCTAACATAAATTAAGACGTGACTTTGTTCCGCCTTTCGGGCCCGAGAGGCGGGAAAAGTCAGCTGCCATAAGAAAGAAGCGCGCAGGAAAAGGGGAGAGGCCGCGTGTCTAGCGCACAGCGAGGGCGTCACGGCTCGGGAGGAGGCGCCGTCCTTCGCGCGCGCCGCTTCGCCGCCTCGATCCGCCCCGCCTTGAATCCACTGCAGCTTCAGCCCGGGAGCGCAAGGCGCGACGCCGCGCGCGCAAGGAGCGTTCGATGAACCACGACACCTCGCGCTTCCAGGTTCCCACGCTGCAGCAGATCTTCTGGGGGCCGCTCGCCAACGGCTTCCGGCGCATCGCGCAGCGGCGCAAGCAGGGCGTGGTCCGTCAGTCGCGGGCGTATGCGCGGCGCGTCATGAAGTTCGAGACGCTCGAGCCGCGGTTGCTGCTGTCGGCCGACAGCGTCCTGGGCGGCAGCCCGGACGCGTTGCTGGATGGCTTGACGGCAGTGTCCGACGAGATCGGCAGCCTGATCGCGGACGACATGCAACTCGACAGCTATGTGCCGGGCGTGCTTGTGGTACGGGGCAGCGGCGACGATGCGGTCGAGATCAGCCCGACGCTGCAGGAAGCGCTGAATATCCCCGTCGACGTCAATGGCAACGGCCTGGATGCGACCATTACGGCCTTGGCAACGCCGTATGCGGGCGGTGACAGCCTGATCGCGCGCTATCAGTACGTCCGCAGCGCGAATGCCATTCTCGACGTCTTTGACCCGTCGGGCACCCTGCGCGCGGAAGCCGCGCTCCGCGTCGTGGACCTGGACGGCGACTTGCTGGTCTCGATGGAGGAAGCCTTCAAGGTCCTCGTCGTCGGGCAGATCAGCGACTACGTGGCAAGTACGACCATCGGCAATCAGGACGGCGACGGCGACGTCGACGTTCAGGATCTCGCGCTGCAGGTCGAGGACTTCCTCGACGGCGGGCTGTTCTTCGGGTTCGGGGAGCCCGGCACGGTTGAGGACTTTCTCGACATCGACGTCGACGCGGTGTCCGGTTCCTTCAACGGCGACACGGGCACCCTGGGATGGGCCATGGATTTCTCGCTGACCATGGTGTCGAAGGAGCGCTTCGACCTGGGCTACGAGGCCGACCAGCTCTCGATCGCGCTCGACCCGGCGGATCCGCTGAACAACCCCGGCGTGGCGGCGACCCCGACCAAGGTGGACCTGCGGCGCACGATCGACTTCGACTCGTTCATCTTCGGGCTGCGCGACGCCGATGCCGGACCCGTTGCCTCCAGCGACTTCTTCTTCGCCGTCCCTGGCGCGAACAACATGTCGCTCGGCGTGAGCTTCGTCGACCCGACGGGCAGCAACGACCTCAACGGCGCCAACATCAACATCGGTTTTCTCGGCGCGACCGTCACCGCGGGTACCGCCACGCTGGACATGGACGTGCTCGGCACGGCGGTGGACCCCAGCAATCCCGACGCGCTGGGCTTCAGCCTCGCGCAGCAGGGGGTAGCGCAGCCGAGCGGCACGCTGCTCGCCGCCGACACGCCGGAGTTTGCCGACCTGGATGCCACGGACATCGAGTTCACGCTGCGCGTGGGCAACGGGGTGCTTGCGCTGCCGGTGATGATCACCCTCGACGATCTGGCGGCCAACGACGACGCGGGCCAGGTTGCGACATCGCTCAACAGCGCGATCGGGACGGCAAGCGCGGATCTCGGCGCGATCGTCACCGCGATCAACGATGGCGGCCGGATTCGCCTCACGCTCGACGCGAGCAATGCGATCCCGCTCGGGTTTGCCAGCAACGAGGTCGGCGGGGGCTTCGGCCAGACCGTGCTCACGGCGAGCAATGTTTCGTCATTGGTCGGCCAGGCAGCCGCCGGCCAGCAGTTCAGCTTCCTGCTGGGGCTGGGTGGCCGGGTGCCGAAGCTGGTGACCGTCACCGGCATTCTGAACGATCCGAATGGCCCCGACGGTCTGAGCGGCGACGCTGCGACAGACGCGGACAACAATACCATCAGCGCGGCCACCCTGCGCGATGCCGCCAACAATGCCTTGGCCGTATTCGGCGGAGAGGTCACGGCAAGCGTCGTTGGCGCCGGCGCCAATCGGATGCTGCGGCTGGACGGAACCGGCGAGGTGCTCGAGATCACCCACACGCTGACCCTCGACACCGTCGAGCAGATCACGATCGCGGAGCTCGGTCTCGGTCAGGCGCTCGAGGTCGCTCCAGACCCGTCCGCGAGCTTCCACGCCGATCTGGCGATCACCGCGAAGGCTGGACTGGTGAACGCGAGCGACGATTCGGCCTATGCCCCGATGGGGACGGTCAAGGCCGATATCGATCCGTTCGACGATGTCGACGCAGTCACGGTCGACGACGGCGTCAAGCGCGCGATCTTCGAGCTGACCGACACGGACGGCGACCCGCTCAAGGGCGGCGCCTCCGACATGCAGACGATGCTCGATTTCAACGTCATCGGCCCGGCCGATATCCTCGGCATCCTCAACCAGCTCGCCAACTTCGCCGAGCGCCTGGGCGGCACGGATCTGCTGCAGGCCTTCGACCTGCCTTTCGGCGAAAGCACGCTCGCCGACCTGCTCAATTTCAAGGACTTGATCCAGGACACGCTGCTGATCGACGACCTGGACGACGGTCCTACCAAGTCCGGCGCGGAAGAGGACATCGCGCGGCTGCTCGAGTGGATCGGCCCGCTCGGGAAGGAAAAGCTCGTCGCGCGCTTCGGCACCGCGCAGCAGCTGGAAACGCGGCTCACAAACATCGGCATCGGTTCAGTCAACGCGCGCGTCAAGACCTACGACGGCGGCAAGCAGGACCTGCTGTACGACATCCAGGTCAGCGACAACATCATGCCGCTCGACACGGCGATCCAGGTGCCGATCGACTTCGCGCTCGACCTCGATCCGTTCGCGGAATTCGAGGTCAGCGGCAACATCGCGGTCGCCGCCGACGGCGAGTTCGGCTTCACGGTCGGCATCAGGCTCGGCAATGCGGTCGAGGCGCTGGATATCGTCGACACGGATCCCGGCACCGGCACCAACCTGCTCGACGATCTGAACAGCGGCGTCGGCATCACGGTGAACGACAACCCGGCAGTGAGCACGATCGCCACCATCGAGGCGGTGACCGGCCGCCTGGTGACGATCGACCCGATCATCGGGCGCCTGAGCGCCGAAGCGACGTTTACGGTGACCACGTTCGCCGGAGCGGGCAACACGCCGACCGAATACACCGTCAAGGTCACCAAGGGAGCGACCGCCCTCAACCGGACGGCGGCGGACTTGCGAGACGACATAAACGCCGCGCTTGCCGCCGCCACCGTCAATGGCGTCACCACGTCGCTGGCCGGGAAGATCGTCGCCGAGCTCGAGCCTTTGATCGGCACCGCCAACACCGCGCGCATCGTGCTGCGCGCGACGGACGCGAGCATCAACAGCTTCCAGACCAATGCGCTGTCCAACAACACGGCCTACACCGAGCTCGGCTTCGGACCGAAGCGCGCGGCGACGGTGTCCGTGCTCGCGCCGCTCACGGTCGCCGCCGGCAATCCCACCGACTCGACGCCGGCGAGCCCCGGCGTCCCGGTGTCCTTCACGCTGGACTTCACGTTCGCCGATGGGAGCACTTTGAACGTGCCGGTGACCGTGCCGCTGAGCGCGACGCTCGACAACGTCGCGCTCGAAAGCCTGATCGCCGACATCAACGCGCAGCTCGACACCAGCGTCGTCGTCGCGAGCCAGAGCGGCGGCGCCATCGCGTTCAGCGCGGTGAGCGACGAAGTGCGCTTCTTCGAGCTGACCCCGGGCACCAATGCCGAGCTGATCGGACTCGGCACGGACCCGCTTCTGGCGGGCGTCACGCTGCGGGGCGGCGCATCGCCCGCGGATCCGTTCGGGCGGCTCGCGCTGAACGTCGCTTTAGACATCAACGGCGTCGGCGTCACCGTGTTCAAGGACGACGACCCGGCCAACACGAACACGAGCGATGCGTCCGACAATACGTCGATCGACGACTTGGTGGACGACATCAATACGGCGATCGCGGCGACGACGCTGTCAGGGAAGATCGAGGCCTATAACGACGCCTACCGCGTCGCCCTGCGCGCGATCGATGCGGACGTCGGCCGGATCGCGCTCGGCGGCCTGAGCGATGCCGAGCGCGATGCGCTCGGTCTGGTGAACGGCAGCAGCACCGGCGGAACTTCCACGCGCCCGGACCTCAAGGTCGTGAGCAGCCTCGCGGCGCCGGTGTCCTATGGCGCCGGAACGAACACGAGCTTCGGCATCAGCATCAATGGCGGCACGCCCGTCACCGCGATGCTGGCGGCGGAAAACACGATCCTGAACCGCTCGCTCTACGACCTTGCCGCCTCGCTCAATACGGCGATGAACACCGCGTTCCTCGGCCAGGCGAACAACCCGCTCGTCGCGACCGTGCAGGCCGGGCAGATCGTCATCGGCGTGCGCACCGCGGCGACCGGCACCAACCTGATCGGCGATCCGCACCCACCGTTCCCCGACGTCGCGAGCTTCGCAATCTCGGCCAGCGGCAGCGGCGCGGCGGCCACCGATCTCAAGCTCGTTCCCACCGGCGCCGGGATGCAGTTCAACAGCTCCAACGGCCACGACTTCGTCATCATCTTCTCGGACGGCAGCCGCCAGGGCATCACGCTCGACACGATCGCCGGCGTCACCGTCGACAGCAACAACAAGCTCAACGGCTCGCTCGCTTCGCTGGTCGCGGGAATCGTCGCGCAGGCCACGGCGGCGAAGCTCGAGATCACGGTCGGCGGGGACGGCACCAGCCTGAACCTGCGCGACAAGACGGGCGGCGTCGCGAACGAATTCCGCGTCATCTCGGTCAACGGCTCCCCGGCCGCGCTGCAGCTCGGCATTCTTGGCAAGGACACCAGCAATCTCAGCCTCAACGAGGTTGCGGCCGGCTCCCTCGCCCCCGACACCATCATCGAGGGTGCGCGCATCGCCACCGTCGACTTGCTGGAGCGCGCGTACCTCAGCAACGCCGGCTTCACGGCCAGCCTGACGGTCACGACGCCCGAGGCCATCTCCGCCGAGGCGACGTTCGGCTTCGTCGGCGTCAATGTTTCCACGACCGCAGGCCAAACGCTGTTCGAAGCCGACGTGGACATCCCGTTCCTCAACGACGAGGTGACGCTCGACACGCTGTTCGAGGCGCTTGACGACGACGACGTCCAGGCGCTGCTTGCCGAAGTCGGCGCGCCGACGCTGAGCGTCGGCGCGACCGACTCGTTCGAGCTCGGTATCGCCCTGATCGCCGATCCGAGCGGCGACCTGCCGGCGATCAACCTCGGCGACGCGAAAATCCGCGTCAATCTGCCGACCTCGCTGGGTGCGCTCGGGATCGTGATGGTGGATCCGGACGATTCCGGTCCCTTGCCGCAGCGTCCCGATCTGCAGCTGACCTCGCTTCCCGTGCCGACGGTCGATTTCGACATCGCCGGCTTCGACCTGGGCGAGCTGGCGAACTTCGATTCGATCGATTTCGACAGCGTCATCGACGCGCTCCAGGCGGTGTCGGGGTTCCTCAACCAGTTCGCCACCTTCGGCTTCCTGGACGACGACATCCCCGGGCTCGGCCTGAGCGTGAACGACCTGCTCGACGTGGCCGACCGGTTCGCCCAGGCGGTGGACGACATCCAGAGCAACCCGAGCGGCGGGCTGCAGGCGCTCGGCCAGAAGATCCGCGAGGCCTTCGGCCTGCCCAATCTCTCCAATCCTGCCGATCTCGCGGCATTCTTCGCCAACCTCGGCATTCCCGACGCGACGAAGCTGATCCAGTTCGCGCTCGACGGCGCAGACGTGCTGCGCTTCGACCTGCGCCTGCCGGTCGGATTCACGGGCGGGCTGTCGGTCGACCTCGACCTCGGCGACGTGCCGTTCCTCACGGGGCCGCTCGCCGTCGACCTGCAGGGCGGCGCCGGCCTGTCCGCGACGGGCTATCTCGACGCGCGGCTGTCGTTCGGCATCGATCTCGACGATCCGACCCAGGTCTACGTCTACGACGACGACACGGGCGTGTTCGGCCACCTCGGCGCGAGCGCGCGCAACATCGCGTTCAATGCCGCGATCGGCCCGGTGGGCGTGTTCGTGAAGGACGGTCGCGTCGACCTGGCCCTCGACTTCAATCTCGACAACGGGGACGAAACGCCCGACGGGTCGAAAGTACTGGTCGGTGTTTTCGTCCAGGACGTCATCAACGGGACCATCGCTCCCGAGCTGACCGGCACCGTCGAGGCGACGCTGCCGGTGTACGTGCCGACCGACTCGGATTACATCGGCGACATCGAGCTGGACATCAGCGGCCTCAACGCGATCACGCTCGACCTCGCAAACGGCTTGCAGCTGCCCGACCTGGGCGACGTGCTGACGCTGCCCGACTTCTCGAGCATCGACCCCTCGGACTTCAATCCGTTCAACAGCATTCCGCAGATGCTCGACGCGCTCGACTTCTTCCTGCAGGGCCTGCAGGACGTGATGAGCGGGGAGGTGTTCGGCATCGAGTTGCCGTTCATCGGCGACCAGTTGCAGGGCGGCGCCGATTTCATCGAGGACCTGCGCCAGGACGTGCTCGGCCCGATCCGCCAGTACGTCGAGCAGGCGCCCGAGCTCGGCCAGGAGCTGGTCCAGGCCCTGCTTTTCGAGCTGCTCGCCGCCCCTGCCGCGCAGGGCACGGTCGGCGGGATGAGCGTCGAGTCGATCATCGGCATTTCCGGCGACATCCAGGGCGTCGGCCTGCTGAAGGACTACCTCACCGGCAGCATCAATGCGATGAACATCTCGCAGGCGGACATCGTCGCGAGCAATGTGGGCACCAGCGACTTCCTGTGGAAATTCCGCCTTGGCCAGACTTTCTCGCCGACCGTGCCGATCGACTTCGACCTCGGCATCCCGGCGCTCTCGCTCGAGGCCGACGCCGAGCTGCAGATCACGCTCGACTGGGACCTCGCGACCGGCATCGGCGTCGGCACCGCCGAGGGCGCCTACATCTACATCGGCGACCAGCGCACCCCGGGGGCGGACGACGACGACGAGGTGACGCTCACGATCGACGTGGATGTCGCCAACGGTTCCAGCATCACGGGCACCCTCGGTTTCCTGCAGCTGAGCATCACCGAGGACGGGTTCAACGACAACGACGACGGCTTCCCTGACACCACCGCCACGGCGGGGCTGGAGAACCCCGTGCGCGGTACTTATTTCCACGGTGTGTTCGGGGTCGATCTGCAGAACGGCGTCAACGCCGCGGACCAGAAGCTCTCGTTCGCTGAGCTGGGCGGCCTGACCGCCGACATCGACATCGGGGCCGAGGCCGAGGTCAACCTCAAGGCGGTCGCCGAGTTCAGCCCGGCGATCGTGCCCGACGCGATCGCTGCCCTGCTGCCTTCGGTGCAGGCGCGCTTCGTGCTCGACTGGGAGACGGGCGACATCACGAGCGGCGACTTCGATTTCGGCGCGAGTCTCAACCTGGTCGGCTTCCGCGAAGTCGAGATCGACATGGGGTCGTTCATCAGCGACTTCCTCGGGCCGTTCGTCAGCAAGATCGCCGAGGTCACCGAGCCGCTGCAGCCGATCATCGACGTCATCACGGCGCCGATCCCGGTGCTGTCCGACCTCGCCGGGCAGCCGATCACGCTGGTCGACATCGCCGGGATGACCGGCTACGTCGAGCCGGCGATGATCTACGCGATCGCCGACATCATCAGCTTCGTGAACAAGATCGGCGATGCGAGCGAGTACGGCGAGTTCCTCGTGCCGCTGGGCGACTTCATGATCATCGACGCCGACGCGGCCGACCCCGACTACCTGAGCGGCGGCGACCTGCTCCAGCCCGGATTCAAGCTGTCGGACGCCCCGCAGTTCGACAAGGACAACATCGCCGGCTTCCTCGCCGCTACGCAAGGCGCTCTCGCCGGCTTCGGCGACCTGCTTAATGACGGTACCGGCGACACCGACTCGAAGGACCTGGTGAGCGGCCTGACCACCGGCAGCGAGGCGGCATCCTCGGGCTTCGCCTTCCCGCTGTTCGACGATCCGTCACTGATCTTCGGCCTGCTCCTCGGCCAGGACATCCCGCTCGTCACCTACGACCTCGCGCCGTTCGGGATGGAGTTCACGTATGTGCAGAAATTCCCGATCTGGGGCCCGCTGTTCGCGCGCATCAGCGGCAGCGTCGGGCTGACGATCGACCTCGCGTTCGGCTACGACACGGCGGGCGTGCGCGAGTTCGCCGAAGGCGATTTCAGCAATCCGCTCGACCTGCTTGCCGGCCTTTACGTCAGCGACACCGATCAGCCCACCGGGCTCGGCACCGATGTGCCCGAACTGATCCTCAAGGGCGAGATCTTCGCCGGCGCCGAGCTCAACCTCGGCGTCGCGAGCGCGGGCGCCGAGGGCGGCATCATCCTGACGGTCAACTTCGACCTCTACGACCCCGACCACGACGGCCGCGTGCGCGTCGACGAGCTGCTCGGCAACTTCCTCTACGAGCTGAATTACGGCAGCCCGGCGCTCGCGCCGCTGGCGATCTTCGACGTCTTCGGCGACGTGTCGGCGCAGCTGCGCGCGTTCATCGAGGTCCTGTTCTTCAAGAAGACCTTCGACATCACGCCACCGATCACCCTGGTGGAGTTCACGGTTCCCTTCGAGCGCGAGCCTTTCCTCGCCACCGAGCGCAAGGACGGCTCGCTGCTGCTCAACCTGGGTCCGAGCGCGGGCCAGCGGCTGAACGGCGACACGCGCGACATCGGCGAGACGGTCTACGTGAGGAGCGTGAGCGACACCGAGGTGCTCGTGTGGAACGGCACCACGGTCAGGCAGAGCGATGCGCAGCGCTACGAGATCGGCGCCAACGGCGTGATCGTCGGCATCGGTGGCGCGGGCAACGACACGATCGACCTGTCGCGCGTGACGCACGACATCCGCTACGAGCTCGAGGGCGGCGAGGGCGACGACGTGCTGCTCGGCACCCAGGCGGGCGGGAAGATGAGCGGCGGCCTCGGCAACGACACGCTGACCGGCGGCGACAGCGTCGACCTGATCTTCGGCGGCGAAGGCAACGACACGATCGACGGCAACGACGCCGGCGAGGCCGCCGCAGGCGGCGTCGTGACCGGCGGCGACGCGGACATCATTTTCGGCGACACCGGCGTATTCAACGCGGCGGTCGCGGCGGAGCCCAACCGCTACCGCAGCTTCGTCGGCTCCAAGGACGGCGACGACAAGATCTTCGGCCGGGGCGGCAACGACATCATCTTCGGCGGCGGCGGCATCGACGTGATCGAGGGCAACGACGGCAACGACGTGATACTCGGCGACGGCGGCAGCTTCGAGCTGCCCGCGAACAACGCGCTGCCCACGCTTCCGGGCGGGGACATCGACCTCGCGAAGTTCAATTCCTTCGGCGCCGGAGCGATGGACTTCATCTACGGCAACGCCGGCAACGACCTTCTTCTGGGCGGCGCCGGGAACGACCAGATGGACGGCGGCGCGGACATCGACACGATGGACGGCGGCGCCGGGTTCGACGCCATGTACGGCGGCAGCGGCGCCGACCTGATGTACGGCGGCGCCAACGACGACGCGATGTTCGGTTTCCGCGACCCGCAGGGCGCGGCTTTCGGTTTCGCCGGCGAGGTCGGCGACGTGGCGGCCGATGGCATCGACCGGATGTTCGGCGACGAAGGCAACGACCTGATGCGCGGCCAGGTTGACAACGACATCATGCGCGGCGGACGTGGCGCCGACATCATGTTCGGCGACGAGGACGACGACGAGATGTACGGCGAGGCCGGCGCCGATATCATCTTCGGCGGCGCCGACAACGACACGGTGGACGCCGGCGACGGCGCCGACATCGTCTTCGGCGACGACGGGCTCGTCGTGTACATCGATTTCAAGCCGGGCGCTGCTGACTTCAACTTCCTCGGCTCGCGCTTGCGCTACCTTGACGGCGATCAGCTGGTCGGCGACGGTTCCGTGACGCTGATCCCGGCGGGCATGCTTAACGACCTCGGCCCGGACACGGCCGACGATCTCGCCACGTCGCAGGACGTGATCGTCACCGCGCCGTTGATCACGGACGGTTCCGATACGATCAGCGGCGGCGATGGCAAGGACATCGTCTTCGGCGGGGGCAGCAGCGTCGGGGTTGGCCACGACACGCTGTTCGGGGACTACGACCCGGCGGCGGGCTTCTCGGGCCCGCGCCCGACCGGTCAGGACATCCTGATCGGCGACGGTGGGCGGATCGAGCTCACCGGTCGGCGCAACGAGCTCGCGACCGCGGTGTCGAATCCGCTCGACGGCATCGACCACGTCACCGGCAACGACAGCGGCGACTACATCTTCGGCGGCGGCAATGAAGATGTGATCTTCGGCTTTGCCGACGCTGCAGCATTTCCGGGTGGGGCGAGCGCGGCGGACAGGGCGCCGCTCGAGGAGCTGCCCGACAACGACGTGATCCTCGGCGACAACGGCGAGATCCACTTCAACCCGGGCGAGGTCGCGAACCGGATCGTCTTCATCACGACGACCTGGGTGCCGGGCGATTCCGGGCGCTCCGACGTGGTCGACGGCGATTTCGACAACGACATCGTCCTTGGCGGTCTCAACAGCAGCGCGGACGTCCTGTCGGGCGACGTCGGCCAGGACATCATCCTCGGCGACCAGGGCGCGATCTACTTCGACGACGATCCGGCGACGCTGGAGGACGAGGGCGATGGCGACCTCGACACGCTCGATCTGATCCGTTCCTTCGACGACGGTATCGGCGGCGGCGACATCATCTCCGGGGACGCGGCCAACGACATCCTGATCGGCGGCACCGCTGGCGACGTGATGTACGGCGACAACGCCGCGGCGTCCAGCGGCGCGAGCGACGGCGAAGACATCATGCTCGGCGACAACGCCGATATCTTCCTGATCGGCACACAAGGCCGCTTGCTGGTGCAGGTGGCGGCGATGCCCGCTGCGAACGCGGTGGACTTCATCACGACGACCGACTCGGTGGAGACGACCGGCGGCGCGGACACCATGTCCGGCAACGCCAAGGCCGACATCATGCTCGGCGGCGTGAACGACGGCGGCCAGGACACGATGTACGGGGACGCGCAGACTGCGGTACCCGGCCTGGACGGCGATGACATCCTTCTCGGCGACAACGGCGAGCTCGACTTCACGTTCGAGGCTGACACTGATCGGAATACGCTCGACCTCATCCGTTCCCACGAAGATGGGCGTGGCGGAGTCGACGTCATATCGGGCAACAAGGGTCTCGACGTCGCGATCGGCGGGACCGCCGGCGATCACATCTACGGCGACGATGCGGCGGCAAGCGCGGCCGACGAGGACCTGTCCGACCTGCTCCTCGGCGACAACGCCGACGTCTTCCTGGTCGATCCCGAGGGCGCCGCGGGCGGCGACATCAAGCTGGTCCTCGACGCGGCGGTGTTCCTGATCCGCACCACGGACGAGGAGCATCCCGAATACGGGGGCTCGGACACGATCTCGGGCAACGCGGCCGGCGACATCATCGCTGGCGGCGTGCAAGGGGACACGCTGTACGGCGACCGCTCGGTGACCAACGCGACGACCAGCGGCGACGACGGCGACGACATCATTCTCGGCGACAACGGTGCGTTCGAGTGGCTGTCCACCGGGCGGCTCGGCGAAATCACCGGCATCGACATCGCGGAGAACAATCCCGACCTGAACGAGAAGTACGTCGACGGCGACGCGGACACCGACCTCACCACGCTCGATCTGATCACGACCGAGCAGCCGAATAACGGCGGGCGCGACACGATCTACGGCGACGAGGCGAACGACATCGCCTTCGGCGGCACCGACCTCGACTGGATCCACGGCGACGACGGCGACGAGTCGGCGGAGACCGCGTTCGCGAACCGCGACGTGCTCTTCGGCGACCACGGCCGGCTCTACCCGCAGTTCCCGAGGTTCAGGCTTCCCAACAGCGGCGATTTCGTGGCCGCGGACTTCCATTCGCGCAACTTCTTCGCCATCGACGTGGAGAACGACAACGGCGGCGAAGGCGACCTGATGTGGGGCGAGGAAGGCCACGACGTCATGCTCGGCCAGCAGGGCGACGACCGCATGTGGGGCGGCTCGGGCGACGACGACATGATCGGCGGGCACAACGTCTCGGGCGGGCGCGACGAGCTCAGCCTGCCCGCGGTGCAGGCGACCCTCAACCCGGCCATGAACGACCTCATGGACGGCGGCAGCGGCGATGACGCGATGGCCGGCGATAACGCCATCATTTGGCGGCGCGGCGACGACGTCTCGCCACGCTTCCGCACTCTCACCGAGGAGGCGATCTACACGACGGGCCCGGACGGCGTCGACACGATCACGACGAACGTCGGCACGCTCCACCAGAGCGACCCCGACGACGCGGTCGGGCGCGACATCGAGCTGCTGGATCATGCGGACACGACGTCCGCCGGGCTGTTCGGCGCGGATGTGATGGCCGGCGGCGCGGATAGCGACGTCATGTTCGGCCAGCTTGCCGACGACCTGATGCAGGGCGACGGCAACATAGGCGCGGCGGATGCCTATGCGCAATTCATCACGCGCCATGTCGCCGTGGCGGATATGCCCTCGAACGAGACCACGGAGGACCTGTACTTCAACATCCCCGAGCTGGGAACCGACGCCGACGACTACATGGAGGGCAACGGCGGCGGCGACCTGATGTACGGCGGCATCGGCCAGGACGACATGATCGGCGGCAGCTCGGCGCTGTTCGGTCTGGGGGCCTCGGAGACGCTGCGGCCGGACGGCTCCGACATCATCTACGGCGGCGCCGGCGCGCCGGCGCGGCTGGTTCGGAACGACTTCGTGGGCGCGACCGATACCGACGAAGGCACCGCCGTGGGCGTGGGCGGGGTGCCGACCGACGACGACCCGAGCATTGCGCTCGAGGGCCGGCACTCGCGCGACGCCGATTTCATCATGGGCGACAACGCGAACGTGTTCCGGCTCGTCGGCGCGGGTGACGCGTTCCTCGAGTTCAACTACGACCAGTCTTCGACCTTCGAGGACCGCGGCGATGAGCGCATCGTCGTGCGCGCGTTGCAGCAGCTCGACTACACGCTCGGGGGCTCGGACTACGCGGGCGGCGCTTACGTCGGCGGCGCTGCACAGCCCCTCGACGAGCCGGTCGACAACGGCGCGGGCGACCTGATCCACGGCGAGTCCGGCGACGACTACATCTTCGGCATGACCGGCAGCGACGTGATCTTCGGCGAAAGTGACGACGACGACATCGTCGGCGGCTACGGCAATGACTGGATCTCGGGCGGCACCGGCCAGGACGGCGTAATCGGCGACGACGGCCTCGTCTATACGAGCAGGAACAGCGAGGCGGGCGAGCCGCTCTACGGCATCGAGGGCCTGCTGGAGAGCGACGCGAACGCCAAGTACAACAATGGCGATGCGTTGAATGAAGTAATCTCCACGCCCGGCGATATCCAATACGCGGTGATCAACGTCGAGGGCCAGCTCAAGAAGACCGCCGACCTCGTGCCGTTCAGCATGGATCCGGCCTGGCTCGGAATGGACGACGAGTTCCCGGATGACGCGAGCAACGTGCCGTTCGCCGACGACATCGTCTTCGGCGGCCTGGGCAGCGACTTCCTGCACGGCGGCTCGGGTGACGACGCGATTTCCGGCGCCGAGGCGCTCGAGCATGCGTACGTGCCGACGTTCGACGGCGAGGGCAATGCGAACGGCGTGCTCGATCTCGGCTACAACGCGTTCGACCTGCCGGATCCCGTCAATCCAGGCGCGACCACCGCCAACCCGAACCCGGGCAACGTCCTGTCGTTCAATCCCGTCGACCTTGATGGCCAGCACCTCAACAACCGCTTCCGCGCGGGCGAATTCTTCCTCTACGACGAGTACGATCCGCTGCGCAAGATCCAGCTCAATAGCTTGGGCGGGTTGTGGAAACCGGGCGACGTGGATCCGAATCTCGATCCGGCAGCGCCCTACGAGTTCCTGCTCAACTTCGACCAGACCGAAGGGGTGTTCCGCATGGGCGGCATGACCCCCGGCAACCAGAACCAGAGCGAGCCGTACGACCCGGTCAACGACGACGGCAAGGACGCGATCTTCGG
>Ga0214472_10002856_pt1 | contig 18398 bp, 14 predicted proteins | sample RVTome_6_FD_207662 | JGI IMG/M metagenome (GOLD analysis project Ga0214472, IMG submission 207662) | Soil microbial communities from uranium-contaminated site in the Upper Colorado River Basin, Wyoming, United States - RVT140D175 | ecosystem: Environmental > Terrestrial > Soil > Contaminated >...
AACGCAAGCCATATACATGGGAACAAATGCCTGGTGCCAAAAACCCAAATGCCTTGACAAAACAAAGAATTACACTGCTATTAGGAAGAAAACGGGCGGGAACTTCGGACTAGACGCCCTCGATCTCATCGAACCGGCTAACGTACTGGCGATCCGTACTCGCCGGCCACTGACGGCGATTGCCGACATCGCTCGTGCCCTATCGATGTTGAGAAGTAAGCGAGTCGATAGCGCCATCGATCTAGAGTTTTTTGCGCGCGGTTCGGCGATTTTGTCGTTTTTGAGCGGCTGTCGAACGCGCGTTGGCTTGCATGGGAGCGCCGGCGAAGCGCCCTACCGCGGCGATCTGATGACCCATCGGGTGCGCTATAATCCTTATCTCCACACAACCGAGACCTTTTGTCTGTTGGTGCAGGCACTCGACCAGTCTTCAGGCACTTTGCTGCCTTTTCCCACGACAACGGGCGGGCCAGATGAGCAGACACCCATGGTGGTGCCAAGCGAAAGCGAACTCATCGAGGTGAGCGGTTTAATTCAGGCCGCTTTACCGGCCGGCAAGTGCGCTTCCTTGATTCTTCTTAACCCCAATTGCAGCGATATACTGCCGCTGCGCCGCTGGCCGGAGAAGAGCTATGTCGAACTCGCGAGTCTGCTGACGGCGCGCTATCCGCACGCCCACGTCGCCATCACGGGAGCGCCCTCTGAACGTAAGGCCGCGGAAGCTCTCGTACGCCAAGTGGGTTCGCAGCGCTGCTTTAGTTTGGCTGGCTGGACGACGTTACGGCAACTGTTGGTGCTTTACAGCGTGGCTGAAGTATTGGTAACCAACGACAGCGGCCCAGGCCAATTCGCCACGCTTACACCGATCGACGTGGTCACGCTCTTCGGCCCCGAAACCCCCAAGCTGTTCGCAGCGCGCAGCCCGCGCAATCATGTGTTCTGGCAAGGTCTCGCGTGCAGTCCCTGCGTGAGTGCCGCCAATCAGCGGCTTTCGTCGTGCCGCGACAATCTCTGTATGCAACAGATCACCGTAGACGCGGTATTTAAAAAAGTTTGTGAGATCTACGACCGTCGCGCTACCGCCAACCGCGCCACGCCGTTTGACCAGATTCACCAACGACGCGTCGGCAGTTTGCCGTAAGCATTGTCACTCGCTGATGCCTAGCACCAACGCGGCTTGTACCAGCGTCACTTCGCATTGAAACACTCGGTGAATGATCTCTAATAGCTCGTTGGCCTTCATCGTTAGGGTTGTCATCCACCCTGACATGTTCATGTTGCCATTAACCCCTGTCAGAGTCACTTGGCTACCACACGACCGAGATAAAGGGTTGACTCATTTTCAAGCGGCACCTGACGCCCCTGCCGCGGCAAAGACTGACTGCATCATTTGGGCGGCCTGCAGCTCGATCTTCTTAAGGTGATCCTCCGACACGAGACTCTCCGCGTAGATCTTGCATAGATCTTCGGTCCCTGAGGGCCGGACGGCAAACCAGCCACTGCGCGCGGCGACCTTGAGGCCGCCGATCGCGGCGTCATTACCCGGGGCGCGGGTTAATTTCGCCGTGATCGGTTCGCCGGCGAGTTCATCGGGAGTCAGCGAATCCGGGCGCAGCGCTTTTAACGCATCCTTCTGCGCGGCGGTCGCCGGCAGGTCAATGCGCGTGTAGAAAGACTTGCCGAGTTGTCGCGTCAGTTCATCGTACCAACTTGCCGCGTCTCGCCCCGTCGTAGCGATCATTTCCGCGGCCAGTAAGCAAAGAATGATGCCGTCCTTGTCGGTCGTCCAAACGGTGCCATCGCGGCAGAGAAAGCTGGCACCGGCGCTCTCTTCGCCGCCGAAACAGATCGAGCCATCGAACAGTCCTGGAGAAAACCACTTAAAGCCAACCGGAACTTCAAAAAGTTTCCGATCGAGGCGCTCGACGACGCGATCGATGAGACAACTGCTGACCAAAGTCTTGCCGACGGCGGCCGCTTTGTTCCAGCCAGCTCGATGGCTTAGCAAATAGTGAATCGCTACGGCTAAATAATGGTTGGGATTCATCAATCCAAGCGAAGGCGTGACGATACCGTGGCGGTCGGAGTCGGCATCATTGCCAAAGGCGACTTGGAAACGATCTTTGAGTTTCACCAATCCGGCCATCGCATAGGGGCTTGAACAATCCATCCTAATCTTGCCGTCATGATCCAGGGTCATGAAGCAGAAAGTCGGATCGACCTGGGAATTGACCACGGTCAAATCGAGTCGATATCGTTCTGCGATGCTCTGCCAATAGCCAAGCGCCGCGCCGCCCAGCGGATCGACGCCGATCTTCACGCCCGCTGCGCGAATTGGCTCCAGGTCGATGACCGAAGTCAAATCGTCCACATAGGGGCCGATTAAATCCCTTTGATGGGTTGTCGCGGCTTGCAGCGCCGATTCATAAGAGCGACGCTTTACCGCACGGTTGGCATCTCCCAGTAATGAATTCGCGTGCTGCTGAATCCAGTCCGTAATATCCGTATCGGCCGGTCCGCCCTGCGGGGGGTTGTATTTGAAACCGCCATCGGCGGGCGGATTGTGCGATGGCGTGACGACAATGCCGTCGGCGAGATGATCTTTCTTGGCGCGGTTGTAAGTTAGAATCGCGCGCGAAATCGAAGGCGTCGGCGTAAAGCCGTCGTCGCGCTGAATCACCGTTTCAACGCCGTTAGCCGCCAGCACTTCGAGGGCGGTTCGCTGCGCTGGCCCGGAGACCGCGTGGGTGTCTTTACCCATGTAGAGCGGCCCGGAAATACCCTTGCTCGCGCGGTAATCGCAGATCGCCTGGGTGATGGCGAGAATATGCGCTTCATTCAAACTCCCATGGAGCGGGCTGCCGCGGTGGCCGCTGGTGCCGAAGCTGACCTGCTGGGCTGGATCATCGGCGCTCGGTTGGCGCTCGTAATACGCTTTTTCCAGTGCGGCAACATCGATCAGAGTCTCCGGCGGCGCGACTTTTCCGGCCTGTGGATGGATCGCCATCTTTTCGGTTCTCCTTAACTCAACTCTATTCTGTGACCGGTCTTTTCGTGCAATGATCTCGGCACGAGGCAACCCGTCGCTGCATCATCATAAGCCCGGTAAAATCGAATTGCTACGCATCCAAGACGCCCTGTCATCCGCGCTCGCAAGCGCCGCCGCCCAGGTTGAATCTAGGGGCAACACTCGTTATACGGCTAGGGTGGCGATTATATGTTAGAGTGCCGTATGGGCTGCGTGAATGAGACCTTATATCATGAGCTGCTGGGCCAGCTGGACTTGCGGTGAATCTCGCGGCCGCGGGCCGGCCTGCGTGGGCTAACTTATACGAAGCAATCGTTCCAGAATCCGTCGGAGGTGATTAATGGACGGCAATCAAAACGATTTTTGGCAAGGCATTCGAAATCTGAAAAAATCGGCAGCGGACAAAAAAATCGCCGGCGTTTGCGGCGGACTCGGAGATCACACCCCGATTCCGGCATGGGCGTGGCGCGCATTATTTCTTATTTTATTGTTACTTTGGGGTACCGGGATTGTTGCCTACATCGTCCTTTGGATTTGCATGCCAGCGGCGGAGCAGCAGGCAGATTTGCAATAGCTATCAATTCGCGCCTTCCCTTTGACATGGTTATCAAACAAAGACCTTTGCGAACTCGGCGCCGAGGCAATAGAAAATCGCGAATTAAAATTCAGATTTAGCTCGCCACGACTGTGCCGGTTTACAGCAACTGGCCGCCGGGGATGTGCGGAAACGCGCTCATTTCATGGGCCGAAGCTAACGGTTGAACTTTCTCCAGGTAGGTCGAGACGAGTTGATCGAGTCGCGTGATACCGAGCAGTCCCATGGTGAGGACGATCTCACTTTGGAGAATTTCGAGAACCCGTACCAAGCCGGCCTGACCGGCGGCGGCGAGGCCCCAGCCTTGCAGCTTGCCGATGGCTACGGCACGCGCCCCCAGAGCGATAGCCTTGAGTACGTCGCTGCCGCGCACGATGCCGCCATCGAGCAAAATCACCGCTTGGCCGCTGACCGCATCGACAATTTCCGGTAGCATGTCGATGGTGGCCCGCCCATGGTCAAGCTGGCGCCCGCCATGGTTGGAAACGTAAATCGTGTCGACGCCATGGGCTAGCGCGCGGGCGGCGTCTTCGGCAGTCGCCACGCCCTTTAAAATAAACGGCAGTCCGGCCAGCTCTTTGATCGCGTCCAAGGTTTCCCAAGTAAGTGCGGCGCGATATTCGTAGCCAACACCGCGGCGGCTCGGCGGCAGCCAGCGGTCCATCATCTGGCGCTCACGGTGGCCGTAGTGCGCGGTGTCGACGGTCAGACAAAGGGCTGAGTAGCCGGCCTGTTTGACGCGACGCAAAAGATTTTCAACCCACTTCAAGTCTCCCTGCACGTAGAGCTGAAAGATTTTTGGATTACCGCTGGCCGTGGCGATATCTTCCAAGCTCGGTTGGGTTACCGAGCTGACGAAGTTGATGGTGCCGAATTCCTCGGCGGCTTTGGCGACGGCGACTCCACCTTCCGGCGTGATCGACTGCAGCGAGCCGATTGGCGCGAGCATGACGGGGATGGCAAGTTTATGTCCGAGCAGAGTTGTCGAGGGGTCGATTTCGGATACATCGACGAGCACCCGCGGGCGAAACGCGAGGCTATCCAGGCCGAACCGGTTGCGCCGCATGGTGGTTTCGGACTCGGCGCCGCCCGTTAGGTAGAGCCAAACGTTGTCGTTAAGATTGCGCCGCGCCGCCATGATGATCTCTTGGTTGGTAACAAAATCCATGACCCTATCGTACCTTTCCGTTTGTCTTCTTCCTCTGTGTACGCTGCGCAAATTACCCGGAAACCGAAAACGCTCGGATTCGGAAATTCCTCTCGCAAAGGCGCAAAGACGCCAAGTTCGGAATTTTTGTCATTTCGACCAGAGGGAGAAATCTCTTTTAGATCCCTGGCAATCGCTCGGGATGACGGGCATCGGCCCGTCACCTTTGCGACTTGGCGCCTTTGCGAGAGATATTCCGAGACCGACCGGGGCGCGAAGCGCACTCTACGAAAACTTTTTGCGTTCTTTGCGCCCTTTGCGGTTAATTATCCGATTCCGAATCTTTTCTTCGGTTGCGGCTGTGCCGCGTCAATCGTCACGCACGACGACGCAATGTTGGGGATCGGCTGCGGCCCAAATCGACTGGCCGGGTTCGAATCGTTGGGATGGTGGCGCGACAACCCGTAAAGCTCTCTGCGCAGAAAGCTCGACCGTGTAATCGACCGCGTCGCCGAAATAGATCGAGCGGCGAACGATACCGGGGAAGAGATTATAACCTTGATCCGTCAGCTGGCGCGCTGCCTCTTGCTCGGCGACCAGCTTGATATTATGCGGCCGCAAGCACACCGACACTTCGCTCGACAGCGCCAGAACGCCGGCGTCCGCTAAACGAATCTTGACGCCATCGGATAGCATGGAACGGCCATCGCCGTCGAGGCGCCCGGTCAAGATATTTGCTTTGCCGACAAACTCTGCGACAAATCGTGTTTTAGGCCGGTCGAAAATTTCCGCCGGTCGTCCGACCTGAACCAGACGGCCGCGATTGAGCACGGCGATCCGGTCGGAGGTCGCCATCGCCTCCGCCTGATCGTGGGTAACATAAACCGTGGTAATCTTGAATTCCTCGTGCAAACGTCGAATCTCGAAGCGCATCTCTTCGCGCAGGTTGGCGTCCAAGTTGCTGAGCGGCTCGTCCATCAGCAGAATACTTGGCTCGACCACCAGCGCTCGCGCCAAAGCGACTCGCTGCTGCTGGCCGCCCGAGAGCTCCGCAGGGTAGCGATCTTTTAATTCCAACAAATGCACGACGTCGAGCAGCTTGGCTAATTTAGCATCGACTTCTTTTGTCTACTGAGTTTCTTGAATTTGAGCCCGTAAGCGACATTTTGCGCAACGGTCATATGCGGCCAGACGGCGTAGCTTTGAAAGATCATCGACATGTTGCGCCGCTCCGGCGGCACGACCAGTTCTGCCGAAGAGATCACCTCGCCGTTCACGCAGAGCTCGCCGCCGTCTGGCTGCAAGAATCCGGCAAGCAATCTCAGGGTCGTGGTCTTGCCGCAACCCGAGGGGCCGAGCAGCGCGACAAATTCTCCGTCGCCAATTTCCAGCTCGAGAGCGTCGACAGCGGCGGCTTCGCCAAAACGCTTAGTCAGAGCCCGCATCGAAACTGTTGCCATAGGTTATTCTCGGGTTGCCACCGGGTCCCGTCCGGCAAACCATTGGACGGAAAGAATCACCGCAAAGGAGACCAACAGTAAGAGAATGCCCAATACCGCGATGACCCCCACCTGGCCTTCTTCCTTAAGATCGAAAATGACCACGGACACTACCTTCGAGCTCGGCGCGAATAAAAGAATCGACGCGCTGAGTTCGCGAATCACACCGATAAAAATAAACGACCAGGCGGCGATCAAGCCTGAGCGCGCCAGCGGCACGGTCACGTCGATCAGCGAAGTCAAACGGTTGGCACCGATGATCCGGCTGGCGTCTTCGAGCTCCGGGTGAATGCTTTTGAAAGTCGACTCCGCCTGGGAAAAGCCGATGGGCATTTCCTTGGTCAGGTAGGCGACGAATAAAATCCAAACCGTGCCGTAGAGCACCAACGGCGGCCGGGTATAAACGATAAACAAACCGACGGCTAACACGATCCCGGGAATCACCAGCGGCGCCAGCGCGAAGAAGGTTAAATAGCGCGCGCCACGAAATAGATTACGGTTGGTAATATAAGCGATGAGAGTGGCGAGAAGCGTTCCCACGGTCGCCGTCAAGATACCCAGTTTAAAAGTATTGTAGATCGCCCGCTGGGTATCGCCATACTCAAAAAAGGCAAAAGAAACGTTCTTCAGTGAAAAATTATCCCAGGTCAACGGCAGCGCCCAAGCTTTAGAAAGCGCCGCCTTGAGCAGAATCCAGTAAGGCAGAAAGACCGAGAGGGAGAGAATCGCGAAAACCAAAAGCAACACCGGCACCTTGCCCCAACCAAGCCGAAGCAAGCGTTTCTGCCCGCCCTTGCCGCCGACGGTGCTGTAGCCGCGCCGGCCGAGAATCTTCTTTTGCGCGGCGATCAACAGCATGGTCGCGAGCAGCAACGGGACCGAAAAGGCCGCTGCCATGTCCAGACGCGGCGGGTATTGAAACAGCGCCCAGATTTGCGTGGTAATGGTGTGCAGTCCAGCGGGAAGGCCGAGTATCGCGGGCGCGCCGAACAGCGACAAGGAATGGAGAAACGCCAGGATGAAGCCGCCGATTAGCGCCGGCAGCGCCAGCGGGAATGTCACTGTCCAGGCGATGCGCCATTTGTTGGCGCCCAAGATCTCCGCGGCATCTTCGAGATCGGACGAGATCAATTCGCACACGTTGGCGATCATGGAAAAAACGAACGGGAAACTGTAGAGCACCATGACGAAAATCAGCCCGGGCATGGTGAAGATGTTAAACAGCGCTTCTTCCGAACCGGTCAGTGCGCGATAGAATTTATTGAGCGCGCCGGCGTTGGGTCCAGCGAGTAGGGTCCAAGCGAACGCGCCCAGGAACGGCGGGGTCACAAACGAGGCCATGACCAGAGCGCGGATCGCCTTTTTCCACGGCAGGTCGGTGCGCGTCACCAGCCAGGCGAGGAGAGCGCCGATGACGACCGCAATCACGCCGACCCAGGTGGAAATAATCAGCGTGTTCCAGATCGCTTTGAGAAACTGCTCGTTGGCAAAAACTTCGAGATAGCGTCCGATCGAGAAGCCACTCTCGTCCCACAGACTGGCGCGAAAGATCGCCGCCAACGGGAAGACCATCAAGAAGATCAGTAACAGCGCCGCACCCAGCCATACCGGCAAGGTCGGATCCATGAAGCGAAACGCGAACCGACCGCCATGGCCGATCCGCGCGATGGTGCCGGACTGGGAAACTGGCATAAGCTCGACTACCGGGCTCTACGCGCCGAAATATTCGACGAAGCGTTTCTTTATTTCCGCATTGCGCTTTTCAAGCTCATCGGCGTCTGCGGGCAGGAGCTTGAGATCCTTGAGCTTGGGTTTGTCGGTCGGATAGGTGACGTCCGGATGGCCGGTATAAAGTCCTTCTTTATCAGCCAATAACTGCTGCGACTCTTTGGCGAAAATAAACTCGGTGACGAGTTTTGCCGCGTTGGGATGAGGCGCGTCTTTGGCAATGGCCACCGGCGATACCACCAGCGGAACGCCTTCCCTGGGATAAACGATCTTGATCGGATTACCCTGCTTCTGGGTTTTGTAATAAAAATACTCCGCGCCGTTCACTCCCACCGGCCGCTCTCCCGACGCCACGACGCCCGCCGGATCGTTGGCCGACTGAACTATATGCAATTTGTTTTTTGCCAAGTCGCGAAAGTAGTCCCAGCCATAGGCGTTCACCAGCGCCAGCACATGAGTCATGATGATGCCGCTGTAACCTGGATGGGCCGTGACCATCTTGCCGTTCCACTTGAGATTCAACCTCAAAAATGCCTTCCTTCGCGCATTTTTGAGGTTCATAGAATTTCCTTTCGGCACAGAGCGAGGGTCATGCAAGCGCCGAGCTAACCCGGGCGATGACTCGCGTCAAGATCGCCCATAAACGAAACCACTTCTCGGCCAGGGTACTAACCCCGGCGCTGCATGAAATTCGCAAAGGGGATGCTCGCAACCTTGGGAAACCGCATTTATATAGATCCACGCCTAATTCAGCCTGGCCAACAACCAATAAACAGCTTGATCACTGTAGTCTCACCGTACTATGATGCCGGCAGTCCCGTTTGCGATAAAAATTACTTGAGGAGGAAATCATGGAAGCAACGGCTAAAGCGAAGAGCAACGAGGCACCGAAAGCGCAACACTTTTCATTGAAAACACCCTATATGACCCAAGGGCGGGTCACCCAGACGGTAGCGAAGACCGAGAACATGTGGATCGCGTGCAAGATCAACGCCGAAGGCGGCGAGAATGAGATCCACACCCATCTCAATCAAGACCACGCCTTTATTGTCCTCGAAGGCGAGATGAGCGTTTTCGACGAAAACGGCGCCGAAATGAAGATAAAACCGTATCAAGGCGTCATGCTGCCAAAGGGCGCGTATTATCGCTACCTCAACACCGGGGCGGGAAATCTGGTGGTGCTGCGTTTCGGCGCCTACACGCCGGATCGCCCGCCAAAAGGCGAGGCTGTGCGCCTGATGCCGGACGGCACCCCCATCCTCGGCGGCTCGGAAGAAAACCATTCGCTGCCGCCGATCGAGATGCCTGGCAAATTTTTTGCCGAGTCGGCGGGATAGTTACCTCGAGAGCGTTCAAGAGTGTCAGACTCGATTTAGCGTGCCAATAGTTTCCGACGACGCTAATGCGGCTTACCGCTGCAATCAATGTCACTGGCAGCTAAGGCGAGTCTGACACTTGCGATCGTCGATCGGGTCAAATCTTTATCTTGGACCTTCAGTCTTCAGCTACTGACGGACTTTACCGCGAATGTCCTAAGTAAATTTCTGGTCCTACTTGCTAGTTGCCGCGCTGGTCTCAGGGAATCGGACGCCAAACCATGAACCCTTGCCCGTGTCGGTTGATCGCGACCTTCGAAAGAACTGTGGGGCAATTTAAAAACATTATCGAGGAGAATGTATGTTGGATGGAAAACTACGGATAGCTCCGACCTGTTATCACGTGCTTCATCTGTTGCCGGTGATGGCGGCTCACGAGATGAATTTTTTCTACGACGCCGGTCTCAAGACCGCCGATGGGTCGCTTGGATATCAGATCCTGCGCGACGCGATGGTTCCGTTTGGACTGGAGAAATTGGGTATCTCCCAAGCAATGAAAGAGAAGTCCGTCGACATTGCCCTGGATGTCCAGTCGCGAACCTTATTTTTTCAACGATCGCGGGGCGCGGATGTTTACGTCGTAGCAGGATGGCGAAACCAGCATACCAACGCCTGGGTCGGACCGCCGCACATCAAGTCACTCAAGGATCTGAAGGGCAAGCGCGTCGGCATCAGCGATTTCAACAGCCTGCGTCACTGGGGCATACAGATCCAGTTACGCAAGGCCGGGTTGGATATCGAGCGCGACGTGGAATGGGTGAGATGCGGCGTCTCGGAACATCTCCACGTGGATGCCCTCAAGAGCGGCAAGATCGAATGCGCCCCAGTATCCATCCGGACCGCGGAAGCGCTGAAGCAGGAAGGCTGCAATGTCCTCGTTGTGCCGAGGGATCAGTACCCGAATGGCTTCCCACAGCGGACCATCGCGGCTACCGGGCGGATACTCGAGGAGCGCCCGGATTTGGTCAAGAGCTTTCTCAAAGGCCTGATTCGCTCCTATTGGTTCGTGCGCGATATGCCGAAGAATTTCGAGTATCTTTATAATCTCGACAAGCGGCTGCGGCTGGAAACCGCAGACCCTGAAGAGCGAACATTCAATCCGCGTCGCTATACCACTCACTTTCTGGAATCCCAGCCGTTTCCGCTCGACGGACTGGCAACCGGATTCGAGGATATGCTGCGGGAGGAAAAACTGATCGGCGGACTGGAGTACGACGTGCCTGCCGTCGCAGACGTGTGCGCGCAGGATCTGGTGGCGGAGGCTTACAAGGAGCTCAGAAGCCAAAAGGAACTGGAACCGGAGTATCAGCGAGCTCGGGCGATTTCAGAGCGCTACGGCTACTAAATCGAGCGGCTAGGCGCGATGACCTAGATCGTCGATTGGGTCAGTTGACCCTTCTTGTTCGCTCCACAGGGCTGGCTTCGCCCGACGGTTAGGAGCGATCTGAGACTTGCGCGCAGTGAACAATAAAGCATTGCTACCATCGGGACGGCGGCGCCAGTGGATGGCTGATAGAGCGCCGCTCGTTTATCTGACGCGGCAATGAAGTGGGCCCACGAGCGAGGAATTTGGCGCATGGCTGCATCCGGATAAATACACAGAGAAGAAGCTGGTCCGTCAAATAAACAAGGCATTTCGTCTGCGGGGTATTAACCCCGCACACGACCAAAGGGGATGCTCGCAACCTTTGGAAACCCCATTTGATGGTGCCCGCAGCAAGCTGCGGGGAATATTGGATTAAAATAGCCAATACTTAGGGGGGGACCTCATAACTTGGCGGAACCACCCCGCTTACGTTTACGGCTTGACTCATCGCTGGGAGCGGCGTTATAGCTGCCGAAGTCATCGCGGTTGAGCAACAATACTTCAACGTTCGGAGGAACGACTAGATGGAATGGAAAGAAGCACTTCCCCTGTTGCAAGAAAGTCACACCGGTGTCGCGGTCTCCGTCACCCCGAAGGGCCGCGCGCAGTCGACCATTGTTTCGACGGCCGTGCTCGACGGTAAGGTCGGGTTCGCGTCGCGCGGACACACCGTGAAGGTCAAGAACATCGAGCGAACTGGTCGGGCGACGGTCACGGTCATCAAGCTCGACACCCGGCGCTACGTCACCGTCGAGGGTCCTGCGTCCATCGAGCCTTGGCAAGACACGCCGGTGCACATCAAGCGTCTGAAAGACCTTTACACCGCCATGGGGCGAGCCCCCAAGGGTACCGACGAGGAATTCGCCAAGCAGATGCGCGATGAAGAGCGAAGCCTGGTTCTCGTGACGCCCGAGCGCGTTTATGGCAGCCTGCGAGCCGGCGCCTAGCAGGCCGTTTCGTCGCGCTCGATTGCCGCGCGCTAATTCGTGTCACGTGCTCGTGCGGATCTCGGTCAAGCCCACGGCCACGAACACGGCAGTTGAATGATTCGGACGCTCAATGCTGCCCAGCCGCTAATCAATGAAATTTTGGCCGGCGAGGTGCAATAAGAGTTAGTAGATTTAGGCAAGTCTGACACGCGTCTTGATCCTTAACCGATTAATGATCTAAAGCCCACGACGTTAAAGGGGGACATTCCGATGGCCAAGACCGCACTCAATCCCAATGGACTGCCGGTGCCGCGCGGGAGTTATTCGCTGGTCAACATTGCCCACCCGGGCCGGATGGTATTCATCGCGGGCCAGACCGCTTCGGATCACGACGGCAAGGTCGTGGGAGTCGGCGATGCGAGGGCACAGACGCGTTTCATATTGGGGAAGATTCAACGCGCCGTCGAAGCCGCCGGCGGAACGATCAACGATGTCGTCGCGCTCAACGTCTTCACCACCGACGTGCGTCACCACCGCGACGTCAACGAAACCCGGCGTGAAGTCTTGGGATCAAACTTCCCAACCAGCACGATGGTGCAGGTGGTGGCACTAGCGCGACCGGAGCTGTTGCTGGAGATCAACGCGGTCGCGGTTATTTCCTAAAGGAACTCGAGAAAAAAGCCTAGAGTGTTGTTTATTTTGCAAAGGGACGGGGATGCCTGGCCCTGGGCTTAGCTGAAGTTTGATAGCGGCCGCCAAAATTTAGCGACGTGAGAACGAGCGGAATGTAGCATTACAAGACCTGACCCTTTGACCTTTCGAAGTGCTAGAAACGAGGAACATATGGCGAACATCAGCGGCAAATATTGCATCGTCGGCATGGCGTCGACGGTCGTCTGCGTGCATGCGCGCAAGCGCTCGACCGCCGATCCGACTCCGGGTCACCCGATCCGGCGCGGCGACGAGCATTGGGAAGAGCCTTGGGGGCACTTCGCGGCTGCCGGCGGCCACGCGTTTGCAGCGTCGCGCCACATGTATGAGTTCGGCACCAAAAGCGAGGATCTCGCCCAGATCGCGATCTCCACGCGCAAACACGCGAGCTTGAACAAAAACGCGACTATGCGCAAGCCGATCACTCTGGAAGATCACCAGCTGTCGCGTATGATCGTCGCGCCGCTGCGGTTGTTGGATTGTTCGCTCGAATCCGACGGCGGTGGTGCGGTGCTGGTGACCAGCGCCGAACGGGCGCGGGACTTTCCCAAGAAGCCGGTGACGATCTTGGGCATGGGGCAGCATCATCCGCATTTCAGTCTGCTCGACGCGCCGACACTGACCACACTGGGCGGAAAAAAATCCTCGGAGACGGCGTATAAGATGGCAGGGCTAAGCCCGAGAGATATGAACTTTGCCGAGCTCTACGACTGCTTCACAATCACATCGATGATCACCCTCGAAGACTACGGCTTTTGCAGAAAAGGCGAAGGCAAGGATTTTGTGAAAAACGGCCGCATCACCATCGGCGGCCAGTTGCCGCTCAATACTCACGGCGGTTTGTTGTCGCAAGCGCATCTCGAAGGTCAACTGCACATCACCGAAGCAGTTAAACAATTGCGCGGCAATGAAGTCGAGCCGGAGCGCCAGGTGGCCAACGCTAAAGTCGGCATCGTCAGCGGCCATGGTGGCAGCTTGGCAATGCATGCAACTTTAATCTTGGGGGCATTATGAGCAAAGACGAACGCGGCCGCGCCACGCGCCGAGGCCAACCTTACCTCGACGAACCCGAGGCCAAGCCGTTTTGGGCCAATTTGCGAGAGCACAAGTTGACGCAGCAGCGCTGCTCTTCCTGTAAAAAGATGTTTGGCTTTCCGCCGCAAGCTCTCTGCCCGAATTGTCTGGCGTCGGACTATGAGTGGGTCCCGCTGAGTGGGAAAGGCAAAATTTACTCCCACATCACGTATCATCGGGCGTGGCATCCGTCGTACCATGACAAGATTCCGTACAACGTTTCCTTAGTCGACTTGGAAGAAGGCGGGCGGCTGGTGAGCAACGTGGTCGACTGTTCCCCAGTAGACGTGAAGATCGGCATGGCGGTGGAAGTAATTTACGAAGATTTGCCGGAATATACGCTGCCGAAGTTTCGGCCGGTTAAGTAGAAACAGGTCGTGGCAGCGGCGGTCGCAAAGTGCCATTGCCGCGAATGCAGTGACAGGGCTTCGTACAATTTCATTTCTGCGGTCGTTTGCAGAAGCCGAGTAGCTCATGAACAGTACGCCACATTGCGTTTCGATTTATGACAAGCAGTTTGTCCAGTTAGGAACCAGCGTCCCTTAGGGGCTGCGATTTAGTTTTACAGGCCGAAAAAGATTGGCTAGCGAGAAGTGGGGATATGTCTTGCAATGAGTTAGCCGCGCGTTTGGCACGATTCTGCAGTGGTGGCTCGCTTAAAGGGGAACCTCTGCTTAACAGCAAAAGGCCGACTTGACTCCATTCACACACTGTAAATGAAATTGAATCGCCCTGAAATGCCCGAGAAGATCAAGATTAAAGACCTGACCATCGCTTTTGCTGAAATTTGCGGGCTAGAACTTGAGTGCGATTTACCGTTTCGAGGGATTCACCATCGTCTGTCTCGTCCATGCCTGTCGGAAAATCATTAACACGGAGGAGTCAAAATCATGCCCGAATACAAATCCATCAAAGTCACCCGGAAGAACAGATGTGCCACGATCGAATTTACCCCGCCAATCCTGGTCCACGACAAGAAGGACGTCTCTCCTAAGCCCGGCCGTCACCGGGAACTTGGAATGGCGCTGGAGGAGATCCGCTTCGATAATGAAATCCGCGTGGTCGTCATTACCGGACAGGACGACGTTTTCTGCATGACCGCGCCCAACCATCCGCACTTTCACGGCCATACGCCGGACAAGACCTGGGACGGCCTGCAAGCGCTCCAGCACAGCTTCCAGCAAATTATAGAGATCGAAAAGCCGGTCATCGCCAAGGTCAACGGCGGAGTGAAGGGATGGGGCTCCAGCCTGGTTTTTTCCTGCGACTTCATCCTCGCTCGTGAGGACGCGGTCTTCTGTGATCACCACCTCGGCATGGGCGACGGCAACCCTCCCGTCGGGAGACCCGGTGCCGGAATCGTGCCCGGGGACGGAGGCACGATCTTCGTTCCGCTCCATATGAGCCCTCCGCTGGCCCGCGAGTACCTTTGGCTGGGTAAGCAGTTAACCGGTAAGGAGCTCTATGAGAGAGGCTGTATCAATGCCGCGGTCACGGCGAGCGAGCTGGACTCGGTTTGCGATCGGATGGTCGACGCTCTCCTGCGCAGACCGCCGTACGCGTTGGCGTTTGCGAAGAGGGTATTTAACCGCTTTTATGCGGAGCGGTTCAACTTGATGTTCGACATCGGCTACGCCTATGAAATGATGAATAAAGAACAGCATGAACGCTACGCCAGCGGCCGAGGAGAAGAAACGCTTTGAGCGGGACCGCAGCTTTAAGGATACAACGACACAAGGAATAAAGATTTGACTGCTTGCCTGATCCTGAACACGGCTTGCAACACCAAGGGCGTCGTCGGCCACGACCTAAAGCGCTGCGGTGCAATGACCCAGGAAATGCGGAGTCGGTGCCGCGACGGATGGAGCGGCCCGGCTTGGCCGTGCCGCTCCGCTCCATTGGCAATTAGGGGCGCGGCGGCAGAGGACCGGTACTGGCGAATTTCTTGAACAGCTCGATGGTCTCGGCGTCGCGCGGAATTTGTTTGACCACCTGGGCCTGCTCGTCGGGCATCAGCGGCGTCGGTTCGTCGCCGCCGGTGAGCTTGCGGTACTCCTTGATAAAGGCGGGATCCGTGTAGGTCTTGTGGACCGCCTCCTTTATGATATCGACGCGGTCCTTGGGCGTGCCCGGAGGCAAGAGCAAAATCGTGCCCACGGATCTGAAATCGCGCACCATGCTCAAGAGTTTCTTTTCCTTTTCAGTCTTCGCGAAGGTCTCGATGTCCGGAAGATTTAGAGAGGTGAAGCGAGGATCTCTCCGGCCTCTCGGAATCTCCACGGAGGAATGAAAATCGGCCAGTTTCTTGTTGAGCAAATTTTGATCGACAACCGTTCCGGTGGACGCCACCTGTGCGTCCACCTCGCCGCGCGCAAAGGCGATATCCAAATCCTCGTTCTCATATCCGGGAATGATCCTCGGCTCTTTCAAGTTTAAGAAATAAGCGGTGAGGCGGCTCAAGATATAGCCGGTGTGGCCCACAGGCGCGCTGCCGATGCGCACGCCGGCGGCGGCGCGAAGCTTTTCCAGGGAATCGAGGCTGAGTTCCTTGCGAGTGTTGAATAGATAGTAGAGCACATGCTCGGAGGTGCCGAGGTAGATGAATTTGTCGATGTCGTACTGAACGCCGGTCTCGCCGAGCACAGCATAAGGGACAATGCTGCTGGAAATGCGGTAGAGCGTAAGGCCGTCAGCGCGGGCAGTGCTGTAAAGATGGTTGGCCGCCTTCCGGCCGCCGCCGCCGGGCATGTATTGAAAGGTGATCGTCGGATTTCCCGGAATATGCTTGGCGAGCACAGAGGCGATCGCCCGGGCGCGCAGATCCCCCATGCCGCCGGCGCCGGAGCCGACGATGAGCGTGATTGTCTTACCTTGATAGAAGGGTGTCTGCGCCCCCCCAGGCCGCCCCGGCTCCGAGCAGCGTAAGAGCCAGCATAAGCGCGATCGCATGGCCGGCATGAAGCTGTCGCATAAATCCTCCTTGACGAGCAACGGGCTCAAGAGCCAGTGTCCGTGACTCGGTTAGCGATCGGTGTCGACGATCTGTTGCTCGCTGCGAATCTATATCTCGATTTGACACCCTTGCGCAATCCCTAACGGTCCCTGCTCGCCGCCGCGCCGGACGCGCCTACTTGGACAGCAGAATCCATGTAACAAAGACTACAATTTAGCAATTTTTCTCCGTCTGCCGCGCCAACCACCGGGATAGCATCGTACTGATATTCGGCGCATCGCGCCGTAGATACTTCGTCGATAGTATCTAATTGAGGGTCGATAGGCCGGCATACTGAACCCTTGCCTTGTCACTTGCCCGGTGCTGGATTTCCTGAACCGCGGTGCTTTGACGAAACCCGCCATGATAGATAAAAGTTTTGTTAAACTTATAGAGTGGAGAAAAGGCTTGCCAGCCCAGATCATTAGCGCGATCAATTGTTTGTCTGTCGGCCTGATTTGGCTACTTCCTTTAATCGATTGGGCCAAATCTTTACAGAGTGTTGAAAAACTCAGATTCCAGGCTGTTCAAAAAGGTCTTAGATACGAGGCGCACGAGAAATCGACGAGCGGAGGCGTACTTAACGGCTACGTCAAAGCGAGGTGATTGAGTGCAACGAAGCAGGTAAGCCTTTTTCAACAGCCTGTTAAGAATTGATCTTACGTGCTCGCTCCAGAGGGCTGGCTTCGCCCTGCGGTTAGAAGCGATCTGAGACTTACGCGAAGTGATCAGTAAAGCGTTGATGCCATCGGGACAGTACTCAGGCCTGACCCTACAACCCTTTTTTTAAAACTCGCTCACCGATTGGTGTACTTCCACTGGTAACGACAAATTAAGAATCAAGATGCCCGACCCCAATTCCTTCCCCTGAACATCGAAATAAAGAAAGTCGAGACGTAAAAGTGTCACCCTGTACACTCAGGGTTCGGCTGCGTGGGCTACTCGGATAGCGGTCGAGCTTGGTTTGACAGCGAGCCTAAGGCCAAGAGGACGACCGAGAAAAGAAATCGAAATTTAGAATGTCCCCTTTTCCGATCCCCCAGCAAGAGTGCGGGAAAGCGATTGCTACGCTGTGGCGGTTGGAATAAATTGCACGATAGTTGGCAAACAACGTCGCTTTCGGGGTTAATCCGTTAAACGAAATCTAAGGAGACAGCCATGATCGACATGCATGCCCATTGGAGGCCCGCCGAGCTGATCGACGCCCTGCGCGCCCGCACCAAGGAACCGCGCATCGCGCGCAATCAGGACGGCGTAGAAGTGCTGAAGAGCCGGATCGGCGAGGAGCCGCTGTCCAAGGCGTTTGATGACGTGGGATTCCATCTGGCAAGGATGGATCGCCAGGGCGTGAGCACCAGTGTGCTGTCGCTGCTCGGTTCGTTCTGCTGGATTGAGTCGCAGCCGGTCGAGGTTTCGCTGCCGCTGTGCAGGATGGTTAACGATGCACTGTCAGGGATTTGCCAGAAATACGAGGGGCGCTTCAGCGCGTTTGCCGCGCTGCCGCTCGCGGATATGGCTGCCGCCGCCGCCGAGTTTGAGCGCGCGCTGGCGCTGCCGGGCGTGATCGGCGCGCAAGTGCCGGGAAACGGGTTTCTCACCAAGAAGGACGCCGAGAACATGCGCCCGCTGTTGGAGGTGGCGAACCGGCACCGTGCGATCGTCTTCATTCACCACGGTCCGCGGCCTGGCGATGCGTTTCCCAAGGTAGCCGGCGACACCGACAACGCGCGCCGCCGCAACGGCACGCTCGACATGCAGGCGAGCCTGTCCTCGGTGATGGTGACGCTGTGCCTCACCGACTATCTCGCGCCGTACACCGATGCGATAGTCCTGGTTCACAATCTCGGCGGCAATATCCCGTACGAGATCGAGCGCATGGATCACCGCTCCCTGCTGGATACAGCGAATGAGGAACTGCCGTCGTGGCGCGTCCGCCGCGCCCAGGTGTACGGG
>Ga0214472_10002857_pt1 | contig 18394 bp, 15 predicted proteins | sample RVTome_6_FD_207662 | JGI IMG/M metagenome (GOLD analysis project Ga0214472, IMG submission 207662) | Soil microbial communities from uranium-contaminated site in the Upper Colorado River Basin, Wyoming, United States - RVT140D175 | ecosystem: Environmental > Terrestrial > Soil > Contaminated >...
AACGCACCCCCGGGACGAAATCAGCGCGCAACCGCACCCATTTCAAGCTTCATGGATAGCTCGGTCACCGGCCCACCCAAGGGTACCGGCAGGAATCACAAAGGCAACGCACCTGGGAAAGCCTTTCCAAAAAAATCGAAAAAGCGTCGCAAAAATCAGGAGCATATCGAAAAGATTCGCCCGGTAACCGTTAGTAAAGTCATTCTCCCTGAAGAAGAATTGGGCATTATCATGCTTTCTGAAGGGGTGACCGTAAAAGAGCTTGCGGAAAAAGTGAATCGCAAAGCCAAGGACATCATTAAGCGTTTGTTCGAGAAAGGCATTATGGCCACCTTGAACGATATTCTTGAAGACGACCTTGCCATCGAAATCGCTAAAGATTTTGGTTACGAAGCTGAAATTGTCAGCTTTGAAGAAGATCTCCAGTTGCGCGAAGACGACATGATTGTCAACGATGACCAGGATGATGGTGAACGCGAGCGCAGGGCGCCTATCGTTACCATCATGGGCCACGTTGACCATGGTAAAACCACTCTTCTTGATGCCATTCGCTCCACCAAGGTCGCCTCGGGCGAAGCAGGCGGCATTACCCAACATATCGGCGCCTATGCCGTGGACTTCAACAACCAGAATATTGTTTTCCTCGACACACCTGGCCACGAAGCCTTCACGAAAATGCGGGCACGTGGCGCTTCGGTAACCGATATTGTCATTCTGGTGGTTGCAGCAGACGACGGAGTTAAGCCTCAGACCATTGAAGCCATCAACCATGCAAAAGCAGCCCGCGTTCCCATCATTGTTTGCATTAACAAGATGGATAAGCCCGATGCCAACCCTGACAAGGTAAAGCAAATGCTCACCGAGCATGAATTGGTGATTGAGGAGTTTGGTGGTGACAGCCCATGTGTCCAGGTTTCGGCAAAAATGGGCAAAGGCATCGACGAGCTTCTGGAAATGATTCTCCTTGTGTCTGAACTGCAAGACATCACCGCCAACCATTCGCGACGTGGTCAAGGTACCGTTATTGAAGCCAAGCTGGACCGAGGTCGCGGACCGGTTGCTACCGTCATTGTTCAGGAAGGCACCGTCAACGTCGGCGACTATTTCATCATGGGTTCTACCCACGGTAAAATTCGCGCGATGCATGGTGACTTTGGTCAAAAGATTGAAACTGCACCACCGTCTACTCCCGTTGAAATCCTCGGTATTCAGGAAGTCCCCCATGCCGGTGATATCTTCATGGTGGTCCAGGATGAACCCACGGCCCGTCAAATTTCCAGTTTCCGCAAGGACAAAGCTCGCGAGGATCAGTTCCGACACCAGAAACACACTACTCTGGATCAGCTCTTCAGCTCAATGGGCAAAGACGAAGTTCAGGAATTGCGCCTAATTCTCAAAGCCGACGTTCAGGGCAGTGTCGAGGGCCTTGCCTTCGCCCTGAACAAACTTGAAAGCGAGAAGGTTCAGCTTCGCTTTGTCCACCAGGGTGTTGGCAACGTCACTGAAAACGATGTTCTTCTGGCCGTAGCTGCCGACGCCATTGTCATTGCATTCAATGTGAAAACCGAGCCCAAAGCTGCTGACCTGGCAGATTCAGAGAAGATCGAGATTCGTAATTATTCCATTATTTACGAAGTAGTAAATCAAGTGGAATCCGCAATGCTCGGCCTTCTGGCACCTGAACTTAAAGAGCGCGAGATTGGCAAGGCCTACGTAAAACAGGTCTTTTCGGTTAATAAGCTTGGGAAAGTTGCAGGTTGTCATGTCGACAGTGGCATCGTCCGAAGAGACGCCCACGTGCGAGTATTCCGCGAAGGGCAGGAGCTCTTCGATGGTCGTATTCAAACACTGAAGCGCTTCCGCGATGACGTCAACGAAGTTAAAACCGGCTATGAGTGCGGTATTGGCATCAAAGGATTTTCGGATCTTCAGGAACAAGATCAGTTGGTTTTCTATGCCATGGATGAAATTCGCCCAACGAGCCTATAGCCTCGTTCATTTTAATACACTCAGCGATTTACCTCGATGAAGGGTAAATCGCTGCTTCTTTTTAATGGATATTTTCCAGGAGTTAAGCCGTGTCACACCGCCGTGAATCGTTGGCATCTCATGTCCATCAGGTGTTGAGTTTTGCCATAAATTTTGAGATGAACGACCCGGGTTTAGAAGGTCTGGCCCTGACCGAGGTAACACTCAGTCCTGATTTTCAATTTGCCGATATTAAATACGCTGTCCCTGAAGGGGATTCACCAGAGGATGCCCAAGCTGCCCTTGATCGTGCAAAAGTAGCTTTGCGCAAACTGGTCGCCCAAAAGGTCAAGTTCAAGCGGGTGCCCGAACTTCGCTTCCACATGGATCGCGGCGCAGTTGCTACCAGGCGAATTGAGGAGATCCTTCAAAATCTTAAGGAAGTTTCGGTACGAGGCGATGAAGACAGCAACTAGTTGGGTTCCCTTTGGGTTCCTGCCCATATTCAAACCTGCCGGACCCACATCTCACGACATCGTAGCCAAGGTAAGGCGCCTGCTTCCCCGTGGAGTAAAGGTAGGCCATACAGGGACTCTGGATCCCTTTGCCACCGGTGTATTAATTCTGGGGTTGGGCAAAGCGACCAAATTCTCAGATGCTGTCCACGAATTGCCCAAAACCTACCGTGCTCTAGTGAAGTTAGGCTCCCAAACGGATACCCTTGATCCAACAGGCAAGGTCGTTGAAGAAGTAGCAGTACCCAAAATTTCCGCAACTACACTCCAGCAAGTGAGTGCTGCATTCCTTGGGTCCTACGAGCAGATGCCTCCCATTTTCTCAGCAAAAAAGGTTGGCGGTCGCAAGAGTTACGAACTCGCAAGACGGAACGAGGCCGTTACATTGGAAGCGCGGACGGTCCAAATTCAATCACTGCACTTAGAGCAGGTGAATGAAGACACTCTCATGCTCAGAACAACCTGTTCCACGGGTACTTATGTGCGCTCATTAGGTCGCGACATCGCCCAGAAGCTCGGAACCGTTGGATACCTGATAGAACTGGAGCGAGAGGCCGTGGGTCCCATCACTTCGGACGCATGTCTTGCTCTTGATGCTCTTACCGTTGAAAACCTGCCTCAGAACATGGTCCCGGTTGCAGCTTTATTATCCAAATATCCCGAAATTAAGCTCCCCAAGGCTGCCTATAGCCATTTTGTTGATGGCCGCAGTTACCGGGTGAGAGATCCCTTGCCCTCCCAGTTTCTGGCTGTATTTGAAATGGCGCCGGACCAGGTTGGGGCGATCTTTCGTTGTGACTATCGTCCCGACGAAAACCTGGTTGCACCGCGCCTCTTGTGCTACCTCAACCCCCAACTCCAAACTTGACCTCTCTCCACCAAGGGCACCATCTATGGCAGAAGCTGTATTTGACTTAGAAAAATTGAAGATTGGCGTCATTGGTGTTGGCGTGATGGGTACAACCCTGATCCAAGGCATGCTGGATGCTCAGCTTCTCCTGCCGCACCAAATACGCGGTGCCGTTGGTCGAAAATCGTCCCAGGTAAAGCTCTCTCAATCTCTACCCATTGAAATCTCCATTGGCTATTCCGAGGCCTGGTTGAGCGATACTGATGTGTTTTTGGTTTGCACCAAACCCAATCGTCTGCTGGATGTCCTGAAACCTATAGCCGCCTCACCCCAGCTTAAACCTGGCGCATTGTTTATTTCCATTGCTGCGGGTTTACGCCTGCAAAGACTGGAAGCAGTACTTCCCAACCACCCCGTTATTCGCGCCATGCCCAACACACCTTGCTTGGTTGGGGCTGGCGTTACTGTAATATCGCCGGGGAATCTTGCCAAAATGGCGCACATCAAGCTGGCAACCCGCTTCTTCTCTGCTGTCGGCCAATGTTTTGAACTGGAAGAGCGTCATATGGATGCCGTCACGGCAGTCAGTGGCTCTGGTCCAGCGTATGTTTACCTAATAATGGAAGCTCTCGCCGATGGTGCCGTCAAAGTGGGCTTGCCTCGGAACCTGGCCCTGCAGTTGGTTTCCCAAACGCTGCTCGGAGCAGCTCTGATGTTGCAAAAAAGCGATAAACATCCCGCCACCCTGAAAGATGAAGTCACAACTCCAGCCGGATGTACGATTCATGGACTTCTTGTTCTTGAAGACGGCGGAATTCGATCAACCCTTGCGCGCGCCGTCGAGGCCGCCACCAAAACAGCTTCGGAATTGGGGAAGTAAACACTTCAAAAACCAAGGAGAATCGCCACCATGGACCCCTCATATCTACAGCGAAGTTCTCAAGCCTCTTTGGTTGAAAAGTACCGAATGGTTGGTGAATCCGAAGCTTATCTGGATTGCATGGAGAAGGTTTCTCAAGTCGCCAAGGTTGACCGACCAGTCCTGATCATTGGCGAGCGCGGAACCGGTAAAGAGCTGGTTGCTGCTCGCCTGCATTATCTTTCCCAACGCTGGCAGCAACCGCGCGTCACCATTAACTGTGCCGCCTTTGCCGCCGACCTCCTTGAATCGGAGATTTTCGGCTATGAGCGCGGTGCCTTTACCGGAGCGGTTCGCACCAAACCAGGCCGCTTTGAAATGGCGGCCAACGGTACCCTTTTCCTTGATGAATTGGCCAATAGCCCCATGGCCCTTCAGGAGAAGCTCCTGCGCGTTATCGAATACGGCGAATTTGAACGTGTGGGTGGAACCGAAACCATCCAAATCGATACGCGCATTGTGGCTGCAACCAATCAGGACCTGCCCAGTCTTTGCCGGCAAGGGAAGTTCAAGAACGATTTGCTGGATCGCCTCTCTTTTGAGGTTATTACCTTGCCACCCTTGCGGGCTCGCAAGGATGATATTCCTCTCTTTATTGCCCACTTTGCCAAACGCATCCTCCACGAACTTGACCTGGATACCATCCCAAACTTTACCGAATCAGCATTAGAAGATCTGATGGCCTACTCTTGGCCAGGCAATATTCGCGAACTAAAAAATGTGGTGGAACGGGCCATCTATCGATCCAAAGGAGAAACCATCCACACCATTGAGTTTGACCCCTTTGATTCTCCCTATCGCCTCGGTTCTTCTTGCCAAGAAATCAAGGCCCCCATTATCGACAAGCCACAAGCAATGGAAGTTTCCCCGAGCGAGGCGCTGCCAACGGATTTGCCAAGTGCCATTGAGGCGTTAGAGCGTAAGATGATTGCCAACGCACTAAAAAAGCACCACTTTAACCAGCGCAAAGCATCCGAATCTCTGGGTGTCAGTTATTATCAACTGAGACGCATGATGAAACGCCTCGATTTGCCGTGATCGGCAAAACCCATGGGCAGGACCCATTTTTGGCGGTAGAATAAAGGCCTTTCAAATGCTCAAACTTCTGGCGATCGGTCTGCATGATTCGCTTTTACCACGTATACCAAAGCTATTCGCGCGATATTTATACCTTGTCGGATATATCCAGCACCATCCGTCCTGGTGAGTTTGTTTTTCTTACCGGAGCAAGTGGCGCAGGTAAAACCACCCTATTGAAACTGATCATTCGGGAAGAGGTTCCGCACAAAGGAAACCTCATCGTCAACGGTCAGAATGTCACCTCTATACCCGTGAGCAAGATTCCCCGCCTGCGACGCTCTATCGGCGTCGTTTTCCAGGATTTCAAACTCATCAAAACCAAAACGGTTTTCGAGAATGTCACCTTTGTTCTTAAAACACTAGGGATTGATTTGAAGGAACGCAGGCGGCGCGCGCATCACGTGTTAAAACAGGTGGGATTACAGCACAAAACCCAGTTTTACCCACTCCAACTCTCCGGTGGCGAACAACAGCGTGTCGCAGTCGCCCGTGCCATTGTCAACGATCCCGTACTTCTCCTGGCAGATGAGCCTACCGGCAACCTGGATCCTGAAATGGCAATGGAGATCATGAACCTTTTCCAAAAAATCAACCGCAAAGGAACCACCGTCCTGATAGCCACTCACGATCGGCAAATGATCGAGCGCATGGGTAAACGCGTCCTTACACTCCACCAAGGTCATTTGCTCCACGACACCAGTCCCGTTCCCAGTGAGGAACTCTGATGTTCCAATTTCTGCTCTTTTCCCTTTCAGAGGGAACCTTGAGCCTGTGGCGATCGCGAATGCTCAATCTTCTCTCCATCGGCACCATTATGTTTGCCATGTTCATTCTGGGATCCTTCATTTTTGTCGCCCTGAATCTCAGGAACTTGACCATCAACTGGCAGGAACAGATTCAATTTAATATTTTCCTGAAAGATGCGATCACCCCAGCCGAACAACAACAACTTCAATCCTTTTTGAACGAACACCTGCTGGTAGAGACTGCGGTTTTCTTATCCAAAGAAGACGCTCGGAAAAAGTTTGAGAAGGATTTTGAGGGATATGCCGAAGCTTCTGCAGAACTCCAGGAAAACCCATTTCCCGCATCTTTCCAGGTTGCCCTTCTCAAAGGCATTGAGAAGGACGCTTTTCAGACATTGCGAACCAACCTTGAGCAATTCAAGGGAATCGATGAGATTTTTTACGATGAGGAAATCTTTAAGCGACTCACCTTCTTTGCCAATTTGATTCAAATGGCCGGTTGGTTTTTTGGCTCAATTATGGTGTTTTCCTCAATCTTTTCGATTTCAAATGTTTTGAAGCTTACCTTTTTCACGCGTCGCGAAGAGGTGGATATCATGAAACTGGTTGGCGCATCGCGTTCTTATATCCGCGGGCCATTTATCGTGGAAGGTGTTCTCCAAGGTCTGGTAGGCGCTTTGTTTGGTGTCGTCCTGGTATTCATGGGTTATGTGTTCCTCACTTACTACCTGGGTAGCAGCGAGGAGTCGATTTTCAGTAATCTGGAACTCGTTTTCATTCCCTTCACCTGGTTAATCACACTCATCCTTGCCGGTGGATTCTCGGGGCTGTTGGGAAGCTTGTTCTCGCTGAATCAGTTCCTGGAAGAACACATTCGCTATCAGTGATTCTCAGTTTTTGAATTTTGGAAGATTTATGCATCCAACTCCAAAGGCAAAAGTCCCCTTGCTAGAGTCCTGGCAGCAACGTATGGTTTCGCCACCGACCCGTTTGAGACCGCCTATCTGGGCCAGAACGCCTCATCTGCAGACCATCCTGGGTCATTTGCTTCCTTCGAAAACAACATCACCTCAAGGCGAGCTTCAAACCTTAACCCTTGGTGACGGCGATTGCCTTAGAGGACGCTTCCACCAGGGAACCCTTCCGGTTTTAATCTATCTTTTTCACGGTTTGGGTGGCAGCACCCAGGCCGACTACATGCTCCGCACGGTAGATCTTTGCCGCAAGCGTGGCTATTCGGTGCTCACGTTTAACCACCGCGGATGTGGGGAGGGACGCGGACTGGCCAGACACCCTTACCACTCAGGCAGAGCTGAAGACCTTAGCGACGCTATTGCCTTTGGCCGCCAGCGCTTTCCCGATCATACCCATTTGGTAGTGGGGTTCAGCCTCAGCGGTAATGCGCTACTGCTTCTGCTCAGCGGCATGCGCGGAACCGTTCAACCAGATGGTGCCATTGCCATCAATGCGCCGATCAATCTGGGGAGTGCAGCCCACTGGATGCGCCAGGGCTTGAACCGGATTTATGAATCGCGGTTTGTGATGAAATGTGCGAAATCAGTAAAACAACGCAGGCAAGATGGTCTTTTAACGGTGGACTGCAAGCTTCCGTTCTGGATAAGCCTCCAGGAAGTAGACCGCCGCTATACCGCACCTGCCGGAGGCTTTCGCGACCCTCAAGACTATTACGATCAATGTTCTACCTACCAATTGCTAGACAGAATACGCATTCCAACGGTTATCTTAAGTGCCATGGACGACCCATTTGTTCCCTGTGTAGATTATCAACAGGCAACCTATTCTCCCTGGGCTTATTGTCACCTGGAGCCGCACGGCGGTCACATGGGTTATTTGACTCGCGACCCCATTCCTGGGTTCGGTTATCGTTGGCTCGACTTTGCACTTGACCACTATCTCGGCCATCTTACCGATCTGTTCGCACGCTGAAAAGACACCAACCCGTTTCAGGTCACAGCCCTGAAACTGTGACCTGAGCTTGTGATTCGCGATTTTTACATTACACCATAGGCATTCATCGCATCTGCCACTTTGATGAATCCACCAATATTGGCTCCTTTACGATAATCCACAAATGAACTTCCCTCGTGGCTGCCGTATTGCACACACTTCTTATGGATATCCTTCATGATGTTCTGCAGGCGTTTATCCAACTCCTCCCACGTCCAGGAAAGCCGCATACTGTTTTGCATCATTTCCAATCCCGAAACTGCCACTCCACCAGCATTGGCTGCTTTTCCAGGTAAGAAGACCACTTTGTTTTCGAAGAGTACTTCCGTACCATCTGCCGTCGTTGGCATGTTGGCGCCTTCTGCTACCATTTTGCAGCCATTCTTCACCAGTGCTTTAGCATCGTCGGCATCCAATTCGTTCTGAGTGGCACATGGCATTGCTACATCACAGGGAATGTGTTTCCAAGGCCTTTCTCCCTCGAAATACTCACCTTCAAATTGCTCCACAAATTCGGCAATACGCCCACGCCGCACTTCTTTCTGCATCTTCACCCACTCAAGTTGTTCTTTGGTTATCCCTTCAGGAACATGAATGAACCCAGAGGAATCTGACAAAGTGACGACCTTCGCACCCATTGCAATGGCTTTCTCACATGCGTATTGCGCAACGTTACCAGACCCAGAAATCGCACAGACTTTTCCTTGGATGGAATCATTTTGGTGAGCTAAGGCTTCGGTAACAAGATACACACAGCCGTAACCGGTGGCTTCGGTTCGAATCAAACTGCCGCCAAATGCCAAACCTTTCCCTGTCAATACCCCAGTAAATTCCGCCACCACGCGCTTGTATTGCCCGAAAAGATAACTAACTTCGCGACCACCGACACCTATATCACCCGCAGGTACGTCGCGGAATTGTCCTATATGACGGGATAACTCCAGCATGAACGCCTGGCAGAAGCGCATGACTTCGCGATCCGAGCGGCCTTTTGGATTGAAATCCGAGCCACCTTTTCCACCGCCAAGAGAAAGGGTTGTCAGACTGTTTTTGAAGGTTTGCTCAAAGGCCAGGAACTTCAAAATACTCAAATTCACGGAAGGGTGGAAACGAATGCCGCCTTTGTAGGGACCGATGGCATTGTTGAATTGAACGCGATACCCTCGATTCACATGAACGATCCCCTCATCGTCCTCCCAACAGACGCGAAACATAATCACTCGATCAGGTTCAACAATTCGCTCCAGGAGATTGTTAGCTTCATACCTTGGGTTTGCTTCCACATAGGGAATCACATCCATCATTACTTCTTCAACAGCTTGCAAAAACTCGGTTTCTCCAGGATTCCGCTCGGCAACTCTCTCCATAAATTCACGAACGCCAGTATGCGACATCTCGATATTCCTCCGTCAATGAAATTGCAACGATCCAAAAACTTTCTCGTTGCAGCATTGGCGGACCCAGGCAGTCATCCATGGGTCGGATTTAGCCCAGATCCCCTTTGGCTTGAAACCACCATGGCCATTGAGACGAGGAAACAACACCTCTGCATTGTGCGAGAAAGTACTTTATTTTAGCACTTCCGCCGTGTCGTGAGCACGAGCCTAAGTGTTGGAAAACACACTAAAACTGAAAGGTCATCTGGCCTTTATTAAAAAGCTCAAGTTGATTGGGTAAACCCAGCTCCGCTTCGAGAAACCTACTGGCTTTAAGGAAGTAATTTTCATACTGGGGGTCCATGAACAAGTAACTTTTCCAAAGAGCTTGGTGACGGTGGTTCAAAGCACGCAATTCGGGATGGTCCATGTCTGCCAAACTGACCAGAGGACCAGTATTCATACGCACTGGGACTTTGGCCTCTTTCAAACGCATGCGCGTATCCGGAGCGTAAAGAATAATGGCGGAAGCAGGGATTCCCAAATGTTTTGCTAGCCGTTTTTCAATATGAGTTCGAGCCCCATTTTCATTCATGTGCAACTCGTTATGAAACCTAGCCAGTTGCGTGGCGGACGGCACCTCTGGATCAAAGGGGTCTTTGGCAACCATATAGACGCGTTTGTAGAGGCGACGCGACCGAAAAGCTTCCATGAGAGGCGCAAACGCTTTGACCTTATGTGCCCGGGTTTGGAAGAGGTGTAAAAGTGCTTCATCGCCCAACTGGTAAAGCTCTGGAATGGCAATCACTTTCTTTGCCAGCGCCGCTTCAAGAAAGCGGGAAAGCATGGCGCCAGAAGCCATCTTCGCATGGTGAAAATACACCCGCTCTGTCAAGTGGTAGCGAATTCGCAGTAAGTTGACTAATTCGGACCAGGCATCCTGGCGAAAACCATTGTTGGAGAACAGGTTGAAATAGAGAACACCACCCTCCATCTGCAGGTAGCGAAACAACCGATCGTCATACGCCATGGGCAAGCCACAATAAAAGGCATCGCGTTTCAGATAATCCAGTAGATCGCTGCAGATGGGCCCACCAATCAAAGCGCGACCAAACGTGGCATCCGAGGTGGGTTCACCCGTGAAAAATGCCAGAAGCTTGTCCCTTAAACCCAGTTTTTCAAGAACTTTACCCAATCCGGCACTGAACAGAAAGTAATGCAGCCGCTCGCGACTCTTGTCATGAGCAGGTAAAATGCGGCGCTCGTCTTCAAACGTGTGACCAAAAGGGATGTGCGTAATATCGTGAAGCAATCCTGCCATGCTAAGCAGGCGCGCTTCCTCTTTCCGAATTGGTTCGGGTAAACCGGCAGCCCGCGCACTTTGATTAATATGCTCCATCATCTGCTTGGTAAGCCAACAGGTGCCCAGCGAATGTTCAAAACGGGTATGGTGCGCACCTGGGAAGACGAGATAGGACGTTCCCAACTGATGAATGTACCGCATTCTTTGAAATTCAGGCGTATCAACAACTAAAAGTTCTTCGTCAGTTAAGGAAATGTCACCGTGTACTGTATCTCGAATAATTTTCAATGCCGCCTCCAGAACTTGGCGCTCTTATTATAGTCATCGGAACCCCATCCATCTGCAGAGGACAAGCAAAGGCCTAAAGATTATAATGACCCCAACACGGGGAGTTCTTCCTGAGCAAGGGGTTGGTATATGTCTGGAAAATTCATGGTTATCGGCGCAAATGGCGCGCTTGGTTCGGATTTGATTAAAGTTTTGGATCAGCCTGTGCCTGCGACCCATGCCGATTTTGATATTTGCAACATCAATGCAGCCCGTGCCGCCATCAAAACAGCCGGGGTTTCTGCTGTGATCAACACAGCGGCTTTCCACCGCGTACCAGACTGCGAAGAGGAATACGCCAAAGCCTTCGAAGTGAATGTGATCGGCGTGCGCAACCTTGCCAAAATTTGTTCTGAACTGAAGATTCACCTTTGTCACATCAGCACCGATTATGTCTTCGACGGTAAAAAACGGTCTCCCTATACAGAGGAAGACGCCCAAGCTCCTCTGAGCATTTACGCCATTTCGAAACTGGCTGGGGAACATGCTGCTCTAGCTTATGCTGAAGACGTTTCCATCGTGAGAAGTTGCGGTCTTTACGGGGAAGTTCCCACCCGCGCCAAGGGCGGTAATTTCGTGAACACCATGATCCGTTTGGGGCGGGGTCAAGAGCGCGTGGCCGTGGTGGATGACGAGTGGGTCTGCCCCACCTACACCCATGACCTGGCGCTTGGCATAAAGGCTTTGCTCAAAGCCGAAGGCAAGGGTGTTTTCCACATTACCCAGGAAGGTGAAGCAACCTGGTATGATTTCGCTAAAATCATTTTTGAAACTCTTAACCTTCCGGCCAAGCTGGAACCTACCAAGGCAGCTCAGTTTCAATCGGCTGTAAAGAGACCGACATATTCCATTTTGGATAACTCAAAATTCTCAAATCTTACAGGTATGAAGCTTCCACCTTGGCAAGAGGCATTGAGAAGGCATCTTGCCGCACTAAACACGTGATGTGGTCCATTTTCCGGCACACAGAACGAATGCTGCAGCAGTTTGGGCACCTCAATGCTTTCCTATTAGAATGCAAGATCTCTCTCTGGAGCTGTCCCCATGCCTGAAGCAGGCCGTTTTTTAAGCGAAGAGGTGATGGCAGCACTGCGTCAGGATATTTCTGAGCACGAAGGTGCTGAGATTTTTGCCGTCCTGCACAAGCCACCCGGCAATGATCGTTACAGTGAAGTGACGGTTATCTGCCGCGGGACCACTACGGAAGTTCCCGCCCTCATCAGCCGCACCAAACCTGGCGACATGACGCTGCATAACCACCCAAGTGGGATATTGAAACCTTCCCAGCAAGACATGCACATGGCCACCCTTTTTGGCGAAGAGGGCGTGGGCAGCATGATTGTCGACAATCAGGTTTCGCGCTGTGTTGTCATCGTCGAACCAAGTCAGGAACAACCGCTGGTCATGGTGGAAGATGCAGAGGTTCTGGATATCTTCGGCTTGGGTGGCCCCCTTTCGAAGAAACTGGAGCAGTACGAACCTCGAGAAGGTCAGGCATCCATGGCTGCTGCCGTTACCCAAGCGCTCAACCAAAACCAAATTATGATGGTTGAAGCGGGAACCGGAACTGGCAAGTCCTTGGCGTATTTGGTCCCTGCCATGCTTTGGGCCAAAGCAAACAAACGCCGTATCGTCATTGCCACCAAAACCATCGCCCTTCAGGAACAACTGGTTTACAAAGACATACCCCTTGCACAAAAAACCATGCGCGACCCACCCAAAGCCAGTTTGGTGAAGGGCCGCAATAATTATGTTTGTCTGCGTAAAGTCGCGGATTTGCGCACCCACCAGCTCGCCCTTTTCGAAGAATCGGAACGAACTCTCAAGAAAGAAATCGAGGATCTTGCCGATTGGGTCGCATCCTCCAACAGCGGTGATCGCGCAGACCTGCCTTTCGTCCCCAGCAATGATGCCTGGGAAGCGGTCCGCAGCGATGCAGATATGTGCCTGGGATCCAAGTGCCCTTATTTCCAGAAAGCCCCGTTTTACGAGTCCCGCCGTCAGGCTGCGCAATCGCATATTCTGGTGGTGAACCAGGCCTTGCTCTTTGCCGACCTTGCAGTTCGGCATGCTTCGGAGAATTACAAAGCGTCCGCAGTCATTCCCGCCTACGAACACATCATTCTCGACGAAGCCCACAGCATCGAAGATATTGCTACCGACCACTTTGGAACCAAACTCAGCTCGCTGGGCTTGCGCTACACGCTGGGTAAGTTCCTGTCCGCATCGCGCGGCAACCGTGGCCTGTTCCACCGACTGTTCCAGGCCGCCGTTACTGATGCACCTGAGTGGACCAACCAACTGGAAAAGGAATGGTTGCTTCCCTATCGCGAGCTTCAGGAACAAGCCTTGAATCAGCTCAACCTGCTTAACCAGATTCTGCAGGAAGTGCTCAACAGCGAATCCAGCCAGCAGAAGGTTGTTTGGCTGAAAGAAACCTTGGTTCAATCTGGACGGCTGGCAGAAGCACAAAAAGCGGCCCAGCTCCTATTAGCATCGCTTCATCAGGTCATTCTTCTGGTTAAAAATGTGCGCCGTGGAATTCGCGAGCAGAACGAGAAGTTTATGGAAAAAACTTCTGGTTTACAAATTGAAATCGAAGCGCGTCAACAGCGATTGCAGACCAGTTTATCGGCACTAAAACAATTCGCCATTAGGCCGGAACCCAATCAAATCCACTGGCTGGAATTGCGCAGACGCCGCGAATCACAGGAATTTACCTATCAAGTCTCACCGCTAGACGTGAGTCCCATGCTGAAAAGTGCGCTGTTCACACCCTTCAAGTCGGTCATCATGACTTCTGCCACGCTGAGCCTGGGTGATCAGTTTAAGTTTATCTCGCAGCGCTTGGGTTTGGACCAACTGGAGGAACGCGAAACACGAATGCTGGCGCTACCATCACCCTTTGACTACAAATCCCAGACCCGCGTTCTCATCCCCAAGATGACCTATGCCCCCAATCACCCGCAATTCATTCAGGAACTGGCCCAAACCGTTCTGAGTTGTGTGGTTTCACCAGTTCCCGGCGGAACCCTGGTTCTCCTCACCAGCTACCACAGCCTCAACCAGCTAGCCCGTCAACTGGAACACCCCCTAGCCGAATTGGGAGTGGAATTGTTGGTGCAGGGCAAGGCACACCGCAGCTATCTTGCGCGTCGTCTTGCTAAAGGACACGGTGTGCTTTTAGGAACCGACTCTTTTTGGGAAGGAATTGACTTGCCAGGGCTGGCACTCACCAAGGTTGTCATTGCCAAACTACCTTTCCGCCAGGTTGGTGACCCCATTTTTGAGGCTCGCTGCCAGGCCATTGATGCCGATGGCAGGTCCAGTTTCAATTCCTACGCTCTGCCGCTGGCCAGGCTCAAGTTCAAACAAGGCGTGGGGCGGCTGATCCGCAGTAAAACCGATTCCGGGCTTCTGGTTCTCGCCGACAACCGTCTCCGCGGCAAAAGCTACGGCAAGCGCTTCTTATCCCTGCTCGAGGATCATCCCATTGAGGATATCGACAAAGCAGAATTGATGCGGCAGCGCTTGCCGTTACAAGGATCATGACCCCTGCTTGTTAGGCTTGTTAAAAGCTACGTCTGGGTAACACGCGAAACGTCCTGGCCACAAGCCTCTCCTCCACGCGGCCATAGGTCGAGCGGGCAGTTCCAACCCCGGGATCATCGAAGTTTTGGACGGGTTGCATGGGCTCCCGAATCTTCCCAACTATGAGGCTCTGACTGGCTGAGTTACTGCTCGCGGTTTTCGCCTGAAGGCTGGGGATTTCCCTCACCGAGTTGGATCGGCGGAGCCCTATTTGCCAGCATAGAGGGTTGGACCAAAGGTAAGTTGAAATTAAGATATCATCTCAGAAGGTCCCAACCCATTTTGATGGAGGAATCCATGACGTTTTCCAAACCGATTCAGCTGTTGGCACATGTTGAGGATGGGACGCGGCAAATTGCCGACAAACCTCAGCGGCGCAGTTTTACTTGGGACTACAAAAAAGAGATCCTTGAACAATTGGATGCTGTTCGAGGTGAGCACAGTGCCATGCCCAAAATCATGCGGCGGGAAGGACTTTACCCCGCCCAAGTTGCTACATGGCGAAATGAAGCATTGAAACGTGCCAGAAGTGATTTTGAACCCTCAAAACGTGGGCGCAAATCCGACCCAACCCGCGAGCTGAACCTCCGAATTTCTAAACTAGAAAAGGAAAATGCCAAACTTCAACGAGAGAACCAGGTTCAGCGCACGCTGATTGAGTTCCAAAAAAACTTGCAACCTACCTCGATATCGAAAACTCTTCCTCGAGCTGATCCAGGATTACCGGACCAAGGGGTGTTCTCTCGGCCAACTCCTGGAGGCCGCAAAGGTATCCAAGTCCGCCTATTTCTCTTGACTGAGTCTTAAACCCAAAAAGAGGAAGCCTCGCATTCCCCACAATCGACTGACGTTTGATGAGCAGAAGGCCATTGAGCTCTTACTATGGGACCCCCAAACGATTGAGTTGAGCATTTACGAAGTTATGCAACTACGATCCGGAGAACCGCCATCGACTTTGCGGGCAAAATCGTAAGAACGGCAAGCAAGGTGATTCTCAAAGTTACCCAGGCTACCATGGAGTGTTTGAAATTAAACGAAGTATGGCAGCAGTGTCAAAATTCTCCAACTCTCTGGGGGTAAAAGGCTTATAACCAAGAAACGACAACTAAAACCCAAACAGACCCTGTCAGGATAGATGCGTCTCGAAATACCTGAAAGCGGGGTTTTGCGCTATTGCACAACAGTAAACTCTCGCCGACAGGTAAATTCGTCATGCTTAGACACAAGTTTGCAGTTCCGCACAAATAAATGCACCAGAATTTACGCTCTCGACTCCCTAGACCGGTGGCAATCGCTCAGTTTTGGTTATATCCGGAGATTTAGACTGTGCTGCTATTTTCTTAGTTGGAAAGATAGTCGATGAAGGCTTTTGAAAACTTTTCATCCAAGTCGTTTTGAGTGGCATCATCTGTTGCGAGAATAATATTTTCCGGCGTAACAAGGTTGGCTTGTCCTGAATTTTCCAAATGTTCTTTGGAACAGATCCAGATATTTTCCAAGGGTTCCATGCCTTCCAAGGATCTCAGTATTTGCAGCTTAACATAGTCAAGGTGATTATGATTGGTAATGATCCAAAAATCTATTTCCTGGATTTCTTTCAATACCTCAAAAGTATGATAGGCCCCCCGAATGGACAACATACAGATGGCGCATTCAAAATCGACTTCAACCAACAATTTAAATGTGGTTGTAGTTGAAAAACCATCTTCTTTGAGATCACTCTTAATAAGGATTATTTCGTCAGTTTGGTCGCAGAATGCGTATGAATGCGATTTGTTTACACCTTGGCCAAGTCTGCAGGAACAAAAAAAGAAAAATAGGATGATGAGGCCTATTCTCAAGGCAAGAATGGCGATGGGGTGATTGTCGATCGATTTTTGTATTTGTTTCACAATCCAGTTTAATACCATCATAAGTAACCATCCATACAAATAAGGAATGATTAATCAACAGGATTCAATTTTACAATTGAGGATTCTCCCATGGCGAATAGTGTTCCCATTGAGTCCACATCTAGTTCTATTATTGGAAGGTCCAAGCTATATTTTGCGAGCAACCTACTGCTAGTATCGACGCTAACGATTGTTTTTCCGTAATTTGGATTTTTCCCTGAGGACCTCTCTTTTCCGGAGTAGAGCAAATACCATGCTTTATTTTTTGCGCTAAAACTGACCTCTAAAAAGCCAAATCGTGATTTTTTATTGTATGTCATGCTGAAATATCCAGTTCCTTCCACTGGAACAATATCATAGTCAGGGTAAAAGACTTCTGGTCCGAAAATTTCCGACACCTTCTCGCCCTTCAAATTAAACAATTCGGCGACCGAACCCAAGCGTGGTGCTACCATCACGACGTTTCTCTCTGGATCGAAATCTAGGTTTCCATCATATCCATGGGAGTGTTGAGGTGCAAATTCACCGGGATCCTCCACTGGTATTTGCCCGATTTTACCAATCACGGTCCCATCACGATTGTAGTGAGAAATTCTACCTTTATAGAAGATACCGATTCCAAGTAGCTCATCATCAGGGAGGGCGGCTAATTGAAATGGGATGCCGGCCCCCTCTGACAATACGGTAATCCTTCGAGGACTCCTTTCTCCTTTCAATATGTCGTCTATGTGGTATTTTTTTGCTTTCCGTGTTTGGCTGTCATATACCCAAAAGATACCAGATTCATTACCTCGAAAAAGCTGCCTGGGACCAATAAATTCTTCAGGCCCTTCTCCCTTTTCTCCGAACTCGGTCATTAAATTTCCCGAATAGTCAAAAACCCGGATGAAAGCTTCGGTATGGTCGTCAATGACCAAAATGCTACTCCCGATGATCAAAAAATCACTGGGGGAGAAAAGCTGATGCTCCCCAACCACTTCCTCGGAAATGAGCCGAATATTTGGGACTGAAGCGAATGGGGATTGATCCACGCTGCTCCCGCATGAATTCAGAATTATGGACAAAAAAATAAATATCGATAATAAATTCGGTCGCCCAAGCGATATGTGTTTATGCAAATTAATTCCTCTACTTCCGTGAAATGGCATGAATCGTAGTATGATACTGCTTGCTAATAAATCAATATTCAAGGACCAGGATTCAATAATTGAATCTATGAAAACGAAAGGGGCTAACCGTTACTTCTTAGTACTTAGTACACGATCCACCGCCGGGTTTGAGATACGAGTTTTTAACAAGTACCGAACCTATAACGCAACTCGAATCTGTCTCTGTGCAACAAGTTCCACTATCATAGTACATTCTTGCAAAGACAAAGGGCGCAAAAAAGGACAGCACAATTACAAGGATGAGTATTTTTTTAAAAAAACTCTTATTTTTCATTGTTATTCTCCTATATGCCAGTTTGTTTTTTCGATCTGGTTCTTTCTGAATCCTGGTCCTATGCTTATAGAATCTTTGAATAATCCCATTTTATTTTTTTTAGGTCAAGTTAGGTTTTTGGAAAATTTAGATTTAGTGGTTTTGAAGGTGATCCAGTTAATTTGCAAGCTTGTTTCATTCATTGGATTCTGTCCTGCCAGATTTGCATAGTAGCGGGCATTGTCCATGTCTTTGAGATCTAAATACATTTTGGACTGCAGCAGACGGGTTTGGTACACGCCTGTGTCGTGGTTCAGGGAACCGTAAAGGACTTCGGCAGTCTGCAAATATTCCGTAAGCGCTTAAAGGCCTCGGGGTTCGCAGGTGGGGAGTAAGCCTTGGAAGTCCTCGTCGGTGGTTGCTGTCATCAGCCCGGT
>Ga0214472_10002859_pt1 | contig 18389 bp, 16 predicted proteins | sample RVTome_6_FD_207662 | JGI IMG/M metagenome (GOLD analysis project Ga0214472, IMG submission 207662) | Soil microbial communities from uranium-contaminated site in the Upper Colorado River Basin, Wyoming, United States - RVT140D175 | ecosystem: Environmental > Terrestrial > Soil > Contaminated >...
TGCCGGTTGCGGCACACCTGGCCCGAGGGACAGGGACAGTCGCCCGGACACGTACCGCAGTCCTCGACTCCGGGCGCGCAGCGTCCGTCGCCGCAGCGGACGTCGTCTTCGCATCGCCGGCTGCGGCACACCTGGCCCGAGGGACAGGGACAGTCGCCCGGACACGTACCGCAGTCCTCGACACCAGGGGCGCAGCGTCCGTCGCCGCAGCGGACGTCGTCTTCGCATTGCCGGTTGCGGCACACCTGGCCCGAGGGACAGGGACAGTCGCCCGGACACGTGCCGCAGTCCTCGACACCGGGGGTGCATTGGCGGTCCCCGCACACCACTTGCGCAGGAGCAGTCGCCGTGGGATCGGCAGCTGACGCGGGCTCCGCAGGGGATAGAGCGGTCATGAGCGCCAAGGCGACCATCTCAAGGCCGAGGCGAGGCCGAGGGTACGACCAGCCTGAACCGATCAGTGGTCTCATCGCCACGCTTCCTGGCACGAACTCAGACCTCGCGCCACGCCAAGGACTGCTCCTTCATTTGGGAGGGGCGGATAGCCCCTGCTAGAGGGATTGAAGAGTTGCTGCCGGCGCGTTACAGGGCAGCCCCAGGTTTCCCTGTTCAGGCGATCGCTGGGGCTCGAAAACGCGCGTTTCGGGCTCATGGCCGCTACTCGTCTTGCGCTCGCCATCGCGTACCTCCACGACACGCGGTGCGTGCATCGACCTCTCACGGGAAGCCGCGTGCGTACGGAAGCTCGGTTGGATTGCGGACGAAGGCAACCAGAGTCTCGCCTCCGCGCCGCGTGCCTGTCAAGAAGAAGCGCATCGTGCCTGGATGCTGCTGAGGACCTCCGCACTCGCCCCACCACCGAGGCCGGGCAAAAATTCTATCGGTTGTCGGTTGAACCACTCGACCTTGATGGCTCATTTCATCTGGAGTACGGTTGCGAACGGATTCGATGCGACGCTTCGCCATTCTGGTCGCCTGGTTCCTGCCGTCGCTCGCGCCGGCGGCCGAGCGCCCAGGCGTAATCGCGCACCGCGGGGTCGTCCTGGAAGCGCCCGAGAACACGCTGCCCGCGATCGCGAAGGCCATCGAGCTCGGCTGCGCTCTGGCCGAGATCGACCTCCGGTACACGGCGGACGGGGAGGTCGTGCTCGTCCACGACGCGACGCTCGAGCGCACTACCGACGGCACGGGGAGCGTCGCCGGGAAGACGCTCGCTGAGCTCAAGAGGCTCGACGCCGGCGCGCGCCAGGGTGCTTCGTTCCGAGGCACCCGGATTCCGACGCTCCAGGAAGCGATCGAGCTGGCGCGGGGTCGGATCCAGCTCTACCTCGATCTCAAGGAAACCGATCCGCTCCCGGTCGTGCGCCTCGTCGAGCGGCTCGGGGCGCGCTCGATCGTCTACTACCGCCCCTACAGCCACACCGCGCTTCGACAGATCCTCGCGGAATCGCCGGAGTCGAGGGTCCTGATCGACCTCGGCGACTGGGTGCAGGCGGCGGGTGTGCTCGCGACCCTGCGCCGCGCCTTTCCGACCGGCGCGATCTCCAGCGACTGGCGGAACTGGGAGCCGTCAGCCGTGGCCGAAGCCAGGCGCCTGGGCCTCCCGACGTTCGTCAACGTGCTCGGGGCCAGCGACACGCCCCAGAACCTGCGCGCTGCCGTCGCGCTCGGCTTCGACTACATCCAGACCGACCACCCGCGGCAGCTGCTCGAGATCCTGAAGGCCGCCCAGCCCGCGAGATCCACCATCGTGCCCGGCCGGTAGCAGCGGTATCGAGGCAGAGCGGTCGAAAAGATCCGGCTACCGTCGAGCGGCGAGCGAGCGACAGCAGTAGTGCCAGTGTCGACAGCTCGCCCAGCGCTGACGCGCGTTGATGCCGTCGAACTCGGAGCGGCTCATCGTCGACTACGCCGCCGTACGACCGGCGCGTCGTTGGACCGGAAGCGCACGCCGCGCCGCGCGAAGACGAGGTGCTCGTAGATGCTGTACGCGCCAGTCTTGTGTGAACCAAACGCAGCTCCGGTCTGATATCGTCGGCCACGACCAAAGTTGACGGCTCGCCGCTCTCGAGCTGCGGCGCCGGCGCTCGACCTGCGGCTGTAACGGATCCGGCGCAGATACTTCACAGGCGGATGAGAGCCGGTGGACGCCCAGGGCCCGGCCAGGGTAGGGCGTCCGCACGGAGTCCCGGAACACATAAGGAGGTGTCGCGTGGCGAGCTTCAAGCTTCGAACCTGGTCGATGGCGGCGACGCTGGTCGCGGCGGTGGGCCTGAACGCGTTCGCGGAGGTCCCGACCATTCCCTGCAGGCCAATCCTGAGAGTGCCCGTTACCATCAAGCACGCGGGCCACTATTGCCTTCTGCGCAGTGTCGCGACGGACGTCTCTGCCGGGGCCGCCATCGCCATCGAGGCCGATGACGTCGTGCTGGACCTGGGCGGTCGGATCCTGGACGGCAGCGCCGCCGGCCCGGAAACGGAGACGGTTGGAATAGGCGCCCTCGGGCGCTCCAACATCACGATCCGGAACGGGACCTTGAGGGGCTTCCTTGCGGGCATCCAGCTCTCGGACCAGGGGACCTCGGCCGGTCACGTGATCGAGGGAGTCACCGCGGAGCGCAACACGTCGCGAGGGATTGAGGCCGAGGGAGCGGGCCTGCGCATCCGCGGCAACCGCGTGCTGCTGACGGGCGGATCGACGTCGGTTCTGGGCACCCGGGCCTACGGCATCCTGCTGCGAGCGCCGGAAAGCGTCGTTGTCGACAACGAGATTACTGGAACCACCGGCTCCGGCTCCTTTGTCTACGGGATCTGGGCGACCGCCTCTCACGGCCTCACGATCGAAGGCAACCACGTGGAGAACAGGGCACTGCCGCCCTTCTATTCCTTCGGGATCCTGCTTCCGTTCTCCGACGATGTGCTGGTCGCGAACAACCGCATCACGCGCTTCAGCGAGGGCGTGACCTACTCGTCGTTCAGCACCGGCAAGTACCGCGACAACCTGACTGCGGGTGTAGCCAGGCCCTTCAACGGCACGGGCACCGACGCTGGAAACAACCAGTAGCGAGCCAGGGTCGCGCCCGATGTCGCAGGCGGGACGCGAAGGGCGGAGCGAGCCGGCGTGCGTCAGCTGCTGTGTCCGCGAGGGCGAGCCGCTGATGGACGGTCCGATCGACCCGCACGACATCCTGCGCGTGCGTGGCGAGAAGGAGCTGCAGCGCTACCTGGTGGACGAGATCCAGGAGGTCTACCGCCTGCACGGGGTCAACATCAACGACAAGCACATCGAGGTGATCTCGCACCAGATGATGCGCTGGGTGAAGGTCGAGGAGGTGGGCGACAGCGCCTTCCTGATCGACGAGGTGGTCGACCGCTTCCGCTTCATGAACGAGAACAACCGCCTGACGGCGGAGGGCAAGAAGGCGGCGAGCGGCCACCCGCTGCTGCTCGGCATCACCAAGGCCTCGCTCAGCACGGGACTCGTTCATCTCGGCCGCGAGCTTCCAGGAGACGACGCGCGTCCTCACCGAAGCCGCGATCAGCGGCAAGGTGGATCACCTGCGCGGCCTGAAGGAGAACGTCATCATGGGCCGGCTGATCCCCGCCGGCACGGGGATGGAGTTCTACCGGAAGATCAAGATCCCCGACGAGGTGATCGAGGGCCTGGGCGAAGCCGGGATGGAGGGCGAGTACGCCTCCGAGTACCTGGTCGAGCCCGAGCACATCCGCGAAGGCGTGGCGGAGGTCTAGCCCACATCTGGCTGATCGAGAGCCCCGACGGCTGACGCCCCCTCGCTAAGGGATCAGCAGCAGGTCTTCCCCCAGCGCTCGGAGGTCGCGCAGGAAATCTCCAACCGGGGGCGGGGGCGGAATCCACCGTACGAGCCGCCAGTCGTCCGCTGTCGCCCCGAGGAGCGCGCGCGCCACGTCCGCCGCGAACACGCCCACGGCTTTCGACGAGGCCCCCACCAGGGCGTCGCGGAGCGCGAGGCCGCCCCGCCGGCAGAGACCCCAGACGTCGGCGAGGTCCTTGGGCTCCTCCCGGTCGAGGAGCGCGGTGACCTTGTTGGCGAGGATGTTCTCCATCGTGTCCACGAGGCCGAATCCGGCGTGTGGCACGGGAGTCCCCACCCGGCCTCGCACGTCGTTCACGAACTCGATCTTCAGGGGCACGTCGTCCCGCGACAGGGACGCCCGCACGAACCGAGGATCCCGGCGCTGGACGGTCAGCTGCCAGCCCGCCTCGCCACGCCACGCCTCGAGCAGCCGGTCAGCCCAGGCCTGGAAGCGATCGTCGTCGTTCACGAACAGGTCGAGATCCTCCGAGTACCGGTGTCGGAGGTGAATCCGCCCCAGGGCCGTGCCGCCCGTCAGGTAAAAGCCCGTCTCGACGCGAGCCGCCACGGCCAGGGCCTCGTCCTGGAAGGGGTAGAGGACCTTCTCGAACCACGCCGGGTCCACGGCTAGGCCAGCAGCTCGGGATGGTGCTTCGGCAGCCACTCGGCGAGAAAGTCGAGGCCGCGTCGCGCCGACGTCGAACGGACGCGAGACCGCCATTCGGGCCAGTGGCGGACGAGCTCGCCGAAGCCGATTCGTCGCACGACCTCCTCGTACGGAGCGCTGTCGATCAGGCGGGCCGCGGCCCAGGCGCGGTCGAGCCGGCCCACGGCGGCCCTGCCTGCCAGCAGGGCGTCGAACTCCTGCTCGCTGATGTCGTAATCCCACACGTAGCGGGCGCGCATGGCCAAGGCTAGCACGCGGGCGGTCGCGCGGGTGCCCCTCGGCGCGTAGCTGGTTCAGGATGCGCCGGAGGCGCGGCTCGGAGCCGACAGCCCGCAGTCGGGCACTCTATCGGGTTACGGCCGTGGAACTCATGTTGCTCTCCCGTCGCGGTGAACGTAACCCCAGTGTTCACGTGACCCGCCGCGTTTCACTTTAGTGACACGACGACCTTGCCTTTTGCGCGTCCTGCTTCGACATAGGCCATGGCCTCCTTGGTCGATGCGAAGGGGAAGACCCGATCCACGACCGGGCGAATGATTCCGTCATCGATGAGAGACGTGATCTCGGTTAACTGGCCGCCGTTCGCTCTCATGAAAAGAAACGAGTATCGTGCTTGGCGGCGCTTTGCTTTCGCCGTAAGCCCGTAGCTCAACGCACCCATGATCATTCTCAAAACCCATGACGCGCCCATGCTTCGCGCAAACGCCGCATCGGGTGGGCCTGAGATGGAAATGAGCTGTCCCCCGGGTTTCAGCACTCGCAGGGATTTCTCGAGCGTCACCTTGTCCAGGCTGTGCAAGACAACGTCGTAGTCACGGAGGACGTGTGCGAAGTCTTCCTTCTTGTAATCGATCACGATGTCGGCCCCAAGGCTTCTGACCAGATCCACGTTGGCCGTGCTCGTAGTCGTCGCCACCGTCGCGCCGACGTGCTTCGCCAGCTGAATGGCAAATGTGCCCACACCACCCGAGCCCGCGTGGATGAGAACCTTTTGTCCTTGTTTCAGACTCGCTCTTTCGATCAGCGCCTGCCAAGCGGTCAAGCCGACCAGGGGGATGGAAGCCGCTTCCTCCATGGTGAGTGCTTTGGGCTTGATCGCCACGTCATCTTCTTTGATCGCACTGAATTCCGCGAATGCACCGATTCGTCCGTCAGCCGGCCGCGCATGGACTTCGTCGCCGGGCTTGAATCGACGCACTCGGGATCCGACCCAGACCACGACCCCGGCCACGTCATGGCCCAAAATGAGCGGCAGGCGATACCGCAGAATGAGCTTGAACTCGCCGTTTCTGATTTTGGAATCCAGAAGGTTTACACCAGCGGCGTGAATCTGCACCAAGACGTCATCCTCCCGCAGCTTCGGGTCTGGCATTTCGCCAGCCCGCACACGGTCGGCGCTTCCGTAACGATCGAGGATGAATGCCTTCATTAGATGTTGTCTGTCGACTACTTTTCCAAGGCCATCGATGAAGGCGCGCTTTCACCGACGGTCAGCCTGCGAGGCCTAGGCAACGGCCGGGACCCCTGCGACTTGCCGTTCGAGTCCCTTCGGATCCGCGAAGAAGGCCGGCCCCGTGCCCTGACTCATCCTGTCGGGAAAGATCTCCTCGTCGCCCGCGATGATGCCCGCGACAATCGCCTGCGCGGCGTCCGCCGGCGAGGCCTTCTCGACCGTCAGCACATCGCCCATCTTGGTGTCAATCGGGCCGGGATACACCCCAAACACCTGCGTGTTCTGCCCCCGCAGCATCGCGCGCGTGACCTGAGTGAGCGAGTGCGTCGCGGCCTTCGAGGCGCTGTACGCCGCGAGAATCGGGAAGCTGACGAACGAGGCCACCGAGTTGAGGTTGGCGATGGCGCCGCCCCCATTCTTCGCGAGTACTGGCGCGAAGGCCTGCGTGACCGCGAAGGTGCCGAGGAAGTTCACTTCCATCTCCTGTCGCCCGCCCTCGATCCACTTCGGATCAGTGAATTCACCACCGAAGAAGCCGACGATGCCCGCGTTGTTGACCAGGAGGTCCACGTCCGCCGCAGTCGCGGCGGCGGCGGCGATCTGCGCGGCGTTAGTGACATCGAGTTGCAGCGGCGTGACGCGGGAGCCATGGCGGGCCACGAGCGGGCCGAGGGCCGAGATGCTGCGGGCGGCGGCATACACCTTTCTTACGCCGGCCGCGACGAGCGCGTCCACGATGGCTTCGCCGATGCCACGGTTGGCGCCGGTGACGAGTGCGGTCTTGCCTGAAACTGCGTAACCCATGTCGAGACTCCTGACGGCCTCGCAACGCGCGAGACTGGAAGTTGTAACCAGCTACGGAAAGACGAGAACAGACCGGTCTGTCTATTCATGCGGTTGACAATAGACCGATCTGTCTATATTGTCAAGGGGTGCCGCAGAAAGCCAGGAAACGGGCGAAGACCTCCGAAATCGGTGTCCGTGACCGCCTCCTCGACGCCGCCGATCGCCTGTTCTACCGGGAGGGCGTGCGGGCCGTGGGTATCGACCGCGTCCTAGCGGAGGCCGACGCGGCGAAGGCGTCGCTCTATCAGCACTTCGGCTGCAAGGACCAGCTCGTGGCGTCGTACCTCGAGCGCCGAACCGTGGACGCCCGCGCGAACATCGAGGCGTACCTCGCCGACACGCCGCCGTCACAACGCGCGCTCAAGTTTTTCGACTGGGTGGTGGAGTGGGCGGAGTCGAAGGACTTCCGCGGTTGCCCGTTGCAGCATACGGTGAGCGAGCTCACCGATGCGGCGCACCCGGCGCGCGCCATTGCTCACGGTCAGCGAGAGTGGTTCGCGGAGCGTTTCCGCGAGTGGACGAGGGCGGCGGGAGTGAAGGACCCGAAAGCGATGGCTCGCGCTCTTGTCGTGCTGTTCGACGGCGCCGTCGCGGGGTCCGAGGTTGACGGGCCGCAGCGGGCAAGCGACGCTCGATGGATGGCCAAGAAGTTGTTGGCCGGCTGAACGCGCGCGCTTTCCTCACTTCTACGGAACGACGTTCGTTGAACTGCGGTAGCGCGCCGGCTCCCTGCATGGCGCGACGCTCCCGAGCGCTTGAAGACCCCTCTTGATAGACCCGCTCGTCTGTGCTCGCTGTGGCCGGAAGATGCAGATGATCGCTTTCCTTACGGATCAGCTCACGATCCGGAAGATCCTGGAGCACCTTGGCCTCAGCACCCAGCCACGAGCGCCGCAGATCAAACCGCCTATGGGTGGGTTCGCGGTGGGATAGACTGAGCGCCGTCATTCCCACCCCGCCGCCATGATCGGCCGAACGCTGGCTCACTATCGGCTCACCGCTGCGATCGGCGCGGGCGGGATGGGCGAGGTCTACCGCGCCACCGATACGAAGCTCGGCCGAGACATCGCGCTCAAGGTGCTGCCTGTGGAGATGGCCTCGAGCCCCGAGAGACTCGAGCGCTTCCGGCGCGAGGCGAAGGCTCTCGCGGCCCTCGACCACCCGGGAGTCGTCAGCGTTTACTCGGTCGAGGAAGCGGACGGCGTCCATTTCCTGACCATGCAGCTCGTCGAGGGCCTGCCGCTCGATCGGCTCATCCCCGAGAGCGGGCTCCCCGTCGAGCGGATCCTCGAGATCGCCACCGGGCTCGCCGAGGCCCTCATCGCGGCCCATGCCAAGGGCATCGTTCACCGCGACTTGAAGCCGGCGAACGTCATGGTGACGGCTGAAGGACGCGTGAAGGTCCTCGACTTTGGCCTGGCGCGGATGAGCGGTCCGATGGCGGAGGGGGCTGGTGGATCGGAGCTGCCCACCGACGTGCACACGCGGGAAGGCGTCGTGCTGGGAACGGTGCCCTACATGTCGCCGGAGCAGGTGTCGGGGCGGCCGCTGGACCATCGGACCGACATCTTCTCGCTGGGCGTGATGCTCTACGAGATGGCGACGGGCAAGCGGCCCTTCGGAGGGACGAGCTCGGTCGAGCTGCTGTCGTCGATCCTCAAGGACAAGCCGCCACCGCTGAGCGAGGCCAAGCCCGGGTTGCCTCCTCACCTCAGCCAGATCGTCGGACGCTGCCTGGAGAAGGTGCCTGAGAATCGCCTTCAGACCGCGAGCGACCTCCACGGCGAGCTGCGAGTGCTGCGCCAGGAAATCGACTCCGGGTCGGCGGCATCACCGGCAGGCGGCCCCGAACGGCGTCCCGATTCGAGCCCGGGCCGTGCCGAGGCACCCTGGATCGTCGTCCTTTCGTTCAAGACCCAGGGCGCGGACCCGGAGCTCGCGGCCTTTGCCGACGGCCTGGACGAAGACATCACCAGCGGCCTGTCGCGCTTCTCCCACCTGTTCGTGATCTCGCGCAACTCGGCCCTGCAGTACGCGGGCCGCTCCCTTGACGTGCGGGCGATCGGCCGTGAGCTGGGGGCCCGCTACGCGCTCGAGGGAGCGGTGCGCAAGGCGGGCGGCACGGTGCGGGTCAGCGTTCAGCTGCTGGACGCCTCGACCGGCACCCACATGTGGGCGGAGGCCTACGATCGTGACCTCGCCGGGGCGGGGATCTTCAAGGTCCAGGACGACATCACCGACCGGGTTGTGGCGACGGTCGCGGACCCCTACGGCGTCCTGGTGCGCTCGATGGCCCTCGCGGTCCGCGACCGGCCGGTCGAGGAGCTGAGCGCACAGGAGCTGGCGCTGCGCTGCTCCGCGTACTTTCACCAGATCCGACCCGACGAGCACGCCCGCATGCGTACGGCGCTGGAGCGGAAGCTGGAGCGCGAGCCCACGCACGCGGAGGCCTGGGCCTGGCTCTCGCGTCTCTACTCCCACGAGCACGAGTTCCGGCTGAACCCGCTGCCCGACTCGGTGGAGCGGGCACGCGAGGCGGCGCGGCGCGCGGTGGATGCCGATCCCACCTGCCAGGCGGGCTGGGAGGCGCTGGCGGAGGCGTCCTACTTCGCCCGCGACCTCGGGGCGTTCCGCCACGCCGCCGAGCGGGCCATGGCGCTCAACCCCCGAAACACGAGCACGCTCGCCTTCATGGGCGTGCTGATCAGCCACGGCGGCGAATGGGACCGCGGCATCGGGATCATGCAGCGTTCGATGGAGCTCAACCCTCACCACCCGGGCTGGTATCACTTTCCCCAGTTCTTCGACCACTACCGGAAACGCGAGTTCGATCAGGCGCTGGAGACGACGAAGCGGATGAACATGCCCCAGGACTTCTGGACCCACGCCGTGACCGCTGCTGCTTGCGGCCGGCTGGGCCGGAAGGAGGAGGCCCGCGCCGCCCTTGAAGCGCTCCGGAGCCTCTTGCCCGGCTACCGCGATGAGCTGGGGCCGACCCTGGGACTGTGGATCCTGGACGCGGCCGTTGTCGAGCAGGTGATGGAGGGACTGGCCCAGGCCGAGGCCCTGGTCGGCGAACCGCCGCCGGCCACGCCGGCCTCGGCGGCGAAGGAAGCCTCTTGATCGGCCAGACGCTCGCCCACTACCGCATCACGGCCGCGATCGGCGCCGGCGGGATGGCCGAGGTGTACCGCGCCACCGACACGAAGCTCGGGCGCGACGTGGCCCTCAAGGTGCTGCCGGCCGAGATGGCCTCGAGGTGGTACAGCTTTCGCCCGCGGCCGGCACGCGCAGTACGGCTACAATAATCGACGCACCTTTCGCCCGCGTTCCGTGTCCAGGCTGTGGGGGTGTCATGGTCGCGCGGATGGTCGTCGCCTCGCGTCTCTCCACTCACGACCACGGTCCTCGCTTCACCCTGTCGCGTCCCGAGGTGCTGCCGTGACCTTGTCGCCCGGCACGCGGCTCGGACCGTACGAGATCCAGGCCGCCATCGGGGCCGGTGGAATGGGTGAGGTCTACAAGGCGACGGACACGCGCCTCGATCGCGGCGTTGCCATCAAGGTGCTGCCCGCCCACCTCGGCGCCGACCCAGAGCGCCGCGCCCGGTTTGCGCGCGAGGCCAGGACCATCGCGGGTCTGGACCACCCGCACATCTGCGCCCTGCACGACGTCGGCCGCGAAGGGAACGTCGACTTCCTGGTGATGGAGTACATCGATGGGACGCGGCTCCCCTCGCCCTGTCCCGTCAGGAAGGCGGTCGAGTACGCCATCCAGATCGTCGATGCGCTACGCGCCTCGCACCAGAAAGGCGTCATCCACCGCGATCTGAAGCCGGCAAACGTCATGGTCACGCCGGAAGGACAGGTGAAGGTCCTCGACTTCGGCTTGGCGAAGCACCTGGCCGGCCCGCTCGACCTCGACACCCAGGCGGCGACGGCCACCGCGCCATCGGACGAGTCGAGCCTCACGCGGAAAGGCGTGGCGGTCGGGACGGTCGCGTACATGTCGCCCGAGCAGGTGGAAGCGAAGCCGCTGGACGCGCGCTCCGACATCTTCAGCTTCGGCGCCGTGCTCTATGAGTTGCTGACGGGGCAGCGAGCGTTCCAGGGCGACTCCACCATCTCGACGATGTCGGCGATCCTGCGCGTGACGCCGGCGTCAGCCCGCAAGGTGCGCCCCGAAGTGCCGCGCCGACTGGAAGCCATCCTCAACCGCTGCCTCGAAAAGAACAAGGATGCGCGATACGCCTCCGCGGCCGACTTGCACGAGGAGCTGGTGGGATGTGAGGCAGAGCTTCTGGGTCGCGCCAGGGGCTTCCGAGCCCTGTTGCAGCCGCGGGTCGCCGTGCCCGTGTCGCTGGTTCTCGTCGCCGCGATTGCCGCCGCGGCGTGGTTCGGTGTTCGGAGCCACCGCGCTCACAGGGCCCGCAACGTGGCGCTTCCCGAGATCGCGCGGCTGGTGCAGCTCGGCCCCGGCACGCAAGCCTTTCGCCTCGCCCGCGAGGCTCGGCGCTTTCTCCCCGAGGATCGCGGCCTTCAGCAGCTGTGGCGCGACGTGGCCGCGCCCATCACCATTCGAACGACTCCTCCCGGCGCCGCCGTCGAGTGGAGAGACTACGCGGCAGCCGAGGACTCCCCCTGGGAGTCCCTGGGGTCTTCTCCAATCGAGGACGCCAGCGTTCCGAAAGCCTATCTCCGTTGGCGCATCTCGAAAGAGAGCTTCGATTCAGTGGAAGCCGCCTTCTCGGTTTGGACCACCCCTGTGAGGGAGTTCCAGCTCGAGCCAGAAGGCTCCACCACGCCGGGGATGGTTCGAGTGCCGGGCGGACCGTACCAGTATGGCCCCGCTCCGGCAGTCGCGCTGGAGGATTACTGGCTCGACAAGTACGAGGTCACCAACAGAGAATTCAAGGAGTTCCTCGATGCGGGCGGGTACCGCAAGCGCGAGTACTGGAAGCATCCGTTCGTCACGGACGGCCGGGAACTGTCCTGGGAGCAGGCCGTCGAGGAGTTTCGCGACACCACCGGCCGACCGGGACCCTCAACGTGGGCGCTCGGTACCTACACCGACGGGCAGGCCGATTTTCCGGTGAGCGGTGTCAGCTGGTATGAGGCCGACGCCTACGCCACGTTCGCAGGCAAGAGCTTGCCCACCGTCTATCACTGGCGCAAGGCCGCCGACGTGGGCATCTTCTCCGACATCTATCGCCTCAGCAACTTCGGAACCGAGGGGCCCGCCCGTGTTGGCAGCTACCGGGGCCTCAGCCCCTGGGGTGTTTACGACATGGCCGGCAACGTGAAGGAATGGTGCTGGAACCAGGCTGACGATCGCCGCTACATCCTGGGCGGGGCCTGGGGCGAGCCCAGCTACATGTTCACCGAACCCGATGCGCAAGCACCCTTCCGACGGTTGGCCACCTACGGCTTCCGCTGCGCCAAGTATCCCCGTCCCCTTTCCGATCCACTCACTGCTGCGGTCGGGGCGTTGAGTCGCGACTACAGCAAGGAGAAGCCGGTCAGCGATGAGACGTTCCGGCTCTACCAGAACATCTATTCCTACGACCGCACATCGCTCAACGCCGTGACCGAATCGGTGGACGACACCCCCAAGCATTGGCGGACGGAGAAGATCAGCTTCGATGCGGCCTACGGCAACGAGCGCGTGACGGCCTACCTGTTCCTGCCCAGCAATGCCGTCCCGCCCTATCAGACTGTGGTGTTCTACCCCGGCGGGTACGCCTTTCGTTCCCGCTCGAGCGAGAACCTGTCGACGCAGTTTCTGGAGTTCCTCCTTCGCAGCGATCATGCCGTCTTGTACCCGATCTACAAGGGTTCGTACGAACGCGGAGGAGGGTTGCCATTGTCGGGGCCTGGCGCCGAGCGAGACCAGCAGATTCAGCAGTCGAGAGATCTGGGGCGCAGCATCGACTACCTGGAAACCCGGCCGGACATCGATCGGGAGAGGCTGGCGTACTACGGGATCAGTGCCGGCGCGGTTCTCGGCCCGATTCTCACGGCGCTGGAGCCGCGTTTCAAGGCGAGCATCTTGCTGTCCGGGGGGTTTCCCTCGGAGAGTCTGCCGCCCGAGGTAGACCCGATGAACTTTGCTCCCCGCGCGAAGGTGCCGGTCCTGATCGTGAATGGCCGGCACGATTTCGCACTCCCCCTGGAAGCCTCTCAGGAGCCGATGTTTCGTCTGCTGGGCGCGCCGCAGAAGGACAAGCGCCATGTCGTGTTCGACGACTCCGGGCACTTTCCGAACCCGAACCGATTCCCCGAGATCTACAAGGAGGCACTCGATTGGCTGGATCGGTATCTGGGGCCGGTCCGGACGAAGTGAGGTCTGTCCACGCGCTGGCCTCGGGGCCGGCGGCATGGGCGAGGTCTATCGCGCCACCGACATCAATCTCGGCCGCGACGTCGCCATCAAGGTGCTCCCCCCGGAAGTGGCGCGCGATCCCGAGCGACTGAGCCGGTTCCGCCGCGAAGTCCACCTGCTCGCCTCCCTGAACCACCCGAACATCGCTGCCATATACGGCCTCGAAGAGGCGGACGGCAAGCCCTTCCTCGCCCTCGAGCTCGTCGAGGGCGAGGTAACGGAGGGTCGCCCGCGTCGCGAGACAAAGGCGGCCTTCGTGTTTCGTGGCCCCGTCTCCCAGCCCCCAGGCGCCAGAGTAGAATCGCGGGCGTCTGACATGCCGCTCTCGACCGGGGCGCGCTTCGGCCAGTACGAGATCCTCGGGCCGCTCGGTGCCGGCGGCATGGGCGAGGTTTACCGCGCGCGCGATACGAAGCTCAATCGCGACGTCGCGATCAAGGTGCTTCCCGAAACGGTCGCGAACGATCGTGCGCGGCTCGCGAGGTTCGCGCGCGAGGCGCAGGCGCTGGCTGCGCTCAACCACCCGAACATCGCCACGATCTACGGCGTGGAGGAGGGCGCCACCCAGGCGATCGTCATGGAGCTGGTCGAGGGCGTCACGCTCGCGGAGCTGATGAGCGGCGCCGCGGACCACGTGTCGAGTGGGAGCGCGCCGCGATCGGCCACGGGGAGCGGGCGCCACGGCAAGCCTGGGAGAGTTGGCCTCCCGCTCGACCAGGCGCTCGCGATCGCCCGGCAGATCGCCGATGCGCTCGAAGCCGCACACAGCCGCGGCATCGTCCATCGCGACCTCAAGCCGGCCAACGTCAAGATCACGCCGGCGGGCACCGTCAAGGTGCTCGACTTCGGCCTGGCCAAGGCCGCCGAGGGACTGGACGGGTCGTCACCCGACCTGTCGAGCTCCCCGACATTCACGGCGGCGTCGGCGGAGGGAATGATCGTCGGCACGGCCGCCTACATGAGCCCGGAACAAGCCTCGGGGCAGGCGACCGATTCGCGCACCGACATCTGGGCGTTCGGCGTCGTCCTGTTCGAGATGCTGAGCGGCAGCCCCCTCTTCAGCGGCGAGACGTCGGCGCACATCCGGGCCGAAGTGCTCAAGAGCGATCCCGCGTGGGAGACGCTGCCCAAGACGACCCCGACCGAGGTGCGGGGTCTGCTCGAGCGCTGCCTGCGCAAGAACGCGCGCTCGCGGCTGCGCGACATCGGCGACGCGCGGGTCGAGATCGAAGACTGGCTGGCGCGGCCCCAGAAGACGCGGTTCGTGGCGCCGCCCCCGGCCGAGAGCGGCCGCCCGCGATCGACCCTCGCGCTCATCGCCGCCTCGCTCCTCGTCGCCGCGGCGGCGGTGGGTGTTGCGATCTGGCGCCAGCCGGCCGCGGTCGCGGCCCCGACGCGGACGTGGGAGTTCGCGCTCGGCGACTACGAGACTCGCTTCCCGGACTATGACGGCCCGGTCATCTCGCCGGATGGCGCGATGATCGCGTTTGGCGGCAACGGCCGGGGTCGGCTGCGCGTGCGCGACCTCGACACGCTGGTGCCGCGGGAGCTCCTCGGCACCGAAGGGGCCTACCAGCCGTTCTGGTCGCCGGACTCGGCTTTCATCGGCTACTACATCGCCCAGGCCAGCAGGCTGTCCGTGTGGAAGGTGTCGCCGCACTCGGGCGCGCCGGTCAAGATCTGTGACGCTCCGCCGGGGTTGTTGTGGCCTTCCGCCTGGCGTCCGGATGGCGTGATCGTCCTCAACCTGGTGGACGGACCTCAAAGCGGGGCCCTCTACACCGTCTCGGATCGCGGCGGGACGCCCCAGCCGCTCACCGTCGGCGGGAGCGAGGATGGCGACGCTGTATTCAGCCCCGTCGCGCTGCCGAGCGGCGACTTGTTGTACAGCCGCTGGCGGAAAGGCGCCTACGAGCTCGTTGTCGCGGGCAAGAGTGGTCCGCGGGCACTCGTCAAGGAAACCGCCATCCTCACTCCGCTCTCGTTCCGGGACGGATACTTCCTCTATAGCTCCGGCTCCGGACTCTGGGCCAGGGCCTATGATCCGGCCAGCGCCACGCTCGTCGGGGAGCCGCTCGTCATTACTCCGGGCGGCGCGTTTCAGAGCGCGAGCTTGTCGGCCGATGGAACGCTCGTCTACCGGACGATGACGGGCGGCAGCCAGCAACTGCAGTGGGTCGATCGCGCGGGCGTCGTGCTCGGCGCGATCGGCCAGGCCCAGGAAGCCATCGGGGATCCCGCGATCTCTCCGGATGGGGCGCGCGTCGCCGCCACCGGCAGCGAGAGCAGGGTCACGAGCATCTGGAGTCATGACATTGCGCGAGGCACGAGGAGCCGTGTCACCGTCGGGTCCGGTTACCAGCGTCAGCCTTCCTGGGCGCCCGGCGGGGACCGTTTGGCGTTCGAGTCGAACTGGGACGTCTTCGTGCAGGCGGCAGACTCCGCCGGCCAGCCGCAAGTGGTTGCGGGCGGCAGTGTGACTCAATGGAGCCCGGCCTGGTCTCCCGACGGACGCACGCTGTTCTTCACACAGTCCGGTCCAGCCCAGAACGACATCATGTTCCAGAGCCTCGGCGACAGATCGGCCGCTCAGGTGTTCCTGGCGACTCCCTTCAACGAATACGATGCGCGACCGTCACCCGACGGACGCCACGTCGCTTACGTATCGGACGAATCCGGTCGCAACGAGATCTACGTGCGCGAGTTCCCGGGCGGCCAGGGGACGAAGCTGATCTCGATGCGCGGCGGCACCAGGCCCCGATGGAGCGCCAGAGGCGACGAGCTGTTCTTTGTCGCCGACGACACGCTGATGGCGGTGTCGGTCCAGCTCGAGCCCAGGTTCAGCGCCGGCCTGCCGCAGCCGCTCTTCACGGCGGCCAAGGCCGGCGTGGATGGCTCGCAGGGCTTCGGCTACGACGTTGCCGCCGACGGCCGGCGGTTCGTCGTGGTGCGGACCATCACCCGGCCCGAGCGGCACGCGGTCGTCGTCGAAAACTGGCTCGCGAAAGTGCGGGCGGGAAAGTAGGCAGGGATAGAATGCCGCCAACGGAGGGACTGATTCATGAGTGCTGCAGCGCTGACCCGTCGTGACGCTCTCAGGCTTGGCGGTGCCGCCGCCGCCTCGGTGGTGCTGGCGCCCGTGGTTCGCGCCAGAGCAGCGGCATGGAAGGCGATTCCAATCGGTACGCAGCTCTGGTGCGTGCGCATGCAACTGGCCAACGACATTCCCGGGACGCTGAAGGCGATCGGCGCGCTGGGCTTTGAGGCCGTCGAGCTCGAGAACGCGTTCTCCAGGTCCGGCGCCGAGTGGAAGACCTATCTCGATGCCGCCAACCTGAAAGCGTGCGGCTTTCATCATCGCCTCTCCGAGCTGCAGGGCGATAAGCTTGCGGCCAGCGTGGAGTTCAACCAGGCGATCGGGAACCGAAACCTGATCATCCGCTCGTTGGCACCGGCGGTCTACACTTCGGCCGACCTGCTGAAGAAGACCGCCGATGAGGTCAATCAGGTGGCCGAGCGGTTGAAAGCGCACAAGATGCGCGTCGGGTACCACAACCACACGACAGACTTTGGTCGCATCGATGGCGAGTACTGGTGGAACCGCTTCGCTGATCAGACCTCGAAGGACGTCATCCTGCAGCTCGACACCGGCAACGCGTCGGAGGCGGAAGGCGTGACGCCGCAGTCGTTCATCACGCGAAACGCGGGCCGCACGATCTCGATGCACGTCAAGCCGTTCTCGAGGAAGGACCCAAACGCGTACCTCGGCGCCGATGAACTCGACTGGCCGGCGATCATGAGGGCCGCCGAGACCGACGGCGGCATCGAGTGGTACATCATCGAGTACGAGAAGGAAGGCGTGCCGCCGCTCGAGTCACTGAAGGCGAACCTGGAGCTGTTCAAGAAGCTCCGGAGCTGACGCGACGCGGGGTCAGATCATCGACGGCCGCCTGACGATCCGCAATCCGTTCACGACGTAGCACCGACGCGGGTTCGTGTTGACAGTACGGCCACGCCTGAAGCATCGTGTGCTTTCTCAAGGAGGACAGTCCATGCCAAGCCCGCGCCGATTCGGCCTCGTGCTGGGCGTTCTGACGCTCGCCGCCTGCGCGCAGCAGGCACAGGCTCCGCCGCCGTCCACGCCGCCGCCCGACACGCGTGCCGCGGACGAGGCCGCGATTCACGCGTCCGTCAAGGAATGGTCCGCTTCCGCGCAGGCGAAGGATGCGGACAAGTTCGCCTCTTTCTACGCGGAGGACGCCACGGTGATGTTCGAGGACGCCCTCGACGTCAGCGGGAAGCCGGCGATCCGCGAGGCGATCGGCGGCATGATGCAGGATCCCAACTTCGCGCTCTCGTTCGCGGCCGACAAGGTCGTGGTGGCGCGATCGGGCGATCTCGCATACGAGACGGGCACTTACGAGCTGACCACGAGCGACGCGAAGAAGAAGCCGGCGACCGAGAATGGACACTACGTCGTGGTCTGGCAGAAGCAGGCGGACGGCGCCTGGAAGGTCGTCCAGGATGTGCCGGTGTCCGATCCTCCGGCGCCCGCGGTCCAGTAGCCAGCCCTCGAGCGGTTGCGCGGCCTCCCCCTACCGGGCGTAAAGTAGACAGGGGGCAGGACGAAGGCGGTCGTCTTGAGGCGGGCATTCGTCGTCTCCATCGTGCTCACGCAGGGGCTGGCCGGAGCCGGCCCGCGCAGCCTCTTGGCGCAGGCAGTCGCAGCCGCGCCGGTCGTCGAGCGCATCGAGATCGCGGGCAACCGGTTCCTGCAGCGCGAGACGCTGCTGTTCTACGTGTCGAGCAAGCCCGGCGAGCCCTTCGACGAGCGCAAGCTGCGCGAGGACTTCAAGCGGCTGTGGGACACCGGCTTCCTGAACGACCTGCGCGTCGAGGTGGTCGACGGACCGCGCGGGAAGCTGGTCAGCTTCGTGGTCGAGGAGCGCCGGCGGATCCAGATCGTCGACTACCGCGGCAGCAAGGAGCTCACCCAGAGCACGATCGACGACGAGCTCGAGAAGCGCGACGCCCAGGTCAAGATGGACAGCTTCTACGACCCGACCAAGGCGCGCAAGGTCGAGGCGATCATCAAGGAGATGCTGGCGGCGAAGGGCCGCCCGTTCGGCAGCGTCAAGCACGAGGCCAAGAACATCGGCGCCTCGGGCCAGCAGCTGTCGTTCGTGATCGACGAGGGCCCCAAGGC
>Ga0214472_10002860_pt1 | contig 18388 bp, 15 predicted proteins | sample RVTome_6_FD_207662 | JGI IMG/M metagenome (GOLD analysis project Ga0214472, IMG submission 207662) | Soil microbial communities from uranium-contaminated site in the Upper Colorado River Basin, Wyoming, United States - RVT140D175 | ecosystem: Environmental > Terrestrial > Soil > Contaminated >...
CGATATGAGGCCGGGCAAGCATAACGCAGCAGACACCGTGCATTACGTCGCCGCAGTAGATGGCTCGTGAGAAATGCGGGTTTGGACCTATACTGGCGCTCGCGCGGGAAGGGCGATCCGCGGCCCCCGCCTTTCGATGATGAGCACCCCAAGCGTTCGCATCGGCGAAGAGCTGACCCCGGCGGAGGTCGAGCAGGTGGCGCGGCGCTCGGCCGCGGTGGAGATTTCGCCGGCGGTCCGCGGGCGCATGGAGGCTTCCCACGCCTACGTGCGCCGGGCGGTCCACACCGCTTTGGATCCGCAAGCCGCCCCCGAGCGCAAGCGCGCCCTTTCGATCTATGGGGTCACCACCGGCTTCGGCAGCCTGAAGGAGCGCTCGGTGACGTCGGAAGACGAGGCGGTGGCGCTGCAGCGCAACCTGCTGCTCTCGACCGCCTGCGGCACCGGCCCCCCGCTCCCGACCGAGGTGGTGCGTGCCGCCCTGCTGCTCCGCGCCCATACCCTGGCGGCCGGCTATTCCGGCGTGCGGTTTGCGCTGGTCGAACGCCTGGTCGCGCTGCTCAACCATCAGGTGCACCCGATCGTGCCCGAACAGGGCTCGCTGGGCTGCAGCGGGGATCTCTGTCCGCTGGCGCATCTGGCCCTGGTCCTGCTGGGCCGCGGCGAGGCGGAATTCGACGGCCAGCGCCTGCCGGGGGCCGACGCGCTGCGCCGCGCCGGGCTCGAAAGCGCGCGCGCGCCGCGCTTCGAAATCTCGTTCAAGGAAGGCCTGGCGCTGATCAACGGCACCACGATGATGACGGCGCTCTCGAGCCTGGCGCTGCTCGACGCGGAGCGCATCGCGGCCGCCGCCGATATCATCGCCGCCCTCAGCGCGGAGGCGCTCGGCGCGCGGCTGCGCGCCTTCGACCCGCGCCTGCACCGCGTCCGGCGCCATCCCTGGCAGCAGCGCTGCGCCGCCAACCTGCGCCGGCTGTGGCGCGGCAGCGGCTTGATCGATCAGAACGGCGAGGTCCAGGACAGCTATTCGATCCGCTGCGCGCCGGTGGTTCACGGCGCCAGCCGCGACGCGATCGCTTACGTCCGCGGCACGGTCGAACGCGAGATCAACGCCATCACCGACAACCCGCTGGTATTTCTCGACGACGGCGAGCCGGTGATCGACGACGACCGCGAAGACCGCTCGTTCTCGGGCGGAAACTTCCACGGCCAGCCGCTGGCGCTGGCGGCGGATTTCCTCGCGATCGCGCTGGCCGAGCTGGCAAACATCGCCGAGCGGCGCTGTGCCAAGCTGCTCGATCCGCATCACAACTGTGGGTTGCCCGCCATGTTGAGCCCGTTCCCGGGCCTGCACAGCGGGCTGATGATCGTGCAATACACCGCCGCTGCGCTGGTCTCCGAGAACAAGGTGCTGTGCCATCCAGCCTCGATCGACTCGATCCCCACTTCGGCCAACGCCGAGGACCACAACTCGATGGGCATGGGCGCCGCGCTCAAGCTGCGCCGGGTGGTGGACAACGTCGCCGGCGCATTGGCGGCCGAGCTGTTGTGCGCGATCCAAGCGCTGGATCTGCGCCGCGGCCGGATCCCCGGCGCGCCTCGGGCTCAAATCGGAGCCGCGCTCGGCGCGGGGACCGCGGCGGCGCTGGCAGCCGCGCGGCTCGAGATCGAACCGCTGCACGAAGACCGCGAGCTGGCCCCCGACCTCGAGCGGGCGCGCCGCTTGATCCTGTCCGATCGCCTGCGCCAGGCGGTCGAGCCGGCCGCCGGCGCGCTGGAGTGAAGCCGATGGCCGCCCCGGTCGAACCGCGCTTGTTCAAAGGCACCCGCGACTTCCTGCCGGAAGAGATGCTGCTGCGCGAGCGCTTGGTCGAGACCCTCAAATCGACTTTCCGCACCTACGGGTTCGCGCCGCTCGAAACCCCGGCGCTAGAGTACCTCGAGATCTTGGCCGGCAAATACGGCGCCGAAGGCGACCGCCTGATCTACCGGCTGGCCTACAAAGGCGGCGCGGTGCTGGCGCTGCGCTACGATCTCACGGTGCCGCTGGCGCGGGTGGTGGCGATGTACCCGCAGCTCGGGCGTCCGTTCAAGCGCTACCAGGTCCAGCCGGTCTGGCGCGCCGACACCCCGCAGCCGCACCAAGGCCGGTTCCGCGAATTCTCCCAATGCGATGTCGACACGATCGGCACCGATTCGCGCTTGGCCGACGCCGAGATCATCGCGCTGACGGTCGAATCGCTCGCCGCGATCGGTTTCGAAAACTTCAAAGTCCGGATCAACAGCCGCTTGATCCTGGCCGGCATGGTCGAGCGCGCCGGCCTGCCGCCGGCCCAGCTGCCGGAGATCTGCCGCGCGATCGACAAGCTCGACAAGATCGGGCTCCAGGGGGTCGAGCGCGAGCTCGAAAAGCTCGGCCTCGAGCACCAGCGCCGTCCGATTCTGGAGCTGATCGAGCTGAGCGGAGCACCGCAAGAGCAGCTCGCCGAGCTGCGCCGCCGGGCCGGCGCCGTGCCTCAGCTGCTGGCCGGCGCCGACGAGCTGGAGCAGCTGTTCGAATACCTGGACCTTCTCGGCACCGCCCGCGATCGGCTCACTTTGGACCTCTATCTGGCGCGCGGCCTGGACTACTACACCGGGCCGATCTTCGAAGCGGTCCTGCCCGAGCACCCCCACATCGGCAGTCTGAGCGGCGGCGGCCGCTACGACGGGCTGATCGGGGTTTTTTCCGGCGCGCCGGTGCCGGCGGTGGGCATCTCGCTGGGGCTCGATCGAATCGTGACCGCCCTGCGTCAGCTGGGCCCCGAGCCCACCGATCGCAGTGTGACCCGAGTGCTGGTCACCTATTTCGACGCCGACTGCCTGCCGGATTCGGCGCGGGCGCTGGCCGAGCTGCGCCGGGCCGGGATCCCGGCCGAGCTCTATCTCCAAGCCGACAAGCTCAAGAAGCAGTTCGCGTACGCCGACCGGCGCTCGATCCCCTACGTCTTGGTGCTGGCCCCTGACGAGTTGGCGCGCGGCGAGGTCGCGCTCAAGACCCTGGCCTCGGGTGAGCAGGAGCGGCTGACGCTGCCCGAGGTCATCCGCCGGATCCGCCAAGCCCCGCCCCCGACCGCGGGGCGGGCAAAAAGCTGAAACTCCGGCCCCGTTTTGGTCGTATACGCAGGAGGCGGCATCCATCGGAACAAGGAGAACGACGTGGCAAAGCTCGAATCCTACGCGCTGCTGGAAGATGACCTCAAGAAAATCTATCTCGAATTTTACAAGGAGAGCTATCGCGACCGCGGCGCCCTGACCAAGAAGGACAAGGAGCTGATCGCCATCGGCGTTTCACTCGCGACCGGCTGCAAACACTGCTTGGAAGGCCATCTGCGCAAGGCCCGCAAACACGGCGCCACCCGCCGCGAGATCAGCGAGACCCTGGCGGTCGCGGTCGGGGTGGCCGCGGCCACGATGGTGGATCGCTCGGATATCGCCAATTACAACCTGGCGGCTGAGGAGGAGAAGCGGCGCGCCCATCTGCGCCGCGCCGGCTAACCCGGCGGCGGATCTGCCGCCATCTGCTTCGTTGCGCTTGGTCGGGCTCCTCCAGCGTACCTTCAGTACGCTTCCGTCTCCCTCCCGGCGCGCGCCTTGCATCTGACGACAGCTCCGCCGCCCTCGGCGCCGTGCTCTCTGGCTCAGGTTGGCCTCGTCTCTCGTTCGGGTCGACCTCGCTGCGCTCGTCTCCGGCCCAGGTATGCCTATGCCCTAGGGTGCTGGGGCGGGCCCCGTCGCTCGTTCGGGTCGACTTCGCTACGCTCGTCTCCGCTTGCCGGTGTTCGGCTGCCCTTACCGTCATTCCGGCGCAAGCCGGAATCCAGGGGCCGGTGGCTTGAGGTCGACAGCAGGGCTCGCAAGTGTGGCGGCGGACCCGCTGGCTATTTGTCCAGTGCTCCCTTCAGGATTCGGTCGATCGGCAGATCGCTGAGCCGCCGAATCTCGCGGCGGCGATCGGCCATGCGACGATCCGGAAACGGGATCGGGACCTGCTCGACGCGCCGCTCGCCCAGCTTGCGCCGGTCGGTCTGCCAGCCGCGACTGCGGACCGCCTCCTCCTGGGTCTCGAGCTCGGTCTTGAGCAGTCGTTTGAGCCACTGCGCGCCGCTCAACCCGGCGCCGGACGCGCGATCGCGGCGCATCTGCAGCAGCCGCAGCTCGCGCACCGCCTCGTGGTAGTCCGGTTGCAGCACCGCGGCGCAGGCGAACAGCCGGGTCGCGTTCTTCGAATCGCCACGCAGCTTGTGGAGCCGCCCGAGCTGATGGAAATTCGACGGCTCGGTCGGGTCGCGATCGATCGCGGTCTTGAACAGGATCTCGATCTGGCGCAGGCGGGCCTTGGCCTGCGGCCTTTGGCTCAACATCGCGTGCGCCGCCTGCGCATGGTACTGGCTCTGGCTCGGGTCGGTCGAAAGCGCAAGCTCGAAAAACTCGATCGCCTGCTCGATTAGGTGATCCTGCAACAGGACCAAACCGCGCAGAAAATGCTGCTTGGCTTTGGCGCGGCGGCGGTCGAGATTGTAGACCGAGGCCGCGCCGGCGCCGGCATCGGGCTCCGGGTCCGGACCGGCGCTGCGCACCGTCTCGTAAGCCTGGTTGATGCGGACAAAGAAATCGTTGACCTCTTTCTGCAAGTAGCGGTAGGGCTCGCCGGCGAATCGATCCGGGTGAAATTCCCGCACCAGCTTGCGGTAGGCGGCGCGGGCCTCATCGGACGAACAGCTGCGGCTCAGCCCCAGGATCTGGTGGACGGTCTGGCGCTTCGCTTCTCGGTAGCGGGCCAGAAACTCGGCAGGGTTCATGCCGCGGCGGCGTCAGTCCGGACCGGGAACGACGCTTTGCTGCGCGCGCAGAAACTTGCGGGTGTAATAAATCCGATGAAACACCGCCAGGTGACTGGTCAAGGTCAGAATCCAGAGCGCGGTCGGCAGCCGATTCAAAACCGAACCGAGAATCAGAAGCACGATCCGCTCCGGGCGCTCCATGAAGCCGACCTTGCACTCCGGGATCAGGTTCTCCGCCCGCGCCCGGGTGTAGGAGACCAGCACCGATCCCATCAGCGCGAGCGTGGTGAGGGCCACGTAGCCGGTGGCGTGACGCCGCGCGAAGAGCACCAGAATGCCGGTATAGAGAAACAGGTCGGAATAGCGGTCGATCACCGAATCCAGAAAGGCCCCGAACTTGGTCTCGCGATTCGAGAGCCGCGCGACCCGCCCATCGACCATGTCGAACGCGCCGGCGACGAATACCACCAGACCGGCGGCACGGATGCTTCCTTGGGCGTACAAGCCGGCCGCCAGCGCGGTCACCAGCAGCCCGAGCACCGTGAGCAGATCGGGATGCACGCGAGCCCGGGTCAACAGGCGAACCAAACCTCCCAGCACGGTTCCCAAGGAGGCGCCAATGACGCGCGTGATCATCCTCTACGCCAGCGGCGGCGGGTCCGGCTCCCCCAGCCCGGTGGCCGTAGGCTAACCCTGCGATGCATCGTTTGACAAGGGGCGCGCGCCGCTTCTAAAATCGAAGTCCCGTGGAGAGAGCGTGCCGCCGGGTCGCGCGCGGGTCGCGGGCCACGGGAAGCCCAAGCCCTCCTTTCATCGGCTTCCGTCGGCTGCGCCGCTCTCCGTCGCGCGCTGGCCGCAGCCGACTTGGGCCGAAGACTGGGTCCGAACCAAGCCGCCCGGATCGACCATGAGAGTGCTCGGCATCATTCCAGCGCGGTTGGAGTCGACCCGCTTGCCGCGCAAGCTCTTGCTCCGAATCGGCGGCAAGGCGCTGCTGCAGCATGTCTGGGAAGCGGCGCGCCGCGCACGGCTGCTGGACCGCCTGGTGATCGCCACCGACAGCCTCGAGCTCGAGCGCGCGGCGCGCGATTTCGGCGCCGAGGTCGAACGCACCAGCTCCAAACCGCGCAGCGGCAGCGAACGCTGCGCCGAAGTCGCCCAGCGGCTGCAGGCGCGCGTCGTGATCAATATTCAAGGCGACGAGTTCGGGGTGCGGCCCGCCATGGTCGATGCTCTGGCGCGCACCCTGCTGGATCATCCGCGGCTCGCGCTCGCCACCCTCAGCCAGCCGCTGACCCGCCCGCGAGACTGGCACGATCCGGCGGTGGTCAAGGTGGTGACCAATCGGCGCGGCCAGGCGTTATATTTCTCGCGGGCCCCAATCCCGTACGGCACCGGCCCGACCGTGCGGCCCGGCCTCCGGCGTCATATCGGCCTCTACGGCTACCGGCGCCCGGCGCTGCTGAATCTGGCGCGCCGGCCGCCGACGCCGCTGGAACAACTCGAGGGCCTCGAGCAGCTGCGAGCGCTGGAAAACGGTTGGATCATTCAAGTCGTGCCGACCCGACAACGCAGCGAAGAAATCAACACCTGGGCCGACCTGCGACGCGTGCGCCGGCAGCGCGGGCGCCGCGCGGCCCACAACCTTTCGACCCGGCGCAGCCGATGATCGACCCTCGGCTGCCAGCGGGTGTACGCGACCGGGCCCGCGCGATCGGGTCCGCCAGGAGGACGCGGTGGCCAAATACATCATCGTGACCGGCGGCGTGGTCTCTTCTCTGGGCAAGGGCCTGGCCAGCGCCTCGATCGGCTGCCTGCTCGAGCGCTGGGGCTACCGCGTGACCTTGCAGAAGCTCGACCCCTATCTCAACGTCGATCCCGGCACGATGAGCCCGTTCCAGCATGGCGAGGTCTTCGTCACCGACGACGGCGCCGAAACCGATCTCGATCTGGGACACTACGAGCGCTTCACCCGCTTTCAAGGAGCGCGGCGCCACAACTACACCACCGGGCAGATCTACGAGCGGGTGATCAACCGCGAGCGCCGCGGTGATTACCTGGGCAAGACCGTGCAGGTCATCCCGCACATCACCGACGAGATCAAGGGCGTCATCTATGAGCTCGGCCAGGAAGCCGACATCGTGATCGTGGAAATCGGCGGCACCGCCGGCGACATCGAGTCGATGCCGTTCCTCGAAGCCGCGCGCCAGCTCAAGCAGGAAGTCGGGCCCGGCAACGCGATCTTCATCCACTTGACCTTGGTGCCTTACATCAACGCCGCCGGCGAGCTCAAAACCAAACCGACGCAGCACTCGGTGAAAGAGCTGCGCGCCATCGGCATCCAGCCCGACGTGCTGCTGTGCCGCACCGATCGCTTCTTGCCCCGCGAGATCAAGTCCAAGATCTCCTTGTTCTGCAACGTCGCCGAAGACGCGGTGATCACCGCCAAGGACGTCGACACCATCTACGAAGTCCCGCTGGTGTTCGCTCAGGAGGGGCTCGACCGGATCCTGCTGCGGCTGCTGCAGCTTCCCGCCCGCCAGCGCGATCTGTCGGACTGGGAAGCGCTGGTCGAGACCATCCGTCATCCGCGCGAGGAGATCAGCATCGCGATCGTGGGCAAGTACGTCGAGTACGAGGATTCTTACAAGAGCCTCAACGAGGCCCTGGCCCACGGCGGCATCGCCAACCGGGTGCGGGTCCGGCTCCACTGGGTCGAAGGCGAGCAGATCGAAGAACACGGCTGCGAAGAGTTTCTCAAAGACGCGCATGCGGTCCTAGTTCCGGGCGGCTTCGGACCGCGCGGCGTAGCCGGCATGGTGCGCGCCATCGGACACGCGCGGCGCGAGCAGATTCCATTCTTCGGCATCTGTCTCGGGTTCCAGTGCGCGGTGATCGAGTTCGCCCGCGAGCGCGCCGGCCTCGGCCAGGCCGACTCGACCGAGTTCAACTTCTTTCCCTCGGCGGACCAAAAGGTCATCGTCATGCTCCCGGAGCTGCTCGGCATCGAAGCGCTCGGCGGCACCATGCGCCTGGGTCAATGCCCCTGCGTGATCCGGCCCGGTTCGCTGGCCCACGCCGCGTACGGCAGCGAGCTGATCCAGGAGCGCCACCGCCACCGGTACGAGTTCAATACCGCCTTCCGCGCGCCGCTCGAAGCGGCCGGCCTGCAAATCACGGGACAGTCGCCCGACGCCAAGTTCATCGAGATTCTCGAGCTTGACGGCCACCCATGGTTCGTGGGTGTGCAGTTCCATCCCGAGTTCAAGTCCCGGCCGCTGGCGCCGCATCCGCTGTTTAGCGACTTCGTGCGCGCCGCGTTGACCCACAAGCGCGGGCGCCGCTAGTCTCTTCGCGTAGCCCCGGCGATCGATGCGGGTCCTCAAAGCGCTGCTGCTCACCTTGGTGCTGGCCGGCGCCTCCTGGTTCGCCGGCCTCAACGTTGGCACCACCGTGACCGTGCAGCTGCCGATCCAGCGCGTCTACCCCGACGTTCCGCTCCTGCTGCTGCTGTTCGGGTCCGTGCTGCTGGGGATCGTGATCGCCGGCGCGGTATCGATTCCGGATGTCCTGCGGCGCCGCTCCGAGCTGCGCCGGCTGCGCCGTCAGCTGCGCGCGTTGGAGAGCGAGGTTCGTTCGCTGCGCAACCTTCCGATCACCGACAGCTTCGACGAAGCGGACTCCGGCAGCGCCTGACGAGGATCGCGCGGTGTGGACCGACCTGTTCCCAGCGTTGCTGGTCGGGTTGCTGCTGGCGGCGGTCAGCACGGCGCTGCTGGTCTGGGCCTGGCGGCGCAGCGGGCGCGGCGCCAATGCCGACCCGGCGGTCCGCGCGCTCGCCACCGGACTCAGCCATCTGATCGCCGGCGAAGTCGACCCCGCCGTCGAAGCGCTCAGCCGCGCGGTCGCGGCCGGCGCCGCGCCGTTCGAGGCCTACCTGCTGCTGGCCAATCTGTTTCGCGAGCGCGGCCAGCTCGAACGCGCGGTGCGCATCCATCGCGGCCTGCTCCATCGCGGCGATCTGAGCGCCGAACAGCGCATCCAAGCGCTCTACGATCTCAGCCTCGACTATCGCCGCGGCGGCTTTCTGGACCGCGCGGCGGCGCGCCTCGAGCAGCTCCTCACGCTCGACCCGCAGCACCCCGGGGCTCTGCGCCAGCTTGCCAAGCTCCATGAAGCGACCGGCAACTGGACCGCCAGCCTGGCGATTCACCAGCGGCTCGCCGGGCGCGACGGCAGCCGCCAAGCCTCGAACCTCGCCAGCCTGCTGGTGGAGGTGGCCGGCGAATCGATCGCGGCCCAAAATCTGCGCGAGGCCGAGCGCCAGCTCGCGCGCGCCCTGCAGCTGGTTCCGGAGCTGCCGGCGGCCGACCGCGCCATGGGCCAGCTCTGGCTGGCTCGCGGTCAGTCCGAGAAGGCGCTCCAGCTCTGGGAACGACGCCTCGATGCCGAGCCGCGCTCGGCGTATTTGCTGCTGGAGCCGTATCAGCTCGCCTGCCTCGAGCAAGGTCAGATCGATCGCCTCGACCGCACCTTTCGCCGCTTGATGGAACACCAGGGCTGCTCGTGGTTCGCGGCCTGGAAGTATCACCAGTTCCTGCGCGATCGCGGCCAGCCGGAGGCCGCGTTCGAAGCGCTGCTCCAAGCGCTGCGCGATCGCCCGGGCGCCATGCCGCTGCACCGCTCGATGGGAGACTTTCTGGCCCAGCACCCGCTGCCGCCCGCGCGGCTCAACCAGTACTTCAAGCTCCTGACCTCGATCGGCGAGACCTCCCCCGGACCCCACGTTTGCAGGCACTGTCGCTACCGCACCTGGGAGCTGCTGCCCCGCTGCCCGCACTGCCAGGAGTGGAACAGCTTCGAAGAAGCCCGCCGCGGCTAGGTGCCCGGCGGCGGATCTGCCGCCATCTGCTTCGTTGGGCTCGTTCGCCCTCCTCCGGCGTACCTTTAGTACGCCTCCGTCGGGCTCTCTTCGCCCGCCTCGCAGCTGACGGCAGCTCCACCGCCCTCTGCCCCGTGCCCTGGTGCTGGTGCGGGCGCGGTGCACGCTCGGGTCGACTTCGCTTCGCTCGTCTCGCGCCGTGCGCCGCTCGCGCCCGGTTGTCATTCCGGCGCAAGCCGGAATCCAGAGGCCTTTGCACCTTCCTGCGGCCTTGCCATCGGGCTGGCAGGAAGGCTGGCTCGTGTGAGGGGCGTCGAAGCCGCGCCAGGGCAAGGCATTCTTGCGATGCTCTCTTCTCGCGGCGCGGCTGAGCCGAGGCGCGCGCCGGAGCCCTCAACCTGCACCTGCGCGCGCCGTCCCCGAACATGAGCTAGCCGCCCGGCCAGCCCGAGCCTCCGTCGTGCTGGGGCGGCGGAGCTGCCGCCCACCGCGCCATGCCCTGGTGCTGGCGCAGGTCTCGGCGGCGGTCAGGCTTTGATGCGTTTCGGTTTGGGCGCGGCGCCGGACCCGGGGCCCAGCATCAAGCGCTGCTGGGCGATCGCCAGCAGGTTGGTGACGAACCAATAGAGGATCAAGCCGCTGGGCATCTCCAGGAACATGACTGTGAAGATCAGCGGCATCAGCTGCATCATCTTCTGCTGCGCCGGATTGGTGCCGGGGTTGGCCGGCATCATGCGCATTTGCAGGAACCACGATGCGCCCATCAACAGCGGCAGCACCAAGGTCGGATCCTTGGCCGAGAGGTCCGAGAGATAGAGAAACGGCTGGCCGCGCAGCTCGATCGCGTTGTTGAGCAGATTGTAGAAGGCGATGAAGACCGGAAACTGGGCCAGCATCGGCAGGCATCCGCCCAGCGGATTGACCCCCTCTTTGCGAAACAGCTCCTGCAGCTCCTGGTTCATCTCTTGCTGTTTCTTGATGTCGCCCTTGTGCTTGCGGTAGCGCTCGCGGATCGCGTTCATCTTGGGCTGCAGGGCCGACATCTTTTTGGAGCTGTCGATCTGAATCTTGTTGAGCGGATAGAACACCACCCGCAGCGCGATCGTGATCAGGATGATCGCGACCCCGTAGTTGTGGACGTAGCTGTGCAAGAACTTGAGCGCGTAGAGCAGCGGCACCGCCAGCCAGCCGAACCAGCCGAACTCGATCGAGCTGCGCAGATCGACCGGCAGCTTGCCGAGCAGCTCGTAGTCCTTGGGGCCCAGAAACAGCGGTAGGCTGCGGTCCGGAGCCAGCGGAATCGCGATCCGCAGCGCCGCCTGCTGGGCCGGCGCCGCCGCCGGCTCGAGCCGAACCCACGGGAGCGGTGCGGCGCCCGCTTGGCTCCAGCCGTAGGCCGCGGCCAAGAAGTACTTGTCCTGCAAGCCCGCCCAAACCAGCGGGCCGCGGATGCGCCACGGCTTGGCCTCGACCTGATCGGCCTCGACCTGCTTGAGGCTGCCGTCGCCGCCGACATACACCGCCCGCGCCGCAGTCAAACCTTGGGCCTTGCGCTCGCCGGGCCTGGGGTTGCCGAGATCGGGACCGAGCTGCAGCGCGACTTCGAGCGGGCGGCCGTAGCGCGCGACCCGGGCTTCGACCTCGACCTGGTAGCGGTCGGCGCGAAAATGAATCCGTTTTTCCGCGCTCAAGCCCCGGCCGTCGCTGAAGACGAAGCGGAGACTTCCTTCCGGATTCGCCTCGGTCAGCCGCAGGCCGGCAGCCGGCTCGACTTCGAACAGCGCTCGCTGCAGCCCCTGCTCAAGCTGCCGGTCCTTGAGCGCAAAGTCGAGCGGCAGTTGATCGGCCTTGCGAAAGCGGGCCGAGACCATGTCGGTCGCTCCGGCGCCGCCGCCCCGATATCCCTTCAGCCACCAGTTTTCGACCCGCGCGCCTTCGTTGGAGAATCCGATCCGCACCAGCGGCGTCTCGACCTCGACCTTACGCACTTGACGGGCCTGTCGCGGCGGCGCGACCGGACCGCGCGGCGCCGGCTCCCGGATCTTCGGTGCAGCGGCGCTTGGCGGCGCGGCGGCGCGAGCCGGCGCCGGCTCGGGCCCCGGTTGAACAACCGGTTTCGGAACCGGGCCGGGCGGCGGCGGCGGCGGGAAGATATAAGTATTCCAGAGAACGATGAAACTCAGCGCCACCACGGTCGCGAGCAGGGCTCGAAGCAGATCCTTTTGTTCCACGGGCAGGGAGGCAGCGAGGACGAGCTACGCTGGCAGCCTAGGGGTGGGTCCCGAGGCTGTCAACTCAGCGATAGATGGTGAGCAGCATCCCGGGCAGCAGATAACTCACATCCTCGAGCTGGTTCCAGCGCGCCAGATCCCCGATCGAGGCGCCGAAGTTGCGCGCGATCTTGCTGAGCGTGTCGCCGCGCCGGACGCGGTACACGACCTTCTCGTCGGCGGCGGCGGGCTCTTGGGCCGCGCCGTCTTCACCATCGCGCCAAACCACCAGCTCCATACCCGGATGCAAGGTGTGGTTGCGCCGCAGGTGGTTGAGCGCCAGCAGTCGCTCGATGCTGGTCCCATAACGCTGGGCCAGGGCGTAGAGCGTATCGCCGCGGCGCACCTGATGAATCCGCGGCACCGAGGACGAAGTCGCCGCGCCCCGAGCCGGCGGCGCCGCGCTGGCCGAGGCGATCTCGAACTCACCCGACGCGGCCGGAAAGGGCACGATCAGGGTCTCGCCGATGCCGAGACTGTGGATGTTGTGGAGCCGGTTTGCTTGCACCAGCTCGGAAAGCGCAACCCCGTAGCGATCGGCGATCCGTCCCAGCGTATCACCGCGCTGCACAATGTAGCGCTGATAGCTAGCCCGATCCTGCTGCGGCACGGAGGCGAGCTGAGCCAAGAAGCGATCGCGGCTGTCGGCCGGCAGCTTGAGTCGGTAGCCGCGCGCATCCCGCGGCGTGATGCCGCGCCGCAGCTCCGGATTGAGCTCGCGGATCTCATCCAAGCTGGCGCCGACGCAGCGCGCCACCAGCTGCAGATCGATGCTGCCGTCGATCAACACCGTGTCGTAGCGCAGCGGCGGCTCGGGCTCGATCGCGAAGCCGAAGCCGGCCGGATCGCGCGCGATCCACATCGCGGCCAGGATCTGGGGCACGAAATCCCGGGTCTCACGCGGCAGCGCGCGGCGCCGCGACAGCTCCCAGAAATCCCGTTTGCCGACCCGCGCGATGGCTCGCTCGACCCGCTCCTCGCCGCAGTTGTAAGCGGCCAAGGCCAGATACCAGTCGCCGAAATTGTCGTACAGGAAACGCAAGTAGCGCTGCGCGGCGCGGGTCGCCTTTTCCGGATCGGAGCGCTCGTCGATCCACCAATTGATGGTCAGTCCATACTTGCTGCCGGTGGAGGCGATGAACTGCCACAGACCTTTGGCGCGGGCCCGCGAATAAGCGTAGACCTTGTAGGCGCTCTCGACCACCGGCACGTAGGCCAGCTCCTCCGGTAGTCCCTCTTCCCGCAGGGTGGCGCGGATCCCGTCGAGGTAGCGGCCGGCGCGGCTCAGGCCGCCCTCGATCTGGGACCGGCGGTCGCGCCGCGATTGGAACAGCTTGATGAACTGATCGACCTGCGGGTTGCGCACCAACGGGAAGGCCGCGGTCGGCGGCGCCGGCGGAGCGCCGGCGGCCGCTCGCACGGCACGGGCCGGCGGACCGGGCTCGGCAGCCGGTTCGGATAGCTCCGAGACCAGCTCTTCGCTGGTGCGGTTGAGCTCGAAATCGACGATGCCGGTCAGGATCCTTTCGATCTGCTCGACCAGCTCGATATGGCTGTCGAGCGGATAGCCGGAGCGCAGGATGACGTCGATCGCGTCGTTGAAGGCGCGGTTGGCCTCCTGAGGCCGGCCGGCTTGATACGCCCGCATGCCACGGTCGTAGTGGTGCTGCGATTCGTTCAAGATCGCGTCGACCCGCGAGGGCGGGACGCGCACTACCGGCTCCGCGGCAGCCAGCTCGGCTGCCGCCGGCGTTGGGACCGCGGGCTGCTCCGAAACGGCGGTTTTCTTGGCGCAGCCGGCCACCCAGCCTGCCAGCGCCACGCCCACCACCCAGCGCATCCAATTCCCCTTCACACCACCCCCATTACGTCTCAAGCGCCGTCTCCCCGCGGCCGGCGGAAGACCGTTCCGAGCCGCGAGCGCGATCCCTGCGGCGCCGGCTGGTCTCGTGAATCCGGCGTCTAGGCGCATCCGCCGCATCGTACCCGACCGCCAGCGGATTGTCCATACCTTTGGCTTTCGATTTTCCAATTTAGTTGCTAATACTTATGTTAACTAATGTAAGGTGAAGTATGAGATCCATTTCCCGGGCTCACTCGGCCAGGAAAACCCCCGCCCGCTCGCCCAAGTCCCGCGCCAGCGCGGTCACCCGGGTCCGCGGACCGACCACCAGCTTGTAGCCCTCCCCCTGCGCCCGGCGGACGTCCTCCTCGCAGATCAGATCGAGCGCGACCTTGCGCTCGGCCGGCGCGGCAGCGGGCTTGGTGGCCGGCGGAGCGGCGGGCGGCGGAAGCGGCGCCGGCAACCGGACCCCGCCCTCCGCGGCCAGGCCGCGCGCGCGCAGATACTCGCGCACCAGCGATCGAAGCGATTCCGGGTCCAGGCTCGGGACCTCGGAGCGCGCGGCGCCGGCGGCCTCAGCGCGCGGCGCCGGCGGCCGTTGCGGCGCCGGCGGAGCAGGAGCCGAGACTTGGGAGCCGGCCTGCACCTGAACGCCGCCGGACGCGTGCGAGCCCAGGCTCAAGCCGTGCGGCCGGATCTCCCACGCCAGCCGCTTGACGTTCATCAAGTGCAGCGGCGAGATGTTGTCGGATGTGATGTTGCCGCCGACCGCGCCGCAGCCCAAAGTCATCGAGGGATCCAGCGCGGTGGTGAACCCGATCGCCCCGAGCGTGGTCGGCGTGTTTACCGTGATCCGAAACGCCGGCTTCTTGAGCGCGAACTGCAGCACCACCTCTTCGTCGTTGGAATGAATCCCCAAGGTGTGCCCCATGCCGCCGTACTTGAGCAGGCTGTGGCAGCGCTCGCAGGCCTCGCGCCAGTCCTCGACCTCGTAGTAAGCCAGCACCGGGGAGAGCTTCTCCATCGACAGCGGGTAGTCGCGTCCCACACCCTCCAGCGGCACCAGCAGCACACTGGCGTCCGGCGGCACGTCGAGCCCCGCCATTTCCGCGATTTTCTGCGGCGACTGGCCGACGAATGCCGGATTGATCAACGGTCCGGGCAGCACCATGGCTTGGGCCAGCCGCTCCGCCTCATCGCGATTGACCCAGTAGCCGCGCAGCCGCTCGAGCGCCTGCCGCACCTGGGGCGCGATGACGCGGTCGCAAACGATCGCCTGTTCCGACGAGCAGATGGTGCCGTAATCGAACGTGGTGCCGACCAGTATGTTCAGCACCGCTTGGTCCACCGTCGCGCTGCGTTCGATGTAGGCCGGCACGTTCCCCGGCCCGACCCCGAATGCCGGCTTGCCCGAGCTGTAAGCCGCCCGCACCATCGCGCTGCCGCCGGTCGCCAGCACCACGCCGGTCAGCTTGTGGCTCATCAGCTCCTGCGTGCCCTCCAGGGTCGGCGCCTGCATGCAGCCAATCAGCCCCTCCGGCACGCCGGCCGCCAGCGCCGCGCGTTCCATGATTTCGACCGTGCGCCGGATACACTTTTCGGCCCGCGGATGCGGGCTGATCACCACTCCGTTGCCGGCCTTAAGCGCGATCAGGATCTTGTAGATCGCGGTCGAGGTCGGGTTGGTGGTCGGAATGATGGCGGCGACCACGCCGACCGGCTCGGCGATCTCGGTGACCCGGCGGCTGCGGTCGTCGCGGATCACTCCGACCGTGCGCAGCGGGCGAATGAAATTGTAGACGTTGCGGGCGCTGAACTCGTTCTTGAGCTTTTTGTCCAGCGGCCGCCCCATGCCGGTCTCTTCGACCGCCAGGCGGCCGAGCTCCTCGGCCGCCGCCAGCGCCGCGCCGGCCATGGCGTCGATCACGCCGTCGATTTGCGACTGGGAGAATTCGGCGTAGTGGCGCTGAGCGCGCCGCGCCCGTTCGAGCAGGTCGCGGGCCTGCTGAATCGACTGCAAGTCACGATCGGGCATGACGCCGGATCCCCGCCCGGGGAGCTACTTCTTGGGCTTGGGAAGGACCTGCTCGACCTCTTCGTGCGGGCGCGGAATCACATGGACCGCGACCAGCTCTCCGACGCGGCGCGCGGCCGCGGCACCGGCATCGGTGGCGGCCTTGACCGCTCCGACGTCTCCGCGCACGAATACGGTCACGTACCCGGCACCGATGTACTCCTTGCCGATCAAGACCACCTTGGCGGCCTTGACCATCGCATCCGCGGCCTCGATCGAGCCGACCAGGCCCCGAGTCTCGACCATGCCCAACGCTTCCATGCACCCCTCCTCGCGCCAGCGGCATCTCCAGCAGCGGCAACGGCTTCGAGTCGAACACCGCCGATCGACAGGGGGTTGAGACTAGCACGGCCGGCGCACTGTGGTCAACCGCGGATCGACTTGACCCCAGCCGATCGGTCGCGTAAATCTGAAGCCCATGAGCCTCCACCGAGCCTGCTTGGGGACCGCGCTCGCCGCGGCCGCGCTGCTGGGAAGCGGGTGTCGCAAGCCCGCCCAAGGACCGCAATACCCGATCACCCCGCGCCTGGTCCATGGCTTTCCGGCGGTCTATCACGACGGTCCGATCGAGCTCGGCCTGGCTTGGGAGCTCGCAGCCGATTGCCCGCCGCTGCCGCGGCTGCGGGCGTTCGTGCACTTCGTCGATCCGCAGGCCCACCAGGTGCGCTACTTCTACGATCACGATCCGCCGCTGCCGACCGAACAGTGGCAGCCCGGCACCACGGTCCGCTACGACCTGCTCAGCTTTCTCGAAGGCGTGGAGTACACCGGCCCGCTCGAGATTTGGGTCGGACTCCATGATCCCAAACAGGTCCGGCGCCGCGCCCAGCTGCAAGGCGAGGCGCGCGGCAAGCGGCACGACGCCTACGCCATCGGTCGGCTGGAATTCCGCGCCGCCAGCCAGCGTTTCCTCCCGCTCTACAAGGCCGGCTGGTACGAGCCCGAAAGCGCCCCCGGCCTGGGCGAGTGGCGCTGGACCTCGCCGCATTCGGTCGCTTCGTTCAAGGCGCCGGGACGGCGCGCGACCCTCTACCTCAAACTGTCGTTTCCGACCCGGGAGATCGGCGCTCCCCAGAGCTTGCGGGTCCGGCACAACGACCAGACCCTCGCCCAGATCGAGCGCAGCGATCCGGCGCCTTTCATCGCCAAGGTCGCGGTGCCGGCCGAGCTGGCGGCGGCGCAGAGCTGGTTCGACATCGCGCTCGAAGCCGAGCCGGCGTTTCGGCCGTCGCTGCGGGGTCCGAGCGCGGATACGCGAGAGCTCGGGGTCAAGGTCCACCACCTGTTTCTCCGCCCCAGCTCGGAGGATGGAGGTTCATGAGCCTGGGGTCGGAGCTGCGCGATCAACGCCAGAGCCGCAACATCTCCCTGGATCAGATTCAAGCATCGACCAAGATCAGCATCCGATTCCTCGAGGCCATCGAAGCCGATCAGTTCGACCGCCTCCCCGGCGGGGTGTTCAACCGCGGATTCTTGCGCGGCTACTGCGAAGCGGTCGGTCTCGATGCCGAGCGGTTCGTGCGCCGCTACGACACCGGCGGTGACGATCCGGCCGCGGATCCGGTTTCGGCTCACCCGCCGATCTCGCAACCGCAGGCCGCCGGCCGGCGCGATCGGCCCTGGCGCTGGCTCGGGCCGGCTCTGGGAGCCACCGCGCTGTTCGGCTGGTGGCTCGGGGCGCGCCCGCCCACCCCGACCGCTCCACCGGACTCGAGCCCCCCGGCGGCGGCCCGGCCCGCGCCCGCAGCGCCCGCGGCCGGCGCCAAGCTTCAGATCGGGCTCCAGACCCAGGGCGAATCGTGGGCCGAAATCCACGTCGATGGGGAGCGCCGGATCTACCGCATCCTGCAGCCCGAAGAAACCTTGAAGCTCGAAGCCGACCGGCAAGTGCGTCTGACGCTCGGCAATCCGGCCGCGGTTGCGCTGCGGCTGCAAGGCGAGCCGGCCAGCTGGCGCCAGCCGCTCAGCCGTCCGATCCACGCCCTCACGATCACGCCCGAGAACGCGGCCCAGTTCTTGCTCACCCCGCAAGAGCTGGCGGCGGGCGCCGGCGAGCCGAGCGATGGACAGCTCTGATCTCCTGGGCCGGAATTGGGCCGAGCTTCAAGGCCAACTGGAGCGGCTCAGCGACGATCAGGTCCTGCTGCTGGTGGAGCGCGACGATTTCGACGCCGAGAAGCTCGCGACCCTGATCGAGCGGTTCCCGACCCAGCGTCGGATCCTGTCGGTCCTGCTGGCCCATCCGCTGCTGAGCGACGCGACGCTTGAAAGCCATTTGCTGCGGGCCGATGCTCAGCATCTCGAGTGGGTGGTTCCCTATCTCGAGGCGCTCGAGCGGCCCCCCGCGCTGCTCCTCGACCTCAGCCCCGGTCCCGATCCCGAGCCGGCCGATCCGGAAACGCTCCAGCTCGACGAGGCCGAGCTCGAGGCAATCGGCCAGGCACTGGAGCCGCCCGAAACGCTCGAGGCTCCGATCCTGACTCCGAACGAAGGCGA
>Ga0214472_10002861_pt1 | contig 18387 bp, 13 predicted proteins | sample RVTome_6_FD_207662 | JGI IMG/M metagenome (GOLD analysis project Ga0214472, IMG submission 207662) | Soil microbial communities from uranium-contaminated site in the Upper Colorado River Basin, Wyoming, United States - RVT140D175 | ecosystem: Environmental > Terrestrial > Soil > Contaminated >...
CCGGTAGCCATCAGCAGCAAGAGCAGGAGGGCGAAGACGAAAATATAGGTGGCGAAGAATCCCCATATGGCATTAATTACTCTTTCCGGTACGGGTTTGTTATTGACCTTGATAGTGAAGATAGCGTTGGGATGAACGAGACGCTTGATTTCACGTAAGCCTTGCCTGAACAACAGCAATACCCGGATAACTTTTAGTCCGCCGCCTGTTGAAACCGCACACGCACCAACAAAACTCGAAAAAATCAGCAATACCGGCAGAAAGTCCGGCCAGAGATGATATTGAGCTGTAGTGAATCCTGTCGTAGTCGCCATGGACACGGCCTGGAATATTCCCTTGGAGATGGCTGGCATGACCTCAGGGTAATTGCCTTTAATGATCAGGTAGACGCAACAAACAAAGCAGATTAATAGAAGAAACGTGAAATAGGCTTTGAGTTCCGTGTCGTAGGCGTAGGGTTTAAGACTCATATTCTGCCACGCCATAAAATGCAGGGTGAAATTTATCCCGGACAAGATCATGAAAACTACTGCAATTGCTTCAATGGTGCGGCTGTCATAGAAGCCGATACTCAGATCATGTGTTGAAAAACCACCTATAGCGATAGTTGAGAAACTGTGTGATATCGCATCAAACAGGGCCATGCCTGCTATCCAGTACAGAAATGCACAGGCCACTGTCATGGAAAGATAGATATACCATAATGCCTTGGCGGTTTCCGTAATCCGGGGTGTCATCTTGGCATCTTTTAATGGTCCCGGGATTTCCGCCCTGTAGAGCTGCATACCGCCAATCCCCAGTAAGGGCAATATTGCAACGGCCAAAACAATAATTCCCATACCTCCGAGCCATTGCAGTTCATGCCGGTAAAACAAAATGGATTTCGGCAGATAATCTATGCCGGTGATCACTGTAGCGCCGGTCGTGGTGAGCCCGGACATGGATTCGAAAACTGCATCGGTAATTGAAAGATGTGGCTGCTCGGCAAGGGTCAGAGGTATAGCACCGGTGATCCCCAATCCTGCCCAGAACAGTACAACCACGAAAAATCCGTCCCGCAGGCGCAAGTCTGTACGGATATTTCTGACTGGAAGCCACAGGAGTAATCCCATAATCAGGATAATGCAAAAGGATGTGAGAAAGGCAAAAAAAGCAGTTTCATTCAGCCACCATGCAATCAGCAGAGGCGGCAACTGGGTCAGACTGAAAAGTGAAAGTAGTATGCCAAGTATCCGCTGGATGACGGTAAATTGCATAAGCTATCTCAATGGCATTACAGAAAGGTGATGCCAACCTGAAATAATTTTTCTACTTCATGCACCTGCTTTTTGTCAGCCACCAGCAGGATGACGTGATCTTCAGCTTCAATGACAGTGTCATGGTGAGCAATAATAACATTCTCTCCACGCACTATTGCACCGATACTGGTGTCAGGTGGCAATTTTACTTCGTCAATTTTACGGCCAACTACCTTGGATGAAGTTGAATCTCCATGAGCAATCGCCTCAATTGCCTCTGCCGCACCACGGCGCAGGGAGTGTACAACTACCACATCACCTCTCCTGATATGTGCCAGCAGGCTTCCTATCGTTGCTTGCTGTGGTGATATGGCAATATCGATCACATTACTCTGCACAAGATTGACATAAGCGGCACGGTTAATAAGAGCCATGACCTTGCGGGCCCCCAGGCGCTTGGCCAGCATGGAAGAGATAATGTTCGCTTCATCCGCATTCGTCAGCGCACAAAAAACATCAGTATTTTCTATATTTTCTTCCAGCAGCAGATCTTCATCAGCAACATCACCCTGCAGCACTATCGTTTTCTTGAGACGTTCCGAAACCTCCTGGGCACGATGACTGTTTAACTCAATGAGCTTGACCTGATAACGATCTTCCAGGGCCATGGACAAGCGCATTCCGATATTACCCCCGCCTGCAATAATAATGCGTTTTGCTGCTTTCTCTATGCTACCTATTGTTTTAAGTAATGTACGTATGTGTTTGGGGGCGCCGATGAAAAAGACCTCATCATTTGGTTCTATTTCCGTATTGCCATCAGGAATAATTGATATGCCGGCGCGGAATATGGCGACGATACGAAATTCAATGTCAGGTAATTTGCTGCAAATATCGCACACTTTTTTGCCTGACAGGGGGCCGCTGTAATTAGCAGAGACAGCAACCATTTGCGCCTGCCCATTAGCAAAGTCCAGCACCTGCAGTGCACCCGGAAAACCAATAAGCCGTTCAATATATTCAGTGACTACCTGTTCCGGGCTGATGAGTACGTCAACTGGCAGCGCCTCCTGCGAAAACAGGGAGGGGTGTTTGAGGTATTCATTATTACGGACGCGGGCAATCTTGGTGGGTGTGTGGAAGAGGGTATAGGCAACCTGACATGCGATCATGTTGGTTTCATCGCTGTTGGTAACCGCCAGAATCATATCGGCATCTTTTGCGCCTGCTTTTGCCAATACCGATGGATGAGATGCAACACCCACAATGGTGCGTAAATCGTAACGCTCACTCAGGTTTTGCAAACAATCCGGGTTTGTATCGATAACAGTAATGTCATTTGCCTCACTGACCAGATTTGCAGCGACTGAAGATCCGACCTGTCCCGCTCCGAGGATAATAATTTTCATAATACAACTGTCCGGAAATGAATGAGTGTATTTATTGAACTGTTCATGATATTCACAGATCCAGTATCAGTCAGGTTTGATATCAATGCCCAGTGATTTCAGTTTTCTGTATAAATGTGTCCGTTCCATGCCGATATCGCTGGCGACCTTGCTGACGCTGCCATTTGCCCGTTCGAGTTTATATTGTAAATAGGCTTTTTCAAACTGTTCCCGTGCCTGGCGTAATGGTAATTCGAAATTTGCATTGAATTCCTTGTCATGAGTCTGGCTTTGCTGTTTACCCAGTGCAATCTCAATTTCGTCGATATCAATATTCTGCCGGCTACCAAGTATCAATAACCTTTGTACGAGATTTTTCAACTCACGTATATTCCCGGGCCAGTCATAGTTGCGCAGATAATTATAGGCAGCGGCATTGAATTGCCTGCGCGGCAGACCTTGTTGCTGGACAAAGTAATCGATGAAAAAGTCCAGGAGCTCGGGGATATCTTCATGATGTTCGCGCAAGGCAGGTATTTTTAAAGACAACACATTCAACTGGTAAAAAAGATCATCCCGGAATTTGGCTGAATGTACCAGTTCTTCCAGATCCCGGTTAGTGGCTGCAATAAACCGGACATTGATAGCATGCACTTCCGCACCACTCACCCTGGTGAATATCTGGTTTTCAATTGTGTTTTGCAATCTGGCCTGCGAGGTGATGTCCATACCGGCAATGTCCTTGAGGAACAGTATCCCACCGTTTGCTTTTTCTATCAGTCCTTTGCGTATTATGCCCTGATCTTCACTGCCATATAATGCGGGTATGATATTATCCGGTGATAATGCAGAAACGCTGACAGAGACAAATGGAGCATCTGCCCGGTTGCTCTGTTTGTGTAATAAACGCGCAAAGATTTCTTTTTCTGAACCGGTTTCTCCGATAATCAGAACTGGCGTATTGTGATTTGCAATACGTGCAATTTGTTCGTGTAATTGTTGCATGACCCTGCTTTTCCCGGCTGGCAGATCCACATAGCGGGATTGGGTACGCAGCCGTTCGTTCTCTTGTTGCAGGGTAATATTTTCGAGGGCATGGTTGACGGTCAGGATTAACTTGGCAAGGGAGAGGGGTTTTTCTATGAAATCGTAAGCACCGACCTTGGTAGCTTCTACAGCTGTTTCGACTGTTCCGTGTCCCGACATCATGATTACGGGAATATCAAGTATTTTGCTTTCCTTCCATTCCTTAAGCAGTGAAATACCATCAGTGCCCGGCATCCAGATATCAAGTAAAACCAGGTCAGGATTGAAAGTTCTGCGCAAGTGCCTTGCCTGGTTGGCATCCTCCGCAATGTCTACTGTAAAACCTTCGTCCTCAAGGATTTCCTTGACGATACTGCGTATATCAGGCTCATCATCAACGACCAGTATTTTGCCATTAATCATATGGCTTTCCGGTCCAGGGCTTCAGTTGCAACTTTCTGTTCGTTGAACTCATTCACAGGTAGCCGTACTATCGCACATGCCCCGCTGCCGGTGTTGTTGACGAGCATCACCAGTCCCTTGTGTTCTTCCACAATTTTTTTAACGATGGCAAGGCCAAGTCCAGTGCCCCTGGTTTTGGTAGTAGCATATGGGTCAAACATACGATCCATTATATCCTCAGTAATCCCCGCGCCAGAATCTCTTATTTTGATCTCCACATATTTCTGGTTATTTTCAGCGATGCAATCAGAACTGACCTCCAGTCTGAACACCTTGCATTTATCACAGGCATCAAAAGCATTCTTAACCAGATTGTTGAAGACCTGTCTTAGTCTTCCTTTATCTACAGCAATCGGCGGGATGTTGTCAGATAAATGAGTAATGATTTCAGTATTGCTGTTAAGATTGGCGTAAAGATCCACGACTTCTCTCAACAGATCGTTGATATCTGTCATCTGCAGATTCATTTCCGGTGTGCTGGAAAAATCGGTAAATGAATTTACCATGTCTTTCATTGTTTCAACCTGCTGGATAATGGTATTGGTTAGCCGGTCAAAAGTATCAGTATCATCCGCACGCATACCATTCATATATTTATGGCGCAGACGTTCTGTAGCAAGTTGAATAGGGGTTAATGGATTTTTAATCTCATGGGCCAGGCGTCTTGCCATCTCGCTCCATGCCGCATGACGTTGTCCCTGAATCAATGCAGTGATATCGTCGATTACAATCACGTGACCATGCTGCATATCCTGCGTGCCAGGTAAAGTTGTCCCGCTACACATCAGAATAATCCGGCCACTGCTGTTAGTGATGGCAATTTGTTCACGCCAGTTGTTCTGTGTTGATGATAAATGTGACTCCACGCCTTCCTTGAATTGCTCGAATGAAGGATATTGCCCGGCAATTTCCCCGATGGTGTGATTTGTGAATGATGCAATTGGAATGCCGAGTATCTGCTCAGCCCTGTTGTTGCAGGTTTGTACTTTATTTTCCGGATCCAGCACCAGCACACCGGATGATAATGTTCCGAATACGGCTTCAAGATAGGCTTGCTGGGTTTCAGCCTCGTGTTGGCTGCGACTTGCCTCTTCCTGGGCCTGCGCAATCTTGCGGGTCATATCATTAAATGAGGCCACAAGAAATCCCAGTTCGTCATCACTTGGAACAGGAATTTGTGTTGTGTAATTACCCTGAGCAACATCCCGGGTGCCTTTGGCCAGATTGCTCACCGGCTCTGCCAAACGTCTGGCGGAATAGAATGCAGCCCAGACTGTACTGAACATACTGAATAAAACAACCAGGGTGAGGATAATCACAAAACTTTTTTTCAACTGTTCACGCAAATAGGACAACTCTTTATACTTTATAAAAGAATCCTGTACGCTTTCTGCCAATTGATTGATGCGCTCGGATACTGGATACAAAGCCTGAATAATCCTGGCTTCACTTTCCATGCCGAAGCCTGGAATGTTAACAACTACCCGGATATGAAGACCGGCATTGCGCAAGGTGTCCAGTGCAGCATAGCTGTTTCCCTGTTGCAGTTGCAGTAAAATAGTTTCATTCGGTCGATCAGGTACCAGATGAAACGGATCATCTGCGCTGGAAGAAATAATTACTCCCTGGCGGGTGAGCAGGGTCAGTTCCTTGGCGCCGCTTTTAATCCGCATATCATCTATTTCAAAAGGAATAGCCGCATCCGTGATATCAGATAATTCTTCCGCCATCTGTCCGGTCCTGCGCAGGAGATCACGCATACGTGTATCAAGTGACTGGCGGCTTAAATCGAGTGAATCATTCAGGGCCTGTTCAACACGCAGGTCAAACCAGTTATCAATTCCACGAATAAGAAAATCCAGCGAAAAGTAATACACAATCAGCACTGGTGTTACTGAAAGTACAGTAAACATGGCCACCATGCGTATGGTCATTCTGGCGCCGGGAATGCGATTACGCAGTTGTTTGATAAGCTGTTTGAGGTTCAGTGAAATAAGTACGACGAGTACCAGCAACCCGAGAGTATTGAAAATCAGAAGTCCCAGATACAGATCACTGAAATGGCTTGAGTCCTGCAGGGCATTGCTCATTATCAGCAAAGAGCTGAGCATGAGAATAAACAGGATTACGCCTGTTATAAAAATCAATTGACCGCTTCTTTTCATTCTGTAACTAACCAGGTTTGCCAGGGACTGGAAAGACGCCATTCACTGGATATGTAGGCTAATGGCCTTAATGGGGCAGGCAGGGCCTCAATATTCAATTGAGATTTAACCTGTGCATATAAACCCTCGCCAGATTTCAGTAATGCAGTTTCTGCGAGTGGAAAGTTTTTTATTTCACCAATGTATCTCAGTACATCATCAAGTTTCTGAAATTGTTCCAGCTCACCATCGTTGAGTCTGGTAACCAGATAATCTCCACTAAGTGGTTGATGTTCGAGCCGGTATGTGATTGTCCGGGAAACAAGAGTTTGATCCCATAACCAGAGACGAGGTTTCTTTAAACGAAAGATAATATCGAATTCCAGCGGGATGCCATGCTCCAGGGCATTACGGCTTTCGTTACCAAGCTGGTATGAGATATAGGCATTCACGCTGTACATATTTTCGTTAACCACGCCATCAGCTCTGATGATATTTATATTATTGGTGCCGCCAATACTGCTGTGGGGCAACAGAAATATCAAGATGAATACAAATATATGTATATTTTTGCTGCCGTCGGGGAAGTTTTTATGTTTTTTGCAGGCAAGCATAATAAAAGCCGTCCATATTATTGTGTCCGGGCAGAATCTGGCGTCCGTGTTGTGTGGCTATTCCCCAATCAGCGTTGATTAATTCGTTTCTGGCATTTGCATGTTTATTTAAAAATTCCCTGATCTGTTGATCATTCTCTGAAATCAGGGTGGAACAAGTGACATACAAAAGCTTGCCGCCTGGTTTCAGTAACGGCCAGATTGAGGATAATAATTCGCTTTGTATAATCATCACTTTCTCAACATCTTCAGGCATACGCAAGACCTTGATATCAGGATGCCGGCGTATCACACCCGTTGCACTGCATGGTGCATCCAGTAATATTCGATCAAACTCCGCGCCGTTCCACCATGCTGAAGTTTCCCGGGCATCAGCGTGTATGAGTTTGGCATGGAGTTGAAGTCTGTCCAATGTTTGCTGCAGCTTATCGAATCGTAAGCGATCCCATTCCACTGCTACAGCTTCTGAAATATCCGGTTCATATTCCAGGATGTGAGCAAGTTTTCCACCTGGGGCGGCACAGGCATCAAGCACTCTTTGTCCAGGTTTGAGATCCAGCAATTCTGGAGTTAATTGTGCAGCCAGATCCTGCACAGAGACATAACCACTCCTGAATTCTGGCAGTTTATATACATCAACTGGACAGTCGAGAATTATCCCGGAAGTTGTGCGGTTTGGGGCTATTTTTGCGTTTATGCCTGCCTCATTCAACATGACAAGATAATTCTCACGTGTAACTTTTCTGGTATTTACCCTTAGAGACATGGGTGGATAAGTATTATTTGCAGCCACAATTTCCAGCCAGCATTCCGGATAATTTTTCTGCAGCAAAGCAAGCAACCATTTCGGGTGTGAACACTGCGCAGATAGATTACTTTCAACCTTTTTAAGTAAGTATTCACTTTCACGTTGATATCTGCGCAAGAGTGCATTTACCAGATTTTTGGCCCAGGTTTTGTTCAACTCGTTACAGGCTTCGACTGTAGCAGAGACTACTGCATGGGGAGGGATACGAAGGTGAATGAACTGATATAAACCAATAAGTAATAGCGCCTTGATATCGTTATCTTTGGTTTTTATTTTTTTATCTATCAATAAACCAAGCAGGAAATCCAGCTGGAAGTACCAGCGCATAACGCCATAACAGAGTTCCTGGGCCAGCGCCCGATCCTTTTTTCTGGTTAACCGGTCAAGGTATTCTGGCAATAGTGAAGAGAGCGTTTGTTGTTTGCCCAGCAGTTTTTGAATTACCAGTGCAGCGATTGCTCGTGCCCCTAGTTGGCTGGACATGGGTTGTTTGGACATGAGACGGGAATATGAGGTGGTTTATGTTGTTATCCGGGAGTAAAAAAATCAGGACGTCCATTGAGGAATTCCTTGATAGTCATCATCCGCTTACCAGCAGGCTGAATCTTTAATAGTTTCAATATGCCGTCACCAGTTGCCATATCAATTCCGGTTTTATCAGCAGACAGCACAGTCCCGGGTAATGCATTTGCATTCTGATTTACAATCCGGGCTTCCCAGATTTTGAACTGTAATCCGTTAATCTCGGTATATGCCACAGGTGCAGGATTAAACGCCCGGATCTGACGTTCCAGTTCCATCGCTTTTCTGGACCAGTCCAGCCTGGTTTCGGTCTTGGTGATTTTGTTTGCATATGTTGCATGAGTGGAATTCTGGGGTATTGGCGTTATCTTTTCCGCCGCCATTTTTTCCAGAGTTTCAATCAGGCACCTGGATCCCAGAAATGCCAGTTTTTCATGCAGGGAACCACTGGTTTCATCTTTAGCAATCGGGCAACGCATTTGGGCCAGAACCGGCCCGGTATCCAGCCCTTTGTCCATTTGCATGATGCTGACTCCGGTTTCAATGTCACCTGCCTCAATAGCACGTTGAATCGGGGCTGCACCACGCCAACGGGGTAATAGTGAGGTGTGTATGTTGATACATCCCAGTCTGGGCCGGCTGAGTATTTTTGTTGGTAGTAGCATGCCGTAGGCCACAACCACAAGAAGGTCCAGTTGTGAAAGGGTATTGTCAGGGTCAATTGCATCCGGTGTTTCTGGTTGTGCCACCTTTAATCCATGTTGCAATGCAATATTTTTTACAGGGCCAAGTTGTATTTTACGTCCCCGCCCGGCTTGGCGATCGGGTTGTGTATAGACTATTTCAGGCGGCTTTGCCTGTTGCAACAGGCTTCCCAGTACGGTAGCCGCAAGAGCAGGAGTGCCCGCAAATCCCAGGCGCAGATTAGATTTTGTCACAATACCTGTGCTTGCAGTTTTTCCTGTTTTTCCAGTTTCTTGAGGAGTCGCTGGCGTTTGAGTGGTGATAAATAGTCAATAAACAGCTTCCCATCCAGGTGGTCTATCTCATGTTGAATACAGACTGCCAACAGACCATCTGCATCGACTTCCACAACTTCACCCTCCAGGTTCTGGAAGCGGAAACGGACTTTTTCAGCACGTTCAACAAGGTCGTAATAATCGGGCACCGATAAACATCCTTCCTGCATCTGTTCCACGCCTTCCACACTGATTATTTCCGGATTAATCAGATACATAGGCTCATTTCTTTGCTCGGAAAGGTCTATAACAACTACCCGTTTTTGTACATTAACCTGGGTTGCGGCAAGGCCAATACCACCTTCCTTGTACATGGTTTCCAGCATATCAATTGCCAAGGCTTTGATGTTGCCATCTATGCTGTCAACCAGCAGTGCTTTTTTGCGTAATCTGGGGTCCGGAAAGTGCAAAACATCTAGTAGTGCCATTTGGGAGTACTCGTGAAGATTAATAACCTACTGATAGTATACAGAATTAATCCGGTTCAAACATAATTAAGAAGAACATGGTGATCCAGCTAATATTTTGCTAGACTTTTTGCTAATCTACATTAAGGAATGCACGTAAGGTAATAGCCATGCTGAATAAATTCTTACTAATAGCCATACTGATGGCAATGGGGTCAACGGTTGCGGTGGGGGATACAGTGAAAGTCCGGCCTGATCACCCAGAGTCTTATACTGTCGTGAAAGGCGATACTCTGTGGGACATTACAGGTAGATTCTTAAATGAACCCTGGCTTTGGCCACAAGTATGGGAAGCCAATCCGCAAATTGAAAATCCACATCTGATTTATCCCGGGGATGTAGTCTCATTAAAGTATGTAGATGGGCGACCTATTTTAGCCGTTGGTAGAATTGATAAATCCGGCCGCTATGTGAAGTTGTCTCCGGAAATTCGATCCTATGCAAAAGATACTGCAATTCCTGCTATTCCAATTGATGCGATCAGGCAATTCCTGACACGGCCATTGGTAGTAAGCGATGATGAAATGGATGACTGGCCGTATGTGGTTTCAAGTTATGATGAACATCTGGTATCGGCTACCGGTAACAAGCTGTATGTGCGTGGTGTACCGGAAGGTTCAACGGCTAAACGTTACGCTGTTTATCGCAAAGGACAAGCATATGTTAATCCGGTGAAAGATAAAGATGCGGTGCTGGGGTATGAGGCCATGTATCTTGGCGAAGCGGTTATTGAAAAAGGAGGTGATCCAGCTTCGTTTATTGTTGCCCGATCAAATCGCGAAATATTAACCGGTGATCGACTGGCAGTTGAATCTGAAACCGACATTGATTCCAATTTTATTCCCACACATCCCAGACAGGACGTCTACGGAAATGTTATTTCGGTGGTCGATGGAGTATCCGAGATTGGTCAATACCAGATAGTAGTACTGGACCTCGGTACAAATGATGGGATGGAAGTCGGTAATGTGCTGGGAGTTTATCAGAGCGGCAAAGTAGTCAAGGATTATGCGGCTACCAAGGCCAGGGAAAAGGATGAGGATGCCAGACGTATTGTACTCCCGCACGAAGACACCAGTGGATTTGATCGGGGTGTCAGTGCAGTCCTTAATGATGTGCGGGACACCAAACGCGCATTCGATAAAACTGATCTCGTGGGTTATCTGGGGCGGCCCAATGCCAAGCCTGAAGAAGTCCTCTTGCCTGAAGAATATGCTGGTGTGTTAATGGTATTTCGTACATTTGATAATGTGAGTTATGCTCTAGTGATGGAAGCAGTCAGCCCGATACATATTTTTGATGCAGTGAAGAATCTATAATCTCTTCACTGCTTGTTCAGGGAATGACATTTAAGCAAAGTACAATAATCAAACAGCACCGTATCCCGGTGCTGTTTGATTATTTGTGATGTAAACTGTTCCAGAAATATTCTGCCTGAAAATAACAACAATTAGCCAAAATAATAATGATTATGGATGATGCCCGCATACCATGGCTGGTATTACTTAACACACCTGCAACAGGCCCTGTCCAACATAAAAAGTTGCTGGAAATCTATAAAACACCAGACAATATTCTATCAGCTCCATATGCTGAGCTTGCACAGTCAGGATTAAAGAAAGAGGCACTGGAACATTTAACAAAAACACCGTTTGAAAGAATAAATAATTGTATTAGCTGGCTGGAACATGCTAATCACCATCTCGTTACCATTCATGACAGTTATTATCCTGCACTACTCAGGGAAATCTCTGACGCACCGATAGCCCTGTTTGTGGCCGGCGATCTGGAATTATTGAATACACAACAAATTGGTATTGTGGGCAGCCGTAATCCTACAGCTGGCGGTAGAAAAACTGCAAAGATATTTGCTACGCAATTATCAGATCTGGGTTTCACTATTACCAGTGGTCTTGCTCTTGGTATAGATTATTGCAGTCATACCGGAGCGATTGATGCAAATGGCAGGACGATAGCTGTATTGGGTAATGGCCCTGACAGGATATATCCCGCACGACATAAGGATATTGCCGAGATAATATCTGTTAGCGGAGCCATCGTTACAGAATTTCCACCAGGAGTTCCTCCTTTGCCTGGAAACTTTCCAAGACGCAATCGTATTATCAGCGGATTAAGTCTGGGCGTTTTGGTAGTAGAAGCAGCTCCGCAAAGCGGATCATTGATTACCGCACGTTTTGCATTGGAACAGGGGCGGGAAGTGTTTGCAGTGCCGGGTTCTATCTATAATCCACTGTCAAAAGGATGTCACCATTTAATCAAGCAGGGTGCCAAGCTGGTTGAGTCGATTGAAGATGTGGTAGAAGAACTGAACATTTATATAACAATGATGTACAGCCGCGATGCAGGCACCTCGGCAGCTTTTGGAAAGCCCGCCGGACTTGATTCAGATCAACTGGGTTTACTGGAGCATTTATCTTTCGATCCGGTCTCAATTGATAAATTAATTGAGCTTAGCGGATTGACGGCTGATGCTGTTTCCTCCATGCTTTTAGTATTGGAAGTCCAGGGCATCGTCACATCTTCCGGCGGCTTCTATACCAGAATCAACTAGAGAAAGTGAATGAAAGAAACAGTTTTAGACGTGCTTATGTATATTTTTGATAACTATATTGAAGATGATCTGGAGTATATGCCAGATCAGGAATCACTCAAGTACCAACTGGTTGAGGCTGGTTTCCGGGACCAACAAATTGAAAAAGCATTTGCCTGGCTTGAGGGTTTGGCGACATATAAGGAACATGCAGATTCAATCCATTTGTCAGAGTTGCGGGCATTGCGGTTATTCAGTGCCCAGGAACTCGAACGGCTTGATGCGGATTGTCGCGGATTTCTTCTGTTTCTTGAGCAAGCCAAAGTACTGAATGCGCATGAACGTGAACTGGTAATCGATCGGATTATGGCACTGGAAAGTGATGATATTGATCTGCAGCAGTTGAAGTGGGTAGTATTAATGGTCTTGTTTAATCAACCTGACAAAGAGGCAGCTATTACCTGGATGGAAGATATTGTCATGGAAGATATCAATGCAAATTTGCATTAGTTGATGTGCTGACTGTTATTCTGATTTAATTTTATAACTCCTGTAATTATATCTGTGCCTTTATGACCAAAGCGTTAGTTATTGTTGAATCTCCTGCAAAGGCAAAAACCCTGAATCGTTATCTTGGTAATGATTATGAGGTTTTGGCTTCTTATGGACACGTGCGCGATTTATTGCCAAAAACCGGCGCTGTAGATACAGATAACAATTTCTCCATGAAATATGAACCGATTGCCAGGAACTCAAAGTCTGTTGATGCCATAGCCAAGGCGTTGAAAAAAATAAATACGCTTTATCTGGCTACAGACCCGGATCGTGAAGGCGAGGCCATTTCATGGCATTTGTATGAACTCCTTAAAGATCGGGGAGCACTAAAAGACAAAGATGTACACCGAGTAGTCTTTTATGAAGTTACCAAATCTGCGATTGAACAATCTATTGCACATCCGCGCGATCTTTCCATGGAATTAATTAATGCCCAGCAAGCACGACGTGCCCTGGATTATCTGGTGGGGTTTAATTTATCACCATTATTGTGGAAAAAGATTCGCCGTGGTTTATCTGCAGGCAGGGTACAGAGTCCGGCTTTGCGATTGATTGTTGAAAGGGAAGATGAAATTGAAAAATTTGTCGCCAGGGAATACTGGACACTTGAAGCAGACCTGGTACATGACAGCATAAGTTTCATTGCAAAGCTGACACAACTCGATAATGAGAAGCTCAAGCAATTCAGCATTGGAGAAGACAAGACTGCAAATGCGGCCAGACAAAAATTATTAAAATTTGCCAATGGAAAACTGAAAGTTGAGGTAATCGAGAAGAAACAACGTAAACGTCAACCTTCTGCACCATTTATCACATCTACCTTGCAGCAGGAAGCGATACGCAAACTTGGATTTACCGCAAAGCGCACTATGCAGGTAGCACAACAGTTATATGAAGGTATAGATATTGACGACGGTGCGGTGGGTCTGATTACGTATATGAGAACGGATTCCGTCACTCTTGGGGAAGATGCGATAAAGGATATACGGTCGTTTATTGCAGATCGCTATGGTCGCGAAAAATTACCATCTCATGCCAGAGAGTACAAAACATCATCGAAAAATGCACAGGAAGCACATGAAGGTATCCGCCCAACTTCGGTTTCCATGATACCGGCTGACATCAAATCAAAATTGACCAGTGACCAGTTCAGGCTGTATGAATTGATCTGGAAGCGTACAGTGGCCAGTCAGATGAGCCATGCTGTAATTGATACGGTAGCAGTCGATTTCAATTGTGGTACTGGCAATGTGTTCCGTGCAACGGGTTCAACAATTGCATCACCTGGATTCATGGAGGTTTACATGGAGGGCCAGGATGATGCCAAACAGGAAGGTGATCAAAAAGTACTGCCACCACTGAAAGAAGGCGATGTTGTACAATTAAATAATATACGTGCCGAGCAGCATTTTACCGAACCGCCACCAAGATATACAGAAGCCAGCCTGGTCAAGACTCTGGAAGAATACGGGATAGGCCGTCCTTCCACGTATGCGAGTATTATCTCAACGCTATTACAACGTGAATACGTTGAACTGGATAACAAGAGGTTTATCCCGACCGAGGTTGGGCGTATCGTCACCAGGTTTCTGACAGAACATTTTACAGATTATGTGGATTATGAATTTACAGCAAAACTTGAAGATGAACTGGATGCAGTTTCACGTGGTGAGAAAGACTGGATACCACTCATGAAAGAATTCTGGGAACCTTTCGATAAAAAAGTAAAAGAAAAAGAAGAGAATGTCAGCCGCAAGCAAGCTACCCAGGCCCGGGAACTCGGTACCGATCCCAAAACAGGATTACCAGTCTCTGTCAGGATGGGACGCTACGGACCCTATGTGCAGATTGGCACCAAAGATGATGAAGACAAGCCGAAGTTTGCAGGATTGAGAAATGGCCAACGTATGGACAGCATCACTTTTGCTGAAGCAATGGAATTATTTAAATTACCCAGACAATTGGGCAACACAGAGGATGGTGAAGAAATGGTAGCGAATGTTGGCCGGTTCGGTCCATACGTCCGTTATGGCAGCAAGTTTGTTTCTCTCAAACAGGAAGATGATCCTCATACCGTAACCCTTGAACGTGCACTGGAATTGATTGCTGAGAAAAAGAAAGCAGATGCAGAAAAAGAAATCAAGGTTTTCGAGGATAGCGGGATTTCCATATTGAACGGCCGCTATGGTCCATACATCACAGACGGCAAGAAGAATGCAAAGATACCAAAAGATCGTGAACCTGCCAGCCTTACTCTGGAAGAATCACAGACGCTTCTGGCTGAAGCTCCGGCACGCGGCAAGCGTAGACCACGACGCAAGATCGGCTAGCCACTATAATACCGGGGTTTTTTAAACAACTTTCAAGTTCGGTGAAATTATTATGAGTGATCAACAACCTTTCGTCGCTGTATTAATGGGTTCAGATTCAGATTTGCCGGTGATGCAATCAACCATTGATGTATTAAAATCCTTTGGTATCCAGACCGAGGTCAGAATTACCTCTGCCCATAGAACCCCGGACCGCACACACGCCTATGTGAAAGATGCAGACAAAAGAGGCTGTGCTGTATTTATTGCGGCAGCCGGGCTTGCAGCCCATCTTGCCGGTACCGTGGCCGGTTTGACACTCAAGCCGGTTATCGGTGTACCCATTGATGGCGGGCCGTTGAATGGAATTGATGCGTTGCTATCTACAGTACAAATGCCTGGTGGTATTCCTGTCGCTTGTGTAGCTATAGGCAAGGCTGGCGCAAAAAATGCCGGTTATCTTGCAGCCCAGGTTCTGGCTTTGAATGATCCCGCAATTGCTGATCGCTTGCAGGCAGAACGCGCGGCCAATGCTAGGACTATTGCAGAAAAAGATGACTCTTTACAAAAGCAATCCGGTTAATACCAGTTACATTTGAACAATTGGCACCTGAATCAGGCAGCACGAATCATTCTCAGCGGTGGTGTTATTGCCTATCCCACTGAAGCAGTATACGGGTTAGGGTGTTTGCCATATGATTATTCTGCAGTTGAGCGAATCCTCAAAATAAAAAACCGCCCTGTCGATAAAGGATTGATCCTGGTAGCGGCCAATGTTGAGCAATTGGCCGCATATGTGGTATTTCCCGATGAAATAATCCGCCAACGGGTATTATCAACCTGGCCAGGCCCCGTAACATGGGTATTACCAGCAAGGCTGGAAGTCCCGGACTGGCTCCGGGGCAGGCATAATACAATTGCAGTCCGGGTGAGTAATCATGATGCAATACGCAAACTCTGTGAAAAAACAGGACCCCTGGTCTCAACAAGTGCCAATCCCGCAAACCGGCCACCAGCAATATCTGCATTGAAGGTCAGGGACTATTTTGGGCAGTCACTGGACTACATTCTTCAAGCCAGTATTGGGTCTAATCGCAGGCCAACAGAAATCAGGGATGCCCTTTCAGGGAAAATACTACGTCCAGGGGAGTGATTAGTCTTGGGATTTTATTGACAGCATTTTGTAATTCATTGAAAATTGTCGGCTTACTTTTTTGGAGGGGTACCCAAGCGGCCAACGGGGGCAGACTGTAAATCTGCTGGCAATGCCTTCGGAGGTTCGAATCCTCCCCCCTCCACCATGATGTTGGTGGCAGGGCTAATCCAGTATCAGTGAATATATTAGTACGCTCATTGTTGGGATGCCAGCAAAAGTGAATATAGTTCAATGGGCGAAGCGGTTAAAGAAATTCATCCTGTGGATGAATTTCCCGGTGACCATTTCGCCGGGAGCGAAATGGGGAAACCATAGGTTTCCCGCAGGGCGAATACCAGGGATGGTATGAGTCAACGCCGGGCCAGTGGAAGGCGAGGCCGGTGTATGGGATACCAGTGAACTTGCGGCAGGGATGCCAGCTTTGAAGGTGAATTGCAAAGCGGGTGTAGTTCAATGGTAGAACTCCAGCCTTCCAAGCTGGTAGTGTGGGTTCGATTCCCATCACCCGCTCCAATTACAGTGAATAGTACAAAGTGGAATGTTAAAAGAGGTTTGTTATTGTTTTTTATTTTGTACTTTTCACTAATTTGCCCATGTAGCTCAGTTGGGCGTACCGGAAAAGAATTTTGTCCGGTGGACAAAATTCCCGGTGACAATTTCGCCGGGAGCGAAATTGGGAAACAGCAGGTTTCCCTGAGGGCGAATGCCAGGGATGGTGTGAGTCAACGCCGAGCCAGTGGATGGCGAGGCTGGTGGTTGATAAGCCAGTGAACTGGCGGCAGGGATGCCAGGTACGAACGGTTATCGCAGCCCATGTAGCTCAGTTGGTAGAGCACACCCTTGGTAAGGGTGAGGTCGCTGGTTCGATTCCAGTCGTGGGCACCAGAGTAAAGAGTTTATTTTTAATTCATTGGTTTCGCTGAGGAGAATACATCAATGTCCAAGGAGAAATTTGAAAGAAAGAAGCCCCATGTGAACGTGGGGACGATTGGTCACGTGGACCATGGGAAGACGACGCTGACGGCGGCGATTACGAAGACGATGGCGGAGAAGTTTGGCGGGGAATTCAAGGCCTACGACCAGATTGACAACGCCCCGGAAGAGCGGGCGCGCGGGATTACGATTGCGACTGCGCACGTGGAATACGAAAGTGATGCCCGTCATTATGCGCACGTGGACTGTCCGGGCCATGCCGACTACGTGAAGAACATGATCACGGGAGCGGCGCAGATGGACGGAGCCATTCTGGTGGTGAGTGCGGCGGACGGCCCGATGCCACAGACGCGGGAACATATTTTGTTGGCACGCCAGGTGGGCGTGCCCTACATCGTGGTGTATCTGAACAAGGCGGATCAGGTAGATGATGCGGAACTTTTGGAGCTGGTGGAAATGGAAGTGCGGGAGTTACTGGACAGCTATGACTTTCCGGGCGATGCCACCCCGATTATCACCGGCAGTGCCCTGAAGGCCCTGGAAGGTGACACCAGCGACATTGGCAAGCCATCGATTGAGAGGCTGGTGGCGGCGCTGGACGCCTACATTCCGGTGCCGGAGCGCCCGGTGGACAAGCCGTTTTTGATGCCGATCGAAGACGTTTTCTCGATCTCCGGCCGTGGCACGGTGGTGACCGGGCGTATTGATCGCGGCATTGTGAAAGTGGGGGAAGAAGTGGAAATTGTGGGCGTGAAGGCGACGCAGAAGACCACCTGTACCGGCGTGGAGATGTTCAGGAAGTTGCTGGATGAAGGGCGGGCGGGCGACAACGTGGGCGTACTCTTGAGAGGCACCAAGCGCGAAGAAGTGGAACGCGGCCAGGTCTTATGCAAGCCGGGTTCCATCACCCCGCACACGCATTTTGAATGTGAAGTGTACGTATTGAGCAAGGAAGAAGGCGGACGTCATACCCCGTTCTTTAACAACTACCGTCCGCAGTTTTATTTCCGGACGACGGACGTGACGGGGGCGGTGGAATTACCGGCGGGCACTGAGATGGTGATGCCGGGGGACAACATCAAGATGACGGTGAAGTTGATTGTACCGATTGCGATGGAGGATGGATTACGTTTTGCGATCCGCGAAGGCGGCCGCACCGTGGGCGCCGGCGTCGTCTCCAAGATTATTGAGTAAA
>Ga0214472_10002862_pt1 | contig 18376 bp, 16 predicted proteins | sample RVTome_6_FD_207662 | JGI IMG/M metagenome (GOLD analysis project Ga0214472, IMG submission 207662) | Soil microbial communities from uranium-contaminated site in the Upper Colorado River Basin, Wyoming, United States - RVT140D175 | ecosystem: Environmental > Terrestrial > Soil > Contaminated >...
GATACATAATCAATTTGGAATTGGTGGCTATGGGTGGACTTGATCCTTTTGACGGGATCAAAAGGAGACGCACTCAAGTGCGCCCGCAGGGTGCGCGTCAGGGATGACGCGCATCAACCCCGGCCTCAGCATATCAATAGTGTCGGTGGTTCCATGATAACACCACTGCATCACCATCAACGATACATAATCAATTTGGAATTGGTGGCTATGGGTGGACTTGAACCACCGACCTCAGCATTATGAGTGCCGCGCTCTAACCAACTGAGCTACATAGCCATTGAGGATAAAAAGGGTGTCTATCTTGCAAGCAAGCCTACCACCTGTCAAGCCATGACGGCCATAGATATTACAAGAGGGTACCAATACGTGGAATATATGTTTGCTTGGGAAATCTTGAATCCATAAGCCCTATTGTCCGGGTCTTATGAGTTGATATTCATTTACTGACAAGAATGGTCCCGAGATATGCAACTACATCCTTTATCTCTTGATCCGATAATTGCTCTCCCCACACGGGCATCACCGCTGAACGCCCCATCGCCTCACCACCGAGACGAATTATCATCTCCTTATAATCATCGTTTTTATTACTGACCGTGAGATCTGCCGGTGCCGGTTCAAATAATTTTGCTGCCCGGCCCTTCCCATCCGCATTTATCCCATGACAAAGAATACAGTTGGTTTTATACACCACTTGGCCACGGCTGATAGAATCGTTGATCACCTTCAGGTATATAACCACATCCCCAATCTGTTCTTCAGATAATTCTTTCTCCCATGGCGGCATAAAAGGCGACATGCCAACGACTGCCCCGCCTTCACGTATGATTTTCTCATACTTTTCCGGCTTACCTGGTTTGATACGCAGATTAACGCTGCCATGTAAAATGCTGGTACGTGCCAATCCATCTCCTCTTTCACCATGGCACAGCGCACAATAATTCTTAAAAACGAGGCCGCCACGTATCTCAGGTTTTGATAGTTCGGACTGAATCGCCTTTTGGGTATCAGCGGCATGGGCATCTAATAATACCAGATGCCACAACAACGCAATTAACAGCCACCATATCCCTGCTACCCAAGGTTTTTTGAGCTTTCCATGTCCAATCAACATATCAACTTCATCCAAAGTAAATATCCTTTTCATCTCTTTGACCTTCTTTTGATCGATCTTTTTTACTGCGAGCGGGAGTCGAAGCCATGACTGTATGACCCGGATCGGCTCACATCGATTCATACACATTATCGGACGCTGCGGGTAAAAACATTAAAAAATTCGCCTGCAGCTATTGTAACCTTTATGATATATAAAGAATTATCACCGGTGCTCAGACATTAAAACGAAAATGTACGATATCGCCATCTCGTATGACATAATCCTTGCCCTCGAGCCGCCATTTACCGGCCTCTTTGGCCCCTTGCTCGCCTCTCAGCATGATGAAATCCTGATACGCGATAACTTCGGCACGAATAAAACCCTTTTCAAAATCAGTATGGATGACACCCGCGGCCTGGGGTGCCCTGGCTCCGGTCTTCACCGTCCATGCCCGCACCTCTTTTTCTCCCGCAGTAAAAAAGGTCTGCAGGCCCAGTAGCTGATATCCTGCGCGGATCACTCGATTCAAACCGGGCTCGGATAACCCCAGATCGTCGAGAAACACTCCCTTCTCATCATCGGGAAGTTCGGCGATCTCGGATTCTATGGCGGCGCATACCGGAACCACCACTGCGCCTTCCTGCTCGGCTATATCCCTCACCTGATCAAGAAAGACATTGTCAGTAAAGCCATCTTCGGCAACATTGGCAATATACATCGTCGGCTTCATCGTCAATAGATGAAACTGTTGCAATCTCAGAAGCTCATCTTCGTTAAGTGAAAGCGCACGGATAGGCGCGCCGCTGTCAAGTTGTTGATGGATTTTCTGCAGCAGCTTCATCTGCGCAATTGCATCCTTATCACCGCTTTTGCTCATCTTGCCTGAACGCAGAAGTTGCCTGTCGACTGTTTCAAGATCGGCCAATGCAAGTTCGGTGTTGATTGTCTCAATATCATGCTTGGGATTTATACGCCCTGACACATGTGTAATATCACCATGCTCGAAACAGCGCACCACATGGGCAATGGCCTGTGTCTCACGAATGTTTGCCAGAAATTTGTTGCCCAACCCCTCACCTTTGGATGCCCCGGCTACCAGACCGGCAATATCCACAAACTCCATTGTGGTTGTAATCACACGTTGTGGCTTGATAATTTCCGCGATAGCCTCCAGGCGGGGGTCAGGCATCGGAACGACGCCGACATTGGGCTCAATGGTACAAAAAGGATAGTTTGCCGCCTCGATACCCGCACGTGTCAGGGCATTAAACAATGTTGACTTGCCGACATTAGGCAATCCGACAATGCCACATTTAAACCCCATCCCGGTTACCTGGCTTGCATCCGTATCTAAAACTGGAACAACTTTTTATCTTTGGTCTTATGATGATGGTTCTGTCCTACGGTGGAGCTTATTCATCGCTTTTTCAAACTCTCCTTCCACCATCATCGGGACAAGGCCGATGGCATCATCAATCGCACCTAAGATCATATCCTTGTCATGCTGTGAAGGTTTTTGCAAAACATAATCAACCACCATGTCCGCACTGCCCGGATGACCGACACCGATACGCAAGCGAAAAAAATCACGATTACCTTCGAATGCCGAGATAACGTCACGCAACCCGTTGTGCCCTCCATCACCGCCTCCCTGCTTCAGTCGTACCGTACCAGGGGGCAGATCGATTTCATCGTGGACTATCAGGATGTTTTGAGGGGCTATCTTGTAATATTTACTTATCGCAGCAACCGCCCGCCCACTGCGGTTCATATAGGTTGCGGGTTTAAATAAACGGCCCCTGTGCTTGGCAAATGAAACTTCGGCCAAATGGCCATGGAACCGGGATACCAGTTTAAATGCCACGCCCAACGTTTGCGCCAGCATATCGACAAACCAAAACCCGGTATTATGGCGTGTATGTTCGTAATCTGGTCCTGGATTACCTAAGCCAACAACCAAATCAATACGCGGCGGCAACCTTGATCATCCTGTCTCTGGAAACACAAATCCCCTGATAATCAGGATGTCTCGCCTTCCTCGGGTTTTTCTGCCTCTGCAGGCGCTGCCTCTGCAGCTGCTGCTTCAGTCACTACCTCTTCTATTTCAATTGCGGCACGTGGCACATGGATTGAAACCACCGGTTGATCGTGATCAGCGCCATGGCTAAGCGCGACTATCTCGACTCCTTCAACGGGAGTTATGTCCGACAGATGCAGGGCCTCGTTTAATTGCAGGTTTGAAACATCAATCTCCAGATATTCAGGCAGATGTTTCGGCAAGCAGCTGATTTCCACATCATTCATCAAATGAGAAATCACTCCTCCGGACAACTTGACACCCGGCGCCTTGTCTGCACCGATGAAGTGTAATGGCACGTGGAGACGTAACTTTTCCGTCTCGCTGATACGTTGCAGATCAAGATGCATCAATATAGGTTTATGGGGGTGTCTGTATAAATCCTTGAGAATCGCCTTTTCTGCATTACCTTCCACGACGATACTCAAAATATGTGAATAAAAAGCCTCGTTCTCCAGGCTGTGCAATACCGCATCATGGTCCAAGGCAATCGGAACGGCCTCTTTACCTGCACCGTATAGCACGGCAGGTATTTTATTCTCACGACGCAGGCGGCGGCTCGCACCTTTTCCCATGTCATGACGAATGGCTGCATTTAATTCGTAATTTATACTCATTACACTATACTCCAACTTGATGTTATTAATAATGGTTGACCATCTACCCGCGACCTGGCATATGCCGACCTTTCACTATGAAACCTTTATCTCTATAAATCAAAAGCCCTTTAATCCATATAAATCGAACTCACCGATTCCTCATTACTAATACGCCGCATCGTCTCTGCCAGCATACCCGCGATACTCAGTTGGCGTATCTGTGCACAGGCCTTGGCATCTTTACCAAGGGGGATCGTATCCGTTACGACCAATTCATCCATCACCGATGTTGCGATTCTTTCCACTGCGGAACCGGAAAGAACCGCATGAGTACAATAGGATACCACGCAACGGGCACCCTCTTCCTTTAACACCCGCGCGGCCTCACATAACGTCCCGGCCGTATCCACCATATCGTCGATCAGGATACAGGTCCTGTCTTCGACGTCACCGATTATATTCATCACTTTGGCCTCATTAGGCCCCGGACGGCGTTTGTCGACAATGGCCAGTTCAGCACCATCGAGGCGTTTGGCCAAGGCACGTGCCCTTACCACGCCGCCCACATCCGGTGAAACGACTATCATATTGGGGTATTTCTTGCGCCAAATATCGGATAACAGGACCGGCGAGGCATAAACATTGTCGAGCGGGATATCGAAAAAACCCTGAATCTGATCCGCATGTAAATCAACGGTAAGCACCCTGTTGGCACCAACACCGGTAATCATATCGGCAACCACCCTGGCACTGATGGGAACCCTGGCGGAGCGTGGCCGCCGATCCTGCCGGGAATATCCAAAATAGGGGATAACCGTCGTAATGCGGTAAGCCGATGACCGGCGTATCGCATCAACTATCAACATCAGTTCCATCAGATTATCATCGGTTGGATTACAGGTCGGTTGCACGATAAATACATCTTTGCCGCGCACATTTTCCATAATCTCCACGGCGATTTCGCCGTCGCTAAAACGACCGACATTGGCCTTGCCCAACGGTATGCTCAGGCAACTTGCTACATCTTGTGCCAGCTGGGGATGTGCATTACCCGTAAACACCATCATCCTGGCATCCGTATCAGAAAACTTTTCTGAATTTGTATAATTCAAGATTAATTACCTAGTCCACAATAATCAAAATCACATGCCATTACTTATTCGGATGGCTGGGGTGCCAGGATTCGAACCTGGGAATGCGGGGATCAAAACCCCGTGCCTTACCGCTTGGCTACACCCCAACAAATCTTTTAACCCCTCAGGTATGGATCAAGCCTCCCGCCTTACGTCACTGCGAATAGTGGGGAGCGGTTCATCCCTTTGGCAACAAATCCCACCCAACCGGCAGGCAATTGATCAAGCACATGATCCGCATGATCTCTATCACTAAATGGTGCAAATATACAGGCGCCCGTACCACTCATCCTGGCTACCGCAAACTGTGACAGCCATTCTAGAGCACGCGCAACTGGCGGATAATCCTTACAAACAACGGGCTCGCATACGTTAACTCCCTGCCCGGAAAGAAAGTTTTCTATTCTGATAGGATGGCAATCGCGTGTCAATTCCGGCTTGCCAAAAACTTCGGCTGTCACTACGTGGCATGGCGGCACAATCACAATATACCACGGTTCCGGTAGCGTAATGGGCGTCAACTTTTCACCTATCCCTTCCGCCCATGCCGCGTGTCCCGCGATGAAAACCGGCACATCCGCCCCCAGCTGCAACCCAAGGGCGATAAGCTCCGACTGGCCAATAGCGGCGGCCCAGAGACAATTGAGGGCCACCAATGTTGTCGCGGCATCCGAGCTCCCTCCACCCAATCCGCCCCCAAGAGGTATATGTTTGTCGATGTATATGTCCGCCCCCAGTCTTGTGCCACCCATTTGTTGCAACAGGCGGGCGGCCCGGATTACCAGGTCATGTTCCGGTGTAATGCCCTTGATTTCATTGACGCGCCGAATTATCCCATCATCACGAATATCAAAAGACAGCATGTCGCAATAATCAATAAACTGAAAAACGGTCTGAAGCAGGTGATAGCCATCCGGCCGGCGGCCGGTGATATGTAAAAACAGATTCAGCTTGGCGGGTGCCGGCCAACGTTCGTTAGTTGTATGCATCATTTATCATCAAGTCATGCCGTGAGTTACGCTGGTCAAGCCGATTTGACTCCGGCTCCCACCGATCGATGATCAAACGCACATGCAACTCAGGGTGTTCGAGCATGATCTTTCTTGGTATTTCAAATTCCCCCGTTTTCCAATATCTTACAAACTCGATGTGCCATCCATTTTGTTCAAGCCATACCAGGCGTCCCTGTTTGTCCAGTTCCTTATTTGCGACAAAGTCCGGGGCCGGCAATCCTAATACCCAATAACGCAGCCCTTGAACAGGAACAGTCCAGCCGAGATGGTTACGTAATAATTCATTCACATCACCCGCGGTCACTTGCTCATCAGGAGTTTGTAAAGTGACATTTCCGGAATGGCTGTTAAGTTGCGCAACACCCTGACCGAGATGGGTCATAAAACGTAAATCAAAATCATTATTATGTTGCCGCCAATAGATCATGGTATTCCAGCTATCATTCGCATCCTTCACTGCGATACGTCCGTTCAGTGTCCATGATTGAAATTTGCCTAATTCGGCCTGCCTCGTTTGCCAAGCGATAGCGGGGGATACCAAAGGTCCAGTGGTTGGAGCAACGCTCGCACAGGCTGTAATTGCTAGAGTGAAAATCACGGCGCTGCATTGCCGTAACATAGGGGGAAGCTGTCGCATCAGGAACGTGCTATTTCGGATAGCCTGTGACGGGGCATTTCTTAATAGAAATATTAAATTTCGGATCTATTTATCCTATGGTTTATCTCTAATTTGTGGATTTACCTAACCGCTCCATGACTTCGATTATTATCTTATCACCCGGCGATAACTTAAGTGCCTGCTCCCAAATCTCACGTGCATCTTCCTGATCACCCATGACCCACAATACCTCACCCAGATGTGCCGCCACTTCGGAATCCGCCCGCAACTCCAATGATTGCCGTAAATACTTGACAGCTTCCGAATATTTACCAAGCCGGTAAAGCACCCATCCCATGCTGTCAAGGATGGCATTATCCTGTGATTTAAGTTCCAAAGCACGCTTTATATATTCATATGCTTCATTATATCGAGCGGTACGATCAGCCAATGTATAGCCCAAGGCATTCAGGGCATCAACATTGTCCGGCTCCAGCTTAAGGATGGTCGTGAGATCCTGCTCCAGGATGTCCAATTTATCCAGTTTTTCTGCGACAATGGCCCGCGCATATAAAATTTCCTTGCTTTCGGGCATATCGGTCAACGCGGCGTTATATAATATCATCGCATCATCAAAGCGTTCCGCCTCACGCAATATGTCACCCTCGATCAGGATAAGACGTTCCTTCTGGGCTGGAAACTGCGTTTGCAAACTATGAAGCTGGCTACGGCCTTCCGTAATATCACCCTGATGCACTATCAGGATGGCGATGCGTGTCCGTGCCTCAAAATAATTTTCGCCGCCATTGACAGATGAATAATACTCAATGGCCTGCGGATAATGCTCTTTGACCTCTTCAATCCGGGCCAGATAAAAATTGACATCATTGCTTCTTATGGACAGTTTTTTAACACGGCCAAGATATTGCTCGGCATCATCAAGCCGATTGAGCTGCAACGTCAGTAATCCCAAAGTAAACAGGATTTCACCACTTTCCGGAGACAGTTTTGCCGCTTTTTCATATTGGGGGACAGCCTCTTCGTATTGCTGCGTATCCACAAGCATACGCGCATAGGTCATGCGCAAATTCAGATCCTTGGGATATTTATTAACGGCATCAGCGAGATATTCGGCGGCTTGTTGATTTTTATTTTGCAATTGCAGAATGCGGGCGCGTAACATGATGGCGTTTATCCAGGCTGGCTTAAGTGTCAACACACGTTCAACAATGTTTTGCGCACTTTCCAGCTCGCCGGCCCGTACAGCCAAATGACTGTACGCATAGAGCGCGGCAGGATTGTTCTTGCGTTGCTCGATAAAATGCTCCATGACCAATAGTGCCGTCTTCAGGTCTTGTTCACGGCTCAGCAGCGAGGCAAGCATCATGAAGGCCTGATCAGGATCCGCCGCCGACAAAGAAAGCAGTCTTTCCATGTGTTCCAATGCGGCATCAGGATCGCCGTTTCTGATATATGCGGCAGTAATGGCCTGCCTGGCTTCTAAATTGTTGCTATCCAGTTCGACCCACAATTTTGCGGCATCGAGGGCACGGGCATCATCGCGGGAAAAGATCGCTACACGGGTGGCTTCCCTGGCCAACCTGGGATCACGCGTCGCCGTGGCCAACTGCAAGTATGTGTCGAGGGCAACATCGTAATGCCCCCGTTTAACGGCAAATTCGGCCACCAGCAACTGATACAGCAGATCCTGACTTAATTCAATAGCGGGGAATTTGGGCTTGGTTTGGTTTTGGCCTTGATCTTGAGCAGCGTCAAGCTTGACGGTGGCATCGCTGCCATGCTTGCTGGCAAGACCGGTGCATCCACCCAACAACAAGGCAGTGATGGTAATTACCAGCGATAACGGCTTAGCGATGTACATTGAGTCACCTTAATAATTAATATCTTACAATTTTTATGCCAATTCGTGTACTGGATATAGGGTCAGGCACCATCTTTTTCAATAAAACCTGTTAATTTTGTTATACTTAGGTGATAATCCGATACCTTTCATAAGTTCAAATTGGTATACGTCAGGTAATTATATGCCACTTCTTGCTGTTGGGCTCAACCACAACACGGCCCCAATACAAATTCGAGAACGCGTTGCGTTTGCTCCCGAACATCTGACTACCGTACTAAAAGAACTGATGGCGCTTTCCCAGGTCAGTGAGGCGGCTATCCTCTCCACCTGTAATCGCATCGAACTCTTATGCTGTGTCGAAGATCCTGATAATGCAGCCCTGCTCATAAACTGGTTCAGCCAGCATCACAATCTCACCGTTGATGAAATCGGCCCTTATATGTACTGTCATCCCGGCCGGCATGCGGTTCAACATCTATTACGTGTCGCCAGCGGTCTGGATTCAATGATTCTTGGTGAACCACAGATCCTCGGACAAATCAAAGATGCCTATCTATCGGCGAAAGAGGCCGGTACTATAGGCAGACTGCTGAGCAGGTTGTTTCAACACGCCTTTTCCGTTGCTAAGCGAGTCAGAACGGATACTGCCATCGGCGCCAACCCTGTTTCGGTTGCCTTTGCCGCGGTAAGCCTGGCCAAACAAATCTTCAGTTCTATTACCGAACACACCGCCTTGCTTATTGGAGCCGGCGATACCATTGAACTTGCTGCACGCCATCTACAGGAAAATGGCATCAAACGCATGATTATCGCAAACCGCTCTCTGGCAAAGGCCCAGGCACTTGTGGATGAAACGAACGGTCTGGCAATCACATTGAGTGAGATTCCTGCCTACCTTCCGCAAGCCGACATCGTAATTTCTTCGACGGCAAGCCAACTGCCCATCCTTGGCAAGGGTGCCGTCGAAAGCGCAATCAAGATCCGCAAACATCAACCGATGCTTATGGTCGATATCGCCGTACCCCGTGATATCGAACCGGAAGTAAGCGAACTGAATGATGTCTATCTTTATACCGTTGACGATCTGAGAGAGATCATCGATGAAGGACTCAAATCCAGGCAGGAAGCCGCGCTTCAGGCCGAAAAAATCATCGAAGTCCAGGTTGCCCATTTTATGGGCTGGATCAAGTCGCTTGACAGTATCGCAACACTTCGCACATATAGAGAACAAATCGAACACATACGTAACGTCGAAATTACCAAGGCCAAACGGCTGCTGGCACAGGGCGCCAATCCCGAGGAAGTCATCCAGCAATTGGCGCGTACTTTATGCAATAAGATTATTCACAGTCCCACGGTACAGATGCGCAAGGCCAGTTATGAAGGCCGCGAAGACCTGATCAAGGCCGCACATGAATTGCTTGATATCAAAAACCAAGACCAATAACTCCCCTTGTGAAGCCTTCTATCCAAAACAAACTTGAATCCCTGTCCGACCGTCTGCAGGAACTTGACGGGCTATTATCGGATCCGGAAATAATCAGTAATCAATCGCGCTTTCGCGCGCTGTCGATGGAATATGCCCAGGTCAACCCGCTCGTCACCTGTTTCCGAAAATACCAGGCAGCGCTCGACGACATCGCCAAGACAGAGGCAATGTTACAGGATAAAGATACCGCAGTACGTAGGCTTGCAGAGGAAGAATTGCAGCACGCCCGCCAACAAATAACATTACTGGAGGAGGAAATCAAAGCATTACTGGTACCCTCCGACCCCCACGACAATGCCAATATCTTCCTCGAAATCCGCGCCGGAACCGGCGGTAACGAGGCGGCACTATTTGCCGGCGACCTGTTCCGCATGTATTTACACTATGCCGAATTCAAACACTGGCAATCCGAGATCATAAGTTATAGCGAAGGCGAACACGGCGGGTATAAAGAAATCATCGTACGCATCTGTGGACAAGGTGTCTATTCACGCCTCAAATTCGAATCAGGGGCGCACCGCGTACAACGGGTACCGGTAACCGAATCGCAAGGCCGGATTCACACCTCTGCCTGCACGGTTGCGATACTGGCCGAGGCCGATGAAATAGAGCAAATCGACATCAATCCTGCCGATCTCAAGGTCGATACGTTCCGTGCCTCAGGCGCCGGCGGTCAACATGTCAATAAAACAGATTCGGCGATCCGGCTGACACACTTGCCAACCGGTATTGTGATTGAATGTCAGGATGAACGTTCGCAACACAAAAACCGTGCCCGCGCCATGTCATTATTACAGGCCAAATTGCTTGCAGAGGCACAGCAAAAACAAGTGACCGAACAGGCTCAAAAGCGTAAATTACTGGTGGGCAGCGGCGACCGCTCTGAACGCATCCGCACCTATAATTTTCCTCAAGGCCGGGTGACGGATCATCGTATTAACCTGACGCTCTACAAACTGGATGAAATCCTTGAAGGTTATCTTGATCAGGTGATTGACCCGCTGGTCAGCGAATATCAAGCGGAACAATTGGCCGAAATGGGCGTGGCCTGAGCCCAGCTCTGACGCATATGAGATCAGACCATCACTCAACCATCACGATACACGCCGCATTACTTCAGGCAGAGCAACTGCTTGCACCTTTACACGAATCGGCACGAATCGATGCCGAGGTATTACTGTCATATGGCATCAGCCAAACACGTACCTATTTGCATACCTGGCCGGAACATCCGCTCACTAGCGAACAGGTAGAACATTATTCCTCTCTTATTCGGCGGCGCGCTGCCGGTGAACCAGTCGCCTATCTGACCGGCAGGCGTGAATTCTGGTCATTGCCGTTGACAGTCACCAACGCAACCCTGGTACCACGGCCCGAAACGGAGTTATTGGTGGAACATGCGTTATCCCGCATTCCATCCGATGCTATCATGCGCGTCGCCGATCTCGGCACGGGCTGCGGTGCAATTGCGCTGGCAATCGCCTCAGAACGTCCCGCGAGCCGCGTGATAGCCACTGACATCGATATACAGGCGCTCCATGTTGCACGCATCAATGCCGCACAACTGGACATCGATAATGTAGAATTTAGACAGGGAGAATGGCTCGAACCGCTCCAGGGAGAATGCTTCCATATCATTATGAGCAATCCGCCCTATATCGGAGAACATGATCCTAATATCGGACAAGGCGATTTACGCTTCGAACCCAGTGCCGCGCTTACCGCCGGTCAAGACGGCCTGGACGCCATCAGGATCATTGTCGCCCAGGCAAAACAGCACCTGCTGCATCAAGGATGGTTGCTGGTCGAGCATGGTCATGAACAACAAGCAGAGGTATTGGAGCTGTTGCGACAAGCGCGATACCATCATATACAGGGGGTTGCCGATCTCACAGGCCATGACCGGGTCGTCATCGGCCAATACCTTCAAGCATAGATCGTTTGCTCAAGATAATGTCATCATCTGATATGTCCGTTGAATTACCCCGGTCATTGGTCAATCAATTACTGCAGCACGCCCAGCAAACCGAAGCCAAAGAAGTCTGTGGTTTTATCTCGAGTCAACGGGGTAACCCGGCACAGGTATACCCGGTCACAAATATTGCCCTTACACCTGAGTGCAGGTTTGCGATGAACCCCGAGGACCAAATCAATGCGCTGCGCCAGATGCGCGAACGTAATGAGGAATTATTTGCCATCTATCATTCTCATCCTTCAAGTCCTGCCGTACCCTCCATTATCGATCTGAAAGAAGCAGGCTATCCTGAGGCACTTTATCTGATTATTTCTCTTGATACCAAAGGCGTACTGGAGATGCGCGGCTACAGAATCAACGGTCATGATGCTGAGGAAGTACAGTTAAAACTGGAATAATGAATGAGCTATTGATTTTGGCTCATTCGTCAATCATCGCTCAACGGCAACAAATTAGAGGCGGATTTTCCCACTACATGACGCGACATGCTGAGAGCGAGTTCATGCTCACCCAGAAATACTGTCGCTACATTCTCATCGCGCAATAATGCCGCCTCTTCTTCGCTATGGGTGCGCACCAGAATCTCGATTTTTGGATTGAGCATACGTGCAATCTCGATCATGCGACGCGCGCGCAGGGTATCGGGGATCGCGATCACCAGCTTACGGGCCCGCGCCACATGTCCCTGGATAAGAACGGCCGGGTCCGAGGCATCGCCCGCAACCGCATAGTTACCGCGTTGGCGCAATTTTTCGACCAGCTCACGATTTTCCTCGACCACGACGAATGACAATCTATGTTCGGCCAATACTTCTCCAATTCGCCGGCCGACACGGCCATAACCGACCAGGACTATATGGCCTGTCAACTGTTGCGACTCCACTGTCATCGGCAGCTCTGCCAGGGGATCACTGGGACGTTCCAGGGTACGCGCAAGCCTTGATCGTGATCGAATCCACGTCTGTGCGGGCTCGATTGCCTGAAACACCAGATGGTTGAGCGAGATCGAAATGAGCGCCCCCGCCAGGATAAGATCCTGACCTTCATCCGGCAACAGCCCAAGGGCGACTCCGAGTCCTGCGAGGATAAACGAAAACTCGCCGATCTGGGCAAGACTTGCCGACACTGTGAGTGCTGTGTTGAGTGGATAGCGAAAGGCAAGAATAAGCAGAAAGGCGGCCAGAAATTTGCCAACAACAATAATCGCAACGACAATGAGCACATGGTATGGTTGTTCTATCAGAATCATCGGATCGAACAGCATACCCACCGACACGAAAAACAGAACCGAAAATGCCTCCCTGAGTGGCAGAGATTCTTCAGCGGCCCTGTGACTTAGATGGGACTCTCTCATAACCATACCGGCGAAAAATGCGCCAAGCGCAAAGGACACTCCAAAAAGCTGCGCGGAACCATAGGCGATGCCCACCGCCACCGCAATCACGCATAGAGTGAATAGCTCTCGTGAACTGGTACTGGCCACGTGCCACAACAGCCAGGGGAAAATTCGTCGCCCAATAACAACCATAACGCCGACAAAGATTACAATCTTGCCAAGGGTCACCATAAGGGTTTCCAATAGGTGTCCATCAGACGCATTCCCAGAGAGATCGCCGGTACCAGCACCAAGCCATCCGGACAGAGGTGGCAACAAAACCAGCACCAGGATCATCGCCAGATCCTCAACAATCAGCCAACCAACCGCTATCTGGCCATTGACGGACTGGAACATGCCGCGTTGCTCCAATGCCCGCACAAGTACTACAGTGCTGGCCACAGAAAGTGCCAGACCAAACACAAGACTCGCGCCCAGGCTCCAGCCCCAGAAAGTGGCGACCCCGGCACCGAGCGCAGTCGCCACTCCAATCTGGGCAATGGCGCCTGGCAAGGCAATGCGACGAACGGCCAGTAAGTCATCCAGGGAAAAGTGCAAGCCGACACCAAACATCAACAGTATTACGCCGATCTCAGCCAACTGGCGCGACAGTTCAATATCAGCAACAAAACCCGGAGTAGCAGGACCGATCATGATACCGGCAACGAGATAACCAACCAGCGCCGGCAGCCTCAGACGGTTAGCGATAAGACCCATAACCAGGGCAAATCCGAAGCTGACGGCAATGGTAGTAATCAAGGTAAGGCTATGTGGCATATCTTTATGTTACCTGAGCAGGCTTGTAAAATTCCGTATGAAATATTTTACTGTGCAAAAATGTTGTGAGGGGAAAGAAACAAATCTGATAGTCTTCAGCCAAGCTTCTTCTTCAGGAGTTCATTCACCTGTCCGGGATTAGCCTTGCCCTGCGTGGCCTTCATGATCTGGCCGACAAAAAACCCGAACACCTTGTCTTTGCCAGCCCGATATTGCTCTACCTGGTGCGGGTTACCGGCAATGATGTCATCGATAATCTTTTCAATGGCAGCGCTGTCCGAGACCTGTCTGAGTCCTTTGGATTCAATGATGGTATCGGCATCCCCTTCCCCTGCCCACATTGCCTCAAACACCTGTTTGGCGATCTTGCCGGATATAGTGTCGTCGGCAATGCGCTTGATCATGCCACCCAGCATCCGGGCGGAGACCGGGCTTTCCGTGATATCCAATCCTGCCTTGTTTAGGGCCCCCAGTACGTCTCCCATCACCCAATTGGCAGACTGCTTGGTTTCCCCGTCAGATGCCTTTTCAACAGCTTCAAAGTAATCCGCCAACTCCCGGCTGGAGGTCAGCACGCTTGCCTCATAAGGTGTCAGGCCAAACTCATAGATAAAACGTTCTTTCTTCCCGTCCGGCAGTTCAGGCAAGGTTTTACGTATGTTCTCAATGTAGGCCTCATCCAATTCCAATGGTAAAAGATCAGGATCGGGAAAATAACGATAATCAAAGGCCTCTTCCTTGCTGCGCATAGGGCGCGTTTCATTTCTATCGGCGTCATAAAGGCGTGTTTCCTGCTCGATAGTACCTCCGCCTTCGAGAATCCCGATCTGACGCTCGATCTCATAATCGATGGCACGTTCAACAAAACGGAACGAATTGAGATTTTTTAGCTCGGTACGTGTGCCAAATGCCTGCTGTCCTATGGGACGAACCGAGACATTGGCATCGCAGCGGAATGAACCCTCCTGCATATTGCCGTCGCAAATCTCGAGATAGCGCACCAGGGAATGGATCTTTTTCATGTAGGCAATGGCCTCCTTGGCCGAACGCATATCCGGCTCGGAGACTATCTCGAGCAGAGGTGTGCCGGCACGATTGAGATCGATGCCTGTCAGGCCATGAAAATCTTCGTGCAATGATTTTCCTGCATCCTCTTCCAGGTGTGCACGGGTAATACCAACAATCTTTGCAAGGCCGGTGTCTTTATCCGATTCGATATTGATTTCAATTTGCCCGCCTGCAACAATGGGTAATTCGTATTGGCTGATCTGGTAGCCCTTGGGCAGATCGGGATAAAAATAATTCTTGCGCGCGAATATCGAACGCGTCGCAACGCGTGCACCCACCGCCAGACCGAACTTTGTGGCCATCATGACCGCGGCTGCATTGAGCACCGGCAACACGCCGGGTAAGCCCAGGTCAATCGCACACGCCTGGGTATTGGGCTTTGCGCCGTAGGCCGTCGAGGCCCCGGAAAAAATCTTGCTCTTCGTGGCCAGCTGGGCATGAATTTCAAGACCGATGACGGCTTCCCACTCCATCAGGCTAATACCCTCATGCCATGTATCAACATCAGAATATATAATTTCATATCGCGCCCTTAAGTTAAACGAAGCATGGTTCGGGAATCATTAGAGTGACCGTATGCAGCAGGGGTGCCGCATACGCGCCTACAGGGATGTATTTACGGCGTGTCGCTATAACGATTCCCGGATCATGCTCACCATATGGCTCAGTTCGCTTTGCTATATAAAAAAAACGCATATTTATTTATATTGCTCCGGCACGCGTCGATGCCAATCCGTCACTTGCTGATAACGATGCGCTATATTGAGTATTCGGGCCTCCTGAAAATAATTGCCGATAATCTGCAAGCCTGCGGGCAGCCAATTGACAAAACCTGCGGGAATCGAGATCGCGGGCAGTCCGGCCAGATTGACGGCGATGGTATAGATATCCGATAAATACATGGTGATTGGATCATCAACCTTGTCACCGAGAGCAAAGGCAGTCGTAGGCGTCGTCGGCCCCATGATGACGTCGACATCTTTAAAGGCATTAGCAAAGTCATCACTGATAAGACGACGGATCCTTTGTGCCTTAAGGTAATAGGCATCGTAATAACCCGCCGACAAGACATAGGTACCGATCATAATACGGCGCTTGACCTCGGCACCGAATCCCTCGCCACGCGTCCGTTTATAAAGATCCATTAAGTCTTTTGGGTTATCGCAACGGTAGCCAAATCTGACGCCATCATAACGTGACAGATTCGACGAACATTCCGCCGGGGCCACGACGTAATAAGTGGGCACAGAGAGATTGGTATTGGGCAAGCTGATATCCACCACCGTCGCACCCAGATTTTGATATTCCTTGATGGCCTCGTCTAATGCGCTTGCTATTCTATTATCCAGCCCTTCACTAAAATATTCCTTTGGCAAACCGATTTTTATGCCTTCAATCGAATCACTGAGGGTAGCCGTGTAATCCGGGACAGAGGTATCCATCGAGGTAGAGTCTTTTTCGTCAAATCCGGCCATCACGCCCAACATCAATGCGGCATCTTCCGCCGTTCTGGTTATGGGGCCGCCCTGATCAAGGCTTGAGGCAAAGGCGATCATGCCATAACGGGACACCCGTCCATAGGTGGGTTTCAAGCCTGTACACCCGCACAATGCCGCCGGCTGACGGATGGAGCCGCCGGTATCCGTGCCGGTTGCGCCCGGAACAAGGTATGCTGCAACAGCGGCGGCCGACCCGCCGGATGATCCACCGGGAACCTTTGCCGGATCCCACGGATTTTTCACCGGCCCGTAAAAACTCGTCTCATTGGAAGACCCCATGGCAAACTCATCCATATTGGTCTTCCCCAGCATGACTGCACCCGCCTGATTGAATTTGACGACACAAGTGGCATCATAGGGAGCGATAAAGTTATCCAACATTCTGGATCCGCACGTGGTCGTAACGCCATCGGTACAAAATATATCCTTGTGCGCTATAGGTATTCCGGTAAGCGGGCCCGCTTTACCGTTTTTTAATCTGCGATCTGCCTCTTGTGCCGCAGTTGACGCCCGTTCCTCAGTAAGCGTGATGAAACTGTTAAGCTGCGGATTAAACTGTTTAACTCGCGACAGGAAAATCCCGGTTAACTCACTACTGCTTATTGTTCCCTGATGAAGTGCTTGTGATAATTCGGCAATGGTTTTACGATGCATGGATATGATTGTTATTGTCTTTACAATAAGTTAGAAATTAAAAACCTTGTCTGTCAGAATACCGCTGGCACTGTGGGTGGTTACTCAATAACCTTCGGCACCAGATATAAACCTGATTCAACCCGTGGGGCGATGGCCTGGAATTTGTCTTTTTGATCAACCTCGGTGACCTGATCATCCCTCAGGCGCTGTGTGACGGAAAGTGGATGTGCCATTGGGTCAACTGCGGTGGTGTCTATGCCATCCATTTGCCCGACAAAGTCAAGGATGCTTGATAGATTCTGGGCGTAGTGAGGAATGTCCTCCTTACCGATCTGCAAGCGGGACAGATGTGCAATTTTTTCAATAGTGTTTTCGTCCAAAACCATAAATAAATTTTAAAATATGTCGCTATAATACTATGAACTTATCATACTTATCCGCTTGCCCAAAATCTCACCCACTGCTAGAGTAATTCAAGCAGTTAAGTATCAGGAAAAGGATTATAAGGATTATATGTTTAAACGACTCCGCGGCCTATTCTCCAATGATCTTTCGATAGATCTGGGTACCGCCAACACATTAATCTACGTGCGCGGTCAAGGCATTGTATTGAATGAACCGTCGGTGGTAGCCATACGCCAAGAACCCGGCACAGGCGCCCCCCGGACAATTGCAGCCGTTGGGGCAGAAGCCAAATTAATGATCGGTCGCACGCCGGGTAATATTGTCGCCATTCGCCCGATGAAAGATGGTGTCATCGCCGATTTTACCGTCACCGAAAAGATGCTCCAGCATTTTATTCGTAAAGTACATGAAAATCGATTCCTCCGTCCAAGCCCACGTGTTTTGATCTGCGTCCCCTGTGGATCGACGCAGGTAGAACGGCGCGCCATCAAGGAATCCGCCGCCGGGGCGGGTGCCCGCGAGGTCTATCTGATTGAGGAGCCGATGGCGGCAGCCATCGGAGCAGGAATGCCTGTCGGTGAGGCAAGCGGCTCGATGGTACTCGACATTGGCGGCGGCACAACGGAAGTTGCGGTAATTTCACTTAACGGTATCGTCTATTCAGCATCGGTACGCATCGGCGGTGACCGCTTCGATGAGGCCATAATCAATTACGTTCGGCGGAATTACGGCAGCCTTATCGGTGAATCCACCGCAGAAATGATTAAAC
>Ga0214472_10002863_pt1 | contig 18373 bp, 16 predicted proteins | sample RVTome_6_FD_207662 | JGI IMG/M metagenome (GOLD analysis project Ga0214472, IMG submission 207662) | Soil microbial communities from uranium-contaminated site in the Upper Colorado River Basin, Wyoming, United States - RVT140D175 | ecosystem: Environmental > Terrestrial > Soil > Contaminated >...
GATAATGGTTTAACAATTCCAGCGGATAGCGCTTGCCCGCAAGATAATCGTTGATACAGGCCAGCACCAGCTTACTGCGCATCCGTCCCTGGTTTTTTTCGATCTCTGTTTTGGTCATCCAAACCGGGCGTATGATCCCCTGGTCGAGCTCAAGCGCAGGATCATGTTGTGTGCATTTCCCCGCGAAACAAAAACGGAGATAGATGATATCAATGTGCGGATTGGGGTAAAGATATACGCCAACCAGGAATTCTGGCTCGAATACCCATGCGGTTTCTTCCCGCACTTCGCGTTTTATGGCATTGATCAGGCTTTCATCCTTTTCCAGATGCCCCGCAGGCTGATTAAAGACAATGTGATTATCTGCATCTTCTTCGACCAGCAAAAAGCGGCCATTATCTTCGGCGATTGCCGCGACGGTAACATTGGGTTTCCATTGCATAAGGATGATCTACCGGGTTGTGATTATTGAAACTGTTTAAGTTATAATAAAGGCCAGAAAAAATTGTATGAAAACCGGATGAATAAAATACCACATGCACTCAGTCTTGGCATTTTCCTGGGAGCCTTATGGGTGTTGTTGTCCGGATATTTTACACCGTTGTTGCTTTTTTTCGGGCTGGTTTCGGTCTGCCTGGTCGTGTATCTGGCCTTGCGTATGGATGTCGTTGATCACGAGGGGCACCCTGTCCATCTCAAAATACGACTGACCATCAGTTACTGGCTCTGGTTGCTTAAAGAGATCGTGATTTCAAATATTGATGTATGCCGGCGTATTTTATCACCGGGGATGCCCATCAGCCCTATTGTGATCAGGATCAAGAGTACCCAGGCAACCGGTCTTGGGCATGTGATATATGCCAACTCCATAACTTTGACGCCCGGCACGGTTTCCATGAATGTTGATGGGGATGTGATTGAAGTCCATGCCCTGACTGGCGAAGGTGCAGCAAATCTGGAGGCCGGGGAAATGAACCGGCGTGTCAGGTTGATGGAGGATTACAAATAATGTTTATTGCAGCCATGATTGCTGTACTGGTGGCGATGTCGCTGGTGTTGTGCCGGGCAATTCTGGGCCCCACTATTTATGATCGAATTCTTGCCATGAATGTATTTGGAACGACCACTGTACTTTTCATTGCTGTCTTTGGTTTTTTAACCGGGCGGCCTGAGTTTCTGGATATTGCCATTGTGTATGCGTTGATAAGTTTTATTCTCACAATTGCAATTTTGAAATTTTTTGAATACGGTGATATGGGGCGTGGCGCTGCTGATCGGGATGAGCTGGATATATGAATGTCGTGTTCGATCTTATCAGCTGGATCTGTTTACTGACAGGCGGAGCGGTCATTATTACCGGTGCCGCAGGTATAATCCGTTTCCCTGATTTTTTTACCCGGTTACATGCTGCCAGTGTTATCGATACCCTGGGTTGCATGCTGATAGTGCTGGGGCTCATCTTCCAGGCAGGCCTGAGTATTGTCAGTATCAAGCTGGTATTGATAGTCTTTTTTATTCTGTTCACTACACCAACTGCAGCCCATGCCCTGGCCAAGGCAGCATTACACGGGCAATTAAAACCGGTATTAACCGGTTCCGGAGAGCAGACATCGAAGTCATCGTAGACATTGCCTTGCTGACGTTTCTGGCGATTATTGCACTGGCAATTACACAGATGCGGAATTTGTTTACGTCCGTCATGATGACCGGGATATTCAGCCTGGTTTCCGCCAGCCTGTTTGTGACCATGGGCGCAGTTGACGTCGCCTTTACAGAAGCGGCGGTAGGTGCCGGTATTGCTACATTGCTATTCCTCAGCACGCTGGCGTTGACGTCCAGCGATGAATCAACGGCGGTCAAGCATTCCTTGCTGCCGTTTTTTATTGTGTTCCTGACCGGTGTGATTCTGATATACGGCACGATTGATATCCCGGAATTCGGTGATGGTTCCGCACCTGTTCATCAACATATCGCTGAACGTTATATTAATGAATCCCCAGGCGAGACAGGTATTCCCAACATGGTGACTTCCGTTCTGGCCAGTTACCGGGGTTATGACACCCTTGGCGAAGTCACAGTTATCTTTACTGCGGGCATCGCTGTGTTAATTCTCCTGGGCAGGGGCCGGCGTGAAAAACCCGTTAAACCTGATTCAGATAGGGATGTATAAGGAGAAATAAAATGGGACATCATCTGGTACTGCAGGTCATCGCAAAATTACTTATACCACTGATCCTGCTGTTTGCATTGTATGTGCAGTTTCACGGTGATTATGGTCCGGGGGGAGGATTCCAGGCAGGCGTGATATTTGCATCAGGTTTTATCCTGTATGCGCTTATATATGGCATTAATAATTTGCGCAAGGTTGTTCCACTAGGTTTTCTGAGAATACTGGCGGCGCTGGGTTTGATGTTGTATATCGGAACAGGAATTGCCGGACTGCTGCTGGGCGGAAATTTTCTTGACTACAATGTTCTCGCATCGGATCCGGTAGCAGGCCAGCATCTGGGTATCCTTCTGATTGAACTGGGAGTTGGAATGACTGTGTCCTCGGTAATGTTGATGATGTTTTATGTTTTTGCCCGGCCCTGAAACTCAGTCTCCAGTACTTGGCCTAATACTTATTTAACCACTGCCTTCACCTTGATACTTTTCAACTACCGGATCTTCCCAGTTTCCCCTGACCGTATATTGATAACGTAAAAATTTATCAATCTGTTTAGGAATAGCCTGGAACAATTCTCCGGCCAGGAAAATCACGGCACCTACGCCGGCACCTATCGGGCCGAACAGTGCACTCGCCAGCGGCAGGCTGTCAGATACTTGAGGAGTGACAGTTACTATCTGATCGTAATCCTTCTCGATCAATCCTGTACGCCCGGTAATACCAATACTTGCAGAAGGTCCGGCCATGGTGAGATTGTTGGTGTAGGCATTGCCGGATTCGAGAGTGAAACTTCCTTCTATCAGATCAAAGGAAAAACCCTTGTCGAATAAATCGGAAAAATCAAGTGACAAGCGTCGCGGCAACGTCTGTATGCTTAGCAGGCCAAACAGCCTTCCTGCGGTTGGCTCGATATTCAGGAACTGGCCTTTTTCTATGTTCATATCAAGGGTGCCGTTTATATTTTCCAGTGAAAAATCCATGGGCGAACCATTCCAGCTCGCGTTCAATTCCAGGCTGGTAGCCCCATCTTTTACCGGTGCTATGCTGTAATCAAATGTCTTCAACATGTTCTTGAGTTTATCGGCGGAGAGCTGGAACTCAAACTTGGAAAACTCAAGGTCATTAATGATCTGCCATAAACCATTGCCATTTATAGTCAGTCCAGGTTTGGAAAAACTGAGCGCATCAATTGATAGTCCCTCTTCCCGTTTTGAAGTATTCAATATCATATTACCAAGACTTATATTACCGTAACTGAAATCTTCAACAGTTAATTCGATCGGCGGTTGCTGGCGTGGATCAATATTGAACTCATTTTCAGAATCACTGTTACTTTGCAGATGTAATTTATTGAATGTTGCTGTTACGGTATTTATGCCGGAATTCCCGGGTATAATAAAATCCCCTTCAATATCCGCACCATTGAAACTGATCTCCCATTGTGACTGTTCATTATTGAGTTTGAAGCTCGTATCGGTAAACTGTTGATCATAATAACCCAGAGTTGAAACTTGCAGGTCGACCTGAACAGGCACGGCGGTAATACCAAGATCAAGCGTATCAATCAGGTTATGCCAGTCTGATAAAGACAGCTGATCAGTAGTGCCATGTACAAATATTCCCTGCCTGTCGTTGAATAACCCTGTGTTATTACCAAGTGCCAGTTCTGCCATGGTTAGCGTGGTGTCAGCGGCCTGGTTGAGATGTACCCTGCCCGAGATATCATCCCCCATGGATATGTATATTTCTTTTTGAGGTGCTTCAGAGAAAGTCGTGGATATGGCCAATGGTCTGATATCAAATTCTTTCTTTAACGGCGCAGGCAAATTGATTTTGAGCCCGGAAAGATCAGAATTGATAGTCAGCAATTTGGCTGCGCGGGCAGTTTCAGCGGATGCAGAAGGGTCCGGGGCTATTGTCGCAGTCCAGCGGCATACACCATCCATGATGTCATTTAATTTGCCGGTGATTGGCCTCATGCCCGGGAAAAAATAGACCAGTTGTTCAACAATAAAATGACTATCAGAATCACCAGTGAGACTGAAAAACAATCTTTCCTCGTCACCCGCACTTATGCCGAGATTAACCTGCTGGTTAAAATAATTTCCGGTGAGATTTTTTGTTGATACTGAGTCCGCTGTGAAAAGGACATTTCCAGAGATATCATCCAGTTCCATTCCCAGCGCAGGTGATTTTAAATAGGCCTTGTCAAAAAACAGGTCGCCGTTGATTGATAACGGTTTATGATCCAAAGGTATATGAAGATTAAGGTCTAGCGTTACTGATCCGTCCAGTTCGATGTCATTGATTTCTTTTAACAGGTTGGAGGATGACAAAGGGCTGTTATTAACTATAAAGACCGCATCCTGTGTAGTTCCTTTTATATTACCTTTGATATTAATGGTCGGAGCATCTGCATCCAGTTCTTCTACAACAGCTGTTGCTTCTGTTATTCCGGCATTGTAGATATATCCACTATGGGCATTCAGGGATAGCCGGTTATTTTCAATGACCAGTTCGGCATCAAGTTTGTCCAGCGGTGTCCATTCAGGATGATAATCCATGGTGGTATTTTGTATATTGGCGATGGTTTTGAACTGGCCCTCCATGTTTTTGAACGGGAAGTCATCCAGGTTTCCCCTGAGCGAGATGTCCAGTGATGAAATACGGCCTGAAACCAGCGCTTTCTTTATCCATGCCTGTAATCCTTCAGGGGTATTTACCGGCATGTAATGGACAAGGTTCTCTATGTCCAGATCACCAGCATTGAATAATAAATTTGTGTAAATGGCAGAATTTTCCAGATTAAAAGATATTTTTCCATTTATTGATGAATCAAAATACGGGGTATGTGATTCTACAAGCCGGGTCTCAAAAATCAGTGCATCATTTTCATTTTTCCAGTTCACATCCCCCGCCAGTTCGTACAGCATGATTGTTTCTGGAAAGATATCGGGCAGGGAGAGTTCAATATAATCTGAATCCAGGCTGATCAGACCATTTTGGAGCCCGGTTTTGATATGACCACTCAGGTTTGAGATGCTGGAATCATCCGGAACGTATTCAATGGTTAGTTTATCTACATTACTATCGACATAAACTGGTTCGGGTAAGGAATTATCATAAACAAACACGCTGTTTTTGAGTGCTCCCGAAAATTTATAAAGCGTGTCTTTATAAAATCCGTGATTTGTATTTATCGCCTTGATCAAGGGTATCAGATCTTCGATCTTCAGGTAGTCAGATTTGGCGATATAACGGAAATTATTACTGTCTACAGACCATTCTTTATGAAATTCAATTGACGTTTTTGGCCACCGTCCATTTGTTGTTACCAGGTCTTCAATATTCAGGCGCAATCTGAATCCGTCGTCTTCACTGCGCCTGATTGAGAACAGGGTATCCAGGTGTTGAATGTCATACCACAATTTCGCATATTCAAACTGGATAGCAGACACATCAATCCGGCCATCAAGATTATTCGGTTTTCCATCTTTCCAGTTACTCCATAAATATATATCCGCTGGAGCGCTAATCAGATTTGCTGAAGATGTCTTGCTATTAATGAAGTCAATGAGTTTGCCTGGATAGATACCCTGCCCATTGAAATAAATCTGGCCAGACCATTGCGGTGTAGTGATATCCCCAAAAATATCCATTGAGATATTAAAAGATTTCCCATACAACTCCGGCAAGATTGCAGATGCGTCTATTTGTATTTGTTGCCAGGACCTTTTAAAGAAAAGTGTCACATTGGTTAATAATAATGGTGTGTCTCGCCGGGTTTGATCCAGGTAATGTATTTTTGCATCCTGAATAGAAACACTCTTTTGTGTCAATAACCATTCAGCAAATACGGAATGTTTATTGATGCCATATTGGTCACTGTCTCCGCTTTCAATTTGTGCAATATTTATTGCGCCATCTGTACCACGAATAATCACCAGTTCCGGACCGGAAATTGTTATTTGTAATGGTGATAGATTCTGGCTAATAAAAGTCGTGGCTGGATTCAGGCTGATAGTTGCAGTTTTTAGTCTGGCCAATGTATTTTTACCGGCCTGGTCCAGAACATTTATTCCATGCAGCCGCAGATAGGGTGTCCAGCCCCGCCATTCAGCATCAATTTTTTCGACTACAATCGAATAGCCGACGTATTTACCGGCCCAGTCTTGTATCTCTTCGCGGTAATTATCAATATGCGGCAGTGTCACCCTGATCAGAGTGACAAAAACAGCAGTTGTCAGGACAAGCGCTGCGATAATATACCAGCAGGCGTGATATAAACGACGAAGAGTTGTTGCAAGCATTATCTATGAAACGGTATCTGTGTAATTACAATAAAACAATGTCGTATTGTTCCTGTGTATATAATGGCTCAACCTGATATGTGATCGGACGCCCTATGAACGCCTCAAGTTCGGCGACACTGGTTGATTCGTCATCAAGCAATTTATCTACTACGTTCTGTGAAGCAACGATCAGCAGTTTCTCGGCATCAAATTGCCGGACCTCGCGTAAAATTTCCCGAAAAATTTCATAGCATATTGTCTCAGCGCTTTTAATGGAACCGCGCCCGGCACAGGTTGGACAGGGTTCACAGAGTATATGTTCAAGGCTTTCCCGGGTCCGTTTGCGGGTCAATTGCACCAGCCCCAATGAGGTTAGTTCGCTGATAGTGACTTTGGAGTGGTCCCGTTCCAGGTGTTTTTCCAGCGACCGCACGACCTGACGCCGATGTTCCTGCTCCTGCATGTCGATGAAATCAATTATAACTATGCCGCCCAGGTTCCTGAGACGCAGTTGTCTGGCAATAGTCTGTGCCGCTTCCAGGTTGGTCTTGTAAATGGTCTCTTCAAGATTACGATGTCCTACAAAAGCACCGGTATTGACATCGATAGTAGTCATGGCCTCGGTCTGGTCGATAATCAGATGACCGCCGGATTTTAATTGTACTTTTCTGCCAAGCGATTTCTGGACCTCGTCCTCTACGGAATAAAGATCCAGGATCGGGTGCTCGCCCGGGTAATATTCGATTCGGCCCAGAAATTCAGGAATAAACTGCTTTGAGAATTCCATGACTCGATGGTAGGTTTCCTTGGAATCGATCCGGACTTTTTCGATTTCGGAATGTACCAGGTCACGCATGGTACGCAAAGCCAGAGGTAAATCTTCATAGACAATCCCCGGGGGTGTTGTATTCTGGGCATGGACCACGGTTGAGTTCCACAGCTTGTGCAAAAATTCGATGTCCCGGTAGATTTCCTCCTCTGAAACACCTTCTGCTGCAGTACGGACAATAAAACCACCGCGGTTCAGGATTTCAGATTCACGTACAGCACTGTGCAGTACGACATTATCTTCATTGCCCACGGCCAGGCGGGCGATACCACTGCGATACTGCATGATAATGCTACGCAGTCGTTCACGTTCTTTTTCTTCCTCGATCTTTTGCGAGATACCGATATTGGAATAATCCGGAATAAACACCAGGTAGCGGGAAGGCAAGGACAGACGCGTGGTCAGGCGGGCACCCTTGCTGCCAAGTGGGTCCTTGATGACCTGTACCAGTATGTCCTGACCTTCATGCAGGATAGTATCAATGGAGGGCAGTTGCAGGTTGTTCTCCTGTTCATCCGGCATGACTTCCTCTGACAGCGTTGCAATGTCCGAGGTGTGCAGAAATCCCGTTCGTTCCAGCCCGATATCAATAAATGCAGCCTGCATCCCCGGTAATATCCTGGAGACGTGGCCCTTGAAAATATTTCCCACCAGTCCTCTTTTTTGTGAACGTTCTATGTAAACTTCTTGCAGCACACCGTTTTCCACAACGGCGACACGTGTTTCCTGCGGAGTGACATTGATAAGAATTTCTTCGCTCATGGCTACTGATAATTTTTAATGTAATTTCAAGGGAATATTAATAACTATATATATATCAATCGCTTATTTTCAGTCAAATTGACTGATAAGGGTAGTCTTTTTTACCGGGTAACGGTTGTAATCATATCATTTTCCGGCCTTCTCATGCTGCAGCAGTATCTCTGATACTGGCAAGTGTATGGGAGTGACAGCAGACCATATATTCACTGTAGAATGCAGGCATGTCATCTGTAATTGAAAGGTTGTGCGCTGTATTACCTGATGAAGCAGTTATCTCCGGGGCAGAGTCGCTGCAGGTATATGAATGTGATGCCCTTTCCGCTTACCGTACCCTGCCGCGTTTTGTGGTATTACCCGCTGATATCGATCAGGTTCAGGCAGTTTTGCGGATCTGTTATGAGGAAAATATCCCGGTGGTGGCACGTGGTGCCGGGACCGGCCTTTCCGGCGGGGCATTACCGGTCGCAGATGGTTTGGTATTGAGCCTCGCGAAATTAAACCGCATCCTTGCAATAGATCCGGAGCGCCGCCTGGCGAGGGTGCAACCCGGCGTCCGTAATCTCAGTGTGTCCGAGGCCGCAGCACCTTACGGTTTATTTTATGCCCCGGATCCTTCCTCACAGATCGCCTGTACTATCGGTGGTAACGTAGCGGAGAATTCAGGGGGCGTGCATTGTCTGAAATATGGATTAACTGTACACAATATTGCCGCGTTAAAAATTCTAACCATGGAAGGTGAACTGCTGGAGATCGGCAGTGAAGCACTGGATGCACCGGGGTTTGATTTGCTGGCATTGATGACTGGGTCAGAAGGAATGTTGGGTGTTGTTGTGGAAGTTACACTGAAACTTCTGCCAAAACCTGTACAGCAACAGATATTACTTGCAGCATTTGACAGCGTGGAAGCCGCGGGCCATGGTGTTGCCGCCATCATTGCGTGCGGAATCATCCCGGCCGGACTGGAGATGATGGATAATGCATGCATACGCGCAGTGGAAGATTATGTCCATGCCGGTTATCCGGTTGATGCCGCGGCCATCCTTTTATGTGAACTTGATGGAGTGCCGGAAGAAGTGAAGTCATCCGGTAAAGAGGTTGCAGATATCCTGGTTAAATCCGGGGCAACTGAAGTGCGTATGGCCAGAGACGAGGCCGAAGGGGAAAAATTCTGGGTGGGGCGCAAGGCCGCATTTCCGGCTGTGGGCCGTATCGCGGCTGATTACTATTGCATGGATGGTACTATCCCGCGTAAACATATTGCCGGGGTATTACAGACGATAGCTGATCTCTCCAGGGAATACGGGCTGGGTGTAGTGAACGTGTTTCATGCCGGTGATGGCAATCTGCATCCACTCATACTTTATGATGTTGCAGTTCCTGGCGAACTCGAGCAGGCAGAGGAACTGGGCGGCAGGATACTTGAAGCCTGCGTGGCGGCAGGTGGTACCATCACCGGCGAACACGGAGTCGGGATAGAAAAAATCAATCAGATGTGCGTCCAGTTCAACGCACAGGAATTAACCCTGTTTCATGGCATCAAGCATGCTTTTGATCCACCCGGCTTGTTAAATCCGGGCAAGGCTGTCCCTACATTGAAACGTTGTGCAGAATTTGGTGCCATGCATGTTCATGCCGGACAATTGCCATTCCCCGATCTTGAACGGTTTTAAGGGAGCCCATCATTGACTGTTAATATATCCAGTCTTTATCAGGAACTCAGTGAACGTGTTATTGCAGCAGGTAGTTCAGGACAACCGTTGATTTTAAAAGGTGGTAGCAGCAAGCAATTTTATGGCCGCAATGTTGCTGGAGAGATCATAGACCTTCGACCCTGTTCCGGCATTATCGCGTATGAACCCACCGAACTGGTGATCACCGCTTATGCAGGAACCCCTCTCCGTGAAATTGAAAATTTACTTTCAGAACGTGGACAGATGTTGCCGTTTGAACCACCCGGTTTTGGCGATAATGCCACACTGGGTGGAACGGTTGCTTGTGGCCTGTCCGGGCCGCGCCGCCCGTATGCAGGTGCTGTCAGAGATTATGTGCTGGGCATTAAATGCCTGACCGGTAAGGGCGAGATATTGACCTTCGGCGGACAGGTCATGAAAAATGTTGCGGGTTATGACGTTTCCCGCCTGATGACTGGCGCACTGGGCACACTGGGAATAATACTTGAGGTGTCCATCAAGGTATTGCCCCTGTCTGAGTTTGACATCGCATTGACCCGGAAAACAGATTTCACTGCTGCATTGAGCGATATGAATGCCTGGGCCGGGAAGTCACTGTCCCTTTCTGCCGCCTGCTACCACGATGGGCAACTTGATATTCGTTTGTCCGGGAAGAAAGCTGCGGTTGCTGCAGCCCGGAAAATTCTGGCTATGGAAGAATCAGAGGCAGGACTGGATTACTGGAGGCAGTTACGCGAACATCAACTGTCCTTTTTTAATAATAACAAACCTCTCTGGCGGTTATCTGTGCCATCTACAACCGGCGCTATGGATCTGGCCGGAGATTGGTTAGTCGACTGGGGTGGTGCACAACGCTGGCTCAGGACGGATGAACCCGTTGACAAAATCCGCCGGGTAACAGCGCAAGCCGGTGGACATGCCACACTATTCAGAGGGGGTGATCATGACGGTGAAGTTTTCCAGCCCTTGACTCCGGCACTGATGAAACTGCATTTGCGACTGAAGCAAGTGTTTGATCCAGACCGGATCCTGAACCGGGGCCGCATGTACCACAACTGTTGATACTTATGCAGACATTTATTGTTGATGATTTAATCAATACACCGGACGGGAAAGAGGCTGACCGGATTTTACGCAGTTGTGTGCATTGTGGTTTCTGTACGGCAACCTGTCCTACCTATCGTCTGTTGGGCGATGAACTCGACAGCCCGCGCGGCAGGATCTATCTCATCAAGGGACTGCTGGAAGGCAAGGAAGCGACTGAAAAAACACAACTGCATCTGGATCGCTGTCTGACCTGCCGCGCCTGTGAGACCTATTGTCCCTCCGGTGTAGAGTATGGCCATCTGCTTGACATCGGCCGGTATAAAATAAAAGAAAAAATCAGGCGTTCACTCCTCGACAGGGGACATCGCTTTCTTTTGCGTATGGTCTTGCCTTATCGCAGGCGTTTCGGCTTTTTACTCAGATGTGGACAAATACTCTATCCGCTGCTTCCACGGCACCTGCAGAAAATGATCCCGCCAGGATCCAGGTCAAGGAACATCAGGCAGGATATTTATTCCCGCAAAATGATTCTTTTCAGAGGTTGTGTGCAACCGGCATTAGCACCTGAAACCAATCATGCAACTATCCGGGTTTTGAACTTTCTGGGGATCAATACTGTTGAGATAAGCAATGAATCCTGTTGCGGGGCGCTGGACCATCATATGACAGAAATGAAATCCGCCAGCTATTTTATCAAACGGAATATTGATCTCTGGTGGCCCCAGGTCAACTCCGGGGTGGAAGCGATAGTGGTAACGGCCAGTGGTTGCGGAGTAATGATTAAGGATTATGGTTATATCCTGCGCAATGATCCTGACTATGCAGACAAGGCCGGAAAAATATCGTCTTTGGCAAAAGACATCAGCGAAATATTTTCAGCAGAAGATATAAACAATCTAAAAAAGCATATGAAATTTAATCATTCAAGAACTGCGTTTCACAATCCCTGCACATTGCAACATGGGCAAAAATTGAAGGACTCCACGGAAAATATATTGCAGCAACTGGGATTCAGTTTGTGTGATGTTCCCGAAAGTTATTTGTGCTGTGGATCGGCAGGGGTATATTCATTGTTGCAACAGGATCTTTCGCAGCAGTTACAACAGGAGAAAGTCAGGAATTTGGTATCAGGAAAACCGGATGTAATAATCACTGCGAATATCGGTTGTCAGATGCACCTGCAACAGGCAACTGAATTACCAGTGAAACACTGGATAGAACTGGTAGATGCTGCCTTGGTATAAACAGGTCTGCAACCTGAACGGGGATTATCTCAAATTATTACCTATTCGATACGCAATACACCGGTATCACTTTGGCCACTGCCATTGCCGCCGCTGGAGTCAAAAATATCCTCGTATCCTTCGGTTGGTGGATTTCCGTCATGGATAAGGTATTCACGTCGTTGTAAATGGGCTTCACGGGTGAAGACATAGGGATCAACAGCAGCTTCATCGCGTATCCGGGTCTCCTCAAGCAGGTTTGCCCGTTTGTTGATGACATTGATTGCAGTCAATGGAAATAAAATTGCGCCAGTTACATAGGTGATTGGGTTAGTCAGGACGCTGGTTCCTATATCGGTAACATCACGCGTGGTATTGGGTCCTTGCACCGGAATATAGAGATAGGAACCCTGACCGACCCCCCAGACTGCCAGAGTCTGTCCAAAGTCTTCATTATGTGCAGGCAGATCTATATGTGAACCAACATCAACAAGTCCAGCCAGACCAATTGTAGAATTGAAAATGAAACGGGTAGCATCAGACAGGCCCTGGTCAAATTTGCCTTGCAGGAAGGAATTTAGCACCACATTCAGATAGGCAAGATTATCAAAAAAGTTTGTGATGCCAGTACGTACCAGTTCGGGCGTGTATTCGGCATAAGTCTCTGCAACCGGTTGCAGCAATGCCTTGTCCAGAGTGTCATTAATACTGTAGAAAACCCTGTTACCTGGTTCCAACGGATCCGGGTCACCAATAGTAGTTTGGGTTGTGGCACAGCCTGTTGACAGTGCAATAAAAATCAAGACAGGCAATGTTCTAATTATTGGTATAAATCTTGACAGTATCATGGTGTCTCCCGGCAAATTACAGCATCAAAATAGAATAAACATAAAGCTAGATATTGGGTGATTGTCCGCCCATTTCCTTGATTTTATTTTCAATTTCATTAACGAGGTTATCAAAACCTTTGTCATTAATAATCGCTGCATACTCTGCACGTTTGAGAGAGAGATCATTTATGCCATCGGCAATAACGCTGATTATATACCATTTCCCTGCATTTTGATGAACCAGGTAGTCAAATTTGACGGGTTTATCATTCTGTCTGGTCAATTCAGTCTTGATTAACAGCCGCCCTTTTTTGAGTTCTTCAACGCTTGTAGTCTTGAATGTGTCGCCGGTATAGCTGTCAAATCGGGAGGCATAGGTAGAAATGCTGAGCCGGTTAAACAGGTTCACAAATTGTTTTTGTTGCTCTTCGTTAAGTTCGCTCCAGTAACGGCTCAGTATTACCTGTGAAATTAAAGGAGTATCAAATGAAGCTTCCAGTACCGGGGCCAACGTGTCGTATCGCCCCTGGAAATGCAGTGATTCTGCATTCTGCATGATGTTGATCAGGCTGGCATGAAAATTCTCAATGACCGCCACAGCCGCTGTGTCAACTGCCAGTGAGCTGGTTGAACAGACCAACAGGAGCAAGCCAAAAACATGCTGGATATACCGGTGCCGGGATTTCATAAGGAATGTCATTTTATGCGTGATGTATAGTTGCCATATTGCAATTTTGACTGAAATTAGCAAGTTTTTTCTTTGACGTGTGATTTATTACCTAAGTTGCATTATTTTTATGCGGTCCTGGTATAACTTCTGTTTTTCCACAGGGCGCCATTCATGAACAGGTGCCGCCATGCAGATGTCCAGGTCATGAGCATATACAGGACCCCTATGACCGGCATAAGACAGCCCCAGAGTGGATTTATCCTGTAATAATTCAGAATGGGTAAATAACAGACATACATGAATAACAAGGCCAGCAAGCCCCAGATGGTCGCCCATAAATCAGCGGTTAATACAGCCATGACCGGAAATACAAAAATCATAATCATTAATACGGTACATACCATGAGTAATAACCAGGAGTAACGTAACTGGGTGAATGCACAGCGTGCCACCATATCCCGGATCACCCCAGGATTGTTATATGGCCTCAGGCTGACTGCTGAATGTGTCAGGCCTATCCATATTTTGCCACCGGTATCCTTGACCTTCCGTGCCAGAGCGCAGTCATCGATCAGATTATGGCAAAGGCTGGCGAATGCCCCGGTCTTGCCGAGCATGGAAGTTTTCATCAGGATACAGCCCCCAGCGGCAGCAGCGACATGCGGTGATACTGAATTCGACAAGCGGAAGGGATAAAGCAGTTTAAAGAAGAAGATAAAGGCCGGCATTAATAATTTTTCCCAGCGGCTTTCCATCCTGAGGCAGGCCATGAGCGACAACATGTCCAGCTGTTCCAGATCAAGTTTATTTAACAGGGTATTCAGGGTACCGGGTTTGAGTGAAATATCGGCATCCAGTAGTAATACCAGTTCTGTTTTAATACGTTTACGGCCCTGTTCCAGGGCCCATAATTTACCAGTCCAGCCCGCTGGCAATGGTTCACCATGAATAATTTCCAGGCCGGGAAGATTTTTTTGTAGTGCGATAAGGCAGGTTTGATCATCGGATTGGTCGTCGACCAGGATGATTCTGACTTTCTCACCCTGGGCAGTGAGGCCATCCAGTGTTTGAGAAATCACATCCTGTTCATTACGTGCCGGTATTAAAACAGTGATCCTTGAAAGATCAGCAGGTGGGCCTGGAATGTCAGCATCCAGTGCTTCGCGAGTGCTCCATGGCCGCCAGGGTAGCAATAAAATGATAATCCAGATAAACAGTCCCGGCAGGGCCAACAGGCTCCCTACTACAAGACCCGATCCCATCAGGCGACTTGTTGTTTACCGCTGCAGGAAGTTGCCGGTTTATGCTGATCGGAGACCAGCACAGGTTTAGGCAGTGGGCCATCATCATAGAGTATGGGCAATTCAGGCGCCATGGGACCCGAGGTGCGCGGGCCTTTAAGAAATACCTTTAATGCCTCCCATGGACGCATGAAGCTGTCATTCACAGCCGTAGCCTCGTAACCACAATGCACCATACAGTTGGCACACTTCGGATTGCGGCCGCTACCGTATTTTTCCCATTCTGTGTCTTTAATCAGGCCCTCAAAGGTCGGTGCATATCCTTCCCCGACCAGCAGATAACAGGGTTTCTGCCAGCCAAACACATTGCGGGTCGGATTGCCCCAGGGGGTGCATTGATAGGTCTGGTTACCGGCCAGGAAATCCAGATAAAGTGAAGACTGGTTGAATTTCCAGTGCTTGCCCCTGCCGAGTTTGAATAGATCGCGGAACAGTTGTTTGCTTTCCTTTTTCTTCAGGAAGACATCCTGACGCGGAGCGCGCTCGTAACTGTAACCCGGTGAGATAGTGACACCCTCAACACCCAGCGCGGTTGCCGTATCCATGAATTCAGCGATTTCTTCTGCGGATTCACCCTGGAACAGGGTACAGTTAATAGTGATACGGAAACCTCTGGCACGGGCTTCCCGGATCACTTTCACACATTTATCAAACACACCCTCAAGGCAGACAGAAGCATCATGGCGATCACGATTGCCATCCAGATGTATGGAAAAAGTCAGATAGGGTGAAGGTGTGTAATCATCCATGCGCCGTTCAAGCAGGAGTGCATTGGTACAGAGATAAACGAATTTTTTCTTTTTGACATAACCGGCAATAATTTCCGGCATCTCTTTATGTATCAGAGGTTCGCCTCCGGCGATGGAAACGATAGGTGCGCCACATTCATCAATCGCCTGCATGCATTCGTCATAACTGAGGCGTTTGTTCAGTATTTCATCAGGATAATCAATTTTGCCACAACCGGCACAGGCCAGGTTACAACGGAACAGGGGTTCCAGCATGAGTACGAGTGGATATTGTTTTTGACGGCGGATTTTCTGGCCAATAATATACCTGGCGACCTGGTATTGCTGAATCAGTGGAACACTCATTAAAAATTCTCCGATTATGGATTTATCCGCGCCTGGACAGGCCAGTTGCCTGAATTTCCCCATTAAAATGAGTAAGATAAAGTATGCTGCCACAAATGTACAGCAAGCATTTATGATACTATGATAGGCTGTTTTTGATAATTATAGCGGGCAAGAGTTTCACCCGGTTCAGCCAAAGTCAATTAACAGGATGAAGAATTCCAATATCTCTTATATATTTCCCATAAGTCATGAATTATCCAATTAAAACGCCGATACTCAACAGCATCAATTCACCGGCCGATTTGCGCAAATTGCCGGAATCCAAGTTGATTCCGCTTGCCAGGGAACTGCGTGAATTCCTGACGTATTCTGTTGCCAGGAGCGGCGGCCATTTTGCGGCTAGTCTGGGTGCCATGGAACTGACGATTGCCCTGCATTATATTTTCAACACACCGGATGACCGGCTGGTCTGGGACGTCGGGCATCAGGCCTACGTGCACAAGATATTGACTGGCCGCAAAGACCGTCTGCATACCATACGCCAATGGCAGGGTCTGGCACCGTTCCCGAAACGTGACGAGAGCGAATATGACACTTTCGGTGTCGGGCATTCCAGTACCTCCATCAGTGCTGCCCTGGGTATGGCCATTGCTGCCAGACAGACCGGCAGCAAGCGCAAGGCAGTGGCAATCATCGGTGATGGTGGTCTGACGGCAGGTATGGCTTTTGAGGCCCTGAATCATGCCGGTGATCTGGGCATTAATTTGCTGGTGATTCTGAATGACAACAATATGTCAATCTCGCCGAACGTCGGGGCGCTCTCCAACCGGTTTGCCCAATTGCTGTCCGGCAAGATTTACACGACTGTGAAAGAGGGCAGTAAAAAGGTGCTCTCAAAAATGCCCAATGCCTGGGAACTGGCGCGCCGTGCCGAGGAACATATGAAAGGATTGATCATGCCCGGGACGTTATTTGAAGAATTCGGATTTAATTATATCGGCCCGATCGATGGCCATGATCTGCCGACCCTGCTTTCAACCATCCGCAATATCAATCAACTCGAAGGTCCTCAATTCCTGCATATCATTACCCGGAAAGGCAAGGGCTATGCGCCTGCCGAGGAAGATCCGGTCAAGTATCATGGTGTCACCCCATTTGATCCGGCCAAGGGTATCGTCTCTTCCGGTAAGGCAGGTGCGAAAAAACCGACATTCAGCGATGTATTTGGTGCATGGGTCTGTGATATGGCAGCGAAGGACAAACGTCTGGTCGCCATCACGCCTGCCATGCGTGAAGGTTCAGGCCTGGTGAGATTTGCAAAGGAATACCCGGATCGTTATTTTGATGTGGCTATTGCAGAACAGCACAGCGTTGCTGTGGCTGCCGGCATGGCCTGTGATGGATTGAAACCCGTGGTCGCCATTTATTCCACCTTTCTACAGCGTGGTTATGACCAACTCGTGCATGATGTTGTCGTTCAGAAGTTACCTGTATTGTTCGCCATTGACCGTGCCGGTGTGGTAGGTGCCGATGGTCCCACACACAACGGCAGTTTTGATATCAGCTTCATGCGCTGTTTGCCGAATATGGTGATTATGGCGCCCGCGGATGAGAACGAATGCCGGCAGATGCTTTATACCGGATTCCTGCTCGATCAACCCGCGGCAGTAAGATATCCGCGCGGTACCGGGATGGGAGTCGAAGTTCAAAAAGAAATGAACGCACTGCCCATAGGCAAGGCGGAGATCCGCAGAGTGGGCAAGGGCATTACCATACTTTCTTTTGGTGTAATGCTGGAACCGGCGTTACAAGCTGCAGAAGAATTGAATGCCACTGTTGTTAACATGCGCTTTGTCAAACCCATCGATGAAGCCATGATCCTGGAAATGGCAGCCACACACGATCTGCTGGTAACTATTGAAGAGAATGTAGTCCAGGGCGGTGCGGGCAGCGCGGTGAATGAAGTGCTTGCTGCGCATGGTATTACCCATCCCATTATTAATTACGGATTGCCTGACCGGCTAATCCAGCATGGCACACGTGAAGACATGCTCAAGGATGCAAAACTTGACAAGGCAGGATTGCTGGAATTTATACAACAATATAATGAAAAAACCGGACTGGATAAAAAAATCAGGAGTGCCTGATTATTAGTAGAACCTATCTCAAAATCAGTTTCCCGCTCTCTTGGCGGAAGCAATAATCCATTGCGCCTTCCCCCTGGCAGGGGGAAGGTTGGGATGAGGGTTGAATTTCAGCCATTCCTGAGATTTCACCCCCACCTCAATCCTCCCCCTCAAGGGGAAGGAAGTTGGATTTTGCCTCACCACTCCCGCCGCTTTTGAGAACAAACATGGCAACATCGCGGGTATAGTTGTCATTGATGTGAATTTCAGGGAGATATTGGGGGATTATGTATATATGAATTGAAAATTCGTCATGCCGGACTTGTTCCGGCATCCAGTCAATTAAATCTCTACATTGA
>Ga0214472_10002864_pt1 | contig 18372 bp, 14 predicted proteins | sample RVTome_6_FD_207662 | JGI IMG/M metagenome (GOLD analysis project Ga0214472, IMG submission 207662) | Soil microbial communities from uranium-contaminated site in the Upper Colorado River Basin, Wyoming, United States - RVT140D175 | ecosystem: Environmental > Terrestrial > Soil > Contaminated >...
GCCTCGGGCTCCTGGGTCTTCGGAGCGAACAGCACGTACACCCCCTGGATCAACGGCAGCCCCAGGCCGGGATTCGACGGGGTCACCGTGACGAGCTTCACCCCCGCCCCGTGGAGCCCCGCCGCCGGCATCGTGAGGAGGGTGCCGGAGCCCGTGTCGACGTGGCCGCGAAGCGGCGCCACGGGCAGCGGGCCGGAACCGAACGCCGCCTCCAGCGCATCGACGGCAGCCTCCATGGGGAGGAGCCGACGCAGATCGTCGGCCTCGATCAGGGGGAGCCTCATCTACAGCTCCCCGAGGTACGCCTCCCGCATCAGGGGGTTGGTCAGCAGGTTCTGGGCCGTGTCGGCCAGCACGACCTGCCCGGTCTGGAGCACGTACCCGCGATCGGCGATGGACAGCGCCATGTTCGCGTTCTGCTCGACCACGAACACCGTCCGCCCCAGGCTCCGGATCGTCTTGATGATCTCGAAGACCTGCTCGACCAGGATGGGGGCCAGCCCCATCGACGGCTCGTCCATCAGCAGGACCTTCGGGTCCGCCATGAGCGCCCTGCCCATGGCCACCATCTGCTGCTCGCCGCCGGACAGCGTCCCCGCCTTCTGCTTCAGGCGCTCGCGGATCCGCGGAAACGTCTCGAGGATCTGCTCGCGGTCCTCCCTGACCTTCTGTCCGTCCCGGCGCTGGAACGCCCCGAGGTCGAGGTTCTCGGAGACCGTCATGCTGGCGAACAGGCGTCGGTTCTCCGGGACCATCGAGATCCCCCGTCGGACGATCTCGGCCGTCGGGAGGCCGCTCACGACCTTGCCGTCGAGCCGGACCTCGCCCTGTGACGGCTTCACGTACCCGAGGATCGTCTTCAGGGTCGTGGTCTTGCCGCTCGCGTTCCCGCCGAGCAGACACACCATCTCGCCCTCGTAGATCTCGACGTCCACGTTCCGCAGCACCGCAACGAGGCCGTAGTGCGTGCTCACGTTGCGGAGCTCGAGGATCGGGCGGCTGTCGTCTCCCGAAGGAGCCTGGTGCGCCGGTGCGGGAAGAGCCTCCGCCGCAACCGATCCGGCCTCGGTCTCGGCAGGACGGTCGTTGGTCTCGCGTCCGGTCGTCGTCTCGTCCCTCATCCGGCGGCCTTCGTCCCGAGATAGGCCTCGATCACTTGAGGGTCGTTCGCCACGTCCTCGTAGGTGCCTTCGGCGATCTTGCGCCCGTAGTCGAGCGCGATGACCCGGTCCGATACGCCCTTCACGACCCGCATGTCGTGCTCGATCACCAGCACCGTGAGCCCACGCTCGTCTCGCATCCGGACGATGTGGTCCCGGAGCTCGATGGTCTCCCGCGGGTTCATCCCCGCGGTTGGCTCGTCGAGCAGCAGGAGGAGCGGGTCGGTGGCCAGCGCGCGGGCCATCTCCAGCCGGCGCCGGTTCGCGTACGAGAGCGAGAACGCGGGTTGCTCCTGCCGGTATCCCGCCAGCCGCGAGCCGAAGAACTCGAGCGACTCCTTGGCCCGCTGGCGGATGCGCTCCTCCTCGCGCCTCGTTCCGGGCGGGCGAAAGATGGCCCCGAACACTCCCGACCTCGATCGGCTGTGCTGGCCGACCATGGCATTCTCGAGGACGGTCATGTTGGGGAACAGGTGGACGGTCTGGAACGTGCGGCCGATCCCCATGCGGGTGATCTGGTTCGGCGCGAACCTGACGATGCTCTGCCCGTCGAACAGGACGTCTCCCTCGTCGGGGCCGTAGAGGCCGGTCACGACGTTGAACATCGTGCTCTTGCCGGCGCCGTTCGGGCCGATCACCGAGACGATCTCGCCCCGGTCGACGTGCATGTCCAGCCCGGACAGCGCGTAGAGGCCGCCGAAATGCTTCGCGACGTTGCGCAGCTCGAGCAGGTGCGGCTCGTCGACGCTCACGTCAGGTCTTCCTGCTCGACCCCGAGCGGGCCTCCCGGCAAGGCCCCCACGGCCGCCGCCTCGTCGGCGCCTTCGGCGAACCGTCTCACCCACTCGTCCTGCGCCGCCTCCTCCTCGTGCAGCTCGCGCATCCGGCGAACGTTCGGCAGCAGGCCCTGCGGCCGCAGCACCATGATCGCCACCAGCACGGCTCCGTAGATCAGCAGCCGGAACTCCTCGAACTCGCGGAGGAGACCGGGCAGGCCGATCAGGACGAGCGCGCCGGCGACGACGCCCGGGAGGCTCCCCAGGCCGCCAAGGATCACCACGGCGAGCGCGGTGATGGATACGAGGATCTGGAAGCTGGCCGGAGTGAGGGAGCCGATCTGGACGGCGAACAGGGCACCGCCCAACGATCCCACCGCGCCGCCCATGGCGAAGGCGAGGAGCTTGTACTTCGTGGTGCTGACTCCCATCGCATTGGCGACCTGCTCGTCTTCCCGCATGGCGTTCCACGCCCGGCCGATTCGAGACGCCGACAGTCGCCACGAGACGAACACCGCGAGCACGACAAACGCGAGCGCCAGATAGTAGAAGTGCTGCGGCTGCCGGAACCCGTAGTCGCCGATGGCGGCGTTCGTGACCCCGCGCATCCCCTGCGGGCCTCCGACAACCGGCTGCAGCCATCGGGACTCCGCGAGAACGCGGACGATCTCGCCGAGCCCCAGCGTGACGATCGCCAGGTAGTCGCCGCGCAGTCGCAGCACCGGGGCGCCGATCAGCAGGCCCATCCCGGCCGCGAGCACGACCACGATCCAGATCGCGAAGTAGAAGTTCAGGTCCATCGAGAACGCCGGTGCTGCGGATCCGGTCGTCGTGTTCAGCGTCGCCCCGGTGAGGAGCGCCATCATGTACGCTCCGAACGCGTAGAACGCGACGTAGCCGAGGTCGAGCAGGCCCGCGTAGCCGACGACGATGTTGAGTCCCAGCCCCAAGAGCACGAAGACCATCACGCTGCCGAGGACCTGAGAGATCACGGAGCCGAGAAGCACCGGCAGGATCACCAGCACGGCCAGCAGGACCACGAGGATCCCCGTCCGAGCGGCGGGTTCCTGCGCCATGGTTGCGCGGACCTTCTCCCGGGTCTCCTGCCCGCTTCGATGCCACAGGACATTGGCCCCGCCGGCGAGGACGAACAGTCCGACCCCGCCGCCCCAGGTGAGGCTCCGGGTCCTGCCGCTGTACAGAAAGTCTGGGTCGATGCCGAGCTCCTGCATCGCGACCGGCACGATGCGCTGCAACAGACCCATGAGGATCGCCGTGAACGCGCCGGCCGCGAGCGCGCCGGTCACCCTCCGCTGTCCGGTCCGCGCCAGCCCGCCGAGGGCACCCGCGACCACGCCGAGCCCGAGCAGGATCAGGACACCGACCGCAACGCCGCGCTCGAACGTCACGAACTCTATGACGGCGGGCGATGCCGCCACGAACACCTGGCGGATCCGCGCCACGTCGAACCAGTCGGCGAACGCGACCGCCGCGCCGAACAGCGCCGAGGTCACCACCCCGGTCACGGCCCCCGCGCCGGCCCCGGCCCCCGGACCGGCCGCGAGGCGCTCTCCGGCGACGACCCGGGGCCGAGCGACCAGGAACGCGGCGCCGAACGGCGGCAGGAACAGGAGCACGCGCCCCAGGGTGACCTGCTCGCCGACGAGGTTGAGGTCGGCGAAACGGCCGATCAGACCGACCAAGGACAGGAAGATGAGAACGAAGCCGCCGGCGGCGCCGGCACGAAGCACCGAGCGGAGCGGGACGGGGCCCATCACACCTTCTCTGCCTCGCCCGTGCCGAGGATCCCCCCGGGCCGGAAGATCAGCACGAGGACGAGTACCAGGAACGTGAACGCCGGCTTCAGCTGGAACGGCGAGGGCACCTGGTAGCCCGTCAGGATGAGCGACGGCCCGAGCGACTCGAGGAGCCCGAGCGTGAGGCCGCCCAGCGCTGCCCCCGCGATGCTGCCGATGCCGCCGAGGACGGCCGCCGTGAACGCCGCGATGCCCGGCTGGAATCCCATGAAGAAGTTCACGGCCTCGAACGTCATGGCGAACAGGACGCCGGCTATCCCCGCCAGGACGCCCCCGATGGCGAAGGTGATCACGATGACCCGATCGACGTTGATCCCCATCAGGCTGGCGATCTCGCTGTCCTCGGCGACGGCACGCATGGACTTCCCGGTCGTCGTCTTCTCGATGAACAGCGTCAGGAGGACCACCGACACGAGCGCCACGAGGAAGACGACCACCCGGATCCTCGGGAACGCGACGCCGATGATCTCCCACCTGCCCTCGAGGAAGCCGGGCTTGGCGTATCCCCGGGTCTGGGCGCCGAAGAAACCTCGGGCCGTGTTCTGCAGGAACAGCGACGCACCGATCGCCGTGATCAGCGGGACCAGGCGCGGCGCCCCGCGGAGGGGGCGGTAGGCGATCCGCTCGAGCAGCACCGCCACGACGACGGACGTCGCGATCGCGACGCCGAGGATGATCGCGAGAGCGACGATCGGTTGCCGCTCCAGGAAGCCGCTCTCCTCGTACGCGTTCGCGAAGAAGTACGAGCCGAAGGCGCCGAACATGAACACCTCGCCGTGGGCGAAGTTGATCATCCGGAGGATCCCGTACACGAGCGTGTACCCCAGGGCGATCAGGGCGTAGATGGATCCCTGCGCGAGCCCCAGGACGATGAAGTCACCCCAGGCCCTCGCGGCGTAGCCCTGGCCCTCAGGGAGCGTGAGCGTCCTGTATGCGCCGACGCCGACCGTCGTCGCGATCGTCACGCCGAGAATCACGAGGATGATGCGCCGCCAGGGGAGCCGCTCCAGGCGGCCCAATTGCGCCACTCGGACCTGCTGGTCGGTGCCCATGTCGGCGAGCCTAGCCCATCACCCAACGCGACGCTGCGGGTGGGCCGTCGGCCCACCCGCAGCGTACCCTTCTGCCTTCCTAGGCGACGTCGGCCAGCGACTTCACGTCCGTGTAGACCGCGTCGGACGGCTCCTCGCCGCCCTCGACCGGCCAGTTCGGATACTGGAAGATGCCGATCGTGACGTCGGTGGCGCAGTCGCCGAGCGGGGTGCACGAGACGATCCCCGTGATCCCCTCGTACCCGGTGGTCGCGAGCACCGCGTCCTTCAGCGCCGTCCGCGGGATCGACAGGTTCCCGCCCTCGTCGATGGCCACCTCCTCGATCGCGGCGAACAGGACCTGCGACGCGTCGTACGCGTGCGCGTGGAACACTGAGGTCGGCTCGGTCCCGAACTGCGCCTCGTACGCGGGGAGGAACTCGTCGTTGTAGAACGCCCCTCCCTGGAACACGGTCACGTCGGGCGACGAGGCGTAGTAGTCGGCGGGTGCGTCACCCACCTGTCCCAAGAACGAGGTCTCCAGGCAGCCGTCGGCGCCCATGGAAACCGTGCCCTCCGGCAGGATGTCCGCGCCCTGGATGAGCGTGAGACCGCAGACCGGGGGGAAGTTCGGGCCGTACACGATGCCGGGCTCGCCTTCGGCGATGCTCCGGAGCACCGGCCCGAGGTCCGTGTCCGCGCTGTTGACCTGCTCGATCGCGGTGATCGTGCCGCCGAGCGCCTCGAAGTTCTCGCGGAACGCGGCCGCCAGGCCGTCCGCATACGGGCTCTCGTCGTTGATCGTGGCTGCGGTGGTGATACCGAGCTCGTTGAAGACGAACTCGGCGCCGATCGCCCCCTGGATCCTGTCGTTGTGCGCCGTTCGCGCATAGAAGGGCTGGTGCGCCTCCTCCGACGTCAGGCCGGGGTTCGTGTTCGACGGCGAGAACAGCAAGACCCCCTGGTCCGACAGGACCTCGTCGGCGACGCCGAGGGCCGAGCTGGAGCAGCTCGTCCCGATCACCGCCACGATCGACGGGTCGGCGACCAGCGCCGTGGCGCCTGCCTGCCCGCCTTCGGCCGAGCACCCGTCGTCCTCCTGCTGGAGCTCGACGTCGTGCCCGAGGAGCTGGCCGTTCGTGGCGTCGAGCGCACCGTCCAGGTTGTCGATCGCGAGCTCGATGCCGTGGTTGCTGTCGGTTCCGAGGAACGCGGTGTCCCCGGAAATGGCGAGCAGCGACCCGATCCGGATCGGCTCACCGGCGGCGACCTCCACACAGCCGAACTCGTCGGCCGCGCAGGCTTCGGCGGCGCCGCCGACGACTCCGTCCCCCTCATCCTCGGCGCACGCCGCCGCCACCAGGGCGAGCGCGCCGAACAGCGCGATGCCTACGAGCCATCTCGGTTTCCTCATCGAACCCCCTCTCTTCGCCGGTCCGGCCGTGGTGCCGGATCCTGCGCCAGATCACTGCCTCGCACTGCCTCCATTCGGACGGTCACGGTCCTCGAGGCGCCCTCCCCCCTCTCCACCACCGTTGAACAGGTGCTACGTACCACATTCTCGCCCCCGGAGGGAAGCGAGTTCCCTCCACACTTTCGATGTACGAGACGGAGGGAGCGTCCGGCCTGAGGCGGGCCCCTAGGCGGCGGAGATGGCCCCCCGAAACTCGCGGGCCAGGGACAGGGCACCCGCCGGGTCGCCCTCCAGAAGGCGGCGGACCAGGGCGCTGCCCACGACCACGCCGTCGGCGAACGAACAGGCCTGGGCGGCCTGACCCGGCGTCCCGATCCCCACGCCCACCAGCAGCGGGAGGTCGGTGAGGGGCCGGAGCGCCCCCACCACCTCCTCGGCCGTGCCAGCCAGGCGCTCCCGCTTGCCGGTCACGCCGTACGTCGCGACGCAGTACACGAACCCCCGGGCCGCCTCCGCGATCCTGCGGAGGCGGCCCGGCGACGAGCCCGGAGCGGCCAGGAACACGGGGGCCACCGACTCCTTCGCGCAGAGGCCGGCCCAGTCTTCGCCCTCGTCCACCGGGAGGTCGGGCACGATGACGCCCGACACCCCCGACCCGGCCGCCTCGGCCAGGAACTCGGCCGGGCCATGGTGCAGCACCGGGTTGAAGTAGGTCATCACCGCCACCGGGATGGACAGCCCGGCCTCCTTCACCATGGCCAAGGCATCCGCCGGCCGGGTCCCCGCCTCCAGGGCAAGGCGGGAGGCCTCCTGGATCACGCCGCCGTCCATGATGGGGTCGGAGAACGGGATGCCCACCTCGACCGCGTCGGCTCCGGCCTCCTCCAGGCCGTGGAGCAGGTCGGCGTCCACCCCTGCCAGGCCTCCGGTCACGTAGGGGACGAAGGCCCGGCCTCCCCCATCTCGCCGGGCCCGAAGGGCCGTCTCGAGGTCCGGTCCCCGGCCGGTCATGCCCCCAGCGCCTTCCGGACCGTGTCGAGGTCCTTGTCTCCCCGCCCGGACAGGTTCACCAAGACGGTGGAGCCCTCCCGCAACGGGCGCTCGAGCAGCCACCCAACCGCATGTGCCGGCTCCAGAGCCGGAAGGATCCCCTCCAGCGTGGCCAAGGCTTTGAACCCCTCGAGGGCCTCGGCGTCGGTTGCCGAGACGTACTCGGCCAGGCCGGCCTCCTTCATGAAGGAATGCTCGGGGCCGACGCCCGGATAGTCCAGGCCCGCCGAGATGGAGTGGGTGGGGAGGATCTGACCCTCCCCGTCCTGGAGGAGGTACGAGAACGAGCCGTGGAGCACGCCCGGCTCTCCGAGCGTGAGCGACCGGCAGTGCTCCCCTTCGGCCTCTCCCCGTCCACCCGCCTCCACGCCCACCAGCCGGACCCGTGGCGCACCCACGAACGGAGCGAAGATCCCCATGGCGTTGCTGCCGCCTCCCACACAGGCCACGACGACGTCTGGGTCGCGTCCCTCGGCTTCCCGGAACTGGACCCTCGCCTCGTCGCCGATCACCCGTTGGAGGTCGCGGACGAGCGACGGGAACGGATGCGGTCCGGCCACGGAGCCGATCACGTAATGCGTGTCCTGCACGGTGGCCGCCCAGTCCCGCATGGCCTCGTTCATGGCGTCCTTCAGCGTGCGGCTGCCCGACGTGACCGTTACCACCTCGGAACCAAGGAGCTTCATCCGGGCCACGTTGGGGGCCTGGCGGACCGTGTCCTCCTCGCCCATGTACACCACGCACGGCAAGCCGAACAGCGCGCACGCGGTTGCGGTGGCCACACCGTGCTGGCCCGCGCCGGTCTCGGCGATGATCCGGCGCTTGCCCAGACGCCGGGCGAGCAGCACCTGCCCGATCGTGTTGTTGATCTTGTGGGCGCCCGTGTGGTTCAGGTCCTCCCGCTTCAGGTAGATCCGGTAGCCGAGCTGCTCGGACAGCCGCGAGGCGAAGGTCAGCGCCGACGGGCGGCCCACGTAGTCGCGCAGGAGTGCGTCGAGTTCCCCCCGGAACCCCGGCTCGTCCCTCAGCTCCATCCACGCCGCGGAGAGCTCGTCCAGGGCCGGGATCAGGACCTCGGGGACGTACCGCCCGCCGAAACGCCCGAACCGACCCCTGTCATCGGGGACCGCGGGCGCCGCCGAGGGGGCACGCACACGGCTCACGCCGCACCACCGTTCACGCCCCACCTCGCAGCTCGCGGAGCTTGGCCACGGGGTCGTTTGCGCGCATCAGGGCCTCGCCCACGAGCACGGCTTTCGCCCCCGCCGCCAGGGCCCGCCTTACCTGCTCCCGGGTCCCGATGCCACTCTCCAGCACGCCGATCCGGTCGCCCGGGATGGACCGAAGGAGTCCCAGCGCGTGGTCCTCGTCCACGGCGAGGCTCTCCATGTCACGCGCGTTCACGCCGACCACCTTCGCGCCCGACCCGACCGCTTTCTCCAGGTCCTCCTCTTCGTGGGCCTCGACGAGCGCGCCCATCCCGAGATCCTCTGCCGCGCCGAGCATGGCCTTGAGCTCGGCCTCGGTGAGCGCTGCGGCGATGAGCAGCACGGCGTCGGCTCCCGCCACCCGAGCCTCGATGAGCTGAGCCGGGTGCACCAGGAAGTCCTTGCGAAGGACCGGGATCGTGGTGGCCAGATGTACGGCCCGAAGGTCGGCCAGCGAGCCGTCGAAGTGCACCGGTTCCGTGAGCACGGAGATGGCGGCCGCTCCGGCCGCCTCGTACGCGCGCCCCTGCGAGGCCGGATCGGCTTTCGCGATCCGCCCGGCCGACGGCGACGACCGCTTGACCTCTGCGATCACCGCCGGCGGCTCGGCCGACCACAGGCCTCCGGCGAACCCGCGGGGGGGCGGCATCGCGATCGCCAGCGCCATGAGTCCGGCCTCGTCGATGGGTTGTCGTTCGAGCCTGCGCCTGACTCCGTCGACGGTCTCGGTCAAGAATCCCATGGTCGGCCAAGTGTAGCGGCCGACCCTCACGCCACCGCGGACAGCGCCACCCGGAGATCGAGCCCCTCGTACAGCGCGCGGCCCACGACCGCCCCCTCGACGCCCTCCCCCAGCGCGGCCAGAGCTCGAAGGTCGTCCACGCCGCGGACGCCGCCCGCCGCGATCACCGGCCGTCCGGTGGACGTCGCCAGGGCCCATGCCCCGTCGAGGTCTGGGCCTTCCAGGGCCCCCGCCCGGCGTACATCGGTGTGCACGTACCGCGCGACGGGAAGTCCGTCCAGCCATTCCAGCGTCTCCCAGAGCTGGAGCTCGACCCCGACCGTCCCCCGGGGCCGGATGGTGGCCCCGTCGGCCTCGAGCCCCACGGCCACGGCCTCCCCGTGCCGAGCCACCAACGCCGCGGTCCCTCCCCGGTCCACCAGAGCGGCGGAGCCGAGCACCACCCGCGAGGCTCCGGCAGACAGGGCGGAGTCGACCTCCGCCTCCGACCTCACGCCCCCGCTCGCCTGCACCCGGGCCCCCACGCCGGCGATGGCCCGCACGACGTCGAGGTTTCGGAACTCCCCGGCCAGGGCCAGGTCCACGTCCACGACGTGGATCCAGGTGGCCCCGGCCTCCAAGAACGACCGAGCCGCGGCAATGGGATCCCCGCCGAACGCGTCCACCGGCACGGCACCCTCGGCGGTGAGGCGGGCCAAACGGCCTGCCGAGACGTCGACGGCGGGGATGACCAGGAACCGCACGACCGCAGAGCGTACCGGCGGGACGGGCGGACCGGATCGCCCGTCGCGGGCGATCAGGCCGACGGTCGGACCGCCGCGGGCTCTCCCGGAGCGTCGGGAACCCTGATCACCGCTTCGGCCGGTGGCTCGACCCCGCTCTCGACCCGCGCCGCGTGCGGGCCCAACAGGTGGCGGAGCTCCGAGAGCAGGCCTGCGGCCGGCTCCACCCGGTGCGTGCCCACCTCGATCGGCGTCGTCCCATGCGAGGAGATGAACCTGACCTGGACCGGCGTGGAGCCGGGGTGCGCCCCGAGCAGCTCCTTCAGCCGGGCGATGACGGCGTTGGTGCAGCTCGCCGCGGCGAGGTCCACCACCAGCATGCCCTTGGTCGTGGGCGCCGGCCCGGCCGTCCCCAGGTCCGGCTCCCGGATCTCTACCGCCCGGAGCTGGAGCTCGCCCCGGCCCCGGAAGTCCGCCCGCCCCTTCACCAGGACGATCGCATCCGGCTCGACGAGGTGCGGCACCTGCTCGAAGACGCTAGGGAACGCGATCACCGAGACGCCGCCGGCCAGGTCCTCCAGCCGGAACAGCGCGTAGGGCTCGCCCTTCTTCGTGTACCGCCGGGCCACCGCGGCCACGATCCCCCCAACGGTGACGAGATCGCCGTCGCCGAGCGTCACCACCTCTGCCACCTCCATGTCGGTCTGGGCGGCCAGCCGGTCCCGCACCCCGAGCAACGGGTGGTCGGTGACGTACTGGCCGAGCATCTCCTTCTCCAGCCGGAGCAGGGTGCGCTTGTCGAACTCCTCCCCCGCGAGCACCGACTCGTCGATCTCCGATGCCGCCTGCTGTCCCCCGCCGAACAGCGAGAACTGCCCCCCGGCCTCCGCCTTGCGCTCGGCGGCGATGGGGCCCGATACCTTCTCCTGGCTCTCGAGCAGCGCCCGGCGCGCGTACCCGAGCGAGACGAAGGCCCCCGCCAGCGCCAGGCTCTCCAGCACCTTCTTGGTAAGGACGCCGGGGTCGACCTTCCGGCAGAAGTCGGCGAAGGACCGGAACTCGCCCTTCGCCGCCCTGGCCTCGATGATCTGCGCCACTGCCCCGGCCCCCACGTTGCGAACCGCCGACAGCCCGTAGCGGATCTTCGGCTCGCCCCCCCGCACCGGGGCGAAGTCCAGCTCGGACTCGTTCACGTCGGGGGGCAGGACCTCGACGCCCATCAGCCGGCACGCGTTCAAGTAGAACGGCTTCTTGTCCTTGTCGTCCTTCACGCTGGTGAGGACGGCCGACATGTATTCCACCGGGTGGTGGGCCTTGAGGTACGCGGTTTGGTAGGCCACGTACGCGTACGCGCACGCGTGCGAGGCGTTGAACCCGTAGTCGGCGAAGGGGGTGATGAGCTCGAAGATGTCCTCGGCCAGGCGCCGCTGGTACCCGCGCGACGCGGCCCGCTGGGCGAACGTCTGGCGGTGCGGGACGAGCATCTCCCGGATCTTCTTGCCCATGGCCTTTCGGAGGGTGTCGGCCTCGCCCATCGAGTACCCGGCCATGCGGACGGCGACCTGCATGACCTGTTCCTGGTACACGATGATCCCGTACGTGTTTCCCAGGACCTCCTCGAGGTCCGGGTGGGGGTAGGTCACCGGCTTGCGCCCGTGCTTGCGCTCGGCGTACTCGACGTGCTGTCCGAGCGAAAGCAGGCCGGGTCGGTACAGGGCGACCAGGGCCATGAGGTCCTCGAACCGGTCGGGCGCGAGCGTCTGGATCAGCTGGCGCATCCCGGGGCTCTCCAGCTGGAACACCCCCGTCGTGTCCCCGCGGCGCAGCATCTCGTACACGGCCTGGTCGTCGAGCGGCACGTGGTCGATGTCGAGCTCGAGGCCCGTCCGCCGGAGCAGGGCCAGCGTGTCCTCGATCACCGAGAGGTTTCGAAGGCCCAGGAAGTCCATCTTCAGCAGGCCGAGCTTCTCCACGCCGTGCATGTCGAACTGCGTGACGATCCGCCGCGAGTCGTCTTTCGAGTCCTTGGACAGCTTGAGGGGGAGGTAGTTCACGAGAGGCGCGTCGCCGATCACGACGCCGGCGGCGTGGACCGAGTCCTCCCGGCGGAGCCCCTCCAGGGCCCGGGCGGTATCGACGATCTCCCTTGCCTCGGGCTCCTTCTCGTAGGCTTCGTGGAGCTCGGGTGAGACGTCCAGGGCGACGTCGATGGTGTGCTCCCGGCCGAGCACCGCCGGCGGGTACATCTTGCACAGCCGGTCGCCGACGGAGGCCGGGAACCCCAGCACCCGGGCCGCGTCGCGGATGCCCTGCTTCCCCTTGATGGTCTGGAACGTGATGATCTGGGCCACGTGGTCCGAACCGTACTTCGAGGCCACGTACCGGATGACCTCGTCCCGCCGCCGCTCGTCGAAGTCCATGTCGATGTCGGGCATCTCCTTGCGCTCGGGGTTGAGGAAGCGCTCGAAGATCAGGCCGTATCGAAGCGGGTCGAGGTCGGTGATGCGAAGCGCGTAGGAGACGACCGACCCGGCCGCCGACCCCCGGCCCGGGCCGACCCGGATCCCGCTCTCGCGGGCGAACCGGATGAGGTCCCAGACGATCAGGAAGTAGCCGGCGAACCCCATCTTGGTGATGACGTCGAGCTCGTGCTGGATGCGGTCCCGAACATCGTCGGAGACGTCGCCGTACCGCTCGCGGGCGCCCTCGTACGCAAGCTGTCGCAGGTATCGGTCCCGGTCCATGCCCCCCGGCGGCTCGAAGCTCGGCAGATGGAGGTCGCCGTACGAGAGCTCGAGCTCGCACATCTCGGCGATCAGCAGGGTGGCGTCGCAGGCCTCCGGGAGCTCGCGGAACACCTCGCGCATCTCCTCGGCCGACTTCATGTAGAACTGGTCGGAGCCGAACCGAAGGCGGTTCGTGTCGGTCTGGACCTTCTGCTGCTGGATGCAGAGCAGCACGTCGTGGGGCTTGGCGTCCGCCCGCTCCGTGTAGTGGAGGTCGTTGGTGGCGACCACCGGGATGCCGGCGGCCCGGCTCAGGTCGAGGAGCTTCGGCAGGACCTGGCGCTGCTCGGCCACGCCGTGGTCCTGGACCTCGACGAAGAAGTTGCCGTCCCCGAACAGGTCGCGGTACGTAGAGGCCACCTCGGCGGCCTTGCGGTCCTGGTCCGCCACCAGGAGCCGCGAGATCTCGGAGGCCAGGCAGCCCGATAGCCCGATCAGGCCGTGGGCGTGCTCGGCCAGGAGCTCCTTGTCGATCCGGGGCCGGTGGTAGAAGCCCTCCAGGTGGGCATCGGTGACCAGCTTCAGCAGGTTGCGGTAGCCGGTCTCGTCCCCGGCCAGGACGGTGAGGTGCCGGTACTTCTCCTCGCTCTCGCCCGGCGTGCGGTCGAACCGCGACCCCGGCGCCACGTAGGCCTCGACGCCGATGATGGGCTTGACGCCCGCCGCGCGCCCCGCCTCGTAGAACTCCAGCGCGCCGAACATCGCGCCGTGGTCGGTGACGGCCAGCGCGGGCATCTCGAACTCCCGAGCCCGCTTGAACAGGGCGGCGATCCGGGAGGCGCCGTCGAGCAGCGAGTACTCCGTGTGTGTGTGCAAGTGAACGAAGCTGCCGCCCAAGACGGCGGCGAGTATATCTCGAAAGGCCGCCCTAGAACTACAGTCCTGTCATTTGTCCACAGGTTTTCCCCAACGGCCTGATGGGCGGGGCTCCGAACGGCAGGCCGAACGCGCCGGACCGCCCGGGCTACAGGATCTGCGAGAGGAACAGCTTGGCCCGGTCGTGCTGGGGTTCGGTGAAGAATCGGTCGGGGGTCGCCTCCTCCAGGAGCAGCCCGTCGTCGAAGAACAAGATGCGGTCGGCCGCTTCCTTCGCGAAGCCGATCTCGTGGGTGATCACCACCATGGTCATGCCAGATCCCGCAAGCTCCTTCATGACGTCGAGGACCTCCTTGATCATCTCCGGATCCAGCGCGGAGGTCGGCTCGTCGAACAGCATGATCCTGGGCTCCATGGCCAGGGCTCTGGCGATGGCCACCCGCTGCTGCTGCCCGCCGGAGAGCTGAGCCGGGTACTTGTGAGCCTGCTCGGGGATCCCCACCCGCTCCAGCAGCTGCATCGCCTTCTCCTCGGCATCGGCCTTCGGCCGCCCGCGGACCATCCGAGGGGCCAGCGTGATGTTCTGGATCACCGTGAGGTGGGGGAACAGGTTGAACGATTGGAACACCATGCCGATCTCGCTCCGGATGGCCTCGATGTTTCGGAGGTCGTCCGTGAGCTCGATCCCGTCCACGACGATGCGCCCGGCGTCGTGTCGCTCCAGCCGGTTGATCGTGCGGATGAACGTCGACTTCCCGGAGCCGGACGGGCCGACCACCACCACAACCTCTCCCCGGCGGACCGTGGTCGTGACCCCCTTGAGCGCCTGGAACCGGCCGAACCACTTCTCCACGCCCTCGGCGACGATCATCGCGTCGTTCGCGCCCGAGGCCAGACCAGCGACCGGTTGCGTCGCCATCGCTACCGCTCCCCCACCCCGAGCCGGCGCTCGAGCCGCTGGCTCCACCGGGACATGGCGAACGCCACCATCCAGAACAACAGGCCCGCGAAGATCAGGGTCTCCCTGAGGTCTCCCGAGAACTGGCCCTGTGGCGCGATCCGCGCGATCCGCAGCGCCTCGATGAACCCGATCACCGCGAGCAGCGAGGTGTCCTTGAACAGGCTGATGAAGTGGCTGATCATCGCCGGGATCGTCGAGCGCAGGGCCTGCGGCAGGACGATGAACGCCATCATCTTGGTCGTGGACAGGCCGATGGCCCTGGCGGCCTCGTACTGGCCGAGGTGCACCCCCTGGAGCCCGCCCCGGACGATCTCCGCCACGTAGGCCGAGCTGAAGACGGTGACAACGATCATGGCGCGCACGATGTTCGGCAACACCACCCCCGCGGGAAGCAGGAACGGGAGGACGAACAGCCCGAACAGGAGCCAGGTGTACAGGGGGGCTCCCCGGACGAACTCGATGATCCCGATGCAGGACACGCGGATGACCGGCAGGCTGCTGCGCCGTCCCAGGGCGAGGACGATGCCGATGGGGAACGACAGCACGATGCCCACCACCGCCACCACGACGTTGAGCAGGAAGCCACCCCACCGCTCGGGTGGGACACCCCCGAACCCCCGGAGCAGCAGGATGATCAGGGGGAAGGCCAGGACCCATCCCACGATCACGGGGATGTGGAGGCGGCGGGCCCCCAGCCGCCCCGCCATGACTGCGGCCGCGTAGATGACCACCACCGCTCCCACCAGGACCCAGATCCGCACGCCGTCCAGCAGGTACGCCAGCGAGGCCAGCGCGAGGACGGCCAGCGCGCCGCGGGTGGCGGCCTTGCGAACGGTCCACGCGAGGCGCTTCCTGGTGACGCCCCAGGACAGCCCGGCCAGGGCGGTGACGAGGTAGACACAAGCCCACACCCGCCACAGCTCGTCCGGGGGGAACCGTCCCACCATGTACAGGCGCAGGTTGGCCTTGATCACGGTCCAGTCCGCGGTGAGGAAGGCCCATTTCAGGAGCCCGAAGCCCAGGTACCCGACCACCGCACCTACAAGGATCGTGAGGATCCCGCTGAACCAGCCCGAGAACAGGTTCTGGCGGATCCATCCCGACGGCGCGACCGGCTCCCTCCTCGGCGCGAACTCGACGACCGGCTCCTCCTTGAGCATCGCGGCGACCCGTTCCAGCTCCGTGGGGACCCGGTCCATCATCGCCCTTCGCCCTTTCGGGTCACGACTCGGTTCACCACGTTCATCACGAAGGAGATCGTGAGGCTCATGGTCAGGTAGGTGGCCATCACGAGCATCGTGATCTGGAAGGGCCGGCCGGCCTGATTGATCATCGTCGAGGACACCGACGAGAGCTCCGGATAGGCCACCGCCACGGCCAGGCTGGAGTTCTTGGTCAGGTTCAGGAACTGGCTGTTCAGGGGAGGGACGGCGATCCGGAAGGCCTGAGGCAGCACCACGAAGCGGAGCTGCTGCGCGGGGGAGAGCCCGAGGGCCTGGGCCGCCTCCTTCTGGCCCCTGTCCACGGCCAGGATGCTCCCCCGGACGATCTCCGCGATGAAGGCCGCCGTGTAGATCACCAGGCCGACCAGGATGCCCGTGAACTCCCCGCTCAGCTGGAAGCCCCCCCGGTACAGCCGCCCGGCCACCTCTGGGACGTCGAGGCGCACGGCGTCCCCGACGATCGCGTACCCCACGGCCGCCACGGCCACGAGGACCGGGAGAGACCACAGGACCCGATGGTGGGGGCGGCCGGTGCGCTCGTTCACTTTGGTCCGCCACCACCACACCGCGCCGGCCAGGACGAGTCCGCCGAGCAGCCACAGCCCCCATGCGCCGGCTCCTTCGCCGATATGGGGCCACGGGATGGCCGCACCCCGCTGGGACAGGAAGGCCACTCCGCCGAGGGACAGGCCGCCCTCGATCAGCGGGAGCGCGAACAGGATCCCGAAGTACCAGAAGATGATCTGGATCAGCACCGGGGTGTTCCGGATGACCTCCACGTACACCTGGGCGATCTTTCGGACCAGCCAGTTCGGGGACAGGCGTGCCACCCCAATGACCAGCCCGAGGAGCATGGCCAGCACGACCCCGATCCCCGCGACCCGGACGGTGTTCGCCACGGCGACGACGTACGCCCTCAGGTAGCTCTGGTTCGGGTCGTAGGCGATCCCCTCCTTGATGGGGATCCCCGACCGCGTCTGGAGGAAGTCGAAAGACAGATCCGTGCCCACGCGCCGGACCCCGTACTCCAGGTTCAGGTAGAGCTCCCGGAAGGCCCACACGACGACCACGGCGAACACGAGCTGGCCCACGACCCGCAGGAACCGGACGTTCCGCCAGATCGCGGCTCTCTGGACCTCGGCGACGGAGGACCCCGCCATCTCGGTGAAGCGTAGCCCGTGTGCGAGACGGGGCCCGAGAGAGCCGGGCCCCGTCCACACACTCGGCCTGTGGCCTTCGGACTAGCGGATGGGGATCGCGTACTGAAGGCCGCCGTCGGACCAGAGGGCGTTCAGGCCTCGGGGGAGGCCCAACCCGTCCCTGCCGACATGTCGGTCGTAGATCTCGCCGTAGTTCCCCACCGCCCGGAGCACGCCCTGCATGAAGTCGACGGAGAGACCGAGCCCGGAGTCCAGGGGCGCGCCTCCCTCCAGGCCCACTCCCAGCAGCGAGGCGACCAGGGCGCTCGGGGGGTCGGCCGCCATCTCGTCGACGTTCCCACCGGTCACCCCGAGCTCCTCCGCCAGGATGAGGCCATTGACCACCCAGAACACCGCGTCCAGCCAGTCGGAGTCCCCGTCCAGGACCGCAGGGGTGAGGGGCTCCTTCGACATCGTGTCCGGCAGGAGCCTAAGGGACTCGGGTCCCCCCTCCTCATCCGGCCAGGCGCTGATGAGCCCGGCCAGCTGGGACTTGTCCGAGGTCCACCCGTCGCAGCGGCCGCGGGTAAAGGCCTGCTGGAGCTGGGGGTTCTCCTCGAACGTCACGGCCTCGTAGTCCAGTCCGAGCTGGGCCATGTAATCGGCCAGGTTCAGCTCCGTGGTCGTGCCGGCGGTGACGCAGATGGCGGTCCCGTCCATGTCGGCGACCCGCCGGTACGGGCTGTCCGCCCGCACGAACATCCCCTGGCCGTCGTAGAAGTTCACGTGTGCGAACGCGATGCCCTCGGTCCCGTCCCGGCTGCTGGTCCAGGTGGTGTTGCGGACCAGCACGTCGTAGTTGCCGGCGCGAAGGGCGCTGAACCGCTCCTCGGCACTCACCGGCATGAGCTCGATGGCCTCGGCGTCCCCCAGGACCGCCGCAGCGATGGCCCGGCAGAAGTCGATGTCGAAGCCCTCGATCTCCCCGGTGTCCGGGCTCAGGAACCCGAACCCCGGTACCGTCTCGTTCACCCCGCACCGGAGCGTGCCGCGGTCCTGCACGACCTGGAGCAGGCTCTGCGCGGGCTGCTGCCCGGCATCGCCGTCCTCGGCTCGCTCCTCCTCGCGGGTGCACCCCGCCGCTACCAGCGCGAGGACCGCCGCCACCACCGCGACCTTCGTGACGCTGATCGTTCGCATCTTCCCCCTCCTTCCGTCCTGCGCACCGCCGACGCCCTCCCCCTCGGGGCCGGGACGAAACATCGACGGGTCCGCCTCGATCTGAGGCCAGCATAGGCGCGCTTCCGCCTCTCGTGCCAGGTGCGGCGAGGACTGCGTGCCCGTGCTGGAGTGTTGGCGGGAATGACACCCCTGTGATTCCGGGCTCGATCCCGTCTATACTCGGGCCCGAAGTGGTCGGTCACCAATGAGACTCTCGTATTCGAGCATCTCGACCTACGAGCGGTGTCCGGCAGCCTTCAAGTTCCAGTACGAGGACAAGGTGCCGACCGCACCGTCCCCCGCCCT
>Ga0214472_10002865_pt1 | contig 18372 bp, 15 predicted proteins | sample RVTome_6_FD_207662 | JGI IMG/M metagenome (GOLD analysis project Ga0214472, IMG submission 207662) | Soil microbial communities from uranium-contaminated site in the Upper Colorado River Basin, Wyoming, United States - RVT140D175 | ecosystem: Environmental > Terrestrial > Soil > Contaminated >...
TCCTCGCCCGCCGCCGGCAGCGCCGATCTGGGCACCGCGATCTGCTGGCCGACGAGCCGCGCTGCGAGGTCCCGATCGTCGATGCCCTCGAGGCTCGCGATCAGGCTCTTGCCGTGAGGGCGTGCATCCCTCACCACGCGTTCCGTCCAATCCGATCCCCGACCTACGAACCACTGCGGGTAGTCGAGGATGTTCCCAACCGGCTGCGTGAAGGATCGGACCTTCAGCCAACCCTTGACGCCGAAGACGCCGGCGAACTCACCGAGGACGACCGGCGCGCTGACTTCGCGCAGCGCCATCGTCCCCCGCTGACCGCCCTCAGGCAGCCTGCGCCGCCTCCTTGCGGTATGACTTCACGAGCGCAGCAGCGCGATCGGAGGTCTGCGCACCGAGCTTGACCCAATGGTCGAAGCGCTCGATGTCAACGCGCAGCGACTGCTCGTGCTCGACCGCCTTCGGGTTGTAGTAACCCAAGCGCTCGAGGTAGCGGCCGTCACGACGGTTGCGGCTGTCGGTCACGACGATGTGATAGAAGGGGCGCTTCTTCGCGCCGCCACGTGCAAGGCGGATGGTCACCATGGTCAGGGATCCCTCAGGGTCGTCAGATCGGAGCCACGCGGGCTCCGGGAAACCGCGCATTGTACTGATTCCACGGGGGAAGTGAAGGGATTCCGCAGGGAATCCTCAGCGTTTCGGCCGACCCTTGGGCTTGGCCTGCCCGCCCCGCAGCAGTTTGCCCATCCCGCCCTTGCCGGCCTTGCGCATCATCTTGCGCATCCGCTCGAACTGCTTGACCAGGCGGCTGACGTCCACCACTTCGGTGCCCGAACCCGCTGCGATCCGGCGCCTCCGGGACCCGTCGATCAAGTCCGGCTTGCGCCGCTCCCGGGGGGTCATGGAGTCGATGATGGCGATCTGACGCTTCAGGGCACGGTCGTCCGGGAGGCCCTGGGCCGGGAGCTTCATGCCGCCGGTCAGCTGGCCAGGTAGGTGCGCCATCAGGCCGGCCAGGCCGCCCAGGTCCAGCATCTGGCGCAACTGGTCCCGGAAGTCCCTGAGGTCCAGGCTGCCGTCCTGCATCCGCCGCGCGACCCGCTCGGCATCGGCCTGGTCCACCTCACGCTCGACCTTCTCGACCAGGCTGAGGACATCGCCCATGCCCAGGATCCGCGAGGCCATGCGCTCGGGATGGAAGGGTTCGAGCAGGTCCAACTTCTCGCCGGTACCCAGGAACCGGATCGGGACCCCGGTGACCTGGCGCACGGACAAGGCCGCGCCGCCACGGGCATCACCATCGGCCTTGGTCAGGATCGCACCGGTCAGCGGTAGCGCAGCACCGAAGGCGCGCGCGGCCTCGACCGCATCCTGGCCAGCCATGGCATCGACGACGAACAGGACCTCCGCAGGATCCTCCAGCGCCGCGTGGACCCGCGACACCTCCGCCATCATCTCGCCATCGATGTGGGTGCGGCCGGCGGTGTCCACGATCAGGACATCCGCGCCACGCCGCCGCGCTTCGGCGAGGGCATCGGCGGCGATCAGCTCGGGCGGGTCCTGTGGTCGTGGATCCAGCACCTTGGCACCGACCGAGGTACCGACCTGGACCAACTGCTCCATCGCCGCTGGCCGGTGCACGTCCACGCTGACCATCAGCACGTCGCTGCGGCGTTCGCGCTTCAGCCAGGCAGCGAGCTTCCCCGCCGTGGTGGTCTTGCCAGCACCCTGGAGGCCTGCGAGCAGGATGACCACCGGCGGGCGGGCGCGCAGCTCGAGCCCGGCAGCACCGTCGGCGGCGCCGAGCACCGCAGCGAGCTCCTCGTGGACGATGCGGACGAACACCTCGCCCGGCTTCAGGCTGCGCGCGACCTCTGCACCCGGCGCGCGCTGCCGGACCTTGTCCAGGAACGGCGTGATGACCGCGAGCGCGACGTCAGCGTCGATGAGTGCGCGCTTGACCTCGCGCAGGCTGTCACCGACGTTCTCCTCGGTGATGCGGCCGCGTCCGCGGATGTCAGCGAGAGCGCGACTGAGGCGCTCAGACAGGGAGTCGAACATGGGTCAGCGTGATCCGGGGTGCGCGCCCGCGATGGGGCGACGGTTCATAGCTCGATGATCTGGCCGGTCCCCAGACGATGGAGCTTGCGGTCCGGCAGCAGTGCGACGACCTCGGCGTAGATCTTGTCCTCCTCACCCGGCTTCAGGTGGGTGACGTAGATCTCGGGGTCGTGCTCGAGCTTCGCCAGGTCCGCGGCCAGGGTCGATGGTGTGTAGTGACCAGCGAGCTTTGCCACCTTCTCGTTGCGATCTGCGAACGCGACCTCGATCACCAGGACATCCAGATGCTCCAGCGCATTCAGCACCGGCCACAGGGTGTCGTTGGTCATGGTGTCGCCGCTGAAGCAGAACTTCCTGCCAGCCGCTTCGATCAGGTAACCGACGGCTGGCACCGCATGGTTGACCTCGATCGAGGTGAAACGGCGCCCGCGCACATCCTCGCTCGCACCGACCGCCATCGGCATGTAGCGCATCACCGGACGGGTCTCCACCGGCAGCTGCGAGAAATCGGGCCAGATCGCCCAGTTGAAGATGTGTTCACGCACCGCATCCAGGGTCTCGGCGCGTCCGTACACGGTGAGCGGATCGTCCAGGAGCTTCTCGAACAGGGTGTCCACGATCAGCGGCAGCCCGCCTGAATGGTCGAGGTGGGAGTGGGTCAGGAAGACGTGGCGCACGGCGAACATCTGCTCCAGCGTCAGGTCGCCCACACCGGTGCCGGTGTCGATGAGGATGTCCCCATCGATCAGCATCGCAGTGGTCTTGAGTCCGGCACCGATGCCGCCGGAACATCCTAGTATCTGTACTCGCACGAGATAGCCGCACCCAGTTGGCAATCCACAGAAAGATGCTAACAGAAGGGCTTGAAGCCGCAAGGAAAACCTCAGCAAACTGTGACTCAGGTCTGGCCTGAACTGCGGCCGAAGCCGAACGGCCGCTGTACCATGTCCGCCGCCCCCGGCCCCCCGCTCCGATCCCCAACGACAGGAGGCATCCGCCATGGACCTCACCCCGCTGCCCTGGCTGGCCGCCGCCTGTTACATCGCTGCTGCCGCGCCCGGCTTGGCCCGCATCCTCCGCCTCGGAGAGGGTGGTGCGCAGGCCGCCAAGGCCGCGCTGCTGGTGGGGCTGGCGGTGCACCTGACCTGGCTGAGTGGCCTGCACGCGACCCCCGGATTGGGCTTCACAGCCAGCCTGTCGCTGACCGCCTGGACCACCGCGCTGATCCTGACCCTGGCGGGGCTCCGCCACCCGGTGACCCATCTGGAACTGCTGGTGTTGCCGCTGGCCGCCGTCGTGGTGGTCCTGCCGGTCGCGCTGGAACCATCCACGGTCATCTTCTCCGCAGCCCTGCTGCTGCACATCCTGATGTCACTGCTCGCCTACGCCCTGGTCTCGCTGGCAGCGACCCAGGCGCTGTTCTACGCCTGGGCCGACCGGCGCCTGCGCCAGCATCGCAGCGCGTCCCTGGGCGGGCTGGAGCTGCCCCCACTGGAGTCCATGGAGGAACTGCTGTTCCTGCTGATCTCCACGGGCTTCCTGTTCCTGACCCTGTCGCTGGCCTCAGGCGCAGCCTTCGTGCACGACCTCCGCGCCCAGCACCTGCTGCACAAGACGGTGCTGACGGTGATCGCCTGGCTGGTGCTGGGGGGCCTGCTGATGGGGCGGCATCTGCGCGGCTGGCGCGGTCAGCAGGCAGTGCGCTGGGCCCTGGTCGGTTTCGCCCTGCTGGTGCTGGGGTACTTTGGGTCGAAGTTTGTGCTGGAGGTCCTGCTCGGCCGCTCCTGGACCTGACGCGCCGCGCTGGGCTCGCTGAGCATTCGTTACGGCCCCTCCCTCGGATGCTCACCTAGCACCCAGTAGGCTCCGCTCCTCGGGAGGGGCCGCGCCTCGCCTCAGCATCGCCAGCACGCCGCTTCGATCGCAGAGGTATTGCGGCTACGGGGCTCGCACGCCTCGACCTCGCATCGCCGGAGCACCGCTCCCGTCAGCGCCGTCAGCGCCGTCTCGCGTCCCGGGGCCTGGGGCCTGGGGCCTGGCGCTTCGGACTCGGAGCCCCTCACATTTGACACCCCCACCCCGCCGCGCATTAACCTGACGCCCCGTAGCGGCACGAGGGCCTAGGCCCCTTGGAACAAATCTCGCCAGGCGCCCTCGCCGGGCTGATCGGCTTGCTGGTCCTCCTCTCCGCGTTCTTCTCGGGATCCGAGACGGCACTCATGAGCTTGAACCGCTACCGTCTGCGCCACCTGTCGCAGGCGGGGCACCGCGGTGCCCGGCTGGCCGAGACCCTGCTCGCCCGCCCCGACCGGCTGATCGGCTTGATCCTGCTGGGGAACAACTTCGTCAACATCCTGGCCTCGATGCTGGCCGCGGCGCTGGCGCTGAGCTACGGCGGCGAGGCGGCGCTGTGGGTGGCGACGGCGATCCTGACCACCGTGATCCTGATCTTCGCTGAGACCGCTCCGAAGACCCTCGCGGCGCTGCGCCCGGAGCCGGTGGCGTTCTTCGCGGCCCACATCTACGTCCCCTTGCTGAAGGTGCTCTACCCGCTGGTGTGGGTGGTGAACCTGTTGGCCAACACCACGCTGCGGCTGTTCGGCATCTCGTCCCAGCACAGCCAGAACGATGCACTGAGCCGAGAGGAGCTGCGCACGGTGGTGATGGAAGCCGGCGCGATGATCCCGCGGCGACATCAGAAGATGCTGCTCGGCATCCTCGAGCTCGAGGAGATCGAGGTCGACGACGTGATGGTCCCCCGCAGTGCGATCGAGGGACTGGACATCTCCGAGGACTGGGAGGAGGTGATCGCTGAGATCAGGCGCGCGCGCCACACCCGCATCCCGGTCTACGAGGAGACAGTCGACGATGTGATCGGCATCCTGCACACGCGCAACCTGTTCCGCGAGGCGCAGGCCCGCGAGTTGGACGCGACCGTGCTGCGCGAGATCCTGGTTGACCCCTACTTCATCCCCGAGGGCACGCCGCTGAACCGGCAGCTGCTTAACTTCCAGTCCGCGCGCCAGCGCGTGGGGCTGGTGGTCGACGAGTACGGCGACATCCAGGGTCTGGTGACCCTGGAGGACATCATGGAGGAGATCGTCGGCGAGTTATCGCAGTCGCAGGAACTGCGCGGGCGCGAGATCGTCGGCGAGCGCGACGGTGGCTACCTGGTGCGCGGCAGCGCCAACCTGCGCAACCTGAACCGGCGCATGGAGTGGGAGCTCCCAGTGGACGGCCCGCGCACCATCAACGGCTTGATCCTGGAACGCCTGGAGACCATCCCGCAGGTGGGTACCGAAGTCACGGTCACGGACTACCGCATGCAGGTACTGCAACGCACCTCGCACGGGGTGAAGCTGGTCCTGATCACCGGTCCCGCGAAAGCGGCGACCGTCGCTACGGACTGATCGCCTCCAGCGCCTGCGCGAGGCGCTCGACACCCACGATCTCCAAGCCTTCGATGCGCCGCTTGGGCACGTTCGCAGCCGGTACGATCGCGCGGCGGATACCGTGCTTCGCTGCCTCGCGCAGCCGTTCCTCACCGAAGGGCACCGGCCGGATCTCGCCGACCAGACCCACCTCGCCGATCACCACCTGATCCGGTGGCATCGGTCTGTCGCGGAAGCTGGACACCGCAGCTGCGATCACCGGCAGGTCGCTGCCGGTCTCGCTCACGCGCACACCACCCACCGCGTTCACGAACACGTCGTACGCACCCAACGCGATCCCAGCGTGTCGATGCAGCACCGCGATCAACATCGCGAGCCGGTTCGCCTCCAATCCCACAGTCACGCGGCGTGGATGCGCGCCAACGCACTCATCGACCAGCGCCTGGAGTTCGACCAACAGCGGACGGCTCCCCTCGCGGGTGACCGTGACCGCACTGCCGACCACCGGCTCGCCGTGACCCGACAGGAAGATCGCTGACGGGTTGCGCACTTCGCGCAGCCCTTCCTCGACCATCGCGAACACACCGATCTCGTTGGCGGCGCCGAAGCGGTTCTTGACCGCGCGCAGCAGGCGGTAACGGCTGGTGGTCTCCGACTGGAAGTAGAGGACGGTATCGACCATATGTTCGAGCACGCGCGGGCCGGCGATCACGCCCTCCTTGGTCACGTGCCCGATGATGAACACCGCGCACCCGCTGGCCTTGGCCATGCGGACCAGTGCGCTAGCGCACTCGCGCAGTTGCGACACGGAGCCGGCCGCCGAATCGAGGTCGGTGGTGGACACCGTCTGGATAGAGTCCACCACCAGCACCGCCGGCTGCGCCTGCGCAGCGGCGCCCAGGATCGTGTGCAGGTCTGTCTCCGCAAGGAACGACACGGGGCGATCCCCGAGGCCGAGGCGGCTGGCGCGCAGTGCGACCTGGTGTCCGGATTCCTCGCCACTGGCGTAGAGCACGCAGCGATCACCAGCGACCAGCGCGGCCACCTGGAGCAGCAGCGTGGACTTGCCGATGCCCGGGTCGCCGCCGAGCAAGGTCACGCTGCCGGGGACCAGGCCGCCGCCGAGGACGCGGTCCAGCTCACCGATCCCGGTGCTGATCCGGTCGGGCACATCGGCGCCGAGGTCCACCAGGCGGACCGCGGCACTGGTCGGCGCGGCGCCGGGGCGCGCGGCCTTGCCGACGCTGCCACGCTGCTCGACCAGCGAGTCCCAGGCACCGCAATCGTTGCAGCGGCCCTGCCACTGGTGGCTCTCGGCAGCGCATTGCTGGCAGACGTAGACGGTACGGACTCTGGCCATCTCGATCGGTCCTTCGTTCGGGGATGCGACTCTAGCCCGGTCGTGCCGGAGGCGCATCCTCTGCCGCGGGGCATAGCACGGGCTAGCGCGGCGCTTTGCAGACCAGCGGGGCCCGTGGTCTATACTCCGGAACTTCAGTGATCGCGGGACTTTGGAGCCTCTGTGAAGAAGGGATTCTGGACGACGGATTGGTTCGCGGGGATCCTGTTCGTCGCACTCTTCCTTGTCGTATCTCGAGTCACGTCGGCGGACCTGTTCTCCCGACTGGAGACGGCCGCCTACGACATCGGCATGCGCATGAGCGAAGCGCAACCCGGCGACCAGGTCCGCGTCGTCGCAATCGACGATGCGAGCATCGCCCGGCTGGGGCGCTGGCCATGGCCCCGCGAGCTCCAGGCGCAGATGATCGACACCCTGACGGAGGGTGGCGCCAAGGTCATCGCCAGCACCATCTTGTTCTCCGAACCCCAGGTCGATCCCGGGCAGGGGTTCATCCAGGACCTCGCCGACTTCTACGACAACTCCTCGCTAGCGGTCGCCGTGTTCCAGGCGGAGATCAACTCGGCTGAGCAAGAGGCCACAGCTGAGACCGGAGGCACCGGCGGCCCGCTCGCGGCGCCTGGCACCGCCACCCCGGCCGAAGAGCCGCTGGATGCGACGCCCCCGGATGCCATGGAACTGCTGACGCTGGATCATCCGTTGGTCAGCGATCTGGCGGAGCTGCGCGCCCACATCGATGCGGCGGGCCTCGCGCTCTCCAACGACACGCGCTTAGCTGAGTCCATGACCCGCTCGGGCCGCGTGGTCCTGCCGTTGGTGCTCCAGCTCGGGCAGCCGCTGGGCCGACCCGATTCCGATCCACCGCTGGCCGTGATGGAGAGCGCGCTCTACAACGTGGTGAGCGGTGGTGACGACAGCGGCAAGCCGGCGCAAGCGCTGGCGCTGCAGCCGCCGATCCCGGAACTCGCCGACGCGGCAGGATCCCTGGGCCACCTGAACATCCTGGCTGACACCGACGGCGCGGTGCGCTACGAAGCACTGGTCCTCGACTACTACGACACCTACATCCCCTCCTTCGCGCTGCAGATCGCTGCGGCAGCGTTGAACTTGACCGAGGACGACATCGAGGTACGCGAGGGCGAGGGGCTGCGCTTAGGCGGCCTGGAGATCGGTACCACGCCCGAACTCCTGATGTACAACTTCTACTACGGCGGCCGCGGCGGTCGTCAACCGTTCCCCGAGGACTCGTTCTTCGATGTCTTCACAGGCGAGATCCCTGCCGATACCTACCGCGGCAAGATCGTCCTCATCGGGACCACCGCGGTCGGCACCGGCGACCGCTTCGCGACCCCGGTGGACCCGGATACCGCGCCGGTGATGATGCTGGCGCACACGGTCGCAGCGATCCTGAACCAGGACTTCATCACCCGGCCGATCTGGGCTGACCTGGTCGAGCTCGGAGTGATCCTGTTCCTGCTGATCTACCTCGCCTTCGTGCTCCCGCGCCTGCGCGCTGGTCTGTCCGCGTTCATCAGCCTCGCGCTGCTCGCAGGCCTGGTGGTGACCGAGTTCACGATGCTGGTCGGACAGCGCACCTGGTTGCAGTTGATGATCCCTGCCCTGCTGTTGGCGACCGGTCATCTGGTACTGACGATCAAGATGTTCCGCGTGACTGAGCGCCTGCGCTTCAAGTCCGAAGAGGAAGGGGCCGAGAGCAACAAGATGCTGGGGCTCGCCTTCCAGGGTCAGGGTCAGTTGGACATGGCCTTCGACAAGTTCCGCCGCTTGCCGGTGGACAAGGCCGTGCTCGACCTGCTCTACAACCTCGCACTGGACTTCGAGCGCAAGCGTCAGCACAACAAGGCTGAGTCGGTCTACAAGTACATCGCTGAGCACGACGCTGAGTACAAGGACGTGCAGTCGCGGATGAAGCGCTCCAAGTCCATGAGCGAGACGGTGATGCTCGGCGGTGGTGGCGGTAGTCACCCCGGCGCGACGCTGATGCTCGACGGCGATGAGATGCAGAAGCCGATGCTCGGCCGCTACGAGGTCGAGAAGGAACTCGGCAAGGGCGCGATGGGCATCGTCTACCTGGGCAAGGATCCGAAGATCAACCGCGTGGTCGCGATCAAGACCATGGCGCTGTCGCAGGAGTTCGAGGCGGATGAGCTGGCGGAGGTGAAGGAACGCTTCTTCCGCGAGGCCGAGACCGCTGGCCGCCTGACCCACCCCAACATCGTCACCATCTTCGATGCCGGTGAGGAGCACGACCTGGCCTACATCGCCATGGAGTTCCTAAAGGGCAAGGACCTCACCAGCCACGTGAAGTCCGACGTACTGCTGGAACCCGCGGTGGTCATGGACCTGATGGCCAAGGCCGCGGATGCCCTGCACGTAGCGCACCAGCTCAACGTCGTGCATCGCGACATCAAGCCCGCGAACATGATGTACGACCAGGAATCCGGCAGCTTCAAGGTCACCGATTTCGGCATCGCCCGCATCACGGATTCGTCCAAGACCAAGACCGGCATGGTCCTGGGGACCCCCTCCTACATGTCCCCGGAGCAGCTCTCGGGCAAGAAGGTGGATGGCCGCTCGGATCTGTTCAGCCTGGGCGTGACCATGTACCAGTTGCTGTCTGGTCAGTTACCCTTCCAGGCGGACTCCATGGCGACCCTGATGTACAAGATCGCCAACGAGGAGCATCCGCCCCTGGGGCTGGTGCGCCCGGAGTTGCCGAGCTGCGTGGAGAAGATCGTGGACAAGACCCTCAGCAAGGACATGGGAAAGCGGTACCAGGACGGGGAGAGCCTCGCCCGGGACATCCGCGCATGCCTGCAGGTCATGGGCTGACACGGGGAGCGACCGGCTGTCATGAGCCTTAAAGGCAAGATCCATATCTGCGGGATGACGCATCCTGGGCGGGTCCGCGACCACAACGAGGACGCGATCGGCACCGACGAGGAGATGGGCCTGCTGGTCCTGGCCGACGGCATGGGCGGCTACAAGGCTGGCGAAGTCGCCAGCGCCATCGCCATCGAGACCGTCACCAAGCGGATCACCGGCAGCCTGCCGGACCTGAAGCGGGGCGAGGTGGACCAGGCCACGGGCCTGTCAGCCGACTCCATGCTGCTGAAGAAGGCCGTCGAGGAGGCCAACCGGGCCATCAACGGGGCCTCCAAGAGCCAGCCGCAGTGCGAGGGCATGGGCACGACCATCGTGGCCTGCATGTTCTACGACAACCGGGTGAGCATCGCCCACGTGGGCGATTCCAGGCTTTATCGTATACGGAACAATGAGTTCCAGCAGATCACGCTGGACCATTCCCTGCTCCAGGAGCTGATCTCGCGCGGGTTCTACACCCCTGCGGAGGCCCGGAAGTCCCTGAACAAGAACTTGGTGACCCGCGCCCTGGGCGTGGACCCCACCGTGGAGGTCGAGGTCCAAGAGGATGTGGTCCTGGTCGGGGACACCTTCCTGCTGTGTTCGGATGGCCTCTCGGACATGGTCGAGGACGACGACATTCACTTAACTATCAGCACTTTTAGTGCTAATCTTCAGATGGCTGCTGAACAGTTGGTGCAGCTGGCGAACGAGAATGGGGGGCGGGACAATATCTCCGTCATCCTGTCCCGTGTGGAGAAGAGCTTCGAGGCCAAGAAGGGTTTCTTCTCTCGGTTCACCGAGTGGTTCGGCTAGAGGTCGGGGAAAACGATGGGCAAGTTGACTCTCACCGTCGAAGGCAAGCTGGTCGGCGAGTACCAGATGGAGAAGGAGCGGTACACCATCGGCCGCCTCCCGGATAACGACATCGTTATCAACCATCGTGCCTCCTCAGGCCACCACGCCCTCGTGATCAATATCCTGAACGACTCGTTCCTCGAGGACCTCAACTCGACGAACGGTACCTACGTCAATGGCAAGATCGTCAAGAAACACGCCCTCCAGGAGGGTGATGTCATCACGATCGGCCAGGCCCAGATGCGCTACGAGTCCGGTGTGGGCGGTGGCGACGGGGACGACGAGGACGATTTCGAAAAGACCATGATCATCCGGCCGGGCTCCTCTTCGCAGGCTGGCGCGCCGAGCATGGACAAGGTCAACAAGGCGCTGGAAGCCGCTGGCGGCCAGGCCATCTCCGACAAGCCTGCTGCCGCGCTGCCGACGGCGAAGCTGCAGGTGCTCTCCGGGCCCTTCGCGGGCAAGGAGCTCGAACTGACCAAGGCCCTGACCACCCTGGGTCGCCCTGGCGTCCAGGTCGCCGCGGTCACGCGCCGTGCCGATGGCTACTTCATCGTCCACGTCGAAGGTGGTCCCGAGAACCGCATGCCGGTGGTGAACGGTCAGCCGATCGGCACCCAGGCCCTCAAGCTCGAGCACAACGACACCATCGAGTTGGCCGGCGTGAAGATGGGCTTCCTCATTACCTGACGCTGGTCCTGGCGCGCCATCGCTGCGTTGCGGGAGCGCCCTCGGATGCTCACTTACACCCCGTAAGCTCCGCTCCCTCGGGCGCACCCGCGCCTTGCGCCGACACCCTCAATCTAGCCCTAGGCATCCACGCTCCCTCGGGTGCGGTTGCGCCTTGCTCTCGAACACCAGTCCTCGCCCTAGGGCGCCGTCCCTCGGACGGGCGTGCGCCTCGACCTGACGGCCCGATCCTCGGCCCTCAATGTCGGTGGCCGGCGCGCCTTGCTCTCGAACACCGGACCTCGCCCCAGGGCGCCGTCCCTCGGAGACGGGGCAGGGCCGTCAAGCTCGAGCCGCAGGTGCACGCTGGCGAGGCGCCGTGGTGCCCGAGGACCGGAGCCTACTGCGAGCTAAGTGAGGATCCGAGGGCGCCGCGGCAACGAAGCCAGCGAGTGCCTGAGGCCGAGCAGTAGCGCACCGCCATCATTACGCGCCTCAGGACGCGGGCAGCTCGCCTTCGGTAGCGGAACTGAGGTGCGGCAGGGCTAGGCGCGCGAGCTGCGAGGAGCGGAGCTGACTTGGTGCTCAGTGAGCATCCGAGCAGCGAAGCGCAACGAAGCCATGGCGCAGCTCAGGACGCGGGTAGCTCAGACATCTCCACGCGGCGGGTGACGCCGCAGAGCAGCTCATAGGGGATGGTCCCGGCCCAAGCCGCCACCTCCTCCACCGGCAACTCAGGTCCCCAGAGCACGACCTCATCGCCCACTGCGGCGCCCGGCGCATCGCGCAGGTCCACCGCCAGCATGTCCATGGACACGCGGCCGACTATGGGGATGCGGCGGTCGCCCAGGACCACCGCCCCACACGGCGCGGCGCGCCAAGGGTATCCGTCACCGTATCCGATACCGACCAGACCGAGTCGCATGGCTTCGGGTGCCTGCCAAGTGGCGCCGTAGCCCACCCGGCCACCCTCGGGGATGGTCTTCACCGAGATCAGGCTGGAGAGCAGCCGCATCACCGGCTTCAGGCCGAGGTCGGGCGCGCTGCGGCCCAGGACCGGCGAAGCCCCGTACAGCGCCATCCCTGGGCGTACCCAATCCGCGCGGCTCTCGGGCCAGGCGATCAGGCCCGCCGAGTTGGCGATCGAACGCGGCCCCAGCAAGCCTGCGGTGGCGGAATCGAAGCGCCCCAGCTGCCAGCTGGTCGTGTCCGCTTCGAGGTCATCCGCGCAACCGAGGTGGGTCATCAGTCCCGGCGGTCCAGCCACCGCAGCCATGCCCGCGAGCCGCGCGTGCAGGGCTTTCGCTTCCTCGAAGGGGAAACCCAGCCGACCCATGCCCGAATCCAGCTTCAGCCAGACCGGCAACGGCGCTCCCGGGTGACCCGCCAGCAACTCCAACTGCTCCGGCGCGTGCAGTACCAAGGTCAGGGACTGCGCACTCGCGCTGGCCAGCTCGGACGCGCTGAATACGCCCTCGAGCAACACGATCGGGCAGGCGACGCCCGCGCTGCGCAGCTCCAACGCCTCGTTGACGCGCGCTACCGCCAGCGCGTCCACCCTACCGTCCAGCGCGCGCCCGACCCGCACCAGACCGTGCCCGTAAGCATCCGCCTTCACGCAGGCCATCACCCGCGTACCGGGTGAACTGCGACGCACGGTATCGAGGTTGTGTCGGAGCGCGGCCAGATCGATGCTGGCGCGCGCGGTCAGGCTCAACGGAAGGCCTCTTCGGCGTACGCCTCCGGGACGAAGTTCTCGAACTTGGTGAACTCGCCCAGGAAGGTCAGCGGGACCTCACCGATCGGACCGTTACGCTGCTTTGCGATGATGATGTCAGCGACACCCTTGCGCGGGGACTCAGGGTTGTACACCTCATCGCGGTAGATGAAGCAGATCAGATCCGCGTCCTGCTCGATGGCGCCCGACTCACGCAGGTCCGACATCACCGGCTTCTTGTCGGCGCGCTGCTCGACCGAGCGGTTGAGCTGCGATAGCGCGATCACCGGGACCTGCAACTCCTTGGCCAGGGCCTTGAGGTTACGCGAGATCTCCGAGATCTCGGTGGCACGGTTCTCGGTGCTGCCGGCGACCTGCATCAGCTGCAGGTAGTCGATCACGATCAGACCCAGTCCACCGGCCTCACGCTTCAGGCGTCGGGCGCGAGCACGCACCTCGGATGGTGACAGGCCACCGGTGTCGTCGATGTACAGCGGTGCATCCTGCAGCAGGCCCATGGCACTGCGGATGCGCGGCCAGGCCTCGTCGCCGAAGCGGCCGGTCCTCAGCTGCGCCTGGTTCACCCGGCCCAGCGAGGAGATCATGCGGAACACCAGCTGCTGCGCGTTCATCTCCATCGAGAAGATGGCTGTCGGCAGGCGGTTACGGATCGCGGCGTTCTCAGCGATGTTCATCGCCAGCGCGGTCTTACCCATGGAGGGGCGGCCAGCGATGATGACCAGATCACCGGGCTGCAGGCCCGCGGTCTTCTCATCCAGACCCTTGAAGCCGGTCGCGACACCCGTGACGTCACCGTCCGACTCGAACAGCGACTGGATGCGATCGATGGCATCGCTGAGCAGCCCACGCACGGCCTGGAAGCCGCGGCCACGCTTCAGGTTCGCCTCGCCGATCTCCAGGATCGAGCGCTCGGCATCCTCCAGCACCGTGGCCACGTCGCGGCCCTCCGGCTCGAAGGACGCATCCGCGATGCGGCGGCTGACCCCGATCAGGCGCCGCAGCACCGACGCTTCGCGCACGAGTTCGGCCCAGGCGCGCACGTTCACGGTGCTGGGCGTGTCCTTGGCCAGGCGAGCCAGGTAGCCGGGCCCGCCGGCATCGTCCAGCGCGCCCTCGCGGGTGAGCTGATCGGCCACCGTCAGGGCATCGGCCGGGCGGTCGGACTCGATCAGGGTGGCGATCGCAGCGAAGATCTGGCGGTGATCCTTGCGGTAGAAGTCCTCGGCATCGAGCAGGTCACCGACCTCCTCCCAGACCCCGTTGTGCAACAGCAAGCCGCCGATGACCGACTGCTCCGCTTCCGCGGAATGCGGCGGCAGTCGCACGTGGCTGTGCTCGCGATCACGGTCATCGAAGCCGCTCAGGGGAGGAAGGCTGGCCATGGTCGCTGGGTGTCCTCGGGGGGCGTGGTAGCTGGGGGCGGGAGGGAGATACTAGCCTCGGCAGCCCGCCCTTGCACCCGCGCTCGTAAGTGCCTGAAACGACGGAGCCGGCGCTAGGCCGGCTCCGCAGATCAACGATGGGACCCGACCTCAGGCGTGCTCGTCGTACGCCTGGCGCTCGCCGTCACCATCCTCATCATCGTCATCGCTACTGGCGTCATCGCCCGCGATCTCGGCCATCGCCGCGATCTCCTCGGGCGTCGCGTCCTCACCGACGACCATCACGCGCAGGGTGACTTCGACGTCGGTGTGCAGACGCACCGCGACCTCGTGCACGCCGACGGTGCGGATGGTGCTTCCTTCGGTCATCAGCACTTCCTTGCGCTCGACCGGGACACCCGCAGCGGTGCAGGCGTCGGCGATGTCGGCGGTGCCGACCGAACCGAACAGCTTGCCCTCGGCGCCCACCTTGTGGGTCAGGGTCAGCTCCAGGCCCTGCAGCTTGTCGGCGCGGGCCTGCGCCGCGGCCACGGCAGCAGCTGCCTTGGCCTCGAGCTCAGCGCGGATGACCTCGAAGGCGGCGATGTTGGCCGCGGTGGCCGGCTTCGCCTTGCCCTTCGGGATCAGGAAGTTGCGGCCGTAACCAGCCTTCACCTTCACCTTCTCGCCGATGTCGCCCAGGTTCTCCACCTTCTCCATGAGGATGACTTCCATGACGTCCTCCTCAGACGTGGGCGTCGGTGTAAGGCAGCAACCCGAGGAATCGGGCGCGCTTCACCGCGGCGGCCAGCTGACGCTGGTAGTTGGACCGTGTGCCGGTGATCCGGCTGGGCACGATCTTGCCGGTCTCGGTGACGTAATTCTTGAGTGTCCCGAGGTCCTTGTAATCGATCTCAACGACGCCATCGGCCGTGAAGCGGCAGAACTTGCGTCGGCGGAAGAACTTAGCCATCTGTCATCACTCCTAAGATCTGGTTCAGTTCGCCGAGTCCTGAGACTCGTCGTCCGAGGAATCATCGTCGGACGGGCGGCCACGGCGCGGGCGGTCATCGCGGTCATCGCCGAAGTCGCGGTCATCGCGGTCGTCGCGGAAGTCGCGGCGCGGGCGGTCACCGCGGTCCTTCTCGTCCTTGATCTTCGCCATCGGCGAGACCTCGGTCTCGGCCGCATCGCGGCGCAGGACCATGTGCCGGAGCACGGCATCGTTGAAACGGAAGGCGGCGATCAGCTCGTCCAGTATGGCCTGCGTACATTCCACGTTGAGGAGGATGTAGTGGGCTTTCTGGACCTTGCCGATGGTGAACGCGAGCTGCCTGCGGCCCCAGTCCTCCATCCGGCGGACCTTGCCGCCGCCGGCCTCGATGGACGCCTGGTAGCGCTCCACCATGCCAGGTACCTGCTCGCTCTGATCCGGATGGACCAGGAAGACGATCTCGTAGTGACGCATGTGTTTCTCCTCTCGGACTGTTCGGCCCCCTTGCCGCGTCATCAGCAGGTGGGGCGAGGACGTCAGGACGTGAGGTCCCGACGGGCCGCGCATCATATTGATGCGTGGCCCTTTTCGCAAGGTGCGGGCTGGCTAGCCCCCCCGGATGAGCCTCGATGGTGCTCCCTCGGGACAGGCGGTCTCTGCGATGGGCCACGCCGGAGGGCCACGATTCGCTCGGATAGTGCTCGCGCCAGCTCCGCCGGTCCCCTCGCCGCTCGCCTCGAGGTTCCGGGGACGTGCCGGATCCCGAGGCGCCGGACCTCGTCGCGGAGCTCGCGCTCGGCGCTGCGCAACTCGCTCGGTCGTGACCCTCCGGCCGGGCGGTCCGCGCTGGAGGAACTGGAATCACAAGGCGCTGTACCGCTCTGCGGCAGGAACGGCGCAGATCCTGCGCGAAATCGCCGGTGCGGGATCGCCGTCTACGGCGATGGCGCAGCGGGGCAGCGTCTGCAGAAACAGTAGGGACTGTGCTGGGAGGCTTCTGGGCAAAGCGGGGCCCTGGCGAAGCTGGATCGAGGCGCGGTCCCGATCTGCGTCTGGACCGGGTCACATCCGGCGCGAAGTCGCTTGAGTGGGATCGCCGTCTAGGGCGATGGCGCAGCAAGGCGCGGGGGTGTCCGAGGAGCGGAGCCTACCGATTGATAGGTGAGCATCCGAGGACACCCTCGCAACACAGCTGCGCCGAGACCGAGGCGGCGATCAGGCTCGGCGCTGGCGGACAGCCTCATACAGGCAGATGCCGGCCGAAACGCTCACGTTCAGGCTCTCCACCGCCCCCACCATCGGGATGTTCACCAGCATGTCGCAGGTCTCCCGGGTCAGGCGGCGCATGCCCTCGCCTTCGCTGCCCAGGACCAACGCCAGCGGTCCCCGCAGGTCGGCTTGGTAGATGGAGGTGTCGGCGGTGCCGGCGGTGCCGACCACCCAGACCCCGGCGGCCTGGAGGTCACGCAGGCAGCGCGCGAGGTTGGTCACCTGGATCAGCGGTACCCACTCGGCGGCACCGCAGGCGACCTTGCGCACCGCAGGGGTCAGGCCGACGGCACGGTCGCGCGGGATGATCACTGCGCGGACGCCGGCGGCGTCAGCTGTGCGCAGACAGGCACCGAGGTTGTGCGGATCCTGGATGTGATCCAGCACCAGGAACAGCGGCGGGCCCTGGTCGGGCAACCCGGCGAGCAGCTCGTGCAGTGCCTCGTCACCGCGGATGGGCGTCGGCACCACCCAGGCGACGACACCCTGGTGTACAGCGCCGTCGGTGACACGCTCCAGCGCATCGCGCCCTACCCGTTCTACGGAGACGCCGCCGGCACGCGCAAGCTCGGCCAGGTCGGGGTGTCCTTCACCGGCGATCTGCAGTCGGCGCAGGCGCTCCGGTGCGTGCACCAGCAGGTGCCGCACCGCGTGCGCACCGAACACGGTCACATCGTTACTCACCTTCGTCCCTTCCGCGCGGCCCTCGGACCGCGGGAGCTCGGACCGCGGGAGCTCAGACGCTCGCCGACCTCCTCATCGAGCACGAAGTCGATCTTGCGTTCGTCGGTGCGCACCGCAGCGCACTTCACCCGCACCGCATCGCCGATCCGGAAACTGCGGCCGCTACTGCTACCGACCAATGCCAACTGCTCCGGATGATGTTCGAAGTAGTCACTGCCCAGTGCGGAGACGTGCACCATGCCCTCTACCATCACTGAATCCAGGCGCACGAATATGCCGAAATCCTGCACCCCGGAGATGTGGGCATCGAAAGCCTCACCGACATGCGGCTCCATGTACTTGCAGCGTAGCCAGGCCTGCACATCCCAGCTGGCTTCGTCAGCGCGACGCTCGGTGATGGAGCACTGCTGGCCCATACCGTCCATCTCGCGCTGCTTGTGCGCGTAGTCCGCGGCGGTACCGCCGGTGAGCACGTGGTGGATCGCGCGGTGGACGAGCAGGTCCGGGTAGCGACGGATGGGCGAGGTGTAATGCGCGTAGCGCTGCAGCGCCAGACCGTAATGGCCCTGGCATTCCCCGCGGTACACCGCCTGCGCGAGGCTGCGCAGCACCATCACGCCCAGCGCCGCCTCGGCCGGTTGCCCACGGATCGCGCGCAGCAGCTCCGCCAGGTGCTCGGGCTTGGGGTTGGGGCCACCACCTAGCGAGAATCCCATCAACTGCGCCTGCGTGCGCAGGTCAGCGATGCGATCCTCGTCGGGCTGGTCGTGGACCCGGAACAGCGCCGGCATCTTGTGCTCTTCGAGGAAGGTCGCCGCCGCCACATTGGCGGTGATCATGCATTCCTCGATGATGCGATGCGCATCCACCCGGTAGCGCGCATCGATGCCCGCGATCTGACCATCGGGGCCGAAGCGGAACACCGGCTCAGGCTGATCGATGTCCAGCGCGCCACGGCGCGTGCGCGCCTGCGCCAGCCGCCGGTACAGCCCATGCAACTCGGTCAAGGGGCCGAGCAGTGACTCGCGCGCACGCCGTGCTTCCGGATCACCGTCCAGCACCGCCTGGACCTCCTCGTAGGTCAGGCGCGCATGCGAGCGGATCACCGC
>Ga0214472_10002866_pt1 | contig 18368 bp, 17 predicted proteins | sample RVTome_6_FD_207662 | JGI IMG/M metagenome (GOLD analysis project Ga0214472, IMG submission 207662) | Soil microbial communities from uranium-contaminated site in the Upper Colorado River Basin, Wyoming, United States - RVT140D175 | ecosystem: Environmental > Terrestrial > Soil > Contaminated >...
CGTCGAGGATCCGGGGGGCGATAAACCCGCCGACCGAGGCGGTGAGCGGATCGACGAGATCAACGAGGTCGCCGACCGTGGTGATGCCGGCTGCGGTCAACGTCTCGAGCTGCTTGCCCGCCCTCGGTCTGAGGGACTCGATCGATGCAGACCTCGGTGCACCCGCCGCCGCCTCCAGAAAGAAGGGCAGGTCGACACCTTTGTAGGCCATTAGGGCCGTCGGATAGTGCAGGGCGGCGACATCCTGCCGTTCGACGATCCCCAGGTCACGCAGAGACCTCCAATGCTGATAACTGACACCGGGGAGCAGGCTGGCGTCCCCGCTGCCCTTCAGAAGCGAGGAGAAGCAATGATCGTTAAAACCGCAACCCGGGCACTCCCCACATGACATCGGTTCGACCAGGAGGTCGATCCCGTCGTGCTTCTGATGGATGAGAGCTGTCGCTGCGATGTCGAGGCGGAATCCGAATTCGAAGTCGTATCTCTCCAGCGAGCTACGCAGCTTTCGCTTCCTGCCGTCCGACTTGGCCGGCGTCTGCCACATCGGCATCTCCAGGTCGTACCAAACGATCACACCCTCTTTCCCGAGCACACCGGCGAGCGACGAATCCGAGCCGTATCCCAATACCTCCAGCATCCGTCGGTAGTGGGCCAGTTGAAGGGCGTCACCCGAATGGGAGCGCAGGACCCGGCCCTCGAGGGCGTAGGCGTCAGCCGGACTTGGTTTCAACGGATCGGAAACTTCGGCTGTCCCGTCGCCGATGTCGAGCGTCCGGTGGTGCTTGACGTCCACCGGCAGGTATCCCCCGGCATAGGCGACCAGCAGGTCGGGCCGGCCGGTTCTCCTTCCCGACTCATCCGGTGGCAGAAAGCCCTGTTCGATGACTGCGACATCCCCGGTCATCGCTTCGACTGTCAGCCTCTGGGCCACCTCAGGCGGACCGGAGGGGATGACGACCCAGTCACCCGGCCCCTCGACACGGAGTCGTTCGAACAGATCCGACTCGAATTGGACTCCCGCATTCATCCGGTGCATGACCTCGGCAGGAGGCTCCGTCTTCAGCTCGGGTACCAGAATCTGATTCTGGATGACGACAGGGCATTGTTTGGCGATGTAGCCGCCCTGGAGGGGAACCGCTGACACGTCGAGGCGGCTGACCATGTTTGCGGCGCTCACCATCCTTCACGTCAGGCCGATGAGGCAGGGCCAAGGTTGAGGAGGCAGATGACCTCCCCAACCTTGTACTTCGGCCTCGTTTCTGATGGTAGATCGGCCGGACCGGACTTTTTGTGTTACCAGGATGGTGTGTCGGGGCCTCACCTTCGCCCGGCCACGCACCCACTTCCGGCAGGGGCTAGATTGTCGCTGGGAGGTTGACGTGATGCGGAGTTCTCGTGCCTGAGTGGATCGGGACGATCGTTTTCCTGAGCGCCCTTGGGTTGTCAGGGGCCAAGATCGCAGGCGACTTCGGCAAACGTGGCTTGCGTGGCTATGCCCTGCTGCTGGTGATGCTGGTCATCTATGCAGCGGCAGTGGCAGTGGCCTTCACCTGACGATCCACCCAGTCTGACCCCGGCCCGCCTGGCGATCGCCCGGTGCGACTGCCCGACCGCATCTCTCTGCCCCAGCGCTTGCCCGGCTGCTCCGCAGGGGGTAGTCCTCCGGTACGGCTTCGGCTTTCGCCCCACGCCCTGAGACAACCCTGAGCCGGGAATGGGGGTGTCCCCCAATACCGACGGCCCCGCCCCCCGCCGATGCTGTCCACAGAACAGGACGGACACAAGGAGAGGGTCATGAGCGCATACATCACCAGTGTCGGGGCGTTTCTCCCCGGCGAGCCCATCGGCAACGACGACTTGGAGAGCTACCTGGGGACCATCACGGGCCGGTCGGATCGGCTCCGAAGACGAATGCTCGACGCCAACGGGATCGAGAAACGGCACTACGCCATCGACCGCAACGGCCAAACCCTGATGCTCAACGAGGAACTGGCCGAACGCGCGGTCCTGGCTGCACTCCGGGGACGAGGCATGAGCTCGCGCGACATCGGGATGTTGGCCACCGGGACCACCCAAGGAGACCTGGCGGTCCCGGGGTTCGCCTCCATGGTGCACGGCCGGCTGGGAGGCGGCCCGATGGAGATCCTCTCCGCCGCCGGTGTCTGCTGCTCGGGCGTTGCTGCGTTGCGGGCCGTCGAAGCGGCGATCCTGCTCGGTCGACATCAGGTGGCGGTGGCGGTCGGGTCCGAGTTGGTGAGCCGGACCCTCCGTTCCGACCGGTTCTCACAGGAGGAGTCACCCGGCTTCGACGCCGAGTTCCTGAGATGGATGCTCTCCGACGGCGCCGGCGCCGTGGTCGTCGAGCCCCAGCCCCGGGCCGACGGCGTCTCGCTGCGTATCGACTGGTCGCACCTGGTCTCCCATGCCCACCGCTTCCCGGTGTGCATGTACGCCGGTGCCACCGCACCCGACCAGATCGAGCCCGGTTCCACCTGGCAGGACCAGGCCAACCCGGCCGAGGCGCACGCAGCCGGGATGCTCAACCTCCGCCAGGACACCGCCACGCTCAATGGAATCGTCGCCCTCGGCGTCGAGGAGTACATCGGATTGACCCGCGCCGGTCGCATCGACCCGGACGAGATCGATCACCTGTTGGTCCACTACAGCTCGGAGTACTTCCGATCCGACATCGTGCGGATGATGAACGAGGCGGGGTTGATGATTCCCGAGGAGCGTTGGTTCACCAACCTCCGCACCAAGGGCAACACCGGCGCCGCCAGCATCTTCATCATGCTGGAGGAGGCGTTCAACACCGGGCGCTTCTCCCCGGGCGACCGAATCCTGTTGATGATCCCCGAGTCGGGCAGGTTTTCGGTCTCCTTCGTCCATCTCACATGTGTCGCCGGCTCGACCCAACCCGCGACAGCCAGAGAGATCGAGGTGGCGATCAGGGTCGAGACCATCGACCAGGCTGCCGAACCCGACCATTCCCCGGAGTGGCTGTTCGAAGAGCTAGCTCTGGTTTGGGCCGACTTCGAGACCCAGCTCTCCACCGTGCCGATCGTGCGGCGCATAGAGCAGCGGGAAGCATCGCTCGACGACTACCGGGCCCTTCTCTACAACCTGCGCCAGCAGGTGCTCGAGGGCGCCCGCTGGATCACCCGGGCCGCGTCCAACCTCACCGTCGAATACACCGACCTCCGGGCCGAGTTCATCGAGCACGCCGCCGAGGAACAGCGCGACTACCGGATGCTGGAGAACGACTACGTCGCCGTCGGCGGCAGTCGAGAAGCCATCAAGTCGGGTCAGAAGAATCCCGGCTCCGAGGCGCTGTCCGCCTTCATGTTCAACCAGGCGAACCGAGAGAACCCGTTCGACCTGCTCGGGGCGATGTACATCATCGAAGGGCTCGGCGCCAACAAGGCGAGCCACTGGGTGGAGCTGATCAAAGACCAGCTCGACCTCAGCTCGGAGCAGGTGAGCTTCATCGAGTACCACGGCGGGGCCGACGAGGAGCACACCGAGAAGATGTTCGAGATCCTCCGTTCCGATCTGATCACACCCGAGATCGCCCGGTCCATCGTGTACACGGCGCGGGTCGTGGCCCGGCTCTACGCCCTGCAACTCGAAGAGATCGATAATGCTTGACGTCAGACCCGGGCAGATGATCGACGGACCCGGCCCGGGAATCTGGGACGCCCTCAAGGGAGATCCAACCTTCCACTTCGACCGGAGGGCGTTGCGTCTTCTCGAGACCGACCAGGCCCGGTGGTCCCACCGGTTCATCCGGCCACCGGCCCGGGTGATGAGCAGGGTGGTGGTGGCGCTGATCGTGCTCGTGAAACGGATCCTCCCCTTCCAGTTCTCGTCACACGGCTTGCTCGACCGGCTGGGGATCTTCTTCCTCTCACGATGCGTGTCGGAGGAAGGCGGCGAGCTGTTGCTGCGCCATTTCGTGCTGGAGACCAACGTGCTGGCGTTCATCGCCAGGAACAGCGGTCTCGACGAGCCGGTGCTGAGACCGGGCCGGCTCGACGAGCTGGACGACAACGCGGTGATCGTGCACGACCTCAACCTCTACGAGATCCTGGCCGGTTTGGGGAGACGGCCACTGGCTAGGCCTGAGCAGCGGACCACACCGCTCGACTTCTCGATGTTGCACGTCGACCCGATCGATGTCTCCACCAAACGGCGCTGGCTACGGCTCGACCTGGAAACCGGGCTCTGCTTGATGAACATCATCTTCGCCCTGCTCACCACCTCGCACGAGTACCGGAGGGCGGTGCACTCACTCCAGCTCGACGAGTCGCTGCTCAGCTGTCTCGCCGAGCTCACCGGGGACGAGCTGTTCCGGAGCTGGAAGCCGACGGGGTACGGCCCGATCGTCCGCACCAACCGCGATGTCCCTCGCGACCTGTTGGCCCATGCTGTGATCCACGAGTACGCCCACGCCCGGCTGCTCGATCACGCGGCCAAGGCCAAGCCCTGTGCAAACTCCTGCCCGGAGCTGGAGGTGGCGCTAGCCGGGCGGTGACCCGCGCCAAAACGGGTTTCAAAACGGGTCTGGCGGGGCCTAGATCAGTTCTCGCTTGGCGGCCCAACGGGTCAGCTCATTGCGGTTGGTCAGTTGCAGCTTGCGCAGGACCGAGCCGACATGGGATTCGACCGTCTTCACCGAGATGAACAGGGTCTCGCCGGTCTCCCGATATGTGTAGCCACGGGCGATGTGTTGAAGGACCTCCCGCTCGCGTGCTGTCAACGAAGCCCACTCGTCGTCGACGTCACCAGGATCCAGGGCGGTGAAGGCGTCTAGGACGAATCCGGCCAGCTTCGGGGAGAAGACCACATCGTCGGTGGCCACCTTCTCGATGGCAGCAATCAACTCGTCGGAGGTGATCGACTTGGTGACATAACCCCTGGCGCCGGCGTGGACCACATCGACCACGTCCTCGGGAGCGTCGGACACCGAGAGTGCAAGAAACCGGATCTCGGGATGGGTCTCTCTCACAGCGGTGATCACTGCCCGGCCGCCGCCGCCGGGCAAATGCACATCGAGCAGGACGACTTCGGGAACCCGCTCGCGGATCAGCTCTATTGCTGTCTCGACCGCATCAGCCTCCCCGACCAGCTCCACGTGCTCGCCGATCTCGGCGCGGACCCCGGCGCGGAACAGATCGTGATCGTCCACCAGAAACACCCGCAGTTTGTCACTCATGGCTCGCACCACCCGGATCGCTCGGGGCCGGCATGGTAAGGCGAACCTCGGTCCCGGCTCCAACGCTGCTCACGATCTCCACCAAGCCCCCGTGACGATCCATGCGCCCTTTCACTGACTGAGCCAAGCCCTGACGGTCCTCGTCGACGGTGGCGGGATCGAAACCTACCCCCCGGTCCCTGACGAACACCTTGACAGGGCTGGACGTGGCGTCAGCGAAGACCGACACCTTCTCGACCCCGGCGTGTTTTGCGGCGTTCATCACCGACTCGCTCGTCGCTCCGACAAGAGCGGCGAGCCTCTCATCGAGGCGACGGTCCCCCACCGACACCAATTCGACCGCTACGCCGTGGCGCTTCTCGATGTCGGAACAGGTTGCCTCCAGGGCGCCCATCAGGGTGGCTCCGTGTTGACTCGCGCCCAGCAGCCATGTGCGCAGTTCTCTCTCCTGCACCCGGGCGAGGTTGCGCACCTCGGCAGGATCCGACGAGCCCTTCTGGATCAGCGCCAGGGTCTGCAGCACCGAATCGTGGAGATGCGCGGCGACGTCGGCCCGTTCCTCGATCCTGATTCGTGCCGCTCGCTCCGCTTCGAGTTCGGCCTCAGCTCTCATTCGACGTTGCTCGCTGGTCCGGATCGACTCGAAAGCCCATGCCGCCACTCCACCAACCGCCAGGTAGAGAATCGCGGTGACGACGTTGCCGGCGAGGTTGAACACGCCCAGCACGACGAATCCGGCAGCAATGACCGCGGCTGAGCCGAGACCGCCCGGTATGCGGTAGGCATATCCCCACAACAACACCGAAGACATCGGGTAGCCACCCACGAAACCGCCTTCTGTCGCTCCGTCGAAAGCATCTGATGCCACGACTGCGACAGCGACGGCGAGGTCAATCACCAGCCAGATCAGGCTCTCGAAGCGACCGGTCGCAGCAAGCCAGAAGGTGACAACCGACCAGACCCAGACAGCCGCCACGGCTGCGAAGACCACTACCTGATCCGCGTCCCAGGCAACGACGGCGATGATCCCGAGCACGGTGATCCACACCGCTGACACCAGTCGAAAACCAACGATGATGCGACGCAGCGTTGCGTCGACGCGGACCTCGGTGGTTCGATTGGGCACCCGGTGAGGTTACGAGACCGAGACCCGAGCGGCTTGCACCGCGCCTAAGTTGCTCGTGACATGGAACTCCGACACGAACCCGACAACCATCGCTACGTCGCCGAGATCGACGGTGAGATCGTCGGCGTCGCCGTCTACCACCTGCGCAACGAACGTCACATCTTCGTCCATACCGAAGTCGACCCGGCCCACAAACGAGCTGGTGTGGGCTCGGCTCTGGCCCGCTACGCCCTCGACGACGTCAAGACCAACGGGGGAACGGTGGTTCCGGTCTGCCCCTTCATCGCCAGCTGGATAAGGCGTCACCCCGAGTACGACACGCTCGTCGATCACGAGCTCCTCGACCGAATCAACGGAGTCACCTCGGACCGCTGACCACTTGAAGCGATCCGGCAGCACTTTCCGCGGTCAAACTGCTAGACATCAGCCGATGCGGGGACTCTTTGCGACGGCTGAGCTGGCACCATTTGTGAAAGTCGGCGGTCTCGGCGACGCGGCATCGGGGCTGGTCAAAGCCCTCCGGCGCCAGGACATCGAGGTCGAGGTGGTATTGCCCGACTATGGCTGGCTTCCACTCGAGCAGACCGACGAGCAATCGCTCGACGTTCCCGACTGGGCGGGTCCGGCCCGTGTCCGTCGCGGCTCGCTCAACGGCTTTGGCAACGTCTCACTGGTCGTCACCCCGACCATGGCCCGTCCCCATCCCTACAACGACGCCGAAGGCCGGGGCTGGCCCGGCAACGACACCCGATTCTTCTCCTTCTCCGCAGCGGTGGCGGCTCTCGCCAGAGCCGACGCGCCGGACGTGCTTCATCTCAACGACTGGCACACCGGCGCCGCCCTCGGCTTTCTCTCCGAGCCGCCGCCAACCGTGCTCACCATTCACAATCTGGCCTATCAAGGAGCAGCCGACGGGGCGTGGTTGGACTTGATCGCATACCAAGCCCAGGCCTACGAGTGGTATGGGGGCGCCAACCCGTTGACCGGATCGATTGCCCTGGCCGACCGGGTGGTCACGGTCAGCCCCACATTCGCGGCCGAGGCCCTACGTCCCGCGACGGGTTTTGGGGCGCACGACGCGCTCGCCGCGCGGGGTGACGACTTCTCGGGGATACTCAACGGGATCGACACCGAAGTGTGGAACCCGGCCGCCGACCCCTACCTCCCGGTCCAATACGACGTTGCCAACGCCGGCCGCAAACGTGAGATCGGTCGTCATCTGTCCGGCGAGTTGGGTTGGGAGCCGAGCACCGAGCCAATCATCGGCGTGGTGACCCGGCTGACCGATCAGAAAGGGGTGGATCTCGCCCTGGAAGCCGCCGAAGCACTACCCGACCTCGGCGCCCGCATGGTTCTGCTCGGGTCCGGAGACAAGGATCTCACCGATGAGGCCACCCAGACGGCGGGGCGACTGGCAGACCGTTTCGCCTTCGTTGAGGGGTACGACGAAGGAATGTCGCACCGCATCTTCGGGGCCGCCGACCTGTACCTGATGCCCAGTCGGTTCGAGCCGGCCGGGCTCACCCAGATGCAGGCAATGCGCTATGGGGCGATCCCGGTGGTGACTGACGTCGGAGGGCTCCACGACACGGTGACTGATGCCGACGCTGACGGAGAGTTGGGGAATGGCTTCGTCGCCGAGACGCCCAGCTCAGATGCCGTGGCCGACGCCCTCGAACGTGCAGTCCGGGCCTGGCGCTGGACCAAGAGACGAGGGGAGATTCGGAGGCGAGGGATGAGCCACGACTGGTCCTGGGACGGCCCGGCAACCCGATATCGCGAGTTGTACAAGGAGATCACCTCGGCTCGGTGATCTCGTCCTCTTTCCCAATGGCCACCACCCCGGCCGCCGAGACATCGAACCTCGCCAGGTCACGATCGGGGTCAACTCCGATCTGAGCCTGGGGCGGGACCTGCACGTTCTTGTCGACAATGGCGTTTCTGACCACTGCGCCGGCCCCGATTCGCACCCCGTCGAGCAGAATCGCATTCTCCACCATGGCCTCTCCTTCGACGTGGACACCCGGAGAGAGAATCGACCGACGCACCGTCCCCCCGGAGACGATGACCCCGTTGGAGAGAATGGAGTCGACCACCGCCCCCGGATTGCCCATCTCCGAGACGATCTTGGCCGGAGCCACCGTGCGTCCCGCCGTGTATACCGGCCACTGGTCGTTGTAGAGGTTGAACACCGGCTCGGGGTCCACCAGATCCATGTGGGCATCGAAGTATGAGTCGAGGGTCCCCACGTCACGCCAATAGCCCCGGTCCCGGTCCAGCGAGCCGGGGACCGCGTTGTCGGCAAAGTCATAGACATGAGCCTCGCCCAGTTCCACCGCGCCCGGGATCAGATTGCCCCCGACGTCGTGCTTCGACTCGGCTGACTCCGAGTCGGCCCGTACCAAGTCGAAGAGGAAGTCAGTCTCGAAGATGTAGTTGCCCATCGAGGCGAGCACCATGGACGGATCGTCCGGCAGAGGCTTGGGGTCGGTGGGTTTCTCCCGGAAGGCGTCGATTCTGGTGCTGTCACCCTTCTCGATCACACCGAATTGTGACGCCTCGTTGATCGGGGTTCGGATGGCTGCCACCGTGACCCCTGCCTTGGTGTCCATGTGCTGCTCGAGCATCTGAGCCGGGTCCATCCGGTAGATGTGGTCGGCGCCGAAGACGAGGACGTGCTGTGGGTTCTCGTCGTGGAGGATGTTGAGGTTCTGGAAGATGGCGTCGGCCGAACCGAGAAACCAACGCTCCCCGAGCCGCATCTGGGCCGGGACCGACGTCACGTAGTTGCCGAGCAGTGTCGACATGCGCCAGGTGAGGGACAGGTGGAGGTTGAGGCTGTGGCTCTTGTATTGGGTGAGGACCACGATCCGCCGGTACCCGGCGTTGACCAGGTTGGAGAGGGCGAAGTCGATCAGCCGATAGTGACCGGCAAAGGGAACCGCGGGCTTAGCCCGGTCCCGGGTCAGTGGGAGCAGCCGATTCCCCGACCCACCGGCGAGGACCATCGCCATCACATGCGGACGTGCCGAACTCACTTCCGCCAACCTTATCCCGCGGGTTCAGCCGGGGACTGGCGGCTCTCATTTGCAGGGGCATTGGGTGTTTACGGCACCCATTGCTCACGGAGCGCGGTGATCAGGCCTTCTTCTACCTCGAGCCAAACACCGAGCTCGTAGCCCCGTTGCGCCACGAGGGCGACCCACTCTTCGTAACTCACCGTGTCTTCGTTTGTCGGGTCGCCGTCCGGGTAGAAGACAACTTCGACATCTGAGGCCACCGGGACGTCTCTCGTCTCGGGATTGGCGTTGCGGACGTAGTAGTCGTTTGGCGGCGGAGACTCCTCGCCGTCCTCGGCGGAAGCCAGCACCGCCCCATCCCCGGAAAACCAACAGGCCAGGTCGAACTCGATTGAATCGTCGCCCCGGGAGACGACGAAGCCATACCATTCGCCGTCGAGCAATGAGCCTCCTCCTGGCGTGCATCCCGAGCCCTCAGCGAGGTCATTGGTATCGATCACCGTGACGGTTGTAGTGGCTGGCCCCGACGTGCTCGTGGTCGATGCACTCGTAGTAGTGGAGGTGGGTGCGGTCGTTGTCGTGGTGACCGGAGCAATGGTCGTGGAAGTGGACGTGGTGTCCGACACCTCGCCGTCGCCACAGGCAGCCAACACCAACGTGACACCGGTCAAGAGGACGAAGAAGCGGCGACTCAACTCGAATTCCTTTCGTTCAAATGCGGATCACACCATATTGACGTGTGGAAAGGTCTGGATCGTGGATCCAGGCAAGAACAGAAATGAGGGCCTACGCCCGTAGGATGTCTAGACCGGAGCGTCCACCAGGGGCGTCTGGCGGCGCAGGGCGCCGATGTAGACCCCGACGAGGATAAGAGCGCCACCGAAGACCAGCTCGATGCCAACTTCCTCGTCGAGCAGCCAGTAGGAGAACAACACCGCAATGGGAGGCGTGAGAACGAAGTTGTACGCGGCCCGCGATGCGTCCCACCGCTTCAGTACGTAGACCCAAAGGACGAAGAGGATTCCCGACCCGATAACCACCATGTAGGCCATGGCGAGCCAGGTCGCCTCGAGGGTCGGCATCTTCAGGCTGTCGCCGGCGATGAGCGATCCGATGAAGAGGATCACCGCCCCAACGGTCATCCCCACTGCATTCAGCGTCACGGGGTGCTCCGGCGGGAAGATGCGAACCAGCACGGCGCCCTCGGCAAGGCACAGCGCTGCGGCCATTGCCACGAGGATCGAAACAATGGAGGTGGCATCTCCAAGCGCGACCCGCGACATGAGGAGGACCCCGATGAAAGCCAGGAGAGAGCCGATCACTGCCGGCGCCCGCAAACGCTCCTGACGCTGGGCCACCGCCAGGAGAAGGGCCGTCAACGGCACAACCCCGAGCAGCACCTGGAGGAACCCAGCACCCAGCTCGACGAGTGCATAGAACAGACAGGCAAAAGCCAACCCGAAGTTGACAGTGCCGTAGAGCACCGCGCCCAACAACGCTCTCCCTCGGGGGAACGGCAGTCTGAGGGCCGCCATCACGGTCAGCATCAGCGCCGCGGCGAGGGCGAATCGGACGGTGGCGCCCCAGAACGGGTCGAGCTCGAGATTGGAGAACTTGACACTGATCGGGTTGCCGGCAGCCAGCAGCCCTCCCACGAAGAACGCGACCAGAGCTCCCCTACCGCTGCCGCCATCCATTGGCGGCAGGGTATATCGGGCTGGCCAGGCCCCCGCCGACACAGGTTGAGAGCGCTCTCAGCCCCGGGCAACTGGCGATAAGGTGGCCAGACACTTCTTCAATCCGTTCAGAGGGATGGGAACCCGATGGAGCGATTCCTGACCGGAGTCAATTACTGGCCGAGGCGAAAGGCCATGTATTGGTGGGCGGACTTCGACGCGTCGGAGGTGTCCGACGAGTTCGACCTCATCGCGTTGATCGGGATGGACGTCGCACGTATCTTCCTGCTCTGGGACGATTGGCAGCCGAGCGCCAACACCGTCTCATCTGAGCGTCTCCGCGATCTAGGAGTGGTCTGCGATCTGGCCGCGTCCAAAGGGCTCGGTCTGGATGTGACCTTCTTCACCGGGCACATGAGCGGCCCCAACTGGGCGCCCCGCTGGCTGCTCGACGGCGACGCTCCCTGGCCTTCGAGATATGTGCGACAGGTCCTGAGCGAGGGCAAGGTGGTCGGCGATTCCTACCGGAACATGTTCCACGACCCCGATGCGATAGCAGCCGAGCGTCTCCTCCTCGACACGGTGGTCACCGAGTATCGCGATCACGACGGGATATGGATGTGGAACCTGGGCAATGAGCCCGACCTGTTCGCCTGGCCCAACACCGCCTCCGATGGCACCGGGTGGGTGTCGCAGATGACAGGGCTGATCAAGGAGCTCGACCCGGTTCATCCGGTGACCACCGGGCTCCACACCGCCAACCTGTTCGAGGACAACGGCTTTCGGGTCAACGAGGTGTTCGGCGTCTCCGACGTGGCGGTCATGCACGGCTACCCGATGTACATCCCCTGGGCGAGGAACAACCTCGACCCCGACTTCGTCCCCTACCTCTGTGCCCTGGTCACCGCCCTCAGCGGAAAACCATGTCTGGCCGAGGAGTGGGGTGGCTGCACTTCTCCCGACACCGCCGAGTCGGTGGTGTGGAGCTGGAACGCCTATGGCGCCGACCGCGACCAGTTCATGGCCGGCGAGCAAGCCCTCGCCGACTACATCGCGGAGGTATTGCCCAAACTGGTCGAGGTCGGGTCGACCGGGTCGTTTCTGTGGTGCTTCGCCGATTACTCGCCCGAGCTATGGGACCGTCCCCCATGCGACCCGGGTGGCGCCAAGCACGAACGTCATTTCGGGCTGGTGCGACCCGACGGGTCCCTCAAGCCTCACGCAGACGTGATCCAGAAGTTCGTTGCGACCGGGCCGACGGTGCAAGCACCGACGAGAAAGGTCACCCTCGATGTCACCCCCGAGGAGTACTACCTCGACCCGGCCGGCCACGCCCGAAGGCTCTACCAGGACTTCTGATGGCTCCCAGGTCGATGATGCCCGGTCTGACCCTCATCCTTCTGATTTCCGCCTGCACCGGTGAGAGCAACACGACTTCGCCACCACTCTCCACCACTACGACAGTCTCACTGTCGTCCACCTTTCCTCCGGATCTACCCGGGATTCATCTCGGTCGAGCCCACCGCCGTCGGTCGTTGATCGTGGTCCTGGATGGTGATAGCACCGAACTGTGGACGAGGAGGATCGACAACAGCCGGTGACTCTTGGATCGGAGGTCGAGGAGGCTGGCCTGACCCGGACACCGCGGTCTCGAACCACTACGAAAAACTGCCGCGCGTGCTCTCGGGTGCATCTGCTTCCGACGGTGGGGCGGATCTGGCGAAGTACATGTCTATCTCGCCCTTGCCTTTGACTTCGACCTTTCCCCGATGCTCGAACTGGAATGCAGGGTGATGCTCCACGAGGGCGAACGTGGTTCCGCTCACGTTGACTTCACCGACCGACCCAGCAGCCTCCAACCGGGAGGCGGTGTTGACTGTGTCACCCCACACGTCGTACTGGAACTTCGTATCTCCGACCACACCGGCCACGACGGGCCCGGAATGGACTCCGATCCGCATCTCGAATGCTGGCTTTCCTGCTATCCGGTTGGCGGTGACGTGGCGGTCCATGAACTGCTGCATCTGCAGAGCGGCTTGGAGTGCGTTCGAAGGCGACGACCCTTCGCCCAGGGCCAAGCCGGAAACAGCCATATATGCGTCACCGATGGTCTTGATCTTTTCCAGACCGTGGTCCCGCATGATGGAGTCGAAGGCGTAGAAGCAGGTGTTCAACTCCTCAACGAGGGTGGTGGGGGTCATATCCGAGCTGATCTCGGTGAAGTTCTGGAAATCGCTGAACAGGACGGTCACCTCGTCGAACTCCCGGGCTTGGGCGTGACCGGTGGCTTTCAGCTCTTCTGCCACGTCTTCGGGGAGGATGTTGAGAAGCAAGGCCTGAGTCTTCTCCCTCTCCTCCTCGACTTGGCGGAGCGCAGTCCGCGCAATGGCGTCGAAGTCGCGAACTATTAGGAAGATGATGACCACCAGGCCGAGGAACGCGGCGAGCTTGAAAGCAGCGTCGACGTCGGCATCGAAAGTCAAAGGGAAGTCCACACCGGCCAGCTCCGCGATGCCCAGGATCAAGACTTCGGCGACGACCACGAGAAACCAGATCAGACCCGCTCTGGCCCCGATCAGCATGAGACCCAGCATCGGGATGATGGCGACGTAGGGGCTGGTGATCGACGTGCTCAATCCTCCGCTCGTGGTGGTGATCAGGACGGTGTCGAGAAAGATGATCCCGATGTAGACGTTGGCGACCACTGTCCGGCTCATCCCCCTCTTGACGAGGAAAGGCAACGCTGCCATCGCGAGCCCACTCGCCGCCATCGCGTAGACGCCGACCGGGAAGCCCACCACAACCGAGACCCCGCAGTAGATGAGGGCGAGTGCGCCGGTCAGGAAACAGACGAAGACCAGGTTGCGGTGCTTCTTGAGCTCGTCGGTCGACGGGGCACTTCCCGGCGGGAGGAAGCGGTCCTCCCAGCCCTCAAACCGTGGCTGCATCCTGCACCGATGGCGGTCTGACCTTGTAGAGGAGGCCCAGGTAGTAGATGTCGAGTAGAGCAACTGCCAGATAGAGGCTGGTCAGCGCATTGTTCTCGGGATACTTGGTGTAGAACATGACTCCGATGATTCCGGTGCCGAGGAACTTGCACCAGCCGATCGCCTTGGAGCTGGGCTCTGAGGTGGGGACGAAGAACAGGTAGATGAACGCGGCGCTCATCACCAGATTGATGATGAACGAGTTGAGGGGCGCCATCGGCAGGTCGTACTGGAGAATGAAGGTGCATTGGACCAGGAAGAGGAGCGGGATCCAGCCGGCCATCAGCAGTCGGAACCTCTTCCTTAGATACGGTGTCCTCACCTGTTTGTGCCCGTATCGGAACAGACCGATCACGATGAATACGTCGAGGACCATCCACGCCCAGTAGGCAATGACCAAAACCGACCCCATGTCGGGAACGAAGAAGATCGAGGTCGTGATCTCGGTGCCGAAATTGAGTGTCACCGCGATGAAGGGGATGGCTAGTTCGCGGACTGTGACCAGCCGGCGGATTGTGATGAGGTAAACGACGATCCAAAAGACGGCTCCTACGGTGAACATCCCAATCTGCAGCGTGGTGTACGCCTCCGTGTTGAACCAGGGCCCCGGGTCGCGCAGGTACTCCCAGATGGTCACCTGTCGCGTCTCGCTCCTGGTGTGATGACGTTGAGCAACGATCTGATCGCGAGGATTGCTGTGAAGGCGATGCTCCAGGGCACGATGAAGAGGCTCATCGCCCATGGGACCCGAGCGCTCCACGCTTGACCCACTGCGAACCGGCGTTTGTCCAGCCACTTGAACGGCGCGAAGAACAAAGGCTCGCTCAGCTGCCAGACCCTGCACAAAGGGCGGTCGGATCGGTCGGCTGCGAGGATCCCGTTCACTGCCCTTCTCGCCGCCTCGTTGGCACCCTCCATGGTCGCCAGGTCGGTATTGGTGCGGACATAGTCGGCGGCCAGGAACAGATTGGGGATCCGCGTGACGGCCTCGGGACGCAAGGCCCAACTGTTCACGGTGTTGACGAGGAGGGGCTCCATGTCGTCGTCCCGTTTCTCGGCAGGGTTCCAGCGGATGTCGCGGTCGAGGTACCAGTGGACGATCATGTCCTTCGACATCAGTGTCTTCCCGCCGACGTTGAGGCTCCTCTCTATCTGATCCCAGACCAGGTTTTTGACCTGCTCGGCTTGGGCGTCGTCGGCGAGAACGCCGTCGTAGGTGGTGTGCAGCCAGTCGCTTATGTCGACGCTCAGGATTCCCTTCACCTCGCCGTTGAACCGGTCTTCGAGGGCGTAGTCGTCCCAGAACTGGATCTGGGAGATCCCCGTGATGGCCCACTCGCTGTCACTGAAGATGATGTGTCCCCTGGTGACCTCGACCTCTTGGTTCAGATAGAACTGGATGCCGTTCATCCAGCTGACGCTATCGGCCAGTGTCTTGACGAGGCCGAGGGTTTGGTCGGCTTCCACGATCGCCTGGTTGAGGAGCGGGGCGGCCCGCTCGACAGGAACGGCGAGGATGAAGTGGTCGCCAGTCACCGCCCCGGCGCCGGTTTCGGGGTGACTGACATCGATGCTGGCGATCTTCCCCTCCTCGAGAGTGATGCTCCTCACCCGGGTCCCGTGGTGGTACTCGACGCCCAGGGAGCGGAGGTGCTCGAGCCAAGGAGTGAGCCAGACGTCGTTGGTCGGCCCGTTGAGTACCCGGTCTGTCTGGCCACCGGGGGTCATCATCGTGTAGAGGAGTTGGAGGAGGATGTCGCCACCGGTCTTGGTGCTCGCTGAACGGGCCTGGGCAGCAACGAGAGTCCGGGTAAGGCCGGCCACCAGAAGCGTCTGGTAGGTCTTGCTGAATCGATCGGCGTCGAGGTAGTCCCACCAACTGAGCCGCTCGTAATCGGTATAGCGTCTCTCCCTACAGCTGGTCATCAGCTGCCACATCCGCTCGGCGAAGAACTCCTCCTCTTCGGTGGTCAGTCCCACATCGATGCCGCTGTGGAGGTCTTTGACGATGACCTCGAGGTCCGAAAGCGACCGGGGAAAGCTGGCATCGGTGATGATCGGCTCTTTGTCGTAGCGGGCGATCATCACCCTTTCGGTGCTCACCAGATTGTCGAGACAACCATGCCTGTTCAGGGTCCCATCGGCGCGGCGAAACGGGATTCGACTCATGGTGTCGGTGACGTGTTTGTAGAAGCCGGGAAAGAAGCGAAAGCCGTGCTCGCCCGGGAGGTAGCGGTCAGGCGCTCGGATGTTGGTGCCGGGAACGTCGACCGATCGCGCCTTACCCCCCACATACTGCGGGTTCCGTTCGAAGACCTCCACTGCATACCCGCGTTCTGCCAGCTCTTGGGCGGCGCTCATACCGGCTACTCCGCCGCCAATGATTATGACCCGCTTCTGCGCATCCATTCAGGTGAAGCTAAGCGCGGTAACCCGACCCATGTCGGCCAGAAATGCCCGGAGAAATCACGTAGACGTGCAAGGAGGGGCGATCCGATGTCGAAGCGGCGGATGGATTCGTCACCATGACTTCTCAGAGCCCTGGGGTGGCTCTGACCATGCCGCCACCGGATCGAGGACCTGGGACGACGATGCCAAGCCAGGCCGGGAAGGGACCGAGCTGTGTCTGGTAGGTGACGGTGTCGAGGCTTTGAATGAGCCAGCGGGGAGAGGCGAAGGTCGTCCGGATCTCAGCCTCGGATATCTTCGGGTATGGGATGTCGGCCTTGTCGCTGATCTCGAGCAGGATGAGCCGACCGTTGGGTTGGATCACGGCGGCGAGTTGGTCGGAATAGCCGGGCTTGTCGTCGATCACGTGAAGCAGGGCTGAGTCCATCACTGTCGGGAAGCGTCGGCCGAGCACGTCGAGTTTGTGGGCGTCCGCCACGACGAACTCGACGGGAAGCGACCGGTCGGTGGCCTTGGCAGTCGCCAGCTCGATGGCGCGGGCAGAGGAATCGACAGCCACTACCTCGAGTCCGTGTCGGGCGAGCTCCAGCGCGTTCTCGCCGGTTCCGCAGCCCACATCGAGGACTGGCCCGACAAGCGAACCCTCGGCCGCCAACTGGGCAATGACAGGCTGAGCTGCTCCGATCTCCCAAGGCGGCAGCTGCCGATACGCAGACTCGAAATCGACTTCCGGGTTTGGAGCGCTGGATTCCATGCCTGCCATGTTGTCCGTATCGGCGCAGCGATGCGACCTGATTATCCGCCATGTCCATGGAGAGCATGTGATGGCGGGCATGGATGTAAGTTTCTCCGATGGACCTCGAAGACCTTCGTCTAGCTGTGTATCGCTCGTTCGCGACGACCGGAGTGCCGCCGAGCTACGACGAGCTGGCTCCACGTCTTGGAGGGACCCACGACGATCTCACCCGCGGGATCAGGCGTCTCGCCGAGGAGAGACACGTTGTGGTCGACGAGGCCGGGAGCATCGTCATGGCGCACCCTTTCGCCTCGATCCCCCTCGGCTTCTCGGTCATGGGCAGGAACACTTTGTGGTGGGGCGGATGCTGCTGGGACTCGTTCGCCATCCCCCACCTGCTCACTGACGAGCCAGACGTCCTCGTGGCGACGAGGTGCCCCGGCTGCAACCGGCCCCAGGCTTGGGCCGTCGGTCGGGAGGGACCGCCGGGTGGTGACTGGCTTGCCCACTTCCTGGTCCCTGTGTCCCGGATGTGGGACGACGTGGTCCACACATGTCGCAATCAACGTCTGTTCTGCTCCGAGCGCTGCATCGACGGTTGGCTGCAGCGGAACAGCTACCAGCAGGGCTTTGTGATGGACGTGGAGACCCTATGGCGTCTCGCCGCCGGCTGGTACCAGGGACGTCTCGAGCGTGGGTACGTGAGACGGGATCCGGTCGCGGCCGCCGAATATCTGCGCAGCGTCGGTTTGGTTGACCCGTTCTGGGGCACGGCCTGACTCCGCCGCTGTTCGGTGATGCAGGCAAGGATCCTAGGGCTTCGAGTCAGTCGATCACCGCAGGGCGGCGCACGACGGTGTCGCGCTCAAGCTGCTCGACGGGTTCGAACCAGCAGAGCGGTTCCGTTTCGGATTCGATGATCTGAGCTACTTGCGCTGTTGCCCGGCCTGTTTCCGATTCAGCCTCGTGGCTGAAATGCGAGGAAGAGAACGACGCCCAACGCAACGACCGCAACGACCAAGAGCACCGTCGTCCAGCGTCTGGTGGATCGAATTGTCTCAAGGTTTAGTGGAGCCAGCGGTTCGACTTCTCGAGCGAACGATGGGTGGACTCCGTAAAGCCATAGGACATCGCCGTCCAGACGACCAGTCACCCAAACGATGCGGCGAACAACAGCCCCGCTAACCAGTGTCACCAGT
>Ga0214472_10002867_pt1 | contig 18346 bp, 21 predicted proteins | sample RVTome_6_FD_207662 | JGI IMG/M metagenome (GOLD analysis project Ga0214472, IMG submission 207662) | Soil microbial communities from uranium-contaminated site in the Upper Colorado River Basin, Wyoming, United States - RVT140D175 | ecosystem: Environmental > Terrestrial > Soil > Contaminated >...
GGCATGCTGTGGAGCCTGAACGGCGGCCGCCGCGCGCTCGGGCTCGCCTGGATCGGCCTGGCCGCGGCGGCCGCGGGAGCCCTCGCCATGGCGGCCGCGCCCTTCTTCGGCAGCGGCGCACCGATCATGAGCAACTACGTCCCGGTGCTCGACGATCGCCTCTTCCTTTCCGGCCTGGTGGTGTTCGGCGCCGGCTGTGCGCTCACCGTGGCGCGCGCGATGGCGGTGGCGCCGCGCGTCGGCACGCGCCCGCAGGGCGCCGGCGCGCTGCGCTTCGGCCTGAACGCGGCGGCGGTGTCGGCGGCGGTGGCGCTGATCGCCTTCGCCTGGTCGTACCTCGCGCTCCCGGCGGAGCTCGAGGGCAAGGCGTACTACGAGGTGCTGTTCTGGGGCGGCGGCCACGTGCTGCAGTTCACCTGGACGCTCGCCATGTTCGCCGCCTGGCTCGCGCTCGCCGGCGCGAGCGGCGCGCGCGCGCCGCTCTCGCCGCGGGTCGCGATCCTGCTGTTCGCCATCGGCCTCGCCTCGGTGTTCGCCACCCCGGCGATCTACCTCGCCTACGACATCGTCTCGGTCGAGCACTACCGCCTGCAGACCTGGCTGATGCGCATCGGCGGCGGGCTCGCGATCGCGCCGTTCGTGCTCGCGATGCTCTACGCCCTCGCCGCCGCGCCGCGCGCCGCCCCGGCCGAGCGCCCTCTGCGCGCGGCGCTCGCCTGGTCGGTGCTGCTGTTCGCCGCCGGCGGGCTGATCGGGGTCGCGATCCGCGGCAGCGACGTCACCATCCCGGCGCACTATCACGGAGCCATCGTCGGCGTGACGCTCGCCTTCATGGGCCTCGCCTACCACCTTCTGCCGCGCATGGGCTACGCACGGCCCGATGCGCGCCTCGCCACCCTGCAGGCCTGGCTCTACGGTGCCGGCCAGCTCGCGCATGTGGCGGGACTGGTCTGGTCGGGCGGCTACGGGGTGCAGCGCAAGGTGGCGGGCGCCGACCAGGTGCTGCGCGGCGCCGAGCAGGTCGCCGCGATGGGGCTGATGGGGATCGGAGGGCTCGCCGCGGTCGCGGGGGGCCTGCTTTTCATCGTCGTGGTGCTGCGCTCGATATGGACATCGTCTACTTCACGCTGCTAGCGGTGGGCCTGTACTTCGGCGCCGACTGGCTGCTCGACTGGATCGAGCGCCGGCGCGGGGCCCGCTTCGCGAACCGCCAGGTCGCCTACTTCGCGATCATCCTGCCGCTTGCGCTAATCGTGTTCTGGCTCGCGCGGCATTTCCTGGGACCCGCCGGCTAGCTTCTAGCGCACCACCAGCGTCGGGATGTCGGAGTGCGTCAGCACGTCGATGGTCTCGCTGCCGTGCAGCAGCTTGTCGATGCCCTTGCGGCCGTGCGAGGCCATGAAGATGGCGTCGCAGCCCAGGCGCCGCGCCGCCTCGATGATCGCCTGGTAGGGCTGGTCCTTCTGCGCGAAGTCGGTATCGAAGTCGACCCCGGCGGCGCGCGCGCTCTCGACCGCGGCGGCGAGCGCCGCGTCGGCGGCTTCCTTCGAGCGCCGCGCATGCTCGTCGAGCGAGATCGCCTGGCGCGACATCAGCTCGGCCTCGCTCGGCAGCCGGTACTCGGGCACCGCGGTGAACAGCGTGATCCGCGCGCCCGCTTCGCGCGCGTACTCGATGCCGGCCCGGACCGCCTTGGTGGCGGTTTCCGAGCCATCGGTCGGAATCAGGATGTGCTTGTACATGGCTTCTCCCTGGGGTTCATTCGGTGAACAGCGCCTGCGAGTCGAGCCCCGGCTGCGGCGTGCGCGCGAGCAGCTGCTCGACCAGCGCGATGTGCCCTTGCTCCTCGGCCGCCATCTCGCGCGCCAGCGCGCGCAGCCCGGGATCCTGCGCGCGCAGCATCACCTGCTCGAAGAACGCCTGGGCGCGCATCTCCGCCTGGAGGGCGATGGCGAGCGCCTGGTGCGGCGTGAGCAGGCGGAACACCAGCTCGCGCGCCGCGGTCTCGGGCGCGCCGGCGTCCAGCCACCGGTACTCGTGCCCCGAAAGCGCGGGCAGCGCCACGTCCTCGGTGCGCCGCTGCAGCGTCGCGAGGTGCTCGGCCTCCATTCCGGCGAGCACCCCGAAGACCTCGGCGACGGCGTCGTTGCCCAGGTCGGCCATGCGCTCGGCGAGCTCGGTGTAGCGCTCGGCCGCCTCGCGCTCGAACGCGATGGCGTGGGCGTAGAGCTCGGCGGGCGATTCGATCGGTTGCATAGTCGAACTGTACGGCGCCGGGATGCGGTACCTTTGACCCAGGTCAAGCGCGGGCCGCGCGCCGCCGCTATCGTTCTCGAAAAAGGAGAGTCCTTCATGTTCAAGCACATCCTGCTCCCCACGGACGGCTCGGCGCTCGCCGCGAAAGGCGTGCGCGCCGGCGTCAGGCTCGCCAAGTCGCTCGGCGCGCGGGTCACCGGCGTCTTCGTGATCGCGCCCTACGTGCCCCCCATGTACGGCGAAGGCGCCATGTACGTCCCCGGGGTCACGGTCAACGACTACAAGAAGGCGGCGCAGAAGCAGGCGGCCAAGGCCCTCGCCGTGGTGGAGAAAGCGGCCCGCGCGGCAGGCGTGCGCTGCGCGGTGCGCTCGCTCACCGACGCCCCGGCGTGGCAGGGAATCCTGCGCGCCGCGCGCTCGCAGAAGTGCGACGCGATCGCCATGGCGACCCACGGCCGCGGCGGCCTGGGCGGATTGATCCTGGGCAGCGAAACTACCCGCATCCTGGCGCACTCCAAGGTACCGGTCGTCGTCGTCCGCTGAGGAGGTCTTTGTGCACTACCACTGCGAGGCCTGCGGCGCCGACATCGCCTTCATCCGCCTCGCCGGCAGCCCCACCGTGCGCCGCTGCGGGAGCTGCGAGCGCATCGGCTGAGCCGCCGGGGTGGAAATCCGCCCCTAGCCCCCTTATGTTAGAAGGATGAAGTACAAGGACTACTACAAGATCCTCGGGGTCGAGCGCGGCGCCTCCGAGGCCGAGATCAAGAAGGCCTACCGCAAGCTCGCGCGCAAGTACCACCCCGACGTCTCCAAGGAGGCGAACGCCAAGGAGCGCTTCCAGGAGGTCTCGGAGGCCTACGAGACGCTGCGCGACAAGGAAAAGCGCGCCGCCTACGACAGCCTGGGCAGCCACCGCCCGGGGCAGGACTTCCGGCCGCCGCCCGACTGGTTCGACCGCTTCGGCGGCGGCCAGGCCGAGGACCTGCGCGACGTCGACCTCTCCGATCTGTTCGAGTCGATGGGTATTTTCGGCCGCGCCGGCGGCCTCGGCCGGCGCTCGCGCGGCGGCGGCGGCTTCGGGCGCAACGTCCCCATCCCCGGCGAGGACCTCGAGGCGGTGATCCGCCTTTCGCTCGAAGAAGCCTACCGCGGCACCGAGCGCGAGTTCCAGATCAACGGCCGGGCGCTCCGCGCCCGCATCCCGCGCGGCGCCACCGACGGCCAGCGCCTGCGCCTGCGCGGCAAGGGCGGCCCGGGCGCGAACGGCGGCGCCCCGGGCGATCTCTACCTGCAGATCGCGCTCGAGCCGCATCCGCTGTACAAGGCAGCCGGCCACGACCTCGAGATCGAAGTCCCGCTTACCCCCTGGGAAGCGGCCCTCGGCGCGCAGGTCGAGATCCCGACCCTCGAGGGCCGCGTCACCATGAAAGTGCCGCCCGGCTCGAAGAGCGGCCAGAAGCTGCGCCTCGCCGGCAAGGGCCTCCCCAAGCCCGGCGGCGGCGCCGGCGACCTCTACGCCGTCCTCGCCATCACGGTGCCCGGCACCCTCACCGAGCGCGAGAAAAAGCTCTACGAAGAGCTCCGCGACGCCTCTCGCTTCGACCCACGCAGCCGCTTCAGCCGCTAAATCACCCGAGCGCCAGCGCCAGCACGGCGCCGGAGATGGCGGCGGCGGTGGGGGCGGCGATGCGCAGCGCGAGGCGGGGGTTGAACCAGGCGAGCACAGAGAGCTTGAACGCGGCATTGGCCAGCAGCGCGAGCGCGACGGCGAGGACGGCGGTGTCGGCCTGCACGGCGCCCGAGCCGAAGAAGTTGAGCGCGGAGAGGACGACCGGGTCGACGTCGACCAGGCCGGAGGCGAGCGCGACGGCGTAGAGGCCCTTGTCGCCGGCGATGCCGGCGAGCCAGGCGGAGGCGAGGAGCACGATGGCGTAGAGCGCGGCGAAGCGCAGCGCGATGCCGAGCTCGACCGGGTTGTGGATCTCGGGCACGGGCAGCGAGCCGCCGGCTTGCGGGCGGCGCATCGCGAGCGCGGTGAGGACGAGGCCGGCGCCGAGGGCGGCGCCGAGCACCGGCACCAGCGAGGGAAGGAGCGATGGCGCGAGCACGGCGGCGATCACCGCGACGCGAGCGAGCGGGATCAGGTTGGCGAGCGCGACGACGGGAAACGCCACGCGCGCCATCGCTTCGGAGTCTGCGCTGCGGCGCGCGTAGAGCACCGTGGTGGCGGTCGAGGAGACGAGGCCGCCGAGGATGCCGGTGAGCAGCACGCCGTGGCGCTCGCCGGCAGCGCGCAGCGCGGCGTAGCTCGCGAGGCCGACGCCGGCGATCAGCGCCACCATCAGCCAGATGTGGCGCGGGTTGAGCGCCTCGTAGGGGCCGTAGCCCTGGTCGGGAAGGATCGGCAGCACCACGAAGGTGACCACCAGGAACTGCAGCACCGAGACCTGGTCGCGGCGCTCCAGGCCGGCCAGGCCTTCGAGCTCGGGCTTGAAGTAGAGCAGCGCCGTGACGCCGATGCCGAGCGCCGCGGCGAGCGTGGTCTCGCCGGTGCCGGCGAGCGCGCCGAGGAGATAGCACACCAGCGCCGCGATCACGGTGGTGGTGCCGGCGTCCTCGCCGGGCTCGCGGATGGCGTAGGCGGCGATCAGCATCGCGGCGACCGCGGCGAAGCCCACGGGGACCAGCCAGCCGCCGAGCGCGGCGGCGAGCGTGCCGGCGAGCGCGACCAGCGCGAAGGTGCGAACCCCGGCGCGCGCGGCGGGATTGCGCTCGCGCTCAAGCCCGATCAGAAGGCCGATGCCGAGGCTGGCGCCGTAGCGCAGCCAGGTCTCGTCCAACTCAGGAAGATTTCTGCCAGCGCTCGCCGACGCCGACCGGGGCCGGCGCGAGGTTGACGATGCGGGTGAAGAGCGTCTCGAAGTCCTTCTCGCGGATGCCGGCGATCGGGTCGCGGTTCGCGCCGAAGGCGGCGTCCATCTCGCGCCAGTCCTCGGCGGTGAAGCTGCGCTCGCAGAGCGGGATGAGCTGCTCCTCTTCCTTCTTCATGTGCTTCCAGTGGAAGTCGGCGTAGGCGTTCACCGTCTTGAGGAAGTCGGCAGCGCCCGCCGGCCAGCCCTCCTCGAAGAACAGGAGCGCGCGCTCGAGCTCGCGCACCAGGCGCGCGCCCTCGACGTGCTCGGCGCGCAGGTCCTCGACCATCGGCTTCGCCTGCGGCGCGCGCAGCGCGAGCCGCGCGAACAGCAGCGCGTCCTCCTTCGGGTGGTGCAGCTGCTCGGGAAACTCGTCGATGTAGCGGATCATGGCGCGGAAGACGTCGAACCCCGGGCGCACGCGCGCGTCCTGCGCATCGCGCGCCAGCTGCTGCAGGCCGTGCAGCACGGCGGCGATCGAGCGGTGCTCGTCGCGGATGATGCGGACGGTCTGGGTCATTGCGTCCTCTCTCTAGAAAGCGTGGGCGAGGCCGTACGCCCCGAATGCTAGCACCGTGCCGCCGGCGGCGACGCGCAGCGCGCGCCGTCCCATCCAGGCGCGCACTCGCGCCGCGGCGAGGCCGGCAAGAAGCAGCCAGGGCAGCGTGCCCAGGCCGAAGGCGAGCATCGAGGCGGCTCCCTGCGAGGGGCCGCCCGCCACCGCCGCCACGGCGAGCGCCGCATACACCAGGCCGCAGGGCAGCCAGCCCCACACGAGGCCCGCAAGATAAGGACGGTCTCTCGGCGAGAGCCGCGCGGCGAGCGGCTGCAGCCGCCGCCACAGCGGCAGCCCGATGTTCTCGAATCGGGTAATCCATGAATTCAAGCCGGCGAGATGCAGGCCTACGAGGATCAGCGCCACGTTGGCAGCGACGTAGAGCGCGCCCTGCACCGGCAGCGCGCGCGAGGCGTAGAGCCCGAGCGCTCCGGCGAGCGCGCCGGCGATGCCGTAGCTGGTGATGCGCCCGAGGTTGAACGCAAGCTGCCTGCGCCACTCGGGCACGGGCCGTTTCAGCTCGTCGACCCTGATGGTCGAAAAGGCGCCGACGATGCCGCCGCACATGCCGAGGCAATGCACGCCGGAGGCGAGCCCGAGGAGCGCCGCGGCGACGATCAGGCCAGCGTCCACGTCAGATCGCCCTGCTCAAATCACTTTCGAGTACGCCGCGCGCGCTTCGCGCTCGCGCAGGTAGCGGTCGAACACCATGCACAGCACGCGCACCAGCAACCGGCCCTTGGAGGTCACCACGATCCAGTCCGGGCCGATCTCGACCAGGCCTTCCTCCTGCAGCTTTCTCAGGTCCTTCAGCTCCTGCGCGAAGTACTTGTTGAAGTCGACGAGGTAGGCGAGCTCGATCGACTCGATCGAGACACGGAAGTGGCAGGCGAGCGCCTGGATCACGGCGCGGCGCACCAGGTCGTCCTGGCTGAGCTCGACGCCGCGCGTCACCGGCAGCCGGCCGGCCTCGAGCTCGGCGTAGTAGTCCTCGAGCCGCTTCTGGTTCTGGTAGTACGACGGGCCGACGCGCCCGATCGCCGAAACGCCCAGCCCGATGAGATCGCTCTCCGGACGGGTGGAATAGCCCTGGAAGTTGCGCTGCAGCCGCCCCTGGTGCTGCGCGATCGCGAGCTCGTCGTCGGGCCGCGCGAAATGGTCCATGCCGATGTAGAGGTAGCCGGCGCGCGTCAGGCGCCCGATCGCGAGCGTCAGGATCTGCAGCTTCGACTCGGCCGAGGGCAGGTCGGCCTCGGCGATGCGCCGCTGCGGCATGAACAGCTTCGGCAGGTGCGCGTAGCTGTAGAGCGCGATGCGGTCGGGGTCGAGCGCGATCACCTTGTCGAGCGTGCGGTTGAAGCTGTCGAGGGTCTGCTTCGGCAGGCCATAGATGAGATCGAGGTTCACCGAGCCGAAGCCGCTCGCGCGCGCCTCGCCGATCACGCGGCGCGTCACCTCCTCGCTCTGGACGCGGTGCACCGCCTTCTGCACCTCGGGATCGAAGTCCTGCACGCCGATCGAGACGCGGTTGAAGCCCAGGCCGGCGAGGAACGCCATGGTGCCCGGCGCGACGCGCCGCGGATCGACCTCGATCGAGCATTCGCAGTCCGGCGCGCGCTCGAAGATGCGTCCGAGCGCCGCGGCGAGCGCGGCCATCTCCTCGCGTGAGAGGAAAGTCGGCGTGCCGCCGCCCCAGTGCATCTGGCAGATGCGGCGCTCGCTTCCCAGGAACGGCTCCAGCAGCGCCAGCTCCTTCTCCAAGTGCTTGATATACTTGGCCGAACGGCTATGGTCGCGAGTCACCACCTTGTTGCAGGCGCAGTAGTAGCAGACGGTGTCGCAAAATGGCAGGTGGACGTAGACCGAAAGCGGCTGGCTGATGCCGCCGATGTTGCGCTTGGAAAGCCACTGCCGCAGCTCGGCGGCGCCGAACGCTTCGACGAAACGGTCGGCGGTCGGGTACGAGGTGTAGCGCGGCCCGCTCACGTCGTACTTGCGGATGAGCACCGGGTCGATCACCAGTTCTGAAGAGGGATATAGCACCCGACCGACTATGCCAGCCAGCGCCGCCCCCGGCTTGACCGAGATCAAACCCGGCGCAGGCCGCCTGAGCAGCCCGGCGCGCGTCACGCTGCTCGCCGGGCTGATCGCGGCGCCCGCGCTGCTCGCCTTCAACCTCATACAGATCGCGTTCGGCATCAGCGAGCCGGGCAACCTGCTCGCCATCACGCTGTTCGATTACGTGCCGCTCGCCCTGGCGCTGCCGCTCACCTACTGGTACGTGGCGCGGCGCGAGGCCGCGCGCGAGGCCGCCGAGGCCGCGCGCGAGGGCGCGCTGCTCGCGCGCCTGGACGCGATCGTCGATTCGGCGATGGACGCCATCATCACGGTGGACGAGGCACAGAAGATCGCGCTGTTCAACCGCGCCGCCGAGCAGGTGTTCCGCGTGCGCCGCGACCAGGCGCTCGGCGAGCCGCTCGAGCGCTTCCTCCCGCAGCGCTTCCGCGCCGCGCACCGCGCCCACATCGAGCACTTCGGCAGGACCGGGGTCACCAGCCGCCGCATGGGCGACGTCACCACGCTGTGGGCGCTGCGCGCCGACGGCGAGGAGTTCCCGATCGAGGCCTCGATCTCGCAGGCCGGCGATCCCGGGCGGCGCTTCTACACCGTGATCCTGCGCGACATCACCCTGCGCAAGCAGAACGAGGACGCGCTCAGGCGCCAGCAGCAGGAGCTGCGCGAGCTCTCGGCGCGCGTGCTCGAGGCGCGCGAGGACGAGAAGACGCGCATCGCGCGCGAGCTGCACGACGAGCTCGGGCAGCTGCTCACCGCGCTGAAGATGGACCTCGCCTGGCTGCGCGAGCGCCTGAGCGGCCCGGAGCTGGAGAAGAAGGCGCAGGACATGGGCGAGCTGCTCGACAGGACGGTCGCCTCGACGCGCCGCATCTCGGCCGACCTGCGGCCGCTGATGCTCGACGACCTGGGCCTCGCCGAGGCGGCGAGCTGGCTGGTCGAGGACTTCGCCAAGCGCTCGGGAATCCGCGCCAGCATCGAGCTCGACGGCGGCGACGCGCTCGAGGGCATCTCGAAGACGGTGGCGACCGCGGTGTACCGCGCGCTGCAGGAATCGCTCACCAACGTCGCGCGCCACGCCGGGGCGAAGAACGCCTGGGTGATGCTCGCCGCCGGCGACGGCACGGTGCAGATCGAGGTCGAGGACGACGGCCGCGGCATCGCCGCCGAGGACCTCGGGAAGAGCCGCTCGCTCGGCCTGAAGGGCATGCGCGAGCGCATCTCGTACCTCGGCGGCACCCTGGAGGTGGCGCGCGCCCCGCGCGGCGGCACCCGGCTGCGCGCGCAGCTGCCGATGGGCGGCATGCTGCGCGAGGGCGCCGCGGCGTGATCCGCCTCCTGATCGCCGACGATCACCAGATCGTGCGCGACGGCCTGAAGCGCATCCTCGCCGCCACCCCGGACATCGAGGTCTCGGCCGAGGCGGCGAGCGGCGACGAGGCGCTCGCGCTGGTGCGCGCGAACGACTACGACCTCGCGCTGCTCGACATGTCGATGCCGGGGCTCTCCGGCATCGAGCTCGTCAAGCGCCTCAAGACCGAGAAGCCGAAGATGCGGCTGCTGGTGCTCTCGATGCACGGCGAGCAGCAGTACGCCGCGCGCGCGCTCAAGGCCGGCGCCTCGGGCTACCTCACCAAGGACAGCGCCGCGCAGCAGCTCGTCGGCGCGATCCGCAAGGTCGCTACCGGCGGCCTGCACATCAGCGACGCCGCGGCGGCGAGCCTGGTGGCCGGCGCCGGCGGCGACGGCGCGCCGCACACGCGCCTGTCCGACCGCGAGTACCAGGTCTTCCGCCTGCTCGCCTCGGGCAAGGCCCCGGGCGAGATCGCCGAGCAGCTTCACCTCTCCATCAAGACCGTGAGCACCCACAAGACGCGCATCCTGGAGAAGATGCAGCTCGGCGGCACCGCCGAGCTGGTGCGCTACGCCCTCGAGCACCAGCTGCTGTAGGACGATTCCTACAAGCGCGCCCGGAATCCGCCGATATCCGATTGTCCTGCCGCGGCCCAGACTGCGGCATGGCGCTCAGGGTGTTCCTGGTCGAGGACTCGGTGCCGGTGCGCGAGCGCCTGCAGGCGATGCTCGCCGCGCTCGACGGCGCGCGCGTGGTCGGCCATGCCGGGGCGGCCGACGGCGCGCTGGAGGCGATTCTCGCCGCGGCGCCCCACGTCGTGGTGCTCGACGTGAAGCTCGCCCGGGGCAGCGGCTTCGACGTGCTGCACGCGCTGCGCGAGGCGGCGCCGGGGATCGAGGTCTACATGCTGTCCAACTTCGCCTCCGAGGCCTACCGGCGCGCCGCCGAGCGCCTCGGCGCGCGCGGCTTCTTCGACAAGACCAACGAGTTCGAGGCGCTGCGCGCGGTGCTCGCCGCTCGCGCGCGGTCCGAGCCGGCGTAGGAATCTTCCGAACGCAGTTTCAGCGTTGCGCCGATACCGGCGGCGCGGCCGGCCGCGCACACTGGCGCCATGGAAATCTATCTCGTCGAGGACTCGCCGATGGTGCTGGAGCGCCTCGAAGGCATGCTCGGCGCCCTGCCCGGCGCGCGCCTCGCGGGCCACGCCGGGCGCGCCGACCAGGCGATCCGCGAGATTCTCGCCGCCCGGCCCGATGTGGCGATCGTCGACCTCAAGCTCGCGCAGGGCAGCGGCTTCGACGTGCTGCGCGCGCTGCGCGAGGCCGCCCCCGACATCGACGTCTACATGCTTTCCAACTTCGCTTCCGAGCCCTACCGGCGCCTCGCCGAGCGGCTCGGGGCGCGCGGTTTCTTCGACAAGTCGACCGAGTTCGAGCGCGTGCGCGAGATCGTCGCGCAGCGCGCCGCCACCGTACCCGCCTGAAAGGAAGGAGCCCCTCAATGCCCGCCGTCGCCGAGATCCAGCCCAAGCCGAGGACCATCTTCATGAGCCAGCCCGAAGCGCAGAGCCGCAAGTTCGAAGTCACCTGCTCGAGCTGCAACCTGCGCGAGCTGTGCCTGCCGGGCGACGTGTGCTCCGAGGACCTCGAGCGCGTCGAGAACATGGTCTACGCGCGCCGGCGCATCCGGCGCGGCGAGGCGCTGTTCGGCGCCGGCGACGAGTTCAAGTCGGTGTACGCGATCCGCAGCGGCTTCTTCAAGACCAGCCTGATCGACGGCGAGGGCCGCGAGCAGGTGACCGGCTTCTTCATGGGCGGCGAGCTGCTCGGCATGGACGGCGTCGGCTCGGGCCGCTACAACGGCAGCGCCATCGCGCTCGAGGACAGCGAGGTCTGCGTGATGCCCTTCTCGCTCATCGAGGAGATCTCGCGCGAGGTGCCGGCGCTGCAGCGGCGCCTGCATTCGGTGCTGGCGCGCGAGATCGTGCGCGACCACGGCGTGATGATGCTGCTCGGCTCGATGCGCGCCGAGGAGCGCCTCGCCGCCTTCCTCACCAACCTGTCGAAGCGCTTCCTGCGCCGCGGCTACTCGGCGAGCGACTTCCACCTGCGCATGACGCGCGAGGAGATGGGCAGCTACCTCGGCCTCAAGCTCGAGACGGTGAGCCGGCTGTTCTCGCAATTCCAGAAGGAGCGCCTGATCGAGGTCGAGCAGAAGCACGTTCGCATCCTCGACATCGCGGGCCTGGAGAGGGTGCTCGCCTCCGGGCGCTAGATGCGTCACGCCTGACGCTCGAGCACCCGGGCGAGCGCGGCGAAGGCGCGCTCGCCGAGCCCGCGGCGGCGCCACTCCTCGAGCGTCACGGCGGCGCTCGCCGCGAGGTCGGCGGCGAAGTCCGCTTCCAGCCGTTCGGCGAGGGCCGGCTGCAGCACGGCGAGATTCACCTCGTCGTTCAGGCCGAAGGAGCGGTTGTCGAAGTTGGTGGAGCCGACCACGCTCCAGACGCGATCCACGATCAGGACCTTGGCGTGCATCATCGCCGGCTGGTACTCGTGGATGGCGATGCCGGCTTCGAGCAGCCGCCCGTAGCGCCGGCGGCTCGCGAGGCGCGTGAGCGGGTGGTTGTTCCAGCGCCCCGGCACCACCACCGTCACCGCCACGCCGCGCCGCGCCGCGCGCTCGAGCTCCGCGCACAGGCTGCCGTCGGGGACGAAGTACGGCGAGGCGATGCGGATCGACTCGCGCGCGGAGGCGATGAGGAGCTGGAACAGCGTGCGCGCGCGGGTGGAGCGGCCTTCGGAGGGCGAGCTGTTGATCACCAGCGCAGCCTCGGCGCCCGCCGGCGCGATCTCCCCGGCGCGGCCGTGGGCGAACTCCTCGTGCGACAGGATTTCCCCGGACGCCTCGAGCCAGTTCTCGGCGAACGAGGTCTGCAGGCCGCGCGCGAGCGCGCCGCTCACGCGCACCATGGTGTCGCGCCACGGGCGCCCGCGCCGCGCCGGTCCCACCCAGTAGTCGGCGATGCCGACCCCGCCGACGAAGCCGACCTCGCCGTCGACGATCAGCAGGTCGCGGTGGGTGCGGTTGTTGAGCCGCTTCAGCGTGTACCAGGCGATGGGCTGGTACCAGAACACTTCGCCGCCGGCGCGCGAGCGCTCTTCCAGCGCGGCGAGCATCGCGTGCGCCACCCGGCCGCGCCGGAAGAGATACGCCTCGAGGTGGATCGCGCGCCTCGCGCCGCGGATCGCGGCGAGCTCGGCGGCGAAGATGTCCTCGCCGGTGCTCAGCACCTGCAGCTCGCCGGGCGCGAACGGCCGCGCGTCCATGAGGGCGCCGAGATAATCCGCGAAGTCGCGCGTATCGACGCGGGCGGCGGGTGCACGCACGCGATACGCCACCGCCGGCTCGAAGAGCAGGAGGAACAGAAGAACCGCCACAATGGCGATGGCGGCGAGCGACAGGATGCCTGACAAAACCCCTCGTACTATACCGTCGGCAGAGCGCCCTGATCCGGCCGTGCAGTGGCATGCCGTAAGCGCGGAGCAGGCGCTGAGCGCGCTCGAGAGCAGCCCGCGCGGCCTGGGGAGCGCTGAGGCAAGCGCGCGCCTGGCGCGCGACGGGCCGAACCGGCTCACCGAGCGCCGCACGCGCGGCCCGGTGAAGCGCTTCCTCGCGCAGTTCCACAACGTCCTCATTTATGTGCTGCTCGCGGCCGCGGGCGTCACCGCCGCGCTCGGGCAGGCGGTCGACACCGGCGTGATCCTGGGCGTGGTGCTGATCAACGCCGTGGTCGGCTTCCTGCAGGAGGGCAAGGCCGAGAAGGCGCTGGCGGCGATCCGGCGCATGCTGTCGCTGAAGGCGGTGGTGCTGCGCGACGGCCACCAGCTCTCGGTCGATGCCGAAACCCTGGTGCGCGGCGACCTCGTTCTGCTGCAATCGGGCGACCGCGTGCCCGCCGATCTGCGCCTTGCGCGCGTGAAGGGGCTGCGCGTGGACGAGGCGGCGCTTACCGGCGAGTCGCTGGCGGCGGAGAAGCGCATCGAGCCGGTGGCCGCCGACGCGGCGCTCGGCGATCGCGCGTGCATGGCGTTCTCCGGCACGCTGGTGGCTTCCGGCACCGGCGCCGGCGTGGTGGTCGCCACCGGCGATCGCACCGAGTTCGGCCGCATCTCGACGCTGATCGAGCAGACCGAGCGCATCGACACCCCGCTGCTGCGCAAGATCGCCGGCTTCGGCCGGGGGCTGAGCGTCGCCACCCTGGTCATCGCCGCGGCGACGTTCGCGCTCGGCGTGTGGTGGCGCGGCTACGCGATGGAGGACATGTTCCTCGCCGCGGTCGGCATCGCGGTGGCGCTGATCCCGGAAGGGCTGCCCGCGATCATCACCATCACCCTCGCCATCGGCGTGCAGCGCATGGCGCGGCGCAACGCCATCATCCGCCGGCTTCCCGCGGTGGAGGCGCTGGGCAGCGTCACCACCATCTGCTCGGACAAGACCGGCACGCTGACGAGAAACGAGATGACCGTGCGCTCGCTCGCCGCCGGCAGGCGCCGCTACCGGGTGGAAGGCGCCGGCTACGAGCCGCGCGGCGAGTTCCTGGACGGCGCTCGCGTGGTGGACCCGGGCACCGAGGCGCCGCTCGAGCAGCTGCTGCGCGGCGCGCTGCTGTGCAACGACGCCGACCTGCGCCAGGAGGCGGGCGAGTGGCGCATCGAGGGCGACCCGACCGAGGCGGCGCTGGTGGTCGCCGCGGCCAAGGGGGGGCTCGACCCGGCGCTCGAGCGCGAGCAGCGCCCGCGCCTGGACGCGATCCCGTTCGAGTCGGAGCACCGCTACATGGCCACGCTGCACCACGACCATGCCGGCCAGGCCTTCGCCTACGTGAAGGGCGCGCCCGAGCGCGTGCTCGAGATGTGCAGCCGCGAGCGCGTCGAGGGCGCCGAGCGGCCGATCGACCTCGAGTACTGGCATGCCCTCGCCAACGAGCTCGCGAGCCAAGGCGAGCGCGTGCTCGCGGCCGCGTTCCGCGCCTTCCCCGCCGAAAAGCGCGAGCTCGCCTTCGGCGAGGTCGATTCCGGGCTGACGCTGCTCGGCCTCGCCGGCATGGCCGATCCGCCGCGCGAGGAGGCGATCCGCGCCGTCGAGGCCTGCCGGGAGGCCGGCATCCGCGTGAGGATGATCACCGGCGATCACCTGGTCACGGCGCGCGCGATCGCCGGGCAGCTCGGGATCGGCGGCAACGCGCGGGCGCTGTCCGGCCGCGAGCTCGAGGCGCTCGACGACGCCGCGCTCGCCGATGCGGCGCCGCAGGTCGACGTCTACGCGCGCGTCAGCCCCGAGCACAAGCTGCGCCTGGTGAAGGCGCTGCAGGCGCGCGGCGAAGTGGTGGCGATGACCGGCGACGGCGTGAACGACGCGCCGGCGCTCAAGCGCGCCGACGTCGGCATCGCTATGGGCATGGGCGGCACCGAGGCAGCCAAGGAAGCCGCCGAGATCGTGCTCGCCGACGACAACTTCGCCTCCATCGCCGCCGCGGTCGAGGAAGGGCGCACCGTCTACGACAACCTGCGCAAGGCGATCCTGTTCATCCTGCCCACCAACGGCGGCGAGGCCGGCACGCTGCTCGTCGCGATCGGCGCCGGAATCGCGCTGCCGATCCTTCCGGTGCAGATCCTGTGGGTGAACATGGTCACCGCGGTCACGCTCTCGCTCGCCCTCGCCTTCGAGCCGGGCGAGGCCGGGGCGATGCGCCGCGCGCCGCGCGACCCGCGCGCGCCGCTCTTCTCGCGCTACTTCATGTGGCGCACGCTGCTCGTGACGCTGGTGATCACGGCCGGCGTGTTCGGCATGTTCGTGTGGGAACTCGAGCGCGGCGCGCCGCTCGAGGCGGCCCGCACCGCCGCGGTAAGCACGCTGGTGCTCTTCGAGGCGTTCTACCTGCTGAGCGCGCGCTACCTCGTCGCGCCCGCCTCGCCGCTCGCCGCCCTGCGCGAGAACCGCTACATTTGGGCCATGATCGCGCTGGTCGCCGTGCTGCAGCTGCTCTACGTCTACACGCCGTTCATGCAGCTCTGGTTCCAGGGCGGCGCCCTGGACGGCACCGCCTGGACGCGCATCGTACTGGTCGCCGCCTCGGTTTATGTGATCGTCGAGCTGGAGAAGTGGCTCGTGCGGCGCCTCGGGTGGCGGGTCGCTTGATTCGCCTCCCGTTGGGCGTGCTCGTCGCCCTCTACGCCGCGGCCCTCGCCGCGCCGATAGCGCTCGCGCTCGCCTACGGCGCGCCGGAGCGCGGCTGGCTGCGCGAGCTCGCGGGCGCGCTCGCCATGGCCGGCTTCGCCATGCTGCTCGCGGAATTCGTGCTCTCCGGTCGCTTCCGCGCCGTGTCCGACCGCGCCGGGATCGACGCCACGATGCGCTTTCACCAGCTCGCGGCACGCGTCCTGCTGGTGCTGCTCGTGCTGCACCCGCTGCTCTACATGGCGCCCCGCCTGTTCGCCTCCGAGCGGCTGCAGAGCGGCGTCGCCGCCTGGATGCTGCTTTTGCTGCTGGTGCCGCTCGCCATCTGGCGCGACCGGCTGCCGATCCGCTACGAAGCCTGGCGCCTGAGCCACGGGCTGGGCGCCGCGGCGATCGCGGCCGCCGGCCTGCACCACACGCTGCAGGTCGGGACCTGGTCGGGCGAGCCGTGGCTTGCGGGCTACTGGATCGCCATGAGCGCACTGGCGCTGCTTTCCCTCGCCTACGTCTACGCGCTCAAGCCGCTCCTGCAGCTGCGCCACCCGTACCGCGTGGTGTCCAACCGCCCGGTGGCGCAGCGCATGTGGGAGGTGACGCTCGAGCCCGAGCGCGGCGCCGCGCTCGATTTCGCGCCCGGCCAGTTCGTGTGGCTCAACCTGGGCCACTCGCCTTTCAACCTGGTCGAGCACCCGTTCTCGATCAGCTCCGCCCCCGCCGATCGCCCGCGCATCGCCTTCATCATCAAGGAAAGCGGCGACTTCACGCGCCGCATCGGCACGATCGCGCCCGGCACGCGCGCCTACCTGGATGGGCCGCACGGCAGCTTCAGCACCGCCGGCCGGCCGCTCGCGCCGATCGCCTTCATCGCCGGCGGCGTCGGCTTCGCGCCGATCATCGGCATGCTGCGCGAGCTGGCGGCGCAGCGCCACGCCGGCCCGCTGCGCGTGGTCTACGGCAACCGGATCGAGGCGCAGGTGCTCTACCGCGAGGAGACCGAGGCGCTCAAGGCGAGGCTCGACCTGCGCGTGGACTACGTATTCGCGGACCTCACGCCCGAGGTGCTCGCCGAGCGCCTCGACATGCCCGAGCGCGCCGCGTGGCTCTACTTCGTCTGCGGGCCCACGCCCATGATGGACAGCGTGGCGCGCGCGCTGCACTCGCTCGGCGTGCCGCGCCAGCGCATCATCTCCGAGCGCTTCAGCTACGCATGAACATCCTGCTTGCAGTAGACGATTCCCCGGCGGCGGCGCAAGCGCTGCGGCTGATCGCCGGCTACCGCGGCGAACGCGCGCGGCTCGCGCTGACGGTGCTCAACGTGCAGCGCCGCGCGCCGCAGGAAGGCGGGCGCGAGGTGCAAGCGGCGCGCGAGGTACTCGCCGCCAGCGGTTTCCCCTGCGAGACGGCGGTGCGCACCGGCGTCCCGGCGCAGGCGATCCTCGACGAAGCCGCGGCGCGGCGCGCCGATCTGATCGTCATGGGCACGCGCGGGCGCGGCGGGCTCTCGGCGCTCGGCTCGGTGGCGATGCGCGTCGCGCACGGCTCCCACCTGCCGACGCTCCTGGTGAAGCACGACGCCCGCCTGCCGGCCGAGCTCGGCCTGCGCGTGCGCGCGCTGGTGCCGGTGGACGGCTCGGACCATGCGCTCAAGGCGGCGGCACGGCTCGCGGGCTGGTCGGAATGGCTCGGCGTCACCGCTGCCGATCTGGTGTACGTACAGCCGGGATTGCCGCTCATCCGGGCGCTCGTGCCGCCGCACGACGAGCTGGTCGAGCAGTGGAGCGGGCGCGAGAGCGAGGAGGCAATGCGCGGCGCGCGCGAAGTCCTGTCGCGCAACGCGATCGAGCACCAGGTGCACAGCGTCGCCGGCGAGCCGGCGCAGCGCATCGCCCAGCTCGCCCGGGAGATGCAATCCGACCTCGTGGTCATGGGCACGCGCGGGCTGGGCGCCGCCCACCACGCGCTCCTCGGCTCGGTCGCGCTCAAGGTGGCCGAGCTCGCCCCGGTGCCGGTAGCGCTGGTGCCGTGAAGCGCCGCCGCACGGCGATCGAGCTCGCGCTGCAGGGCGGCGGCTCGCACGGCGCGTTCACCTGGGGCGTGCTCGACCGGCTGCTGGAGGAGCCCGGCATCGAGCTGGCCGGGCTGAGCGGCACCAGCGCCGGGGCGATGAATGCCGTGGTCACGGCCTCCGGGCTGCTCGACGGCGGCTACGACATCGCCGAGCTCGACGCGGACGCCGCCGCGGCGGCCGGCCCGGGACTGGCGCTCGCCGTGGCACCCATCATCCTCGTCGTGTCGCTCAACTACCTTTTCTCCTCGTTCGTGATTCCGGCGATGGACACCGGCTACCTCGCCGCTCCCGAGTACGGCGCCACCTCGGCCGACAGCGTGCGCGGCGTCTGGGCGATCATCGCGGCGCTCGCGCTCGCCATCGCGATGCTGCTCGCGGTGAACCGCAAGCGCATCCGCAGGCCGCGGCGCGCGCTCGACGACGGCGCCTCGGCCTCGGTGCTGCCGGTGCTCAACACCGCCTCGCAGGTCGGCTTCGGCGCGGTGATCGCCGCTGGTATCGCTCGCCGTGGCCGTGAACGTGCTCGCCGGCATCACCGGCTCGGCTTCCGGCGGCATGAGCATCGCGCTGCAGACCCTCGGCAGCCACTACCTCGAGCTGGCGCAGGCCGCCTCGATCGCCCCCGAGCTGCTGCACCGCGTGACCGCGATCGCCACCGGCGGGCTCGACGCCCTGCCGCACAACGGCGCCGTGATCACGCTGCTCGCGATCTGCAAGCTCACGCACCGCCAGTCGTACCTCGACATCTTCATGGTCGCGGTGCTCTCGCCGATCGCCGCGCTCGCGGCGGTCGTCGCGCTCGGCACGCTGCTCGGTTCCTTCTGAGCGGGGGCATCCCCCCGGCGACGGCTTACAGGGGATCGCGCCCGCTGATCACCCGCAGCAGGACG
>Ga0214472_10002868_pt1 | contig 18345 bp, 15 predicted proteins | sample RVTome_6_FD_207662 | JGI IMG/M metagenome (GOLD analysis project Ga0214472, IMG submission 207662) | Soil microbial communities from uranium-contaminated site in the Upper Colorado River Basin, Wyoming, United States - RVT140D175 | ecosystem: Environmental > Terrestrial > Soil > Contaminated >...
TCTGACCACTTGCCATCAGTTCGTTATAGTTACGTTTTTTGCTTTCATCTGCCAGTTGTTGTCTCTCCGCTTCATCAGCCATTTTGCGGGATTCATCTTCCGCAGCACGCTGTTTTTCAAGCTCTACTTGCCGTTTCGCTTCTTCTTCCGCCTTACGTTTCGCCTCAAGTTCCAAGCGTTGCTGCGCTTCCGCCTGTTCCTTTTCCTGTTGCTCGATCTGCTGTTCCAGAGCTTCAAGTTCGGTATCTGTGGTGCCTGCTCCGGTATCAGCAACAATTACGAACATAGCGAGCAGGCAAACAACCAGCTGTACCAAATTGCCGGAAAATATTTGACAAGGCGCACTTGTTTTCATAGTGCGTCCAGTTGTGACTTCAGTTCCTTCGCCCGCCGCAAGGCAGCGCGGGCCCGCACTGTATTTTTGTCCTTCACTGCAGTTTTCGCTTCATCTGTCGCGGCTGCGATCTGCGCTTTCAGGGCTGAAGTTAACAGGTCTTTAATGCCTGTAATGCTTGGTTCGTCTGCGCCCAGCGAGCGCGCCTGTTCCAGCCTGGCAAGAGTAGTCTGCACATCACCCTTTTCTGCTTCTGTTCCAGCCTGCCTGAGTGCGGCCTGCAGTTTTTCTGCTTTTGCTTTTGCTTCAATTGCAGCCTGTTCCTTCGCTGCCCGCTGCTGTGTCAGTTCAGCCCGGACCAGTTTTATATTGGCCGCATCCGGCAGTATCTCTGTTGCTTCGGCCAGATATTTTTCCGCACCGGAAAAATCTCCTGCAGCGATAGACTGCTGTGCCTTGAGCACCAGATGATCAGTGATGGTTTGCATGCCCAACTGCGCATTTGCATTGGTGGGATCCAGCGCCAACACCTCGCGGTAGTTTTCCAGCGCATTATTACCCGGCGGGTTATTGAAACGTTGTGCCGCAAGATCAGCCCTGGCATCATCCAGCAATGTTTCTATCTTGCCGCCTTGTTGCCATTGGCCGATAAAGGTTTGCAGATCACTCCGGTATAACCATCCGGCACCTGATAATACGAATAAAGTCAAAATCACGATTACTGTGCGACCTGTCTTGAATGATACACGTTGCGGCGTGTCGGCTGGCGTTTTGGTGCGTACTGGTTTCGGCTTTCCCTGCGACTGCAGGAATGCCGTGCCGGGCTGGGTTGGGATGTGTTCGGTACGGGCGGCCGGTAATGGGGCATCGGGCAGATTAAATTCCATACGCCACTCAGCTATGCTTTTGGGCCTGTCTTCTATATTGAATTGCAGGGCGTGATCAATTGCATTGAGGAAGCGCTCCGAGTATTTACCCTTACCAAATTCCATGCAGCTGATATAAGTATCATTTCTGCGCTTGATCAAGGCGGTGCTGCGATCCACTGCATCCATCGGCGCAACACCGGTTATGGCGCGATATAGTGTAGCGCCGAGGCCGTATATATCACTCCATGGCCCCTGTTCGTTACTCTTGGCGTAATATTGTTCATATGGCGCATAACCGGGTGTAACAAGACTGGTAAGCGTACGTGTTTTCCCGCCTAAAGCCTGGCGGGCGGAACCGAAATCCAGCAATACCGGACTCCCGTCATTACGGATAAAAATATTGTCCGGTTTGATATCACGGTGAATGAAGCCGGCGGCGTGCATCTGTTCGAGACCGCCCATTATGGGAAAAAGGATTTTTATTAAATCAGCCTCTTCCAGTGTTTTACGCCCCTTGAGCATTTCCGCAAGACTGGTGCCCTGTTCGTAATTCATCACCATATAGCCAGTGTTGTTGTCCTCAAACACGGCATACACACGCACAATATTGGGATGATCAAATTGCGCCAGTGTGCGTGCTTCTGTCAGAAACCGGTCCAGACCCCATCTAAATTGATCGCCGCGATCTTCGGTGACTGGCTGGATGGAAAAATTGCCTTCCCGTACAGCCAGCTCAATGGGCAGGTATTCCTTGATGGCTACATTTTTGTGCAGATTATTGTCATAGGCCAAGTAGGTTATTCCGAATCCGCCCTGACCCAGCACTTTTTCAATGCGGTACCAGTGTAGCGTATGTCCGGGTTGCAGTGAGTTGCGGTGGATTTTGTCCCCCATACTTCCATACTCCTGATGCCTGAGAGAAAAACAGTAAACTGTATTTCTAATGTATCACACAGTATTAAAACAATTAACCATGCACATTATGAAACCGGACCATTCTTGTATGAAGAGATCCTTCCAATTGCACGGATAAAAATAATGGACTGCTCCATTAATGATTCAATACGTGTGACCTGTATTGTTCCATATGATGTTTATAAGCAGGGAAACTGTTAACAGCAAGAGTAACTGAAATCAGAAACGCAATAATTCCACCAATGCGTAAGCGTTTCTTTGCAAACAGCGCCGGTACCGCCGAACTGATGGCTGCAAGGATAAACAAAATAAAAGATAAGGCCGGATTGAGACCGGCAAACCCCAGAAAAACCAGAATTGCTGCCAACCATACAAGTGTTGATGCTGATTTAGGATTCACCGGGAAATGTCCTGTTAATGGATTGAATTGTTATTAATTTAAAAATTATCATCCTGTTTGTATTTGTCTGTATCGATGGCAAAACCTGTGCAAAGAATACAGGCAAATCCGGACATCAACGATTATCGCCACGGCAACTCATAGGAAACAACGCTGCTGGGAAGCCCTGGCAGCGCCACTTGACAGTACCATTGTTCATCACCGGCATTATCGCAGCAAAGGCGCCGTACCGTTCATTGTATAGCACAATCGTGCCATCAGGACTCAGGAAAGCAAAGTCGGCATTCTCGGGTTTACCAATCGTTAATTCTGCTGCTGCACTACTCAGCTCTCCACTATCCTGTGCAATCTCTGCGATTTCTGCCTGAAGCTTACCAACCGAGATGATCATATTATTCATCTTTGAGCGAACGGCATAGTTTCCATATGCCGGAGCCAATACAATAGCAGGAATCGAAAACAGAACCGCAAAAACAACAAAATCTGCAAATGCGCTGACCCAGGTAAAAACCCGTTTTTTGATTTTGCTTTCAAGCTGCTGATAATGTCCGGAATTCATCCAGGCGAAACTGATCAGTATTACCGGGATTGTCCAGAACAGAAGCAGGGAACCAATATTTGGATGGCGTGGATCTTCCGGTCCGCTTACTGCCACGGCGACTATCAATATCCAGGTAATGCCCAGCAGGAAAGTCAATAAAAAATGTTCCTTGAACAATCTGCGAAAGACTGACATGTGTCATTCTCCGTCCGGTATATTATTCCTGCATATTACTGCTAAATTCCTGTGTCATCTATTATTGTGGTTGTTATTACAAACAATAGTCATATTGATTGACATATAAAATTGTGACACTTCTTATTCAGCTTGGTGGAAACGGCGCAGACGATATATCCGGCTGCTGCCAAAACCTTTCGCCAGGGCCAGTTTCCCCAGATAATCGCACGCAAAATCCTTGTTGTTGACTGCAGTTAGCATGGAAGCGGTCTGTTCGCTGACAAATACACTGCCCGGGGCTGTAATCGGTTCGATACGCGCAGCGCGATTAACGTGCGATCCGAAAAAATTCTGCCGGTTGATAATCGGATCGAGGGCAGGGAAAACGGGCCCGGTATGCATCCCGATTCGAATGTTGATATCTTTTGGAAGTCCGGATTTCTCCCAGTCTTTTTCAACAACCGCATCACGCAACCGCAAGGCAAAACTGCAGGCCGCCAGTACATCATCAAAAACCAGATACAATCCATCCCCCCAGGTATTCCAGAAAGCCGGCCTGTCCGGACTGGCGTCTATAACCTTTGCTATTTCACCGAGGAAATGGACAAAAAAAGACGGGGCATCATGCTCTTCAAGCTTGCTGAATCCGACCATATCGGCAAACAGCATGGTTTTGATCTGGCGTTTGCCCCATACCAGCTCACCATGTCCAAAAAACGGCCCCGAATTCGCAGACATCCCCGCAGCGGTTGTTTGCCTGATTCCCTTTTTGCTTTCACGAATTTCATTGAGGTTAATTACGATATGTTCATAACCATGTTGCCGCCATTGTTGGACATTTGCCATGGTGCCACCGGCTTTTTGTTCCACTCCCGGTTCCATGACTGCAACAAGTAACGGTTCGATCTCGAGCTGTTCCGCGCGCAATAAAGCCATACCCTGCATCAGACGGGAGGTATATTCAAAAAGAATATCATCACCGAGATAACTCTCATCGACTGCATGGTTGATACTCGCAGCCTGGGTCAGCGCATGCCTGAAACGTTCCACCCATTTTTCTCCTGCAAAGCCTACACTGGTGCGGATAAAGTCCTCCTGCCGGAACGGGAGGAGGACATTCACTTCCGCCCCTCGCCGCAACATTTCTTCGATAAATATAATGTCACCGCCACACGCCGCCGAACAATAACCAAACCCGGCATTGACCTGTTCCAGCACATCAGCGATTGCGCATTGAACCGCATCTTCGATTTGGGATGGAAAACGTGGTTCTGTCCGGTCAGGCATATCAATCATGTGTCCCGAAAATACAACCACGCGCGGAATTTCAAGTACCCGCAGTATTTCATCTGCGTTTTCAATTTCATTTGCCAGCAATCTGGCCTGGCGGCGCATGGTGGCAATATCACCATAATTATTCCCCGCCAGACCGGCAGCCTTCGCGTACTGTTCAACAGCCATCTCGCGTTCTCCAAGCAACAAACAGGCTTCTCCCAGTGTTGCATACAACCAATAGTCAGTATTTTCTGAAACAGTTTGTGCCGCCAGACACTTGTTTCTGACTTCAATAGCGATATGCCGGCCTTCTTTTACATTCCCCGTCAAAACATTCAGGGTAGCAGCGTTGATCCCGGGGAAATAATCACGGGAAATTTCGTAGGCACGTTGATACCAGTTTCTTGCTTCAATACCTGCGTCTGTTCTGGAAGCCCCATCGGGAAGTTTTGACCAGCGATCCTTGGCGATACGTCCGGCCAGACTCATGATGTCCACATAATGTGGATTGCTTGAATCTACGTGAGGGAGAAGCCCTCTCAGGATACGGGCTGCATGTCCGGACGAGCCGCTTTTGGCAAGCGCTAATGCTGCAAGATACTGCATTTCCACATGGCGCGGGAAACGTACCATGCCCTCCCGCAGAATATCGAAAGCCAGCGCGACCTGCCCGAGTGCAATCGACTTTCTGCTGAACTCAATGCATGTATCCTCACATTTATACAAGTCCAGTTTCTCGCGGTCTTCCCAAACCTTGATGAGATATTCGGCATTACCAGATGCAGCAAACTGGTCCGGTTGTAACGGGTTGCGGCGGATCTCGTCCCCCATAATTCCATACTCCTGATGCCTGAGAACAAATCAGAAAACCTTGCTTTCAATGTAGCACACGGTATTAAAACAATTAACCATACACATTACGAAACCGGACTATCCCTGTCTTAAATTGCCAAATCACTACTATATTTGTTTTACACAAAATCCATAATAATGATCGACTATGTAAATATAGATTGAATACCAGTCCGGCGTGCCGTCTTCAAGCGCAGGCCACCAGAGTTTTTTATTAATCCAGTGATTGTGATAATGCGTGGAACATTGCGGCAAGCGTTCTTCATTCAGAATTTCCGTGCTTCCAGTCTCTGATTCCATTTTAAAAAAATCACGCATGACCAGTGGATAAGCTGCCTGTAAATCAGGTTTCTTTTTATCGAGCATTAATTCCCGGGTATTAATATCTTTCCAATATTCCTGCGATCTCTGTTCCAGCCTTTTTTGTTGTACAAGGCTTTCGGACAACTCTGTAAATCTTTCGCAAGCCTGCTGATTGCCTGCTTCACACTGCTGTTGAAAAAAATCTTCCATGGAAACACCTTGCGGAGTTTCTGCGGCCAGTAAAATCAGTGCAATCAATATATTCGTGGACATAAAAAAAGCGCCATAAGAGTTAACCTATGGCGCTTACTTTAGAAGATTTTACGGGATTACAACAGCGGCACCATCAGCAGCGCCACGATATTGATGATCTTGATCAACGGATTTATCGCCGGGCCTGCAGTGTCCTTGTACGGATCACCGACAGTATCGCCAGTCACTGCAGCTTTATGGGCTTCACTGCCCTTGCCACCATGGTTGCCATCTTCAATGTATTTCTTGGCATTGTCCCAGGCGCCACCACCAGCGGTCATGGAAATAGCCACGAATATACCGGTGACGATAGTACCCACCAGTAATCCACCCAGTGCGCGTGCACCTGCGCCGTCACCCATCAGCGCTTCCATGCCGAAACCGACAATTACCGGTGCCAGCACAGGTAACAATGATGGAACAATCATCTCCTTGATTGCGGCTTTGGTGAGCATATCCACCGCACGCGAATAATCCGGTTTGGCGGTACCTTCCATGATGCCCTTGATCTCCTTGAACTGGCGGCGTACTTCAAGCACAACCGAGCTTGCTGCGCGGCCAACCGCTTCCATTGCCATGGACGCAAAGAGGTAAGGAATCAAACCACCAATGAAAAGACCGATAATGACGGCCGGATCATCAAGTCTGAATTCAACCAGCTTACCTGCTGCGTCCAGACTATGAGTAAAGTCGGCAAATAATACGAGGGCTGCAAGACCGGCTGAGCCGATTGCATAACCTTTGGTAACCGCTTTTGTTGTATTACCAACGGCATCCAGCGGATCGGTAATGCCGCGAATCTTATCATCCAGTCCGGCCATTTCAGCGATACCACCCGCGTTATCTGTAATCGGGCCGTAAGCATCCAGTGCCACAATAATGCCGGCCATGGACAACATGGACGTTGCTGCGATCGCAAGGCCATAAAGACCGAATCCATCAGCGCCGCCAGCAAGTTCATAAGCACCAAAGATACTGGCACACACCGCCAGCACCGGTAATGTGGTGGACTTCATGGACACACCCAGACCAGCAATAATGTTGGTTGCATGCCCTGTGGTGGACGCCTGGGCAATATGTTTGACCGGGGCAAAATGTGTGCTGGTGTAGTATTCCGTGATCCACACCATCGCGGCAGTCAGTGCCAGCCCGATCAATGCGCAACCGAACAATGCCGTACCATCGCTGCCCATCATCTTCACGCTGACAAAATAAAATCCTATGGCAGCCAGAACGCCAGAAGCGATAAGCCCTTTATAGAGAGCCCCCATAATCGATCCGCCATCTGAGGTCTTCACAAAAAAAGTACCGATGATTGAGGCAATAATTGAAATACCACCCAGTACCAGCGGATATAACAAAGCGCTGTCGCCAGCATCTTTCATCATCAGCCCGCCAAGCAGCATGGTGGCGATAATGGTAACGGCATAGGTTTCAAAAAGATCTGCTGCCATACCTGCGCAATCACCTACATTGTCACCGACGTTATCGGCGATCACCGCCGGGTTACGCGGATCGTCTTCAGGAATTCCGGCTTCAACTTTACCAACAAGGTCAGCACCAACGTCCGCACCTTTAGTGAAGATACCGCCACCGAGACGGGCAAAGATGGAAATGAGCGAACTGCCGAAAGCCAGACCTACCAGTGCATGCAGGGCATGATCAGTGGACTGGCCCATTTTCAAAAGAATTGCGTAGTAACCGGCAACACCAATCAGGCCCAGGCCAACTACCAGCATGCCGGTGATGGCGCCGCCGCGGAAGGCAACCTGCAATGCGGCATTCAGACCATTGTTGGCGGCTTCGGCGGTACGCAGATTGGCGCGTACTGAAATATTCATGCCGATATAACCTGCCACCCCGGACAACACCGCACCGATCAGGAACCCAACTCCTGTGTACCAGTCCAGCGCTATACCCAGTGCAAGAAACAGCACCACACCGACAATACCGATCGTTGTATATTGCCGGTTGAGATAGGCGGAAGCACCCTGCTGAATCGCAGCAGCAATTTCACGCATGCGATCATTGCCCTGCGGTTGTGCCAGAATCCAGCGCACTGACCATACACCATATGCAATCGCCAGTACCCCACAGAGTAAGGCGAACGTTAAAGCTGACATATTAATTTCTCCCCTGTAAGAATTTGTTAAAAACTATTCCACCCGGTCATAATTCGTTAAAAACCGGGTCGAAATGCTCATTTACTAAAATATAAACTCCGCTTTCAAACCGGTTTTTGCCTCGTCTGACCATCGCTCATTACATTTTGAACAAATCCTTATTTTGTCCAGACTGAGGCAAAAATTAATGGGGACTAAAACCCCGTTATTATTATGAATACCTGCTAAAAATCGTGCGATTGTACTTTGATACAGGCCCGGAGCAAAGCCTGGATAATCGTATCAGATCTTGAATTGCGCCTTCAGCTTCTTCTTCACTGGTTTGTTTTTCAGTGTGACATATTGCGGCAATCCGTTTTTATATGGCGGATATGCTTCACCCACAATCAGCGGCGCAAGATAACGCCTGCATGCGGCTGTGATTCCAAAACCATCTTGGCTGATGTAATTTCGCGGCAGCATTTTTTCATGATTCGCCACATCAACAAGATTTGCCATTCCAATCTTCCAGCGGTATGGCTTGTGAGATGTACGCACAATAGCAGGCATTACGGCATTATGGCCCTTGATGGCAAATTCAACTGCTGCCTTGCCCACGGCATAGGCCTGATCGACATCGACTTTTGAAGCGATATGACGGGCTGAACGCTGCAAATAATCAGCAACTGCGTAATGATATTTGTAACCGAGTTTTGATTTCACCAGTTGTGCAATCTCCACGGCAACACCGCCAAGTTGCGCATGACCAAATGCATCGCGAGTACCGGCCTCTGCCAGAAACTTGCCTTCTGCAGTACGCACGCCTTCAGACACCGCAATCACACAATAATCATATTTCTCGACACTGGCTTTCACCTTCGCAAGAAACTTATCTTCATCAAAAGTGATTTCCGGGAAAAGTATGATATGGGGTGGATCGCCAGGTTTCTCACCTGCCAACCCTGCTGCTGCTGCAATCCAGCCGGCATGACGGCCCATCACTTCAAGAATAAACACCTTGGTTGAAGTGCGGGACATGGACATCACATCCAGTGCCGCTTCCTTGATTGAAACGGCAATATATTTTGCGACCGATCCGAAACCAGGGCATTGGTCTGTAATGGGAAGATCATTATCTACAGTCTTAGGCACATGGATGGCCTGGATGGGGAAACCCATGGTCTCTGACAATTGTGAAACCTTGAGGCAAGTGTCAGCTGAATCGCCGCCACCGTTATAGAAAAAATAACCGATGTTATGCGCCCTGAATACTTCAATCAGGCGTTCGTATTCAGCGCGGTTCTTATCCAGCCCTTTCAGCTTGTAGCGACAGGAACCAAAAGCACCACCCGGGGTATGTTTGAGTGCACGGATGGCGGCAGGACTTTCCAGACTGGTATCGATCAAATCTTCGGTCAGGGCACCAATTATGCCATTTCGACCAGCATAGACTTTGCCGATCCTGTTTTTATGTTTACGGGCTGTTTCCAGCACACCACTGGCCGAGGCGTTGATGACAGCGGTGACCCCGCCAGACTGCGCATAGAAAGCGTTTTTCTTGTTACTCATTCGATAACATCCTGATTTATAATAATTTAAAATTTGAGGTCGGTTTGCTGTGTTAAACTTTTATTATTATTGAGATTCGGGCATGACACCTGGGTGGTTTCCCGGAACTCCCGGGATCCGGTCGACTCTCAATATATCCGTAAAATTTTACATAGGCCAGATTTGTGAAGTTTCTGACATTCATTCTCTTAGCAGTGACTATTGCTGCACAAAATGTCACAGCCGGTACGGCACATAATCTGCCGGACATGGGTGATTCCGCAGGCGGTGTAGTCACGCCTGAATTTGAACGTCGTCTCGGCCAGGCCATTATGCGCCAGGTCCGGCAATCGACTGACGTCATTACCGACCCGGAAGTAGAGTCATATATCCAGTCTATAGGTTATCAACTTGTTGCCAATAGCGATGACAACCAGATTCCGTTTATCTTTTTCGTCGTCAACAATTCCGCCATTAACGCGTTTGCTGCACCTGGCGGTGTGGTCGGTATTAACAGTGGTGTAATACTGAGTTCAGAGAATGAAAGTGAACTTGCCGGCGTGATGGCTCATGAAATTGCACATGTGACCCAGCGCCACCTGGCCAGAACTTTTGAAGCAGCAAGTAAATTCAGTCTGCCGATGATGGCGGCAATGGTTGGCGCAGTCGCATTAGGTATCCTCAACCCACAGGCTGGACAGGCTGCAATTGCTGCAGTCAGCGGCTTCAGCGCCCAGTACCAGATCAATTTTACCCGTGCCAATGAAGAAGAAGCCGATCGTATAGGCATGCAGTTACTCGTAAGATCAGGCTTTGACCCATTCGGAATGCCAGGTTTTTTTCAAAGACTGCAGCAAGCCTCCAGATACTATAGCAGCAATGCTCCGGAGTATTTGAGAACACATCCACTTACTACTTCCCGTATTGCAGATTCCATCGCCAGGGCTGAACAATACTCACCACGCAAATACCAGAGTTCAGCAAGTTTCAATCTAATTCGCGCGAGACTCATGGCAAATTCATTTGAATCACCGAAAGAAGCTGTCAAGTTTTTTGAAACCAGTCTGCAAACCGGCGGCTATCCAGACATGGAATCAGCACGCTATGGTTATGCAGTAGCGTTTACCAAAGCTAATGAATTTGCCAAAGCACGGGAACAGATTGGTCTTTTGCTCGAAGATAATGAGGAAAACGTGACCTATATGCTTGCTGCAGCAAGACTGGAGTCCGCACAAAGAAATTATTCTTCTGCTGTTGGTCTTTATCAGGAAGCACACAGGCTTTATCCGGATTACTGGCCAGTGGTACATGGCTACACTCGTGCATTGCTGGATGCCAAACAACCGGGCAAGGCACGTGAATTGATTCGTAATTATGGTCGCTCTCATGAACCCTCGCTGGCTTATTATGATTTGCTATCTCAGGCTGAGGCTGAGTCGGGCTCACCAGCAGAAGCTGGTATTGCAAAGGCGGAATACTACTATCTTACCGGTGGTACACAACTGGCCATCGACAGATTAAAGTTTGCACAGCATCATACGGAACTGAATTATTACCAAATGGAACGTATCAAGGCACGTCTGGCACAGTTTGAATATGAACTGACACTGGAAAGAGAGCTGAAACTCGCACCTGAAAGTTAATTTATGAATCTACCTCGCAGACTTTTTATTAAAGGCAGTGTAATCGCATTGGCTGCAATATCCACCGGCGTGTTCAGTCTGCTAAAACCTTTGGTCGCTTTTGCTGCGAGAAATAAAGCGGCCTTTTCTGCTGAAACGGAAACAGATGCATTAGCTGCGTTTTATCCAGGCGAAGAGATCGCAGCCAGTGATGCCATTGAAATTGGGGTCCATGATGTTGTTGAAAATGGCGCAGTTGTTCCGGTCGAAATCAAAACAACACTGCCTGATGTTAAATCAATCACCATTCTCGTGGAAAAAAATCCCAATCCGCTCATTGCAAGGTTCAATCTCAGCCCGGAGTGTTCCGGTATCATTGCAACACGCATCAAGGTTGCAGAGCCATCCGACATCATTGCCGTGATCCGATCAAATGGAAAACTTTTCAGCGCTCGCAAGTTTGTTGAAGTCGTTGCCGGAGGTTGTGGCTGATGGCATCCAGCATCAAGGTGCGTACCAGCACGCGTGACGGCAAAACAACAGTACGTGCCATCATCCGCCATCCCATGCATACCGGTTTTGAATTTGACATGGAAGCCGGAAAATTGATACCAGCCCACTACATTGAAAATGTCACCGCATATCACGGCGATAAAATCATCTTGCAATGTGACTGGAGCCGTGCAGTTTCCAGCAACCCTTATCTTTCGTTTGAGTTTTCAGGTGCACAATCCGGCGATCCATTGCGCATCACCTGGTCTGATAACAAAGGTGAGAGTGATTCGATAGAAATTAGAATCGAGTAATGCTTGAAAAAGGTGGTGGGTCGTGGGCGATCATCCGAACGACAGACCAACTGGTTAAAGGTAGCAAAGCCATATCTAGCAAGTTAAAGGGGCTACCCCTTTTATGGAAATATCTATCAACCTGTATTCAGCTCATATTGGAGCACCCTGAGTTTGTGTTTCTGAATACTCTTAACAAGCCTGATATCATTTCTGTCAATAAACCGGAACTGGTCATCAAGCAGATATTCCCATTCGTCTTTATTATCATACCACGCAATAAACCAAAAAGTGCCTGCCTTCAACTCATTCAATGTATCTTGTGTATTTTTGCGTATGTCCAAATCATAACCAAGTACATCAGCATAAACTACCAATCCTCTATTGTAATAACAGAATACAATCGCCTCATTATCAGTGGCTGTTATGATTTGTAAAGCTTCTCTGTACTGTTCTTTTTTTATCTGATGATAGTAATCGTTTTTTATGAAGATTAAGCCCAGGCTGAATAAAAAAATAAAAACACACAGATACAGCCCTGTTTTTCTAGAGTTAATTAACTCAAGTCCTGAACAGGCCAACAATATAATGATTGGCAATATTCCAATCGTATATCTATTGACCAACATTGGAGTTGATATGACGCTTCTGGCATACGGCAGCAAATAAATAAAAAAAAGAAATGTCAGCGTCAGATAAAATATATTTTTCTGTCTAGTATCCACATTTCTGTACACATGAATCAAGCCCAACAGGCACAGTAGCGCAAACAACAGGGCCAGCTCTTTATTTACAAAATATTCGATAAAGTAATCAATATAAAAATCAGGCGCCGGCGTTTTTATCCAGAATGACTTTCTAAGCGCGCCTTTAATCAGATAAGGCAATGCGGGCAACAGTGAAATGATTGTGATAGCCGCATTAATCCAGAAATATTTTCTGATAATTAAATCACGGGAGTTTCTGGCATAAGCATAAAGAACAATAATAATGGCTTGGGCATAATAAATCAGGATCCCGTAATAGTGAGTTTGTATTAGGCAAACACAAAGGACCGTGTATATATAAAATTCCCGGCCATTTTTCAACCGGAGCAGTCTTGAGAGAAACAATAATGTCAGTGCTGTTAACAAAAACAGCAGCTGATATGATCTTACTTCTTGTGAATAGTAAATTAAGTACTGGTTCGTGCAAGTAATTGCAGATGCGAACATTCCTGCGCGAGTATTTATATATTCTTTCCCCAGATAATACATGGCAATAACAGAGCAGACCCCAAAAAATGCTGATAGTGAACGACCACTGTATTCAGTTAAACCGAACAACTTGAACCATAGCCAAAGAACCAACTGATATAAGGGTGTTGTATTGTCTTTTAAGGCTGAATTGAGAACTTCAAGTATTGTGTTTCCGGGATGTGCCAGGTAAAGACTGGCCATTTCATCCAGCCAGTAACTTTGAAATATAAGGCCTTTAAACCTGAGCCAGATCGCAAGGAGTGTAATTGACACTAATGCTGCTAAATGCCAATTATTATGGAAGTGATGTTGGGGAGACTCGAATTTCATTCTTGACAGTCTGTTATCCCTCGAAAAATGGTGGGTCGTGGGCGATTCGAACGCCCGACCAACTGGTTAAAAGCCAGCTGCTCTACCGGCTGAGCTAACGACCCAGAATTGCAGTTACAAGCTAAAAGTTATTAAGTTACAAAAAATAACTTTCCACTCTTTCAAGCTATCAGACTTAAAAGAGGTGCGATAATACCGAAGATTTCAAATATGGCAAATTTCAGTGGCTGAAAAATGCTATTTTCATGAAAAACCAGTATATTTTGACTCCGGCACTCTTGATTTTACCGCTGTCCGGCCCTATTTTCCCGGCCAACTGAATCATTTTAGGGCCTGTAAATACTTTCGAGGATACATACCGTGCCAATCTACGAATATGAATGCGTCAAATGCGGGCATACTCTGGACGCAATACAAAAATTCAGCGATCCGGTACTAACGGAGTGTCCAGCTTGCCATCAATCCAGCCTGCGCAAGCGGATATCAGCACCGGCCTTTCATCTCAAAGGCAGCGGCTGGTATGTCACTGACTTCAAAGACAAGCCCAAAGACAAAGCAAAACCAGCTGATGACAGCAAGCCGTCAGCAGATACCACGACAAAAACAGAGACAACCGAATCAAAATCCACCAGCACTGACGCTGCGCCAGCTGCAAGCAAGTCTGAGACAACATCAAATTGACGGGCCAAATTAAATGATGGCTAAACTTCGTAAATATCTGATTGCAGGGCTTCTGGTCTGGCTGCCATTAGCGGCCACCGTGTTTGTGATCAGGGTACTGATTACCCTGATGGACAGAACCATATTGCTGATCCCGCCTGAATTCAGACCGGAGAACATGCTGGGTTTTTCCATCCCCGGTTTTGGCGTCATTGTCGGGATCACTATTTTGTTGATTACTGGTATGTTTGCCGCCAACCTGTTTGGCCGCAAACTGGTTGCATTCTGGGAGGCCATTCTGGGCCGCATTCCACTGGTTCGTTCTATATATAGCAGTTTCAAACAAGTCACTGAAACTTTACTAAGCTCCAAAAGCAAATCCTTCCGCAAGGTGGTTTTGGTCGAATACCCGCGGAAAGGGGCATGGTGCATGGGTTTTCTGACCAACAAAGGCATAGGAGTAGCCAGCAAATCTTCAGGACAGGACTTGATGTCTGTTTTTGTGCCCACCACACCCAACCCTACCTCCGGTTTTATTGTGATGTTCCCTGCAGCGGATATCCTGGAACTGGATTTGTCGGTAGAAGATGGCTTCAAATATATAATTTCCATGGGTGTTGTTATCCCCGACGATCTCGCAAAAAACAATCTTATCAATGCTAAACTTGCGCAAAATCAGGGTGGCTCGTAAGATGCCCGCCTTTGTTTCGGTTCAATAAATCATCATTATCACCATTTGGGGAAACCATGCGCAGTCATTATTGCGGACATCTGAACTCATCCTTACTCAACCAGGAGGTTGAACTCTGCGGCTGGGTTCATCGTCGTCGCGACCATGGTGGTGTGATATTTATTGATCTCAGGGACCGTGAAGGTATTGCGCAAATTGTGTTTGATCCGGATCGCCCCGAACCCTTTGCCATTGCAGATTCCGTGCGTAATGAATTCGTGTTGCGTATCAAGGGAAAAATCCGCAATCGCCCCGAGGGCACGGTTAACCCGGATCTCGCCACCGGCGAAATTGAAGTGCTCGCCGGCTCTATTGAAGTTCTGAACAAGGCGAAAACACCACCATTCCAGCTGGACGATGAAAACGTGGCGGATGACACGCGCTTGCGTTACCGCTATATCGATCTGCGTCGCCCGCAGATGCAACACAACATGCGTTTGCGTGCCAAGGTTGCGAAAATTTTGCGTAGTTATCTCGATGAAAAAGGTTTTCTTGAGATCGAAACTCCGATGCTGACCAAGGCCACGCCGGAAGGCGCGCGTGATTACCTGGTGCCGAGCCGCACGCATGAAGGTTCATTTTTCGCCCTGCCGCAATCACCGCAATTGTTCAAACAAATCCTGATGATGTCCGGTATGGATCGTTATTACCAGATCGTGCGTTGTTTCCGTGATGAAGATTTGCGCGCTGATCGCCAGCCGGAATTTACCCAACTGGATATTGAAACGTCATTCCTCGATGAATCACAGATCACCGCCATTATGGAAGAGATGATAATCAAATTATTCAAGGATGCGATTGGTGTTGATCTGCCGGCGCCATTCCCGCGCATGACCTATGCAGAAGCCGTGCATCGTTTTGGTATTGACCGCCCGGACCTGCGCAACCCGCTGGAACTCACCGAAGTTTCCGATCTGATGAAGGATGTTGAATTCAAGGTATTCTCCGGCCCGGCCACCATGCCGGACGGACGCGTGGCTGCACTGCATGTGCCAGGCGGCGGGAAGTTGAGCCGCAAGGAAATTGACGATTACACCAACTATGTCGCCAACTTTGGCGCCAAGGGTCTGGCTTACATCAAAGTGAACGACATCAACGCAGGCGCGGAAGGATTACAGTCACCGATACTCAAGTTCCTGCCGGAAGCAGTCGTCAAATCAATTCTTGAACGCACCAGTGCCAAAACCGGTGACCTGATTTTCTTCGGCGCCGACAAGGCCAAAGTAGTCAATGATGCACTGGGTGCATTACGCAACCGTGTGGCCGAAGATCTTGATCTGCTGCAAGGTGAATGGCGGCCACTGTGGGTCATTGATTTCCCTATGTTCGAATATAACGAAGATGAAAAACGCTGGGATGCCTTGCATCATCCGTTTACTGCACCACAAGTTAAAACTCCGGCAGAAATAGAAGCCGATCCGGGCAAATGTTTGTCGCGCGCCTATGATCTGGTGCTGAACGGAATCGAAATGGGCGGCGGCTCAGTGCGTATACACACACCGGATATGCAACGTGCCGTTTTGCGTTTGCTCGGGATTGATGATCAGGCTGCCGATGAGAAATTCGGATTCCTTATTAATGCACTGGACTACGGCTGCCCACCACATGGCGGTATTGCTTTCGGCCTAGACCGGCTGGTCATGATGATGACCGGCTCTGACAGCATCCGCGATGTGATTGCCTTCCCCAAAACACAGACAGCCAGTTGTCCGCTGACCTCTGCGCCTACACCGACATCCCCAAAGCAACTGCGGGAACTGGGGATCAAGCTGGCTAATCCTCCCAAGCCAGAGTAATTACTTACTTCAGTAAATTCTGGCTTGAAAAAGTGTAATTCATACACTAAGCTTATGTGTATATATTACACTAAGTAATTTACATGGTTTACACATACCAATATCCACACCCTGCGGTTACGACTGATGTTGTGATTTTCACCATCCGCGAACAGCAACTGGAATTGTTGCTGGTCCGGCGCGGCGGTAAACCCTTTATGAACAGCTGGGCCTTGCCGGGTGGATTTGTGGAAATTGATGAAGACCTGGAAGCCTGTGCCGTACGAGAACTGGAAGAAGAAACCGGGATTACCGGGGTCTATCTCGAACAACTTTACACCTTCGGCAAACCTGATCGCGACCCGCGCGAGCGCGTTATATCTGTTGCTTACTATGCGCTGGTGCCGCCTGACCGGATCCATATCCGCGCTGCCAGTGATGCCAAAGAGGTGGCCTGGTTTCAGGTAAAAAATTTACCGCATCTGGCATTTGATCATGCAGATATTGTCGCCATGGCCCATCAACGTCTCGTGGCAAAACTCAATTATTCCACTATTGCCTTGCAATTCATGCCGGAAAATTTTTCCCTGAGTGAATTGCAACAGGTCTACGAATCCATACTCGGTGAAAATCTGGACAAAAGAAATTTCCGCAAACGACTGAAAACGCTGGATTGCATCAGGGAAACGGACAAGTTCCGTCGCTACGGTAACCATCGCCCGGCACGCTTGTATACCGTAAAATCACCCGGCACAGTAGAGTTTATTAAATGAGTAACACATGAGATCTGAATCGATGAACACCTCGAATCCAACAATTGAATTACGTGATTACCGTATGCCGCCGGAAGAAGTGCCGGAAACTATTGTCGAGACATTAAGCATCGACGAGCGTAATGAACTCAAGTCACGTATTAAACAATTACTGAAAGAAAAAAATGCCATTATCGTCGCGCATTACTACACCGATCCGGATTTGCAGGAACTGGCAGATGAAACCGGCGGGCATGTTTCTGATTCACTGGATATGGCGCGCTTCGGCCATGAATCACCTGCACAAACACTGGTTGTATGTGGGGTCCGGTTCATGGGAGAAACAGCGAAGATACTGAATCCTGAAAAACGTGTCTTGATGCCCGACCTCGAGGCAAATTGTTCGCTGGATATCGGTTGTCCGATTGAGGATTTCAGCAAGTTCTGCGATCAACACCCGGATCGAACAGTAGTGGTTTACGCCAACACCAGTGCCGCAGTCAAAGCCCGTGCAGACTGGATGGTGACCTCAGGCAGTGCTGTTGATGTGATCAATCATCTGCAAGCGCAAGGCAAAAAGATCATTTGGGCGCCGGACAAATATCTGGGTGAATACGTGCAGGAACAAACCGGCGCGGACATGCTGCTCTGGCAAGGGTCCTGCGTAGTGCATGAAGAGTTCAAGGGCATTGAACTGGAACTGTTACGCCGCGAACACCCGGATGCAAAAGTGCTGGTGCATCCTGAATCACCCGCATCGGTAATCAAACAAGCTGATGTGGTCAGTTCAACTACGGGCATCATCAAGGCGGCCTTGGAACTGGATGCAAAGGAATTTATCGTCGCCACAGACAAAGGCATCTTCCACAAAATGCAGGCGGCGGC